>FUFK010037739.1_pt1 | contig 165186 bp, 164 predicted proteins | sample 1021851 | NCBI WGS metagenome assembly FUFK01 (sample SAMEA51879418, study PRJEB19060) | metagenome | reverse complement strand
ACCTTTTTAATTCATTGATTAATTTCTTAAGCTTTGTAGCCGATAACTATCAGAAATTATCGAATTAATAAAAGAACTTTTTAAAAAACCAATATTTGCAATTTTTTTTCTACCAAAAGCTATACCAAGTTCTTCTTTAGTAAAACAATTTATTTTTATTTTTTGGTAAATAGGAAGGCTTAATTTTTCTTCTCTTTTGAAAGACGAATTATTAGCTTGTAACAAGAGATATATTTTATTTTTTTTTAAATAAAACCTTATTTCATCAATACCTATTATGACTTTCTTTGATTTTCTTGCTAGACTTATGATACCGACAATATGTTTAACCAGAATATTTTCAATAATTTCTACTANGTTATTTTTATTAAATGACTTTTTGTATTCATTGTTAANGCCTTCAGAGAATTTTTTNAATTCTTCTTTTGACGACTTAACAAGAAATTCTTTTCCTTTAAATGACGAATATAAGTCAGGAATTAAAAATTCTTTGTTAGAGATTACAAATCTAATCATTTGATTATCTAAACAAACCTCATCTTTGTTAGAAAAAATTTTTTTTGAATCTAAATTTTTCATATATTTACAATTTTTTTAGTTCATATTTATTGAAAATTCTCTATGTTTGATCAGAAATTTCTTTTTCAAAGTCTTCATTTGAAATCCATCCCATTTGTAGCCTTGCTTTCATAATTAAGCTTCTAGCNTCTNTNATNCCAATGTCNAATTTTTCNAGTATGCCGTCATCTTTTGTTCTNTTNCCATCAACTAAAGTAAAGCCACCAGCAATTTCCCAATCAGCNCATTTNGCAAACTCTTCAATATTTTTTATTCCATCTTCNGCTAAAGCCTTTANCATTTCTGGNCTAAGNCCTTCAAAATCAATAAGTGAGTCTTCNACNCCTAANTCTTTAGCTTNTTTAATNGCTTTATTNTTAATTTCTTCAATACATTCATGAGCTCTAGCTTGTAACTCNTCANCTGTTGATTCATCAAAACCNTCAATAGNTTCAATNTCACTTTTTTCAACATAAGCNACNTCTTCNAANGTTGAAAANCCTTCAGATACTAAAAGTTGTGCTACCATTTCATCNACATTNAGATTGTCCATAAATAATTTTGATCTTTCTGTAAATTCAGNTTGTCNTCNATCTGATTCTTCGGCTTCAGTCATGATGTCAATGTCAAACTCAGTNAGTTGACTGGCTAATCTAACGTTTTGGCCCCTTCTNCCTATTGCAAGAGAAAGTTGATCATCTGGTACTACTACCTCAATTCTTTTTGAATCNTCATCNAATACTACTTTTGAGACCTCTGCNGGTTGTAACGCATTAACTAANAAAGTTGGNGCATCATCATTCCAAGGAATAATATCAATTTTTTCACCTTGTAATTCGTTAACCACAGCTTGTACTCTAGAACCCCTCATTCCTACACAAGCACCTACTGGGTCTATAGAATTATCGGTGGTCAAAACACCTATTTTTGCCCTACTACCTGGATCTCTAGCCACAGTTTTTATCTCAATTATTCCATCATAAATTTCTGGAACTTCCATTTTGAAAAGTTCAGCTAAAAACTCTGGAGCTGTTCTTGATAAGAATATTTGAGGTCCACGTATTTCTGATTTAACATCTTTAATATATGCTCTTACCCTATCACCATTTCTAAACGTTTCTCTATTTATTAATTGGTCCCTTCTCAATACAGCTTCGCCTCTTCCAACATCTACNATTACATTGCCATATTCTATTCTTTTTACTTGGCCATTTATTATTTGTCCTACCCTATCTTTGAACTCTTCATATTGTCTTGATCTTTCTGCCTCACGTACTTTTTGGACAATTGTTTGTTTCGCGGACTGAGCCGCAATTCTTCCAAAATCTATCGGTGGCAATGGATCTAAAATTAATTCACCAATTTGAATTCCTGGTTTAATATTTTCTGCATCTTTTAATAAAATCTCTATGAAATGATTTTCTACATTATCAACTACAGTTCTACACCTGTTCATTGATAATTCTCCTGTTTTAGGGTCTATTTTAGCTTGAATGTCATATTCAGAACCATATTTTGATTTTGCAGCTTTTGCTAAGCTGTCTTCCATAGCTTCAACAACAAGTTGTGGTTCTATTAATTTTTCTCTTGCAACTGCATCAGCTATTTGAAGTAATTCACTTTTATTTGTATTNAATTCTGACATTTTAAAAACCTGTTATAATTTAAACTAATAATTTAGCATCACTTATTTTATCTAATTCTATAGAAATCAAATTTTTGTTTTGGTCTAATAATATACTTTTTTCAATGATATCAGCTAATATTCCCTTGTAGANTTTTTTTTCATTTTCTAGATTAACCGTTGNGATCTTGATTTTATTTCCTTTGTAATTGTAAAAGTCTTCAATTCTTGTAAGAGGTCTGTCTATCCCAGGTGATGATAATTCTAAACTATAATCATCAGATATTAGGTTTTTTTCGTCTAAAAGATTAGAAACAATACGAGAGTATTTTGCACAATCGTTTATGTCAATTTTTCTNATTGGGTGGTCAATCATTATTTGAACTATTTTCTCTTTTTTTTCGTAAACCTTTACTCTTATTATTTCATAATCAGTACCAAAAAAAACTGGATTTAGATTCTTCAATAAATATTTTTCAATTCCAGAGACTGCTATTAAATTTATCATAATTCTATTTACATAAAAAAACGGGCATAAAGCCCGTATGATTTNTGTTANCATTTAAAATGCAAAATTTCAAGAAATAAAACTCAAAAATCGCTCGTGATGCCTTTTCTTTCCCAATCCCCATANCTTGTAGGTTCTAATTCAGATGGACCACCAATTTCNTTTGGCATTTTTTTTGANANTTCGTAATTANATTTTCTTTCTTNAGCTTCTTTTAGAGCTTGATNTGCAATTTTTTTTTTNGAANTATTTTTTTTATTTANATTCATCTATAANTCAAACTTTTAATGANATATTGTATATATAANNTAANTNAANTATAACACAATAAAATGAATGTAAATAANTTTATAATTTCAAAAAAAATCTCATCTAGATACTTGGTTCATAAAATATTGAATGGTGTTTTTATAGATAAAAAAACAAAAAATCAAACACTTGAATATCTGACTAGAAAAAAATTTCTTTTTGAAGAACAAGATTTGGCACAAGCAGATAGATTAGCAAATCTAATATTTGGTCACCTTGAGAGTATTGATAANATACTATTAAGTGTATTAAAAAAAAAACAAATAAAAGTNTTNTTAATATACTTCGAATAGTAATTGCCGAACTTGCTTTAAAAGAAGCNCCAATNTATGCTTCTGTAAGCTCTGCTGTAAATNTAGCAAAAATNAGNATAAAGACTAAANATTNTGCTGGGTTAGTAAATTCAGTTTCTAANAGTTTGGTAAGANTATTTCAAGAAAAGNACNTNANTTTAAAAAGNAATNTAGAAAANAATTTTAAAAATTATTTAATTGAAAAATACTCTCAAGAAATAGCTAAAAAAATTGAAAGAATATATACACTTCATAACTCTATTGATATTTCAATTATAAATCAGGAAGAGGTTGAATATTGGAAAGAAAAACTTGGAGCAAAATTACTACCAACTGGTTCTTTAAGAATAAAAAAAAATAAAAAGCTAAGCGACCTTAGTGGATTTAAAGAAGGTAAATGGTGGGTACAGGATATTTCTTCTTCAATACCTATAAAACTTATTGATAAAATTAAAAATATGGAGGTCTTAGATTTATTTTCTGCACCTGGTGGTAAAGCTATGCAATTGATTGCTTTAGGTGCAAATGTGACATGTATAGATAGCTCCTCTATTCGCATTAATAAACTTAGAGAAAACTTAACTAGAATGAATATGAATGCTGATATTTTTCAAACAGATTTTTATGATTTTAAAAGCAAAAAAAAATTTGATTTAGTTTTAATAGATGTTCCTTGTTCGTCCACTGGTACAATCCGAAAAAACAAAGAGATACAATATTTAGATCCTTTCAAAAGATTAAAAAACCTACTTAAAATACAAGAAGATTCTTTAAATGTTGCNAAAAATTTTGTAAAAGATAAAGGGTANATTTTATATTGTAATTGCTCTTTATTTTTTTCTGAAGGTGAAGATAAAATTCGTAANTTTATTAAAGANAACAGTAATTGGGAATCTGAAAAATTTATTAAAGAAAACAAANATATAGAGAACGAATGGATAGATAAATCTGGTTTTTTAAGATTAAGGCCAGATCATTTGTATAATGAGGGTGGGATGGATGGTTTTTTTGCAGCTCTTTTAAAAAAAATAAATTAGTATGTCTTTTATTCAAAGATGGTATTAGCCTCATATATATAGGAGGGAATTTATAAATTTGTTTTTAAAATTAACTCATTTTTTAATATTTCAATTTTGTAAAATAGTTATCAGATATAAAAATATATCTGACATAAACCATTTTGATNTTAACACCTTTCCTTCAAGTAAGATNGAATTAAAAAAACACGTCGAAAATGGTATATTTAGANACTCAAATTTTAATAAAAACATTCAAGAATTAAAAATCAGAGGGAATGCAAATGTTATTCTTTCAATTAGTTCATTTTCTTGGTTATTTCTTTTTTCAGCTTTAAATACACATACCACGAGAAAAAACACTGAATATCTTTTTAAGAAATCCAAAATATCAAATTTTAATTTTAATTATCCAGATTGGAAAACTGATGTTTCTGGATATAGGCTCTTAGCGATAAGTTTAAATAGTCCTTTTCTTAGATTGACAAATTTATTTAGTAATACAAAGAAAATGGCAAAATTTATCTATATGCANGTTTTATATCTAAGCATTTGCAAAATGTTCCTTTCCAGAGGTTTGTTTCGCTTAAGAATAAATATGGGAATCTTTTTTTCTTCTTTTTTAATAAGAGAAAAATTTTTAAAAAGAAATAGGATCTTAAAGGATATCTTAAATGATTTAGATAAAATATTTAGCAATATAGATAAAATTAGAAATTCTAGCGATCTTTTAGAAATACTTTTTTTTATGAATAGAATCATAAAATTCTCATCCACATCAGATCTTTCAAATGGACGAATAGATAAAAAAATTAAACTTTTTTTAAATATTATTTGTCCTCTAATTAGAGGGTTGAGTATAGGAAATAACCTATTGGTAAGATCACATTATAGTAGTGGTTTTTCTATCTATTGTGAATTAGAAAAAGAATTATCGGATGCAGAAACCTCAGATTTTTCAACAATGAAAAATCCAAATGGTTTTATAAGGATTAAATCAGGTCATTTAACTTTTTTATTTGATGAAAAAAAGGAGTTAGAATTTCAATATGCTAATGATTTTATGTGCTCTGGGTTTTCATTTGAACTTGCATCTAATAATAATACTATAATGCAAAATAACAGTTCATTTTATTGCCATATTGGTAAAAGTGATCAGATACTTTTTCTAAGAAACCAAATGAATACGCTGGGTTTAAGTGTTGAGAACAATAATTCCAATATTTTTGATTTAAAGAGTAAAATAGTAGAAGTTTCACACCATAGAGATTTTAAAAATGATTATATCGAAGCAGAAAAAATAATTTCTTTTGACAAAAAATTAGTTTTTTATAAAAGAAAAATATCAATTTCGTTTTCAGGAAGAGAAATAATTGGTAAGGAAGTTATTTCTTTAAATCAGACAGCTGAAAAAAGTCACTTTTTTTATTTACCTTTTCATATTCATCCTGAGATAGAATTATGGAAGTCTGATCAATTGGGTAATTTTTTGTTAAAAAGCAAAAATAATGAAATTTGGAGATTTGAGACAGATCAAAAAAATGCTGTGCTTGAAGATTATGATTTTTTAGATCCTCTCAGNTTAGAAATAAAAAATGCATATAGGATTGTTTTTTTTAATAATTTCCATCAGAAATTAACTACTTTTAATTGGAAACTATACCTATAATATCTATTAAATAGGACTAAACAAAATTAAAATATTGGGCAGGAATTAAAAATGAAAAATAATATGGTCAAAATTAAAAAGGCTTTAATTTCTGTTTCAAACAAATCTGGTCTTAAAAAATTTGTTTCCGATCTGAATTCTTTAGACATAAAAGTTATTGCNAGTGGTGGTACAGCNAAATTTATTGAAGACAATGGATTTAATGTTATCGACATTGAAAAAATAACAGGATTTCCACATTTACTTGGGGGAAGAGTTAAAACGCTTCACCCAAAAATNCACTCTTCTATTTTAGCAGATAGAGGTNACCAAAATCATATTAAAGATTTAAAAAAAATGGAAATAGATACAATTGATCTTGTTGTATGTGATTTGTATCCTTTTTCAGATGCAATTGATAAAAAAAAGGATATTGATTATTGTGTAGAGAATATAGACATAGGAGGAATTACTTTATTACGTGCGGCAGGGAAAAATTTTAAATACGTCACTGTAATAACGAATATATCTCAATATCAAGAAGTCATTGATCACCTTAAAGAGAATAAAGGTTATTCTACATATAAATTTCGTNTAAAAAAAGCAAATCAAGCATTCAAGTATTCTAGTAACTACGATACCCAAATTTTAAAATGGTTTAACCAATTAAACAAAAAAGAATTTAGTGAATTTATTTTTCCCAATGAAAAATTGGAAGATATGCTTACTTATGGAGAAAACTCACATCAAAAGGCTGCATTTTACCAGGATGAAAATAAAAAAAAGAATTGGGGTAATTTTAGAAAACTGCAAGGAAAACCTTTATCTTTCAATAATCATTTAGATTTAGATGCAAGCTTAAATTTACTAAATAATTTCAGGGAATATAAAGACAATATAGTAGGAGTAATAAAACATACAAATCCCTGTGGGGTTTCAAATGGAAAAAATCAATTAGAAGCTTTTAATAATGCAATAATTTGCGATCCAATATCCGCATTTGGTGGAATTGTTATATTTAATAAAAAGGTAAATGAACAAGTTGCAAAAAAATTAGTTAATAATTTTTTTGAAATGGTGATTGCTCCTGAATTTCAAATAAAGGCACTTAAAGTTTTTTCAAAAAAGAAAAATTTGCGACTCATCTCATTAGATAAAAAGTGGAGAAATAATAGGATCGATAAATATGAATTTAAATCTGTTTTACAAGGTACATTAATTCAAGAAGTTGATACAAAATTTATCTCTGCTAGAGATCTTAAAGTTGTAACAAAAATTGCTCCAACAATAAAAGAAATTCAAGATTTAATATTTGCTTGGAATGTTGTAAAATCAGTCAAATCTAATGGAATTGTTATTGTTAAAAATATGAAAACAATTGGTATAGGATCAGGTCAGCCTAGCAGGCTTGATAGTTCTAAACTAGCCATTAGAAAGGCACTTAATTTAAAAAATGTAAAAAATCTCAATAATGCAGTTATGGCATCAGATGCTTTTTTTCCATTTTCTGATGGCATTGAAGAAGCTATTGAAAATGGAGTTAAAGCGATTATTCAGCCAGGAGGTTCAATTAGAGATGATGAAGTTATAGAATTGGCGAACAAAAAAAACATTAGCATGGTTTTTACAGGTATTAGATCTTTTAAACATTAAATATTATAGATCTTCATTCAGCTTTCTAGCTTCACTTTCCAGTAAAATTGGTATTCCATTTTTTATTGGATAAGCAAGGCCAGCTGCTTTAGAAATGAGTTCTAATTTAATATTATCAAAAGTTAGTTTTGTATGTGTTTTTGGGCAAACTAGGATTCGTAGTAAATTAGTATCAAAATCTTGATTTACTTTATTCACTGAAGTGGCCCAAATGTGGTTTCAGCTTTAATACTCATTTCCATCAAAGTAGTCAAAATTTTTACTCTTTCTTTTATTGTTTTTGCTTCTAGTAATGCTTGTTTCTCATCGTTTTCAAAAGGACAGAGTATAGATAAAGAATTTATTAAAAGCTCGTCATCTGCCTTTTTAAGGCTTTCCCAGTCTGTTTGTAAATTTGTAAGAGTAAAGTATTTTGAAATTATTTCAAGAAANTCATCTTTGTTAAAAGATTTTGGCAAGGTTTCTAAAATGCCATCATCTCTAAAGGTATCCCACTCTACTTCTGCGTTTATATATGGTTTGAAAGTATCAACATTTTTGACATAATTGAATCTAGATACACCAGACAAGGTGATTAAATATCTAGAGTCGTCAGTTTCTGTAAAACTGATTAGTCGTCCTGCGCAACCCACATTATTAAATTTAAGGTTAGAATCTNTNGTATTTTTGTTTGGCTTAGGTTGAATCATTCCAATAAATCTATGTTCTGTTGCAAGAACATCTTCTATCATTTTTAAATATCTAGGTTCAAAAATATTTAGTGGAAGACGTGACTTTGGTAATAACAAAACACCAGACAATGGAAAAAGTGGTATATGTTCAGGAAAATCGTTAGTATTTTTGGGATTGTTCATTTTAAAGTCTTACTTTATGAAAAAATAATTGAAGAGAGTTTCCTTCTACCTTTCAAGGCTAGGATATTTTTGTCACCTAAGGTATCAAATAATTGAATCAATTGATCTTTAGCTTTACCATTTTCCCAATTTTTGTCTTTTTTAAAAATATTCAAAAGATTTTCAATAGAATTTTCATAATCTTCATTTGCGATTTGATATAAAGCTAATTCATATTTTAGTTCTAAACTATTTGGATCTTTCTCAAGATCATTTTTGATATGATCTAAAGGTCTTGATTTAGAGGTTTTTTTGTTGAGTTCAATTTCACTGTTTAATTTTTGGAAAACATTATCATTTTCTATTTCTTTTGGGACAGACTTTAATTTANTTAAAGCTTCATCTAGATTTTTCTCNGCAATATAGCTTTTTATAACACCAGCATTNGCTTCTATATTNTTATTGTCTAGATTTAAAACTTCATTAAAATAATCCNTAGCATCTTCAAACAAACCNTCATTNAAACTTTNATTTGCTTTTTCAAGAATTTTATCGACTTCATTATCACCTTCGACGCCAGTCTTAGAAAAAATTCCTGAAATAAATTCTTTTATTTGAGCTTCAGTTTGTGCTCCCATAAAACCATCAATTGGTTTNCCTTGAAAAAAAGCATACACTGCAGGAATTGATTGTATGCGTAATTGGGATGCAATACCCTGATTTTCATCAATATTTATTTTTACTAATTTTATTTTTCCTTTGAAGGAATTTACATTTTTTTCAAGATCTGGAGTTAGTTTTTTNCATGGACCACACCAGGGAGCCCAAAAATCTACTAATACTGGAACATCATTGCTAGCTTCAATAACATCACTTATAAAATCATCATCACATGAATCTTTTATAATATTTTCTAATTTGTTCAATTTATACCTCAATTTCACGTGTAAGGAATTATTGGTCCAATATTTTATATATATTTAAAAACTCTTCTCTAGTTTTTAAAGGATCTTTTAAAACTATTTTACACTTTTTANTTATTATTTGATCTGGTTCAAGAAAATATTTATTTGCCTCTTTTAAGTCAAATCCCGCAATTTCTGTTGCCTCTATCCAAGCAGCTTTTCTGTCAGCAATTTTNATTNTTGATTTAATACTTTTTGGNATTATCGCAGGTAACCCAAAGCGTATATGAATTGCCTCTTGTAATTTTTTTTCCAGATCTACGTAGCTATTGCCAATTTGTTTTTTTACTGGGGATATCATATCACCTATAACATATTCTGGGGCATCATGTAACAAAGAAATTAGTTGCCATTTTTTTTTAATTTTTGGATTTTCTAGAAGCAAAATATTCCATACCAATATTGAATGATTTGCTACTGAGAAAACATATTTCCCTCTTGTTTGTCCATTCCATCTAGCTTGAAAGGCTAAACCATGTGCTATATCTTCAATCTCAATGTCAAGTGGTGACGGATTAATAATATCAAGCCTTCTCCCGGAAAGCATCTTTTGCCAAGCTCTATGCATCAGAAAAATAAGATAATAATTTTANTGTAAACTTAAAATGCTTGAAAATGATTGTCTACTGTGTTTTATCAGTTTTAAATTAAAAGATATATCAGGAGATTAAGATGAGCAGTTCTTATATAGTGAAAGACATTCAATTAGCAGATTTTGGTAAAAAGGAAATTCTAATCGCTGAGACAGAAATGCCTGGTCTTATTGCTATTGTTGATGAATTAGGCAAACANAAACCNTTAGCNGGTTCTAGAATAGCCGGTTGTCTTCATATGACAATTCAAACTGCCGTNTTAATTGAAACATTNGTTAAATTGGGTGCACAGGTAAGATGGTCTAGNTGTAATATTTTTTCTACTCAAGATCATGCAGCTGCGGCAATTGCTAGTCAGGGAATACCAGTATTTGCAAAAAAAGGTGAAACTTTAAAAGAATACTGGGAATATGTAGATAAGATTTTTCACTTTGAAGACGATTTTGCTAACCTTATATTAGATGATGGTGGCGATGCTACTATGTACATAATTTTAGGAGCTAGAGCTGAAAATGGAGATACAGATTTTTTAAATTCTCCAAATTCTGAAGAAGAGGAGTTTTTATTTGAGACCATAAAAATGAGATTAAAAAATAGTCCGGGTTGGTTTACAAAACAAAGAGAAGCTATAGTAGGTGTGTCTGAAGAAACTACTACTGGTGTTCATAGATTATATCAAATGATGGAAAATAAAGAACTTCCTTTTCCAGCTATTAATGTTAACGACAGTGTAACAAAATCAAAGTTTGATAATAAGTACGGCTGTAGAGAGTCACTTGTTGATGGTATTAGAAGAGCTACTGATACAATGATAAGTGGAAAAACNGCTGTTGTTTGTGGATATGGTGATGTTGGAAAAGGTTCAGCAGCTTCCCTAAGAGGTGCAGGTGCTAAGGTAGTAATNACAGAAGTAGATCCGATTTGTGCACTTCAAGCTTCAATGGATGGTTTTGATGTAGTTACACTTGATCAAGTAATTTCAAAAGCTGATATTTTTATTACAGCTACAGGAAATAAAGATGTAATAAAAATTGATGACATTAGACAGATGAAGAATATGGCTATTGTAGGAAATATTGGACATTTTGATAATGAGATTCAGGTTTCAGCTNTAAAAAATCACAAATGGGATAATATTAAAGATCAAGTTGATCTTATAGAAATGCCTGGAGGTAATAAAATCATACTTTTGTCAGAGGGACGNCTTTTAAATTTAGGAAATGCCACAGGTCATCCTTCATTTGTAATGTCTGCTAGTTTTACTAATCAAGTTTTAGCGCAAATCGAATTATGGAAAAACAATAAAAATTATGAGAAGAAAGTTTATGTCTTGCCAAAACATCTTGATGAAAAAGTAGCATATTTACATCTCAAAAAAGTTGGAGCGAGTCTAACAAAACTTGAGAAAGATCAGGCTGAATACATTGGTGTTAGTACGGATGGACCNTTTAAGCCAGATCACTATCGATATTGATTAGTATTCTTNTTTTAAAGGTCTTTCTAAAAGCTTTTTTATAGCCTCTTTTGTATCAATATCTTCTAAAATTAATTTGTTTACAGTTTTAATTATAGGTAAATCTAATTGATATTTTTTAGAAATTAAAAAAGCAGCATTTGCTGTTTTTTCTCCTTCTACTGTTTCTTTATTATCTTTTTTAATTTTAACATTATTTCCAATTTTTAATCCAAAATTATAATTTCTAGAAAGTTTTGAATTACATGTTAAGGTAAGATCACCTAAACAAGAAAGACCAAAAAGAGTTTCAATTTTACACCCAAAAGTTTTAGCAATTTGTCTTATTTCAGAAAATCCTCTTGTAATTATAGCACTCNTTGCACCTTCTCCTAATTCGTTTGCGTCTGCAATTCCACACGCAATAGCTATTACATTTTTAAGAGCACCACCTAACTGTGTTCCTATTAAATCATTATTTAAATAAATTCTAATGCTTGGAGAAGAAAGCATATGTTGTATTGTTTTTCCTAAATTTACGTTTTTACAAGCAAGTGAAAGAGCTATAGGTTTTTCTNTCACAATATCTGAAGCAAATCCAGGTCCAGAGAGAACAGAAAATAGTTTTTTGTCTAGAAACCTTTCGGCAATTTCAGTTTGAAATAAGCAATATTTCGTATCAATACCCTTGGAACAAAAAACAAGTGGTTTATTTTTAAATGAGTTAAAATTTTCTTTTAAAAAATCAAACATACTTTGTGCTTTAATACAAAGTAAAATGACATCAGAATTTTCCACAACTTTTTTTAAAGATTTAATTATTTTCAAATTAGTATTTAATTTATTAATTAAAATCCCTCTATTTAAGTTATTTATTTTTTCTACAAGTTCATTTTTATTTGTTTGTGTTCTGTTCCAAAGATAAACTTTTTTAAAGTTTTTGGAAAAATTAAATGCTAAAGAAGTACCAAAATTTCCAGAACCTATGATTCCTATTTTCAAGCTTTTGCCCCTCTTTTCCCAAAACCCAATATTGGTGTGGATGTTTGATCTAAAGGCCACCTAGGTTTAACAACTAAATCGAGATTATTATGATTTTTTAAGATAAATTTTTCAAAACCTAGATATGCTATCATAGCTGCATTATCAGTACAATATTGAGCTGGCACAGTTAAATACTTAAAATCATTTTGGAATGCAACCTGTTGAAGTTCACGTCTAATTTTTTTATTAGCCGCAACTCCACCAACTATTGCTAAATTTTTATCACCTTCAAAATTATTATTAAAAAATTTGATAGCATTCATAGTTTTATATTTGAAAATTTCCGATGTTGTTTTTTGAAATGAAGCACATATATCTTCAACATCCACATGGTATAGACCACCTTGATTAGCAATCAACTTTTCAGTTTCACGCTTTACAGCAGTCTTAAGTCCTGAAAAAGACATATTACAGGTATTATCCATGAGTGGTTTGGGAAAAGGAAAACGGTTTTCGTTTCCATTTTTTGATTTAAGTTCAACTAATGGTCCTCCTGGATACCCAATACCGAGAAATGTAGCTATTTTATCAAAGCACTCGCCTGGAGCATCGTCTATTGTTCCTCCAATTCGAACGAAACTGTCTACATTTTTAACGATTAAAAACTGACAATGACCACCAGACACCAATAAAGTTAAGTAAGGAAAATTTATTTTATGAAAGATTTTTACAGAAAAGCAGTGAGCAGCTAAGTGATTCACTCCGATTAAGGGTATTTTCAATCCTCTTGCTAGACCCTTAGCAAACATTACACCTGATAAAAGACCACCAATCAAACCNGGTCCCGAAGTAACACTAATTAAATCAATATCTTTTATGGATAAGGAGGCTTTTTCAAGTGCCTCTTTTGTACATATATCAATTTTTTCACAATGAGCTCTTGCAGCAATCTCTGGTACTACGCCATTAAAATTGACATGCAGTTTATTTTGGTTGAATACAATGGAAGATAATATTTNAACTTTTTTTTCTTTATTATTATCTACAATCTTTAAAACAGAAGCAGCAGTATCATCACAACTGCTTTCTAATCCTAAAACTCGCCATACATTTTCAGTTGAATTTTTTTTCATAAGGGAGTTCTTGTATCTTCTCTGTATTCAAGATATCCATGTATATATGGATATTAAATCAAATAAAAGAGATTTTAGAGCAAATAAGCTTAAAATAGGAACAAGGGGTTCACCTCTTGCTTTGGCTCAAGCTTTAGAAGTAAAAANAGAAATTACAAATCATCATAATTTAGATGATAAATCCATAGAGATAATTACTATAAGTACAAAAGGGGATAGGATTCTAGACAGGCCTCTTACAGAAATTGGTGGNAAAGGTCTTTTTACTGAGGAAATTGAAGAAAAATTATATAATCATGAAATAGATATTGCTGTCCATTCGATGAAAGATATGCCAACAGAATTTCCAAATGGGTTAGGAATAAATACTTTCTTAAAAAGAGAAGATTTTAGAGATTCATTTGTTTCTTTAAAATATAANTCNATTAACGAATTACCCAATGGTGCAGTAGTAGGGTCCTCTAGTATTAGGCGTAAAGCGCAACTATTAAGTATAAGATCAGATCTTCAGGTAGTTGAATTCAGAGGTAATGTTCAAACCAGATTAGATAAACTTAAAAAAGGAATNGCTGACGCCACATTTTTAGCCTGNGCTGGATTAATCCGATTAGGTATGGAAGATTTGGTAAATCCTATTTCTCCAAAAACAATGATGCCTGCAGTTGCTCAAGGCATCATAGGAATTGAACAAAGGCTATCTGATACTGACATTACAGATTTGATTTCCCCACTCAATCATAATGAAACTATGTTACAAGTTCTTACTGAGCGTTCCTTTCTAAAGGTTTTAGACGGATCTTGTAGAACTCCCATTGGTTCTATATCAAAAATTGATGGCAAAAAGATTTACCTATCAGGTCAGGTATTAAGACCTGATGGGTCAGAAATTATTTCAGGAAATTGGGAAGGTACAGTTGATAATCCAATAGATTTAGGAACAATGGCGGGTAACGAAATTAAGGAAAAAATAGATGATTCCTTTTTTAAAAAAGAAGATCTATCTTACTAGATCAGATGAAGACAATTTGAAATTTCAAAGGTATTTTAATTTAGTCCAAAAAAAAGTAGACGCAAGAGAATTATTTGTATCNANACCTNTACTTAATATTTNATTTATAAAATTTGAAAAACTTATTATTCCCGAAATGAATATAATATTTACTTCCAGATACGGAGTTAAAGCACTNACTGGAATTGAAAATCTAAAACTAAAACAAGTTTATTGTGTTGGAAAATCAACTGCTGAAACTGCTATAAAATATGGATATCAAAATGTTCAATTTTCAGAAGGAGGTAATGTTTCGAGCTTAATAAAGCTAATTTCTAAAGAGGTAAAAAATCCTCAAAGATTTCATTATATAAGGGGAAAAAAAGTATCATTTAATTTAAAAAAAGANCTTTCTGATTTAGGTTTNAAAATAAAAGAAACAATAGTATATGATCAAGTTTTTAATAAATTATCTTCTGAACAAAAAAAATTAATCATGGATGGTAAAGTTTTAGGAAGTACTTTCTTTTCGGCCTCTGTTGCCAAATATTTTTGTGATAATCTAAAAAAAGTTCCTGATGGGTTCCTGTTTTTTTGTATTAGTGATAGGGTTGCAAATATTATAAACCGTTCAAATACAGAGGGTAAATATACTGTAAAGGTTTCAAAAAAACCAACCCAAGNAAGTATGATAGATTTAATTTGTAAAGAAGATATTTTGTGTTGAGTAATTTGTAAGAGAATATTTTAATGAGTAATAAAGAAGAAAATAANAAAAATAATCCACAAAATAATAACCAAGATATTAAAAANTCTAAAGCTAATATNTTAAATACTAAAAAAGAATTCAACATATTTAGTCTCATAAATATGANCNTAAAAAAATATAAGANCTCAACTTTTATAATATTAATTTCAATTCTGAATTTAATTTTCTTAGTGCTAATCATNTTTTGGATTTATAATTCGAATTTGAAACAAGACCAATTGTTGGCTAAATTGTCTAATCAAATAGAAATGATGCCAACACCTATTAGCCAAGGAAGGTTAGGCCTCATTATAAAAAAAAATAATGATGATTTAATGTTAGAGATAAATAAGGAGAATTCATCTTTAAATAATAAAATAAAGGAAATTGAAAATTTTATAAATTCTTATCCAAAGCCTATAAGTGAAGGAAAAATTGGATTAATAATCGATAAAAAAATTCAAAAAATAAATAGTGAATTTGAAAATAAAATTNAAAAAAACCTATCTTCAGACAAAGGACCANCTTTAATTTCAAAGCAAAACCAGGAAATAATTAATGAGATTAAAATTGAATTAAAAAATCTCCAATTATCTCTAGAAAATTTTTCTAAAGTTATTGGCTCTGAAAAAACTGACAAATCTTTAACTCAAGAAATTATAGAATTAAAATCACAAAAAAATACAGATGAAACAAAAATTAGCTCATTGTCTAATTCTGAAGATAATCAGTTTGATAATATTAATATGAAAGAAGATCTATCTATAATCATGAACCAATTTTCTGATTTTGCCTACAATGCCATAAAAGAAGATCTAAGGGTTAATAGAGATTCAGGATTTTTAAATTCGATAATTAATAATTTTAAATTAATCTTTGTTCAGAGGTCTTTATCACCTCAAGAGGGTGATACTGTAGATGCTATTTTATCAAGAGCAGAATATGCATTGAATAACAATAATTATGATAAAGTTTTTCAAGAATTAAATACTTTACCAAAAGAAGCATCAGAAGTTATGGATAAATGGAGAAAAATTTTTGAAGGCTACTTGGCAAATAATAGTTAGAGTTTCAAAATGATTTTCACTCTAATCAGAGGATTTGTAATATTATTTATTGCGGTAGTTATAACTTATTTTTTTTCGTTTATTGAAAAAATTCCTGGCTCTATTATTGTCGAAATTAAAGATAAGGAATTAAAATTCTCAATTTTTATTTTTATTTTATTACTATTAATNTTTGGTTTTCTGTTTTTTTTCTCAATAAGAGTTTTGCAACTTTTAGTTGCTATTACTGATTTTTTTATGGGTAAAGAGACTGCTTTCTTAAGGTTTTTTAATAAGCTCAAATATCGCAAGAGCCAGAAGGCGCTTAATAATGCAATAATTGCATTAGCAGAAGGAGAAAATCAAACGGTTTTGTCAGAATCATCTAAAGCTCTTTTAAATCCAGATTTTGAAAAATCAGTTTCTCTAATAAAGGCTAAAGCTGAAGAAAGTTTAGGTAATCAAGATAAAGCTGACAAAATTTATAAGAAACTTCTATCATTCAAAGAAACTAGGTTAGCAGCATTAGATGGCCTTATAAGGTCAAAAGTTTCTAGTGGTGATTTAATAACAGCATTAGAGCTTGCAAAAAGGTTAATTATTTTAAAACCTAAAAGCATTCATTCATTAATTACTCTATTTAAAATTCAATGTGAATTGGAAGACTGGATTGGAGCTCGAAAAACATTAGTTTTACAACAAAATTTAGATAAAAAAACTAGAAGTATTAAGCAAAGACAAGAAGCTTTAGTTATTTATGCTGAAGCATTCAAAAGAAAGTCAGAAGGAGAAGAAGATAGTGCGTTAGAAATCATAAAAGAAGCTATTAAAAAAAGTCCAGACTTAATACCTGCAGTATGTTTAGCAAGCGAATTGGAGAAATCTAAAGGAAAAATAAAAAATGCTGAAAGATATATTAAGACATGTTGGAAAATAAAACCTCATCCTGACTTGGCTAAGTCATTTGCCAATCTCTATCCTGATGAGACATCTAAGGAAAGATTAAAACGCTTTGCCCCATTATTGAATAATTCTAATCCAGCTAAAATTATAAAAACTTTGAAAGCAGAATTATTGATTGCTAATGAAGAATTTCCTTCTGCAAAAAGAACAATCGAAACTTTAATTAATGATCAACCAAATAGCAGTGATTTTATGTTGATGGCTGCGGTTGAGAAAGGTATGGGATCTTCAAATGAAATTATTCAAGGTTGGATTGAAAAAGCTTATAATATGCCAAGTCCACCTGTTTGGTTTTGTGAAAAATGCTATTTTGTTGAATATTGGTCTCCTATTTGTAAAAAATGTAAAAGTTTTGATTCCATGCATTGGGGAAGTCCTGAAATCAATAATATTTTTTATAATAGTAAAGTTTTACTTCCCTTTGTTTTAGATAAAAAAACCTTCAATTTTGAAGGGAATAAAAATGAAGAAATTAAACATGAAATTTATAAAGGAGTAGATGAGAGCAAAAAATCTATTTAAGGTTATTCGAATATTTCTGGTCCTGTTGCAATGTGAATGCCACCATCAATTGGTAAAATTGCCCCAGTGATATAACTACCACCCAAACCACAAAGATAAAGTATAGAGCTCTGAATATCTTTAGGTTTACCAATTCGGCCAATTGGAACATTTTGTGCTATTTTTTTTTCTTTGTCTTCTGTTCCTACGGCAAATTCAGTCATTTTGGATAAAAAGGGCCCAGGGGCTAAAGCATTAACGGTTATCATTTTTTTAGCTAATTCTTTAGCTAGTATTCTTGTAATTTGATGTACAGCAGCCTTCGATGCTGAATAAGAATAAGGTCCGTCACCTAATGGTGCGGTACCCATTACAGACCCAATGTTTATGATTCTTGAAGGATAATCTAATGACGCCTTTTTTGACAAGTATGGAAGTAAACACTGTGTTAAATGAAATAAACCAGCAACATTAAGCTTCATTACCCTATCCCAGGCATGATATGGGAAATTACCTAATGGTGCNCCCCAAGAAACGCCTGAATTATTAATTAGTATATCTAAATATTTTTCATTATTAATAAATTCATCAACAAGTTCGTTTATTCCATTTTCTGATGAGATGTCACTACTAAAAAAATTAACGTTGTATTTTGGTTTTGTTAAATTTATTTCCTCTGCAGTTTTTTTGATAACATCTAATTTTCTACTTGTGATATAAACTTTTGATCCACTTTTAGCTAACACCTCTGCAATAATTTTTCCAATTCCTGTCCCACCACCAGTNACTAGTNCAACTCTATCTTCAACACTAAATAGATTTTTATAAATATTAACTTCTTGCATTCATTTTTCCTAAAAGTTTAATAAAAATATTATATAAAGAGTAGATGGTACAGTAAACGTAGAAATAACTGTTGATAAAACAATTGCGTTGGCACTTTGCTTTTGAAAGTGACCATAAAACTGGGCTAGGACAAATACATTGGCAGCAATTGGAAGACATGAACATAATACTGCTGTTTGAACCCATACACTTTTTCCAGAAGGGAAAAATAAAAAAATTGATATTAGTAAAAAAGGGTGAACAATTAATTTTCCTAAAGATATAAAAAATAATTCAATATTTTCACTTTTTTGNAATTTAAACTTTATGGATGCTCCAAGTGCTATTAATGCTACTGGTGCAGCTGAAGATGCTATCATTTCAACAAACTTATTAACTGTAAATGTAGGTTTTACGTTAAGTTGTGAAAAAACCATTCCTAAACAAACAGCAATTAAAAGAGGTTGAGATACTATTCTAGTAATTAAGTTTTTAATGATTTCGATATATGTTTTTTTTCTCTCAGAAAAAGAAATAAAGAAAGAAGTAATTGATAATAAAACTATGGTGTCTGCAAGTAAAATTAANCCCAATGGTAATGAAGCTTCAACCCCAAATGCAATNATACACATAGGAATTCCTATATATCCATAATTAGGATAAGCTGCATTGAGNCCCATGATAGTACTTTTAGGAAGATCCTTTTTTAACAACAAACCAAATAATAAAAAAAGCAAAATTATTAATACAGTNGCAAATTCGTATTTAACAATAAATTTGAAATCAAAGCTGCCATCAAAAGAAGTTTTTGCAATATTTGAAAATAGCATTACTGGCATCAGAACATAAAAAGCAAACCTAGAAAGAAAAGTGGTTTTTTCTTCGTTTAAAAAATTAATTTTTTTTAAAAATGTTCCTAGGAATATTAAACCAAAAAATGGAGCGGTAATTTCTATAACTTCCTGCATTTTGAATTATTTTTAATCCTTACTTAAGTTAAAAAAGAAACTTTCATTTTTCAGTGGAAATCTATAAATAAAAAAGTTATTGATTGCATATCAATTATTAATAAATAATTCTACAATTTGTTAAATAAAAATAAGATCATGAATTATTCCATAATAAAAAAAATTATATTAAGTTTTTTTGTTGGACTACTCTGTTTAATTTCATCTCTTTCTAGTACATTAGCTGAAAATTCAAACAAATCGTTAACAGAAATATTTAAACCTTATTGGCCATACGAGGCTTTTTGGGCTATTCCTTTAATTGATCAAATAAAACCAAGACTTGCTTTAAAAACTGCATCAGACGGAAGAATTATAGGAAGAAGCAGATGCGTTGAAGTAGATAACCTAGATCAAAGGCGCCAGTTTAACAAACTGGCAAAAATGAAAAACGAGCAACTTCATAGAGTAGCTTGTAAGGCAATGAAGTTAGCCATTAGAAAAATNGATTATTTACCAATTTTTGAAAAACTTGATCCTGACGAAGAAATTTTACTAAAATTTAATTTTTCAAAAGGCATAGTGAGTTCTTCTAAGAGTATATATGTACCAGTTCAACCTCCACAAGAAGAAATTAAAGAAGATTCAGAGTAATTATTTTATGATTATTTAAATTTATTTAACTAATATTTATATAATTGCCCCACGCACTTTGGCTGATACCCATTCGGAAACAAATACTGTAGCTAAAATTACAAGCAAAATAGTAGAAACTTGTGTCCATGCTAGTGTGTTAATAGATCCATTTAATTGCAAACCTATTCCACCTGCACCAACCAGACCTAATATTGTTGANTCTCTTATGTTTATATCCCAACGGTAGATCCCTACGCCTGCAATAGTTGGTAATACTTGAGGAATTATTCCATATATCATTTGCTGTAAATTGCTTGCACCTGTTGCTTTAACTGCCTCGACTTGATTAGCATCTATTTCTTCAATTGACTCATAAATTAACTTTGCACAAAAACCAATTGATCTTAACCCTATGGCAACAGTTCCGGCAAGGACACCAGGCCCTAGTATAAATACTAACATAAGTGCCCAGATGAGTGAGTTTACCGATCTTGAAGCAACAATTATAAATAAAGCTACTATTCTTACGGTACTATGAGGAGTTGTATTTCTAGCTGCACAAAATGCAACTGGTACTGCTATAATCATAGCTATTACGGTACCTAAAGTAGCTATATTTATAGTGTCCCAAACAGGTTTAATCAATTCAAGTGAATAAGACCATTTGGGAGGTACCATCCTAGAGCCAATATCTGCGGCTTGCCTTGGTGCATCTTGTACAAAGAACCATACTGTTTTGTCTGAAATTATTTTCCAGGCAAATAAAACAATAGAAATACCAATTAACCAATAAAACCAATTAATCCATTGTTCTCGTGTAGTTCTTTTTTTCCAAATTAATTCATCTTGTTTTTTTTGGACTACCATTATTGCACCCACTTTCGAAGATGGCTGGATGCATATTCTAGAACCATAACAATTCCTATAATTACTAATAAAATAGCTGCAGCAGTATCAAATTCATAACGTGAAAATGCTGTATTTAATGTAGCCCCTATACCTCCTCCTCCAACTATACCTACTACTGCTGACTCTCTAAAATTTATATCTAATCTGTATACTGACAAACCTATCATCCTAGGCATTACTTGAGGTTGAATAGCATAATTAATCCATTGAAACCAATTTGCTCCTGTTGCTTTGACGGCTTCAGCTTGCGCAGGACTGCTATTTTCAATATCTTCTGCAAGTAATTTTGCAAAAAAACCAATTGTTCCAAGACTTAAAGCAATAAATCCTGCAAAAGGACCAAATCCAAAAAGTTTAACTGCAAAAATAGCTAATATGATTTCAGGAAATGTTCTTGAAGCTGCAATAATAAATCTACAGGTCATGTAAACCCATAATGGGGCTAGGTTTCTTGCTGCTCCAAGCCCTATTGGTATTGATAGAGCTATACCGGCAACTGTAGAAATGATAGCCATCCATATGCTTTCAAGAATCCCTTCCCATACCACGCCACGATTATCTGAAAAGTTAGGTGGAAAAAATGATTCTATAAATCGTTGTCCTCTGGGAATACCCTCTAAAACTCTTTGGATATTAATATCCATACTTGATAAAGCAGCAATCAAATAAAGGATAGAACCAATAATGATCGACCATCTTAACCAACTTCTCTTTATAAAAGGGGGTTTTTTCCAGTTGTTTGGGTATAATGTTTCACTTACATTATTCATTAAGTATTAAACTTCCTCATCTTCATCATCTACTTTTTCAATAGTTGCAGACCAATCCTCTTCTCCATAAATTTTAGTTAAAACTTCTGGAGTTAGGCCTTCAGGGCTCCCATCATAAACTATATTTCCTAAAGCGAGACCTACTATTCTTTGTGAAAACATTTGAGCTAATAAAACATCATGTATATTAATGATTGCCGTAAGACCTCTTTCTTGACAAAGCTCATTGATTAGTCTCATGATTTGTCTTGAGGTTTTAGGATCTAAACTTGCAGTTGGTTCATCAACTAGTAGAAGATCTGGGTCCTGAATTAAAGCTCTACAAATCCCTACTCGTTGTCTTTGTCCCCCAGACAATTCATCAGCTCTTTTGTCAGCCATTTCTAAAAGACCAACCCTATCTAAAAGTCTGAACGCTTCATTTACATCTTTTTTAGGAAATCTTCTTAAGAAACTTTTCCAAAATCCAACATATCCCAAACGTCCTGATAAAACGTTTTCCATTACAGTAAGTCTTTCGACTAAGGCATATTCCTGAAAAATCATGCCCATTTTTCTACGTGATTTTCTTAATGCTCTTGACGATAATTTAGTTAAATTTACTTCATTTAGAATGGCTGAACCATTTGTAGGCTCAACTAATCTATTAATACATCTTATTAAGGTAGATTTTCCAGCTCCTGATGGTCCAATAAGTGCAAGCACTTGCCCATTAGGAATACTTAAATCAATACCTTGCAAGGCAAGATCACCAGTATTATACCTTTTCGTCAAATTTTCTAATTTTAACATCAACTACTCATTTTTAAAAAGCCAGGCTCATTAAAAAGCCTGGCTTAATTTAATAGAAATAGAAATGCTACTTACAGTCGTAGCTAACTCCATTTGCTTTATCAATTTGTCTAATTACAGCCCAGTCATTCATATGGCGAATACCTATAAAACGATCTGCTTTTGCAAATTCTTTTTTATAAAGTGGGTCGTCGTCAAAATCCCATGTAAAAAAAGCTGCTTTGATTTTTGCAACTAACTCNGGATGTAAATTATGAGCATGTCCGTATCCTGTAGTGGGAAAAGTAGGCGAACGATATACAGCCCTAAGTTTTCCTTCTTCAATAACACCTCTTCTTATCATTCTCTGAAGAACAGAATTAGCAACAGATGCAATTTCNTANTCTCCATTATAAACTCCNAGAATGGAATTATCATGTTTNCCTGAAAATGTAGGTGTAAAATCTCTATCGGCAATTAAATCAAATTCGCCTTTCAATATAGCGGATGGTGCTTTGAACCCAGAATTTGAAGTTGGGGAAGTAAATGCAAGNGTCCTACCTTTAATCTCACTTGGAGACTGAATGGGACTATCTGCTTTAACTATTATCTCCATTTCATAACCATAAGAACCATCATCTTTTGCGTGCATTGCAAATGGTACAAAACCAGCACAGCTAACAGCTATGGGATTGGACCCAGTATTGAAACCGGCTACATGTAAACGACCTGATCTCATGGCCTCTAATTGAGCAGCATTTGATTCAACAGGAAAAAATACAACTTTTCTATCAGTATGTTTCTCAAGATGCTTTACAAAATTTTGCCAAATATTCGCATAAACAGCTGGATCTTCAACAGGTGTATAGGTGAAGATAATTGTTTTTGGATCTACCCAATCTTTAGAATCTAAAGGCAAATCAGCTACTTGATCAAAATTTCTGTCGCAGTAAGCAGTATCCAATGTACCCCTATTACAATCTTCGGCAAAAGAGGCAATAGAACTGAAACATAAACTAGAGATAAATAAGGATATAGCTAATCCTATCTTATAATAAAATTTCATAAAAATCTCCCTCCAAACTTAATTATATATCTAACTCTGTAAATGAATGTTAGAAGAATTTACGAATAAAGCAATAGCATACATATGAAAAATTATGACAATAATTTACAAATAATTTTTGTTACAACCTTTTATTTCTACCTAGAGAATGAATCCGGTCTTTATGACTAAAATTGAAATAAATAAAAGGAAAAAAGTTTCTAGAACTATTAATGTAAAGTATTTGTAGCTGATGTTTGCGAATAGTGAAAAATTTGTTTTTACACCAATTGCTGATATTGCTAACAGTATACATAAACTAGAAAAATGATTGATTAAAATGATGATTTTATCTGGAATACTAAATAAGTTATTTATTATACAAAAAATAAAAAACAAAATTAAAAACCAGGGAATTGAAAAAAACTTTTCATTTTCTTTTCTTGATAAAAGCAACAAAAATAAAATTAAAAAAGGTAGAATGCTTACCCTTATCATTTTAACAAAAGTAGCTATAATTCCAGTTTGTTCACTAACCGAGTATCCTGCTCCAATAACCTGAGCAACATCATGTATAGTTGAACCAATCAGGAAACCTTTTTGATTCTCGTTGGCTCCTATAAAATCAAAAATGATTGGATAAGTAATCATGGCTATTGTGGATAATAATGTTACTGAGATAATTACTAAGGATAAGTCTTTGGTTCCAATTTTATTTTTTGGGAGAATAGAAAATATTGCAATTGCGGCAGATGCACCGCAAATAGCAACTGATCCTGCGCTTAAAAGGCCAAAGTCTTTGTTTTTAAGAAGAACAAGTGAAAAAAAATAACCAAATAAAATAGTTATAAAAATAAGAATGAAGATTAAAAATAAAGACGCTCCACCAAGTTGTGTAATGTTTTCAAGGCTCAATCTAAAACCTAAAAAACTAACACCTAATTTTAAAACTGGATCAGAAGCTAGCCAGATACCTTTTTCAAAGGATTTTTTATTTGATAGATAACTTACTGACATTCCAATGAGAATGGCAAATAAAAGTTTAGGTGTGGAGTAATAAGTAGATAAAAATAATGAAATAGCAGAAATTAATATAACAATAATCAATCCATTTAAATATGGTTTAGGGTTTATTTTTAAAAAAAGATTGATCAAACTACTATTTATTTTACTTAGTTGTTATAGATACATCTAGCAAAAGTATTATAAAAAAATAATATACTAAAGAAATGTCAATATTAAAAGAATCTCCCCNCATTTTTTATTCCTTTAGGAGATGCCCTTATGCAATGAGGGCTCGTTTAAGTTTAGTTATTTCAAAAACCAGAGTTGAAATAAGGGAAGTTTACTTGAAAGAAAAACCNAAAGAATTTTTGGCTTCATCTGTATCAGCTACGGTACCTTGCATGGTTACTNAAGAGAAAATTATAGATGAAAGCTTGGATATAATGTTATGGGTTCTAAAGAAAAACGATCCACAAAACTGGTTAAAAATGCCAAAAATAGGTTTTGATCTTATAAAAGAGAATGATGGACCTTTTAAACATTACTTAGATAAGACAAAATACCATTCTAGATATCCAGAAATTAACCCTGAAGAAAGTAGAAAAAAAGCATCAATTTTTTTGATTAAATTAGAAAATATGATGGANAATAATTATTTATTTGGTAATGATCCGTCTTTAGCTGATATGGCTATTTTACCTTTTGTTAGACAATTTGCAAACACTGATTTTGAGTGGTTTGAAAAACAAAATTGGCCAAATGTAAAAAAGTGGTTGAACACATTTATTAGTTCTGAGATTTTTAATCGCATTCAAATTAAATATGATAAGTGGAGTAATTTATCAAAACCACAATTTTTTCCAAATTAATTAGTTTGTTGAAATTATATTTAATTTTTTAAGCTTGAATCATAACCAAACTCTTATGGGATATTTAATAATAAAATTCTTATGAAACTTTAAATTATTCTTAATAATTATTATTTAATGTCTGTAATTTTGATGGAGGTTTAAAAATGGAAGATTTAAAAAAATTTTTTATAGACGGAAAATGGATCATACCAAATTCTACAAACATATTTCCTGTGATTGACCCATCTAATGAAAAGATTTTTGCAGAAATAATTTTGGGCAACGAAAAAGATGTAGAAGCTGCTGTTTATGCTGCAAAAAAAGCTTTCAATATATTTTCCAGTTTTTCAAAGGGTGATAGATTAAAGCTATTAGAAAATCTACTTTCGGTTATGGAAAAAAGATTTGAAGATTTAGCCAAATCAATGACGAAAGAAATGGGAGCACCAATTAAATTTTCAAGAAATTCTCAGGCTGACAGTGGTATAGGTCATTTAAAAGGTTTTATTGAATCATTAAAGAAGCAATCAGAGAGAGAGGTCATCTCTAATGGAGATATATTGGTTCGTGAACCAATTGGGGTTTGTGCATTAATTACACCTTGGAACTGGCCCATAAATCAAATTACACTTAAAGTTATACCCGCATTAGCTGTTGGTTGTACATGTATATTAAAACCTTCTGAACATACTCCATTATCTGCTAAAATATTTTCTGAAATTATAGAAGAGGCAGGTTACCCACCTGGTGTNTTTAATTTAATAAATGGTGATGGTCCAACAGTAGGTACATTACTTTCTAAACANAAAGATGTAGATATGGTCTCATTTACAGGTTCAACTCGAGCAGGGGTCTTAGTTTCAAAGAACGCTGCAGATTCAGTAAAAAGAGTTACTTTAGAATTAGGAGGTAAATCTCCAAACCTTGTTTTTTCAGATTGTAATTTAGAAGAAAGAGTTAATGAATCCGTTTTAGAATGTTTTTCTAATTCAGGTCAGTCATGTGATGCTCCTACTAGATTAATTGTAGAAAGAAAATGTTATAATGAAGTTTTAAAAATCGCAGAAAATGCTGCAAAAAATCAAAAAGTTGATGATCCANACAAAGATGGAGATCATATAGGACCGTTATTTGATCAAATACAATTTGATCGTGTACAAAATATGATTCAATTAGGAATCAATGAGGGTGCAAAACTGCTAATTGGGGGATTAGGTAAACCAGATGGTTTTGATAAAGGATGGTATGTAAAGCCAACCATTTTTTATGATGTTCATAATAAAATGCAGATTGCTAGAGAAGAAATATTTGGGCCAGTTTTGGTAATAATNCCTTTTGAGGACGAAAAAGANGCTATAGAAATTGCAAATGATACACCTTATGGTCTAGCTTCATATTTGCAGACTGGAGATACTGAAAGAGCAGAAAGAGTTGCATCCAAATTAAGAGCTGGATCTGTACATATTAATGGAGGATCCCTTAATTATGGTTCTCCATTTGGTGGATACAAACAGTCAGGAAATGGAAGAGAGGGTGGTGATTTAGGATTGGAGGATTTTCAAGAATTTAAAACATTACATTTTTGATAAATTATTTAATTCTAAAAATTAGAAAAGGAACAAAAAAAGTTAAAAAAATAATTCTTATCACATGGTGTATTGCTACATAAGTTGGATCTGCATTAACTATACTTCCCATTGCAATCATTGTTTCTAATCCGCCAGGAGCAAAGGCTATTATTGCATCGACTAATTCAATATTTGTAATTTTTGATGTAAGGAATGCAAAAAATAAAGAAAATAATGCCCCAACTAAAGTTAGTGAAAATCCACTGATAAATGAAGTTTTCAATAATTTTAAATCTACAGAAACAAACCTGGCGCCTATTACAACTCCAAGAGTAATAAAAGCAAAAATAGAAAAAACAGGATTCATTAACCCTTCTGTAATACCACTGCCATGACTAAAAGTTGTACAGATCATACCACCCATTAGAAATGGAGCTGGAACTTTAGTATTCATTATTGCAAGTCCAATTAACAATGAAAAAATAATAATTAAGATTAATTGTATGAAGGATATAGTATTTTCATTTAATTCAAAATTATTAGAGATTTCAGTATCAGAAGTTATAACAACTAACATGGGTGTAAGCAAAGTTAGGCTAAGAACTCTAATAGACTGAATTATTGCAATTTTGGGAGTATCTGTTTTGATGTCATTGCTAATGCTTAATACAAAACTTAAATGACCAGGAGAAGATGCTAATATAGAAGTTTTTTTGTCCAATGAATAATAGGACAAAAAAAGCACTCCAAATAAAGTGATTAGAACGATTGTAGAAACCATCATTAATAAACTTATTGGCCAAGTGGAAATTTGAGCTAATGAATTTGGTGTAATATTTGAACCGATCGTTATACCAATAATTGTAAACCCAAAATTTCTAAGGAAAATTGGAATTGAGAACTTTAATCCTAGGATCGCACTTATGGAACAAATAATGGTGGGACCTAGTAGAAATGGCGCTGGTAATTTCATATACCATGCCAAAAAAGCTCCTAAAGATCCTAGTATAATAGATACAATTAATTCACTTGTAGACTTTTTATTTCTTGATGAAAGCATTATTTAATTTTTAATTCCTCTAAAATAATACCAAAGGATGCACCATGAAGGTCCCTATCTTTTGAAGATCCTTGGATATTAGGTCTTGGAATAGTTATTTTGACTATAAATAAGTCCTCTATTGGGAAAATTTCTATTTGTTTTTTTGGTATTTTATATAGTTTCGAAATTTTAATTTTAGTTATTTTTTGAATTATTGTTTCAAATTTCTTTTTATTTGAACAAAAAATATCAATTGTTAATAAAAATGGCCCTGCATTTTTGCTTCTAATTTTTTTTACTAACTCTTTTAATCTCATATTGAATATTTTTCTAATTTAAAAATATCCATTGGATTTTTTACACTTATAACATGATTTAAACAAAATGCGTATTTTTTGCCAATATTGAATGAAGGTGGAGACAANGGAAAAGAAAAGGTTGGTAACTCAGTNTTTTTAAATAGTGAATGGTGCAATAATANAGGATTGAGAATTTTACTTATTTCTTCACATTCGTATTGTTTTTTTGCTGTTACTACAACTAAGACCCCTATTTCATTTGGTTCCACGGTTTTTCTTTCCAACGAACCTAAAGTTGCATTTTTCCCAACAAATCTAAATTGTATTTTGTAATTTTTCTTCTTTAATGATAAGGAACTCTCAACAATCTTTTTTACTTTATTTTCGACTTGTTTTGACCATTTTTTNATACTCTTGACGTAAGTTTCATCTCTTATCAAAACTATTGAAATGGATTGGTATCCTTCAACATATGTCCCTTCTAGTTTGATCTTATAATTATTGTCCTTNACCCAATTAGCTCCTGTAACATATACTGAACCATCCTTTTGTTTTTCATAAATTGCTTTTTTAACATCTAGATGTCCTCCAGGTTCAATCAAAGTGAAAGGGTTTGAATTTTCATAAACCATATGAGCGGATACTGTATAAGGTGTTACCTTGGTGTTGTTGCTAACTGGTTTNATAAAGAAACCATTTTTTTGAAAGGAAATAAGGATAACACCTGATCTAGGATTTGTGGTACAAAAAGCTCCACATTCCCCTATTTTACCAGCATGCCAGGCGATTGCTTTGTTAACACCTTTCATAATAGGGAGGCTTGCAATTAAGGATGCATCGGTAGATCTTCCACAAATTATGATATCTGCCTTGGTATTTATTGCTTCTGTAATTTGTTCAACACCAGCAAGGCCAACAATATTTGTACAATTTATAATTTTTTTTGAGGAAATTTTAGGTGCATTATTTAAAGGGGAAAGNTTTTTANTTAAAAAAGCTTTATTNATATTTTNTTTTGATTGAGAGCATTTTAATAAGGTGATTTTTATATTTTGATTTAANTCTTTAGCTAATTCTTTTGTAATTTCTAAAAACCAATCAACTGTTTTATCCGTTCCACAAGTTCCAGCGCTTCCAATTAATAAGGGAATTTTTAATTTTTCCCTAGCTACCATTAATGTCTTCCATTCAGATTTAGTAGAAGATCTTGAATATTTAGATTTTCCTTTTCCAAGGTAAGCAGGACCAGAGTCAGTTGATCCACCATCTACTACTATGATATCTGGTTTTTCTTTTAAGCCCCTGTCTAATGCTTTCTTACAATAAGTAATTCCTAAAGCACCAGTAGGAACTAGAACCTTTATATTCATTGAACTATCCAATTGGTGTTGGTTTTTTTAGATAAGATCTTAAAAAAATTGGTGCAATAAAACCTATAAAGGCTGCAATCCACAACCCTACCGAAATATAAGAATTAAATAGATAGGTCCAGTCACCATTGGACAAAACCATTGCTCTTCTTAAACTTACTTCCATGTGTCCTCCAAGCAAAATTCCAAGTATAACAGGAACTGCAGGTATTTTTAACTTTCGTAAGGTAAAACCTAAAACACCAAATCCTATCATTAGTAAAAGATCAAAATAGCTTCCAGATAAGGAATAGATTCCAACAAAAGAAACCATAGCTACTCCAGGTAGTAAAAATGATGCTGGTACTTGAAGAATTTTTGTAAATACTTTTACCAAAGGAACATTTAAAATTAATAAAACAAAGTTAGCTATTAATAGCGTTGCTATTAAACCCCAAACCACCTCTGGTCTTTCATTAAAAAGGAGTGGTCCTGGTGTTATGTTTAATGTCATCAATAAAGCAAGTAAAACAGCAGTAGTTCCAGAACCAGGTACTCCTAAAGTTAACATTGGAACAAGTGCACCTCCAGCAGCGGCATTATTNCCAGCTTCTGGAGCAGCTACGCCTCTGATATCGCCTGTTCCAAAAGTCTTTTTTTCTTTAGCTAAAGATTTTTCACTCATATAAGCAAGAAAACTACCTAAAGAAGCTCCTGCTCCAGGAAGAACTCCTGCTATAAAGCCAACAGTAGTTGCTCTTAGCATTGTCCATTTGGTCGCCAATATATCTTTTATAGGAATGGAAATTTTTCCTAGTTTTACTCCAATAGCGGAGTCTTTTCCTCTACTTTCGATAAAAACAAATATTTCAGTAACTGCAAAAAGACCAACAATTGCTACTAAAAAATCCACACCATCATATAAATGAAGGTTTCCTCCAGTAAATCTTGTCATTCCAGTTGAATTATCTACACCTATCATTGAAATACCTAATCCTAAGCAAACAGCAATTGCTGATTTTGCTTGATTTTCAGCGCCTATTCCACCAAGTGTACAAAATGCTAGAAGATATAATGCAAAGTATTCAGCTGGGCCAAAATAAAATGCGACTCTTGCTAAGATTGGTGCTAAAAGCATTAGTCCTATAGTAGCAAGAAAAGCTCCGACAAAAGACGATACACCTGAAAGTACAAGGGCATCACCAGCTCTTCCTTTTTTTGCCATTGGATATCCATCAAGAGTAGTCATCATTGCAGGTTCATCACCAGGTATATTTAAGAGAATCGACGATATTCTTCCTCCATACATNGCGCCATAATACACACTAGTCATGAGAACGAGAGCTTGTGTTGCATCTAACTCTAANGTAAANGCNAGAGGTATGAGAATTGCTACGCCATTGGAAGGTCCAAGTCCTGGTAAAGCCCCAATAATTGTNCCAAGAATGCANCCTATAATAGCTAAGCTAAGAGTAGTTAATGTAAGTGCAATGCCAAAACCAAGGGCNAAATTTTGAAAAAGTTCCATTTGCAATTAACCTAAAAGAAATTTTGGGAAAGGAAAAAGACTAAGTCCTAATCCAAATTTAAATATTGTAAATAACGATAAAGATAAGATTAAACCAGTTGCTGATGATTTAAAAATACTGGGTTGTATTAAGTAGGATAAAGCAGCAGATGCCAATGCTGTAGGTAAAAGGAAACCAAATGTTTTTAAAGAAAAAGCATATAAGATTAAAACAATTAAAGCTGTAAATAATTTTATTAAAGTTTTAACATTTGGCCACAATGGGTCTTTATCTGGTTTTATTATCATTGTTATTGAACAAATCAAAGCAGCACCAGAAACTATAAAAGGAAAGTTTTTTGGTCCTAAAGGGTCAGCAAAAAAGGGTGATTCCAACTGGGTAGCACTGACAAAAAATGTCAGTGCTAATATAGTTAAAATAGAGCCGAATATTCGGTCTGACACTATTTCATTACACCAAGTTCTTTGGATAAAGCTTGGACTTCAGCCATAACTCCAACAACATAATCTTGGAAGTTTGGACCAACTTTATTAAATGGTGCTAATCCGTTGGCTTCCATGGCCTTTTTCCACTCTGCGGAATCACCAACTTTTCTAAGGGCCTCAGTCCATTTTTTATATGAAGCTTCAGATGCACCTTTTGGAGTATACAAACCTCTCCAATTAACAGCAACTACATCAATTCCCTGTTCTTTGGCAGTAGGAATATCTTCAAAACCAGGAATTCTTTCGTCTGTAAATGAAGCAAGTACTCTTACATCACCAGATTTGATAAATCCAACAACCCCGGAAATATCACCAGTCATAGCAGCGGTAAAACCACCTACTGTTTGAGTAATAGCGTCAGCATCTCCATCAACACCNATATATTTNACCTTAGCAATATCGGTAAACCCTTTTTTTCCTAAAGCCATTAATACTTTTAAGTGATCAAAACCACCTGCAGCAGATCCCCCAGCAAAAGCATGATTTGCAGGATCTGCAATAACAGCATCAAGTAAGTCATTTAAATTTTTATAAGGTGAGTCTGCAGCCACTACTATAACTCCCGGGTCTGCACCAATAGCACCAAGAAAACGTACTTGATCATAGGTCATTCCAGAATAGGCATTCTGCGCTAACCTTGTGGCTGTTGCAGAAGAAGCAGCTACTATTAAGTTGTCATCTGTATTTCTTTCATTTACTACATGACCATAGGCTAAGCCTCCGCCTCCACCTGCCATATTAGTTACCTGAATAGGTGAATCATAAGCACCAATATCATACATAATTTTTGTAATAGTTCTGCAAGTAAAGTCCCAACCACCACCAGGATTAGCTGGTGCTATACATTCAGCTGAAAACAAACTTGTAGCTGCAAAGAATGAAACTGACAATCCAGCAGCAAAAGATTTAATTTTTTTGATCATATTTTCCTCCTAAATATGATTAGTTTAATTTATTGAGAAACAAGCAATCTCAGCTGAGAGGATAGGCATCCTGAAAAAAAATTACAAGTATTCAATTAATTAAAAAATCTCTTAATATTACGATTTTAAATACCTTCTGAATTCTTCCCACGATAATTTTGGTACTCTTGTTAAATTATCAAAATCAACATAGACGAGACCAAATCTTTTACTATATCCAAATGCCCATTCAAAATTATCTAATAATGACCAAGCGAAATATCCTCTTAAAGGAACTCCATTTTCTAAAAGCTTAAAACACTCAACTAGGTGATCACTATAGAATTTTATTCTTTTAGAATCATTAATTTTTCCATCTACAATAACATCGTTATTGGCCATACCATTTTCTGTAATATAAATTGGAATTTTTTTTGAATATTCTTTATGTAACCTTTCAATGAGTATTCTAAGACCTTTAGGAAAGATTTCCCAACCCATATCGGTAATGTCTAAATCACCATTAACGGATTTGTAACCCAAAAAAGATTCACTTGGATCGATTTTGATCAATGATCTTGTATAATAGTTTATTCCTACCCAATCTAATGGTTGCGATATTTGTGCTAGATCTTTTTCATAATTGGTTGGCATATATTGAGAAAAGAGATCAAGTGTTTGAGATGGGTAAACACCATTAAATATGGCCTCATCAAACCAGAGATTATGAATTTCGTCTGCCAAATTTGTGACTTTTAAAGTTTCAGGTATGTCGTTAAATGGTTGCACATATTGTTTATTTAATACAATTCCAGCGTTATTGTAATTATGACTCCTTATTACTTCCATAGCTTCAGCATGAGCAACCAATATCATGTGCATTGTTTTGACGCCTGATTCTATACTTCTTTCTCCAGGAGCATGTTCCCCAAGGTAATGACTAAGCCAAGAAACACACCAGGGTTCGTTTATTGTTGCAATGGAGTCTAACCTGTCTGAAAACCTTCTCATAATGATGTCTGTAAAATCGGCAAACCACTTAGTTGTATCGCGATTTTTCCATCCACCTTTTGACATAAAAATTTCAGGCAAATCCCAATGATAAAGTGTTGAATATGTTTTTAAATTATTTTCTAGAAGCTCATCAATTAATTTATCATAAAACGAAATCCCCTCTCTATTAAGAGTACCTTTCCCTTCAGGAAGAATTCTAGGCCATGAAAAAGAAAATCGATATGCAGAAAATCCAGCGTCTGCAATTAATTTAACATCCTCCTTGTAATTGATAACATGAGCACAAGCAATGTTACCTGATTCATTATTAAAAACTCTCCCATCTTGTTTTGAAAAATTATCCCAATGACTTAGCCCTGATTTTCCAAAACTATTTCCTTCAATTTGATAACTTGAAGTTGCCACACCAAAGGTAAAATCATCAGGGAATTTATTTATTATTTTTAGGTCTGCCATTATAAAAAAGCTTATAGTTTTTAAACCATATAAATATATTATATCTTTTCAAGCTATTCCTTAAAACTTAAAAATTGCCTTTTTTTCAGGCATATTTATTTTTTTTCACTTATTAAGTGTAATTTAGCTGTATTTGTGTAATTATATATGTAGTAATTCAATGCTTACGTTAAGTAAATTACATAAAATGGGGGAAATATGAACATTTTAAAAATTAAAAATCTCCTATTAGCTTCTGTACTATTGGTTTTTCCAACAAGTATATTTGCTGGTAGTGGACATTATCATTATGATGGTCCAGATATTTCTGGAGCCAAAATTAAAATTTTTGGACCTTGGTTAGCACCTGAAGATGAAAGCTTCAGAGATGTTTTATCTATTTTTGAAAAAGAAACAGGTGCATCAGTTGAATATGGTGGGTCAGACGAATTTGAGCAGATCATCAATATTGACTGTAAAGCAGGTAATCCAGCTGACATAGCAGTCTTTCCACAACCTGGTTTAGCTGCAAATATTGCCGCAACTGGATGTTTAGCACCACAAGGTAATGATTTGAAGCAAATGGTTTTGGATAATTATGCTGCTGGTCAATCATGGGTTGATTTGACAACTTACGCAGACGCTAATGGAAAAGACCAATTTTATGGTATTTTCTTCAGAGTTAATGTGAAAAGCCTAGTTTGGTATTCACCTGATAACTTTGAAGATAATGGATATGAAGTTCCTAAAACAATGGAGGAATTATTATCACTAACAGAAAAAATGGCTTCTGACGGTAACACACCTTGGTGTATTGGTCTCGAATCTGGTGGAGCAACAGGATGGCCAGCAACTGATTGGATGGAAGAAATAATGTTGAGGACTCATCCACCATCAGTTTATGACCAATGGGTATCTAATGAAATGCCATTTAATGATCAGAAAGTTATAGATGCAATGGAATTTTTTGGTACATTTGCATTGAATGACGATTATGTAGCAGGTGGTTCAAAAGCAGTTGCAACAACTGGTTTTAGAGATTCTCCAAAAGGTTTGTTTACATCACCACCACAGTGTATGATGCATAGACAAGCTAGTTTTATTCCTGCCTTCTTTCCAGAAGGTGTTGAAGCAGGTGTAGATTATGATTTTTTCTATTTTCCTGCTTATTCTTCAAAGGATCTCGGACGTCCAGTGCTAGGAGCAGGTACTGTTGTTACAGCTACTAACAATGATCCAGCAACTACAGAACTAATGAAGTTTTTAATGCATCCAGAAGCTCATGAAAGATTTATGGGTAAGGGAGGTTTTTTAACTCCACATAAGGGTGTAGATAAAAGTAAGTATGCGAGTGATACATTTAGAGGATTACACGATATTTTAGTTGGTGCGACTACATTTAGATTTGATGGATCAGATTTAATGCCAGGCGCTGTTGGTGCGGGTTCTTTTTGGACTGGTATGGTTGATTATACCAATGGTAAATCAGCAAAAGATGTTGCAGATGCCATTCAATCCAGCTGGGATGCAATTAAATAAATAAATCTTGTAAATAAGGCGAACAATAAACTTGTTCGCCTTATTTTTTTATAATAAAAATCATCATGAGTTTTTTTTCATTAATATCAACTGTAACAGTTGGCGTTTTGTTTTTTATCATTTACTTTGGTTTATCAAATTTTATTTTAGATTTAGTTTGTAAATTTAAAAGCAATTCCGTAGCTCTTGAAAATTCGGTAAGAGCTATAATTTTCATAGCTCCTGCTTTTTTNGTTTTGTTTATGTTTATTTTATATCCTGTTTTTGAAACAGTNAGATTAAGTTTTTATGANAAATTTGGTCGTGAATTTGTTGGTTGGAACAATTATTTATGGGCATTAAATGATCCAAACTTTAGAAGAAGCATTTTAAATAACTTGGGTTGGCTTTTGATAGTTCCGACACTCAGTACTTTTTTTGGTTTAGTAATTGCCAATTTAACTGACAAGATATGGTGGGGAACAATCGCAAAGTCTATTATATTTATGCCTATGGCCATATCATTCGTAGGAGCTGGAGTAATATGGAAATTTATTTACGATTATAGAGGAACAGGTGATCAGCAAATAGGTTTGTTAAATGCAATTGTTGTTTCCCTAGGGATGGAGCCGCAAGCATGGCTCACAATTTCAATTTGGAACAATCTTTTTTTAATGGCGATTATGATTTGGATACAAACTGGTTTAGCCCTGGTGATTTTTAGTGCTGCCCTTCGAGGTATTCCAAATGAAACACTTGAAGCAGCACGTATAGATGGGGCGAGCGAATTTAGAATTTTTTGGTCTATAATTATACCTTTTTTAGAAAGAACTATTTTAGTTATTTGGACTATAATCACAATTTTAGTCTTAAAAGTATTCGATATTATCTATGCTATGACCAATGGGGAATGGCAAACAGAAGTTCTGGCTAACCTCATGTATGATTGGATGTTTAGAGGAGGTGGGGATTCTGGAAGGGGTAGTGTATTAGCCTTTTGTATAATGATAGGAGTTATTCCTATACTTGTTTGGAATTTATATAGGCATAGGCAAGAGCAAAAAAATGAAATTTAAATTAAATTTATCGTCTATTTTTTCGCAATTATTATTATTATTTTTTGTTATACTTTGGATTACTCCTACCTTTGGACTTTTGATCAGTTCATTCAGAGATAAAGATCAATTGGCTATTAGCGGTTGGTGGACTTCATTAATTAATACTGAGGTAAGTGAAATTCACAGAACTAAGGGTAAAAATGANCAGTCAAAAGAAAATGAAGTTTATTTCATAAGGGGTAATTTATTTAAAGAGGACAAAGGGAAGAAAATACTAAGTTTTGGTGTAACTTCAAAAAATATAAATGCCTACATGGTTGGTGAAAAAGCTGTATTAAAAGATAAATCTGAAATAGTTGTTTTTGAAAATGGAGATTATGAATGGAGATCAGAAAATGAATTTAAAAAGAAAAAAGGAAGAAGAATATTTATTACTGCAAAAAGCCCACCTAGTTTTACTTTAGACAATTATAAAGAAGTATTATTTGAAGCAGGTTTGGGTCAAGCATTTTTGAATACAATTGCAGTTGCATTACCTGCTACATTGATTCCTTTGATAATCTGCTCTTTTTTCGCATACTCTCTTACTTGGATGAATTTTTTTGGGAGAGACATACTATTAGCCACTATCATAGCATCTCTTGTGGTGCCACTTCAGATGTCTTTAATCCCAATTTTAACTATTTATAATGACTTGGGAGCACTTTTTAATATTGAGGCAAAATCATTTCCTGGTATTTGGATGGCACATACTGGTTTTGGTTTAGCATCTACTACTTTTCTTTTATGGAATTTCATGAAATCTCTACCTAACGAAATGCTAGAGGCAGCTAAGGTAGATGGTGCTTCTCATTATGATACTTTCGTTAGAATAGTTATACCGTTATCTATTCCTGCATTTGCATCTATTTTTATTTTACAATTTCTTTGGGTATGGAACGATCTATTAGTTGGGTTAGTATTTTTGGATAAGCACCCAAGTGAAATAATCTTAACTGCAAAACTAAAAGAGTTATTAGGTTCATATGGTGAAAATTGGGAAATTTTAACAACTGGTGCATTTATATCTATGACAGTCCCTTTATTTATTTTCTTTTCTCTGCAGAGATTTTTTATTAGAGGGCTAGTTGCAGGTTCTGTAAAAGGATAAAAACTTAAATTTTTATTTATTTATTTGAATAAGACACTTGCTAGATTAAAATTTATTTTGTTAGATGATATCAGTAATTGATTAACGATTTTATAAAGGTTAAAGCTATGCAAAGAATTGTATTAATTGGAGCTGGTAGCACAATATTTGGTTTGGGAGTTGTTGGAGATATTTTTAAATCTAAATCATTAGACGGATCGACAATTGTACTTCATGATATAAATCCAAAAGCATTAGATAATACATATAAGATTGCAAAAAAATACAAAGAAAAATTAGGAAAAAAAATTTCAATTCAAGCGACTACTTCAAGAAAGGAAGCGCTCAAAGGAGCTTCCTTTTGTTTAATCTCTATAGAAGTTGGAAATAGGTTTGACTTATGGGATCAAGATTGGAAAATGCCACTTCAATATGGTGTAAAGCAAGTTTATGGTGAAAACGGAGGACCAGGTGGACTATTCCATTCTCTTAGAATTATCCCTCCCATTTTAGAAATTTGTAGAGATATACAAGAAATATGTCCTGACGCTTACGTCTTTAATTATTCAAATCCTATGCAACGTATCTGTCATGCTGTTACTACAAAATTTCCAGATCTAAAGTTTATAGGATTGTGCCATGAAATTGAATCTATGCGTCGACAACTACCTACATTAATGGAAACAGAATTATCCAACATTGAATTTAGAGCAGGTGGTTTGAATCATTTTAGCATATTATTAGATGCTAAATATAAAAATAATGGGGAAGACGGTTATCCGTCAATTAGAAGAAATTTTAGGGATTATTTTAAAGATCTTGTTAATGATCATGAAGGGTTTGAGTCAGAGCCAGGTGCTGAGAGAGGAGTTTTTTTTAAGATATATGAAGATTTTAAATATTTGCCAATCACTACGGATAGTCATTTAGGAGAATATGTTCAATGGGCATATAGTGTAGCTGATCATGGTGGAATTTTACATTTTTATGACAGTTACAAAGAAAAATGCTTAACATTTTTTGAAAGTGATAAGCTATATTCTTCTTTTTTTGATATGGAGAGTCATACTTTTCATGAAAGATTTGTACCTATTGCTGAAGCTATTATTGAGGATCAAGAAATTGAGGAGGCGTCTGTAAATATACCTAACAATAATTTTATTGACTGTTTGCCTTCAGATATTGTCGTTGAAGTACCAGCCATTATAAATAAAAAAGGTATAAGAGGTATTAAACTTTCAAATTATCCTAAAACATTTGGAAGCTTATTAAATTTACAAACTGGTGTTATTCAACTGACTACACAAGCAGTTTTAGAGAAATCAAAACATAAAGCCTATTTAGCTTTGCTAGCGGATCCAGTTGTTACAAGTGTTGATAATGCTGAGAAATTACTTAACAATATGATTTCAGCTCAACATAAGTATCTATCTTATTTGAATTAATTCATTGGTAATTTTATAAAATGGCTGAAATACAAATAAACTCGTTAAATAAATCTTTTGGAAAATCTAGAGTTATTAAAAATGTATCACTTTGTATTAAAAGTCGTTCTTTTACTGTTATAGTAGGCCCAAGTGGCTGTGGAAAATCAACATTACTAAGAATGATTGCTGGTCTAGAAAAAATAGATGCTGGAGATATAAAAATAGCTGGTAAGTTAGTAAACGATTTACCGCCTAAAGACCGTGAAATTGCAATGGTATTCCAGTCTTATGCTTTATATCCACATATGACAGTATTTAACAATATGGCTTTTGGTTTAAAATTAGAAAAAAAATCTAAAGTAGAAATTGAAAAAAGGGTAAATGAAGCTGCAAGAATTCTTCAAATAGAAAATTTATTAGATAGAAAGCCAAAGCAACTATCAGGAGGCCAAAGACAGCGCGTAGCTATAGGTCGTGCAATCACTAGAAATCCAAAAGTCTTTCTTTTTGATGAACCTCTATCAAATTTAGATGCTGCTTTAAGAGTGGCAACTAGGATAGAAATAGCAAACCTCCATGATTCAATGCCTGATGCTACTATGGTTTATGTAACTCATGATCAAGTTGAAGCAATGACCTTAGCCAATCAAATAGTAGTACTTTCTGAAGGTCAAATTGAACAAATTGGATCACCCTTAGAATTATATGAAGAGCCAGAGAATCTTTTCGTTGCAAAATTTATCGGCTCTCCTGCTATGAATATAATTCCAATTACAATATTTACTACAGGAGCAAATTCAGTAGGAAAAATTGGTGAAAAAATAAAAATAGACTTTGAAAGTAAATTCAGTTCCTCTGATAAAGGAAGAAATATTCAATTAGGTTTTCGACCTGAAAATTTAATACTTGCCAAAACAGATAAAAATTCATTTACTGCTAACGTATCCTTAGTGGAGTCATTGGGAGAGTATGCATTAGTTTATGCTACTGTTAAGGGTTCTTTTTCGGATCATAACATTATTGCAAAACTTTTAGGTACTCCCAAAATAAGTAAAGGTGATCAAGTTTCTTTTCAAATTCAAAAGGGCAAAATGCATTTGTTTGATGAGGAAGGCAAGCGTTATGTAAATGGAAAACAACAAGTTTAAAGTAAGTAGTTGGAATGAATGGGACCCACTAAAACATGTCATAGTAGGTAAAGCAGATAATTGTCATATTCCTCCTCCAGAACCAGCTCTTGATGCAAAAGTACCTGAAAATAGTGATATGAAAGGTCATTGGGGTAAGAGACCTCAAGAAACCATTGATAAAGGTAATGAATTACTAGATAACTTCGCAAAAATGCTGGAGGATCGTGGAATAAAAGTAGATAGACCTACCCCAGTTGATTTTTCATTGCCAGTTAGCACTCCTGATTTTACTACAGCAAGTCAATTTGGCTGTATGCCACCTAGAGATGTTCTTTTGACTGTTGGCTCTGAAATTTTGGAGGCTACAATGTCTTACAGATGTAGATGGTTTGAATATTTGTGTTATAGACCATTACTAAAAAAATATTGGGAAGATGATCCTAATTTTAAGCATGAATCTGCACCCAAGCCTAGGTTAACTGATGAAGATTATCGTCCTGATTATCTTTCAGAAAAAATTGGTGAACAAAAAAGACTAGAATGGACGGCAGACAAATTTTTTGTAACCACAGAAGAAGAACCATTATTTGATGCTGCTGATGTTTTACGTTTTGGAAAAGATTTAGTTGTACAACATGGATTTACAACTAATAAAAAAGGCATTGAATGGTTAAGAAGACATTATTCTGATCATAGGGTTCATGCAGTTAATTTTCCAGGTGATCCTTATCCTATTCATATAGACGCTACTTTTACTCCCATAAAACCGGGTTTAATTCTAAATAATCCAAAAAGACGTTTACCAGATGATCAAAAAAAATTATTTGAAAAAAATGACTGGGAAATTATAGATGCGGCACCTCCAGCACACAATTCCCCACCAGCTCTTTGTTATTCATCTGTTTGGCTAAGTATGAATGTTTTAGTTCTAAATCCTAAAACAGTTTGTGTTGAAAAGTCTGAAGTTTATCAAGCTGAGCAGTTAGATAGTTTGGGCATGGAAGTAGTTGAAGTAGACTTAAGAGATGCGTATGCCTTTGGAGGCGGGCTTCATTGTTGTACTGCTGATGTATATAGAGAAGGAAAATGTGAGGACTATTTCCCCAATCAAAATTAAAAATTACTAATCTGATTTATAATCTAATCTCCGTAAAATTCTTTAACAGTTTTTATAAAGCTATTTAAAACTTCGTCAGTAATGTTTAAATGCATCACCAATCTAGTCTCAGGGGAAGGCTTGGAAATTATAATCCCTTTATTTTTCAAAAAAGAAAATAAATCAGACCCTTTTTTTTCAATTGGTTCAAAAAAAACCATATTTGTAAAACTATCTAAATCTTTACCATTTTTTTTACAGTGATATGGGTTAAGTTCTTTAGCCAAAAAAGAAGCTCGTTCATGATCTTCCTTTAATCTCTTAATATTATTTTTGACTGCATATAAACAAGCTGCTCCTAGTACTCCAACCTGCCTTAAAGCACCTCCCAAGATCTTTCTTTGACGTCGGACTTTATGTTCCATATTTTCTGGAAAACATAATATAGATCCTGCAGGAGCTCCTAAACCTTTTGAAAAACAAATTGATACACTATCAGCATATTGTGCAATATCTTTTGGCTCACATTTTAGATCTTCAATAGCATTAAATAATCTGGCTCCGTCTAAGTGTATACTTAAATCCATTTCTTTGGCTTCAGCGTGATTTCTTTTTAAATTTTCTATAGGTATGACTCGACCTTGAGACGTATTCTCTAAACAAAGTAACTTCGAAATCGGATAATGAGGGTCATCGGGTTTTACAGCATTCTTGATAGTACCATCTTTAATTGAAAGACCTTCTTCTACCTCTATAGTGCTAATAGCTATACCACCNAGNACAGATGCACCCGCAGCCTCATCTAATGCCGTATGGTANACATTTCCAACAATCATTTCTTCACCTCTACCACAATGAGANAAAATTGCTGATAAATTACTCTGAGTTCCACTTGTCATAAAAACAGCTCGATCTTTACCCAAGAGTTCTGAGAACTCTTTTTCTAATTTATTAATGGTAGGGTCTTCTCCATAAACATCATCTCCAACTTCTGCTTCATACATGGCTTGGAGCATTTCTTTTGAAGGTTTAGTTACAGTATCACTTCTTAAATCAATCATTCGAAATTAAAAAATTTGACAGTTTAATATGTAATAAAGATTATAATTAGATTAGATGGTTTGCAACTAAAGAAAAGGAAGTTTTAATGTCAGATGAAAAACCAGCTTACATATTGGTAGATGTAAAAATTAAGAATGATGAAAATTATGATGAATACAAAAAATTAGCTAAACCTCTTGTTGAAAAATTTGGGGGAGAGTATTTAACCAGAGGCGGGCATATGGAAGTTATTTTAGATGAATTGTGGTCTCCAACTAGACTGGTATTAGTTAAATTTCCTAATTTAAAAAAAGCAAAGGAATGGCTTAATAGTCCAGAATATGCAGAAGTGGCAAAAATAAGGCTTGAAAACTCTGTGGGCACTTTTGTTTTATTAGAAGGTTTTTAACATTTATTTTGATTTTCTTTATTAGCTAAAAATCCAATTATAGGACACTCAGGCCTTTGATCTCCATTACAACTTTTTGCTACTCTTGAGAGTTCGTTTTTTAAGGAATGTAATTCTGACAATTTTTGGTCAATTTCATTTATTTTTTTTAAGGTAATTTTTTTTACTTCACTACTTGATCTGGTTCTATTTTCGTAAAGGCTCAAAAGTTCTCTACATTCTTGAATTGAAAAATTAAATTTTCTAGCTTTTCCTACAAATAATAGCTTTTCAATATCTTGGGGTGTAAAAATTCTGTAATTAGAATTCTCATTAGTTTTAGGATTAATTAAACCGATNTCAGAATAAAATCTNACAGTTTTNACAGATAAANTTGATTTTTTNGCAGCTTCACCAATATTCATTTTTAACTCCACTTGACTCTCCATTNTATGGAGACCNTATATCACNGAATATAGGAANNNAATTTATGTCTACAACANNTTTAAAATCTAGAATATCTTGGACTTGTAAACATACCTGGAAAAGAGCTTCTTATAATACATCTTGGTGTTTATTAGGTTGCGCTATTGGTGATCTGGGAACGATTGCTTTTTTTCAATATACGGGCATTCCATGGCCGCCATTATTAATTTTCTCACTGGCGATCATAAATGGTATAATCACATCTATCATCTTAGAAACTATCATTTTATCACGTCAAATGCCTTTTTCTGATGCCTTTAAGACGAGCTTAGGTATGTCCCTTATATCAATGATTAGTATGGAAATAAGTATGAATCTTGTAGATTATATTTTAGTAGGGGAAGCTAAACTGGTGTTTTGGGTTGTCCCCATAATGCTTCTAGCTGGATTTATAACTCCACTTCCTTATAATTATTGGAGGCTTAAGGCATTGGGAAAATCTTGTCATTAATATTTTGTTTATCGCAAATTAAATCAAGATATTGATTGAGTACTTTTTCATTTGAAAAATGATCTAGTATAAATGTAATATCTGATTATGATTTCAATATCTTGGATTCCAATTGGAAAAAAAAACTTACTAGGAGTGAGTCAATTTCCAGGAAAAAATCTACAAAACATTTTTGATTTAAGTTCATTTTTAAAAGATTTACAAATTATAAAAAAACAAAAAGTTAAAATTGTTGTTTCGTTATTACCAGATAATGAAAAAAATAAATTAGGACTAGATGATCTTATCTGGTCAAAGGAAGAAGTAGAATATATTCAATTTCCTATAAATGATTTCAGTGTACCACCAAAAAAAAAGTTTAATGAATTAAAAAAATTAATTTCATTTATTAAAGAAAATCTCATGCTTTCTAAGCATGTATTAATTCATTGTAATGGTGGGAAAGGACGCTCTGGAATGATTGCTGCTTTAGTTTTAAAAGCCATGAAAGAAAAAGATCCCATAAAAAAGGTAAGAGAAAAAGTCATTGGAGCGATTGAAACTGAAGAGCAGGAAATCTTTGTAAAAGATTGGGTTTAAAAGCTATACACGATATAACCAATTGGACCCATAATTACTACACTTAGCCATGATGGAAATTTTAGAAATATAATCAATAAAGTGCTAAGTATAATAAGTAAAATACCATTAATATTACCTAAATAATTACTGAGTAAAATATCAACAAAAGTTAAACATAATAATCCTACAACTGTTGCATTTACACCGTGTATCCCATTATAAACCCAATTTAATTTTATTAATCTATTCCAATAATTGATTGCTAAGGTAGCTATCATTAGACCAGGTAAAAAAATAAAAATAAGGGAACTTATTCCTAAAAATAAAGCATGTAACATGTCGTTTGATGCTCCAATCACAGTTCCTATATACGATGCAAAACTAAATAAAGGTCCAGGTAGTGCCTGAGCCAATCCATAACCACCATTAAAAAATTCTTTACTAATTAGATTATTAAAAACAAATTCCTTTTCTAAGTAAGGCAAAACGACATGACCACCACCAAAAACTAGTGAGCCACTTTTATATAGTCCACTAAAAATTTTGAGATATAAAATGTCGTTATATACATTGATTATAGGGAGTAAAATTAGAAAGAAAATTGAAACTAAAATAAATATTAAAAGTAAAAGATTTAAATTTTTTTTTGAAATTATTATTTCTCCAATACTAAGTTTTGCATCTTTAATTGCTTTATCTTTTAAATTAAAAAAAACGCCTAAGGCAAAACCAAGAGATATTATAATTACTTGTTCAAAAGGAAATTCCCAAATTAAAAGTGTGAAGAATGAAATAAAAAATATTAATAATCTTTTTATTTCAAAACAAAAATTTTTACCCATATTAATCAATGCTACTGCAATTATTGGTATTGCCACGCTTGCAAAACCATTGAGAAACTTCACAGCTTCATTCATTCCGTTCGTATTGGTATAACTTACTACTATTAAAGCACTTAAAATCATTAAAAAAGCTGACGGAATAGTAAAACCAAGCCATGCTGCTAGCCCACCCCAATAGCTACCTTTTTGAAGACCGATCAGAAAACCTACCTGACTGGAACTTGGACCTGGCAGAAATTGACTTAATGATACAAATTCTATGAATTTTTTTTCAGACAACCATTTTTTTCGTTTAACAAATTTTTCTTGAAAAAAACCAATATGTGCAGTCGGTCCTCCGAAGGAATAAAGACCAAGGATAAAAAACTCACTAAATATTTTATAAAATGAAAACTCTTTTTGCATTTAGTTAAAAGTAAATTCTGTCTCTGATAAAATAAAACCGATTATTATAACATCTTATTGTAATTATAATTTAAATCTTTTAATCAGATACTATTAGACTTTAATTCTTTATATATTAAATGGATTTATATTATGAGGCCAAGTGTTTTTTCCTTAGGTGGAAATTTTTACAAAGGGAATTTGCATACCCATTCTAATAAATCTGATGGCAAGTTGGATCCTAAAGAAGTTTGCCTTCGATATAAAAATGCAGGATATGATTTTATATCACTTACAGATCATTTGATTGGTAAATATGGTTATCCTATCGTCGATACTTCTGATTGCCAGGATGATAAATTTACTACTTTAATTGGTGCAGAAATTCATACTGGAGCAATGTCTAATGGTGAACTTTGGCATATGGTTGCGGTTGGACTGCCATTGGATTTCACACCCCCAGATGTTTGGGATTTCAATTTTGTAGAAGGAATGGAAACAGCTAATGACGCGGCTCAACGATGTATGGATTCTGGGGCCTTTGTTACAATTGCTCACCCTCAGTGGTCAGGAGTCACCTTAGAGGATGCATTATCTATAAAAAATGTTGATGCTGTTGAATGTTATAATCATGGCTCTGCCTTTCAAGAAAGAGGTGATGGATTCGCTATTTTAGATTCACTTTTAAATAACGGAAGAAAATTAAACATAATGGCGACCGATGATGCTCACTTTAAAGTTCGAGATTATTTTGGTGCATGGGTTATGGTAAAATGTGATGAAAATTCACCAACTAAAATCTTAGAAGGATTAAAACTTGGAAATTACTATTGTTCACAAGGTCCAATAATAGAAAATATTATAATAGAAAATGGCTCAGTTCATGTTGCTTCTTCCCCAATTGAAAGGTTAGTTATATGTGGGGAAGGTACTGCTTCAAAATACATAATTTGTNATAATAATAATCGAAATGAAATTCCATTTGGAAGATGTGAGGGAAGTCCTTGGATTAGGGTTACTGTAATCGACCAAAAAGGAAATCGCGCATGGACCAATCCAATTTGGTTATAATCTTATGAAATTATTTTTTCTTATATGTCTCATCTAAGGAATAACCAGTTCCATGAACTGTTCTAATAGGATCTACGTCCTTTGATCTATTTAAAGCTTTTCTCAATCGCCCGATGTGGACATCAACTGTTCTTTCCTCAACATAAATATCTTTTCCCCAAACAATATCTAGTAATTGGGACCTCTCGTAAACTCTACCAGGCCTAGAAATAAACAATTCAAGTAATTTATATTCCATTGGTCCAAGTTTAACAGTACGCTTACCCCGATTCACTCTTCTTTTTTCTTTATTTAAATAGATATCTTGAAAGTTAATAATTTGATTGTCTTGTTGTAATTTTGTTCGCTTTAATAAAGCTTTGGTTCTTGCTAAAAGTTCTGCGGTAGAAAAGGGTTTTGTAATGTAATCATCAGCTCCAATTTCAAATGCTCTCAATTTGTCAGGTTCTTCACTTTTTGCTGTTAACATAATTACTGGTATCGACATAGTATTTTTATTTATTTTAAGTTGTCTTATAATTTCAATTCCCGAAGTGTTTGGTAGCATCCAATCAAGTAAAATTAAGTCAGGTTGATTTTCTAAAATTAGATAAAGTGCTTCATCACCATTACTTATAGTATTAATTTTAAAACCTTCTTTTTTAAAATTATAAACAATAAGCTGCTGTAGGGATTTATCGTCTTCTACTAAAAGAATTTTTTTTGTCATTTTCTTAACCCAAAAAAACTACAAACTACTTTTAGGTCTTTCCTTATTAATATGATTTCCTGTAATTACATAATAAATCATCTCTGATATTTCAGTGGTATAATCACCGGCTCTTTCAAGATTCTTAGCAACAAAAAGCAAGTGTGAACCTACTTCAACATGTTTTTTCTTTTTTAGTGAAACAACTAATTCTTTAGTTATTTCACTATACATCTTATCAATATGAATATCCTCTGACCAAACAGCTAAGGCTAGTTCTTTATTCTGATTTGTATGTGAATTCACAACTTTTGTAAGTTGTGAATGAACCTTTTTTCCAAGTTCAGCTATTGGTTGTCTAAGTTTTATGGGCTGTTCTTCAGATATTAAAAGGGTTCTTTTTCCTATATTTTTTGTAAGATCTCCTATTCGTTCTAATGCAGTAGATATTTTAATAGCTGCGAAAAGTAATCTCAGATCGTCAGCAACGGGTTGTCTTAAAGCAATAGTCTTTATGACAAGATCGTCTATTGCATTTTCTAGATCATCTAGTTCTTGATCTTTTTTTATTATATATTCGGCTAATACAGAGTCATTTTTTGTGATAGCTTTAATTGCTTTTTTTAAATTATCTTCGCAAATGCCACCCATTTTAGTTAATTTGACATTTATTTGAAGAATATCATTGTCAAATTGAGAAGATATATGTTCTGACATTTTATCCAAACCTCCCTGTTATATAATCTTGTGTTNTTTGNTNNTCNGGTTGNGTAAANATNTTNGCNGTNTCACCAGTTTCCACTAAATCACCCATATGAAAAAAAGCAGTATTTTGTGAAACCCGACCNGCNTGTTGCATNGAGTGAGTAACAATAATTATGGTATATGAACTTGCTAAATTATTCATTAACTCTTCTATTTTAGCTGTAGCTATTGGGTCTAAGGCAGAACAAGGTTCGTCCATAAGGATTACTTCTGGATTAACTGCTATTGCACGAGCTATACAAATTCTTTGCTGTTGACCGCCAGATAATCCGGTTGCAATATCATCAAGTCTGTCTTTTACTTCATCAATTAACCCAGCCCTTTCAAGACTGTGGTGGACAAGATCATTTAATTCGCCTCTTGTGTTTCCTATTCCATGTATTCTTGGACCATAGGCTATATTTTCAAATATGGACTTAGGAAATGGATTTGGTTTTTGAAAAACCATTCCAACTTTAGCTCTTAACTGAACTGGATCAATTTCATCGCTATAGATATTCTGCCCATCTAATAATACTTTCCCTTTTATTGAACAATTAGAAATTACATCATTCATTCTGTTTAGACATCTCAGGTAGGTAGATTTTCCACATCCAGAAGGACCGATTAAAGCTGTTATTTTTTTCTCTTCAATGTTGAGACTAATACCATTTATAGCTTGTTTAGGTCCATAAAAAACGCTTACTTCTTTTGTTTTAAATTTATAACTATTAGATTTCACCATTTTTTTTCGAACTTTCTTCTTAAAATTACGGCTAATGAATTCATAGCAATTAAAAAGCTTACTAGAAATAATATGGCTAGGGAACTTCTTTCATAAAAAGCTCTTTCAGCACTATCAGACCACATAAAAATTTGAACAGGCATTGCAGTAGCAGCAGATGTAAAACTATCAGGTGTTTCAATAATAAACGCTACCATTCCAATCATAAGTAATGGAGCTGTTTCTCCAAGAGCTTGAGCCATTCCTATGATAGTACCTGTAAGAATACCAGGTGCTGCTAAGGGAATAACATGATGCAAAGCTGCTTGCATTTTGGAGGCCCCCAAACCTAATGCTGCATCTTTTATAGATGGTGGAACTGCTCTTATGGATGCTCTTGTAGCTATAATTATAGTCGGTATAGTCATTAAACCTAAACAAAGCCCTCCTACTAGGGGTGCAGATCTGGGCAAGCCAAACAAACTTAAAAATACTGATAATCCTAACAAGCCAAAAACAATAGATGGTATAGCTGCCAAATTATTTATGTTTACTTCTATAAAATCTGTCAAGCGTCCAGGTTTTGCAAAATATTCTAGATAGATTGAGGCCATAACTGCCAAAGGTAATGCAAATAAAATAGTGATAGTAAGTGTTAAAGTAGAACCCACTACAGCTCCTAATATTCCAGCACTTTCAGGTTCTCTTGAATCTGCGTTGGTGAAGAAACCAGTATTGAATTTTAAATCTGCAATTCTATTTTCTGATAAAAAATCAATCCACTTTAATTGTTGATTACTTAACCTTCGATCTTTTTCTTCAACTTTTGTATTAAAACGACCTTTCATATGTTGATCAAAATCATCAGAAGCAGTTAACCATAGAGTAATTTTTTTATCAAAATGATTTGGATTTCTTTGAAAATATTGTCTAAGTTCATAACCGGCGTTTGATGACATTAATTTTCTCAAAGATCTTTTCTCTGATCTTTTGGAGACTTCTGGGAAATTAGAAATAAAAGATTTACTAACAATTCCATCCCAATTAAATAATAAGGCTTTTTTATTTGAAAATTCACCATTTTCATCAAGTATATTTTTACTTTCTACATTTATGTCTAATTTTACATAAGCTTGTTGTAAAGCTGAATAGCCGTTTAAACCTATCGATATCATTAACGTAGATAACATAATTAAAGCTATTGATATCGATATAATACCATAAGCTTTTAATCTACTTTCAGCACGCTTCCTTGCCTGTAGTCTTTTATTAATTGTATGAGTTTTATTTTTCATAGTTTTAACCATCTCTTACTCATATTGCTCAGATAATTTTCTAGATACTATTAATGCAATTACATTTAAAATTAATGTAAAAGCAAAAAGAGCTAGGCCTAAGCCAAAAGCTGAAAGCGTTTTAATATCATCAAATTCTGTATCACCTGTTAAAAGCGAAACAATTTGTACCGTTACAGTTGTTACGGTTTCTAACGGATTTATTGTCAAGTTTGCAGTTAGTCCAGCAGCCATAACTACTATCATAGTTTCTCCTATAGCTCTACTTATTGCTAAAAGAAAAGCTCCTACCAAACCTGGAAAAGCTGCTGGCAATACTACTTTCAATATAGTTTCTGCTTTAGTTGCACCCAGTCCTAGAGATCCGTCTCTTAAGGATTGTGGAACAGAATTAATTATATCGTCAGATAGTGAGGATATAAAAGGTATAATCATTATACCCATAACTGCACCGGCTGCTAGGGCTGACTCTGAACTTACATCTAGCCCTAGTTTTAATCCTATGTCTCTAATAAATGGAGCTGCAGTAAGAGCTGCAAAGTAACCATAAACTACCGTCGGAATACCAGCAAGAACTTCCAATGTAGGTTTGAGAAGATCTCTTACTCTTTTTGAAGCAAATTCAGCAAGATAAATTGCGGTAAATAAACCTATAGGTAGTGCTACTAGCATCGCTATAAGAGCTACTAATATAGTCCCCAAAAGTACTGGTAACATTCCAAAAGAACCTTGAGCAGCAACTTGGTCTGATCTTATGGCTATGTTAGGAGCCCAATGTAACCCAAATAAAAAATCAAAAAATGGATAAAGAGAAAAGAATCTTATAGATTCATATAAGAGAGATATGACAATGCCTATAGTAGTAAATATTGCAATTACAGCACTTACAAAAAACAAAATCCTTAAAAATTTTTCTACTCTGATACGTGAATTTTTTGAAACATTTATGTTTGTAGATATTATGATACCCATTATAGAAGAAAGTAATAAGACTGCTAAAGTTCTAAATAAATTAAGTTTAGAAAGGGTTTTATTATATTCCTCCGATAATTTTATTACAGCTATTTCATCACTAGATATTGCTCCAAAAGCTATATTTTTTATCTTAGCCAAAATTAACTCAATTTTAGCTTCATTTAAATTAGAGTCCGATATAGCAATTTGTTGTTTAAAAAAATGGTCAATATAAATTGGGCCAACAATTGTAAAAACTAACAATAATAAAAATGCTGGAAATAAGGTCCATACGAATGAATATTGTCCATAGTGCTTAGGAAGTGCAGAAGGTTTTGTCGTTGAAGCCTTTATTTTCTTGAATGCTGAACTAGATGAAAAAAAGAAACTACACAGAGAAAAGGCAATTATCAATAAAAGAAGAACAGAAAATGACATTTATACAACCTTTGCTGCTGACTTATAAAAAAGTAAAGCCACAACCTTATTAGCTGTGGCTCTAAAATAATCAATAGTTTTATAAAATAAAATTACACAACATACTAGTTTGGTATCAAGCCCGCATCTTCCAAGGGACTTCCTTCTACAGCTAGGCTCATGAAGTAGTCTGTATATTCTTGAATTCCAGGCACTACACCTATATGTTCTTTTTTAACATAAAAAAACAATGGTCTACTTACCTTATAGCTTCCATCCGCAATAGTATCCATAGATGGTCCTACTCCATCTACAATTGAACCCTGTACACGATCTCTATTTTGATCAAGAAATGAATAACCAAAAATTCCAAAACGATTTGAATTATCTGCAAGCTTTTCAATAATTAGATTATCATTTTCACCTACTTCAGTTACCGCACCGTCTTCTCTTAATGCAGAGCAGTTGGCTTTATAAGTTTTTTTGTCCATTTCATATATTTTCTTACAAACACTATGCATCACTAATTCAACAAAAGCATCCCTAGTGCCCGATGAAGGAGGTGGAGCTAACACATCTATGTCAACAGATGGAAGAGATGAATTTATATCACTCCATTTTTTGTATGGATTATCTATCATCTCACCATTATTATAAACTTTCGCTGAAACTGCATTGAATATATCTTCTTTAGTTAATGACAATTGTTTAACAGCATTACTATTAGAAAAAGTAATTCCGTCATATCCAATTAAATACTCAACTGGTGTAATGCCGTTTTTTTCACAAGTCTCTTTTTCACTTGATTTAATAGCTCGGCTCGCATTTGTCACGTCAGGATGCTCTAGGCCTATACCAGCACAAAAAAGTTTCAAGCCTCCTCCTGATCCAGTAGATTCTATAACTGGTGCACTAAAGTCAGTATTTTTTGCGAATCTTTCGGCCACAATCGTTGCAAATGGAAATACAGTAGAAGATCCAACTATAGATATCTGATCACCTTCTCTAGCAACTGAATTAGAAAAAGTAACTATAGATAATAAAACTATACTGAATATAGATTTAAATATTTTAATCATAAAGTAACTCCTATTAATGTACTTAAATTTTCTGTTAACATTATTATTGCTTATAAACATAAGCTATTAGTAATATTCCATCTGGCATTGAAAAAAATTTTAAAATCTTATGACAAAATTGTATTTTCTAAATTACTGAAATCACACATAATTTATTAGTAGTTATGCAGCTTTGTCGTTTTTAATTGATTTAACTTCTATTTTACTTTTAGGAAGCCAAGTAGTAAATTTACTTCCTTCATTGAGCATAGATTCTATTTCTAATTCGCCTTTATGTCGATTAAGAATATGTTTTACTATCGATAGGCCGAGACCAGTTCCTTGTCGTTCTCTACTCAAATCTGCATTCACCCTATAAAATCTTTCAGTGAGCCTATAAATATGTTCAGTTGGAATTCCTTTACCGTTATCTATAATTTGAATTCCAATCATATTATTATTTGATTTTCTGTTTTTTTGATTTTTGACGAGTTCAATCTGAATTTCTGATTTTTCACCAGAATATTTTAAAGCATTTTCAATAAGATTTGAATACAATTGTTGCAATTGTGTCTCATCGCCAACAATCTTTGAAAGATTTAAAGGCAGATTATTTATTAATTTTACTTTATATTTCTTTGCTAATGGAAGAAAACTTTTAACTATTTTGTCAATTATTTGATAAACATTACAATCAGATGAAGGAGGCGAATTTTCCTGCAGTTCTAATTTAGATAGAGAAAGTAAGTCATCCACTAATCTTTGCATCCTTACAGCCTGCTCATACATCATAGACAAAAATAATTCTCTATTAGCTTTATCATTTTTTGCATGACCCTGAATTGTTTCTATAAAACCAATAATTGAGGCTAAAGGAGTTCTTAACTCATGACTTGCATTAGAAATGAAATCACTTCTCATTTGTTCTACCATTATAGTCTTGGACTGATCTGTAAATTTCAAAAGAATTGCACCATCACTAGCTGAAAAGCTATCTTTTGGAATTTGTACAAAATGCACTTTAATATGTTGAAAAAGTGGTGTTGGAGAATCAAATGTTAATTTTATATTTTTCCTAACAGCAATTGCCCTATCTAGGGCCTCTAAAAAAACTGGAGATCTAAACGTATTAGAAATGTGATTACCGACTTTAAGTAATCCGGGTAGTAACTTCTCTGATGCGGTGTTTGTAAAAGTTATTTTGCCGTTTCTGTCTAAAACAATTAAAGCAGAGGGGATAGCCTCTAAAATGTATTCTATACTTTGTGATAAGTCATGATTACTAATTTTTCTTAAATCTTCATTTGTTTTTTTTTCATTTTTTTCTTCATAAACAAAAGTAGATTTTAAATATAACCAAAATATTAAACATGAGAAAAAAACAAATAAAGGAACTAAAAAACTAGGTTTATCAACAAAAGCAAACATAGAGCTTGAAGCTACCAAAAAGCTAGCGAATAAAAAAAATGGAACAACTAATTCTTGTTTTTTCATGTGCCTGTACTTTCAAGTTTCTTATTCATTAATTTATTTTTTTTTGAAACTTAATATTATAATAACACAATATATAATATTAAAAATATAAATTTTGTGATCCTTAGTAAAAAATTATAAATTATTTCAATTAATTATTATTCTAAATTTCCTTCATTATTATTTTTTTGGAAAAAAATAGACAAAAAACTAACATAAAAGAACTTAAAAAAAGACATAGTGTTAATCCGCCTATTTGGAAACTTATTCCAGATAGAAGTGTACCTAATAATCTTCCAGACGCATTAGACATATAATAAAATCCAACATTTAAAGTCACTTTTTCTTTCGAGCTAAAAAGCAAAATCAAGTATGAATGCAAACTCGAATTTAAAGCAAAGAAAAAACCAAAGATTAACAAATTTATCACAATAAAAATTGTAAATAACAAGGTTGGTTGAGGTCCATTAACAAAGGAAAGTGTTGCAATAATTGTGGGAAATATAATAAGCAACGTAATAGATCTATTAATTGTTTTTGAAGGATTTAATTCTAAATTTTTAGAAATTATTTTTGGTGTAAGGGCTTGTGAAATTCCGTAGAGAATTATCCAGCAAGCCATGAAAATACCTATTAAAAAAAAAGCAGTATCTTCTGAAAACTTTTTATCAAAAGTTAAGGCACTTGTGAAGTATATCGGTATTCCCACTACAAACCAAATGTCCCTAGCTCCAAATAAAAATAAGCGTGCTACAGACAAATAATTTATTCTAGTGTCTTTTGATAAGGAAAATATAGATTTAAGTTTTGTAGTTCCTTTTATTTCCTCCTTTATTGTGGGCATTTTAATTAGAATACAAAGAAAAAGTAAGCCTAGAATAAAAGAGAGTATGAGAACAGATTTTTCAAAATCAAAAAATACAAGTAACAAACACCCCAGAAAAAACCCAAGCCCTTTTATTGAATTTTTGGATCCAGTGAGCCAGGAAGTCCAATGAAATAGAGTAGAACTAGTATTTACTGGAGCCAATATTCTAATTGCTGACTTGCTACTAACTTTTGTGAGGTCTTTAGCTACTCCTGATAAACCTTGGCAAATTGTTATAGTTAAGATTCCTATATATGTATTCCAATCAACTGGAGCATATGAAAGAAAAAAAAGTACCAAAATTTGTAAGGTCATTCCAGAATATAAGATGGATTTCAAACCAAAATTTTTAGCTATCCAACCTGCACTTAAATTAGTGATCATGCCAAGAAATTCATAGAGTAAAAAAATGTANGCTAATGTAATGGGTGAAAATCCTAATTTATAAAAATAAAGGAGAATTAGCATTCTTAATGCTCCATCGGAAAGCATAAAAAACCAATAACTTGTTGTTATTAATATCAGTGTAATAAAATTATTATTTTCTAGATGAGAAATATTCTCATTTATATTTTTCAATAATCATCTCCACTAAGTCTATAAGTCTTAAACTGTAAGCCCATTCGTTATCATACCAAGCGTATACTTTGAGCATTTTTTTATTTATTACCATTGTAGAAGTTCCATCAATTATTGCTGAATTAGGGTTATTAACAAAGTCATTAGAAACTAAAGGTTTTTCTTCAAAATCTAAAATGCCTTTCAAATAAGTTTTAGAAGCTTTTTTGAAATAATTATTCACTTCTTCTCGACTGGTGGATTTTTTTAAGTCAAAAACACAATCGGTTAGAGAACTATTTAAAACAGGTACTCTTACAGCGTAGCCATCTAACTTACTTTTTAAATTTGGATAAATTAAAGAAATTGCCCTAGCAGATCCTGTACTTGTTGGGATTAGAGAATTGAAAGCAGATCTTGATCTTCTAATGTCAGTTCCTGGGTTATCTAAAATTGTCTGTGAATTTGTTGAATTATGTATTGTAGTAATAGAACCCCGTATGATGCCTAGGTTTTCTTCTATGACTTTTATAATAGGAGCAAGACAATTTGTCGTACAACTTGCTCCTGTTATTATATCTAAATCACTATTTTTAAGTAAGTAGGAATTAATACCATATACTAAATTTAAGGCTCTATAATCATGTACAGGAGCTGAAATTAAAACTTTTTTAACTCCTTCTTTAAAATATTGTGAAATGTTATCAAATTTTTTAAAGGATCCAGTACAGTCAATAACCAAGTCAATTTTATTTTTTCTTAACGGTATATTTTCAATAGTTCTTGAATTATAAAATTTTATTTTTTTATTCTTGAATTTTATCTCATTGGCTTCAATTTCAACATTTTTATCCCACATCCCATGAATACTATCATATTTAATTAAATGAGTGTTTTCTGAAACAGAACCATTTTTTTCATTAATCAATATAAGTTTTTTATGCAACTTTTTATCAATAAGATGCCTGAAAACTAGTTTTCCAATTCTTCCTAGTCCATTTATGGCTATTCTCATTACATTACCTTTCTAACAAAAAAATAGAAAAACATTAATATTACAAAAATATGAAATTTTTATTAATTTTTTAAAATGTATTAAAAAAATCAAATCGTAAGAAAATAATACCAATTAAAGTTAAGGCTGTGCCCAGAAGTTTAGGACCAGTAAATTTTTCTTTTAAAAATATAACACCTAATAATATCGCAAAGATAATAGAAGTTTCTCTTAATGCCATTACTACTGCAATTGGTGCTTTTGAAAATGCATACATAATTAGGGAATAAGCTAAATATGAAGCGGACCCACCAATTATTAAGGATCCTTTTGCTGGCCCAATTAATTTTGGTAATGAAGACGGAGAAGCGATTAATATATAAATTACCCAAATAATACCATTAATTATTGCAAGCCAAGCATAAAATGCGATAGGACTATTTCCAATTCTTCCTCCGTATCCGTCAGAAAGAGAATAAGCAGATATGAATAGTCCAGTAATTAGTGCACTTCCCACGGCTCCAGTAGGGATTTTTAATCTATAAATCCCGCTACTTACTATAAGTCCTAAAGCTATGATTACTATTCCTAAATAATCAGAAAAATTTAAGTTAACATTTAAAAATAAAGCACTTATGCATGTAACTAATAATGGTGCAGAGGCTCTTGCAATTGGATAGACTTGAGAAAGATCACCTTTTTTATAGGACTCTACTAAATAGTATTGATAACCAAGATGGAAAATAGCACCTAATACTAGATAAGGCCAACAGGCTAAATCTAAAGAAGGTGCAAAATATATAGCAATTGGAGCAAAAGGTAAGTGTCCAACAGCAATGGCAGTCATTTGAAGTCTTTTATCCTCTCCTCTTTTTAGAATAGCATTCCAGCTTGCATGCAAAACTGCAGCAAACATGATGATAAAAAATATTGAGGTTGTCATAATTGAATAATTAGTATCCTAAAAAAATTCATTAATTTTAGAGTTAATCTCAATTTAGTTTCAAGTTGAGATTAATTAAATAAATTATCACATAAACACTAAAAAGTTTAGTTAACAAATTACTTGACTTGTTTTAGAGATCAATTAGGTGATTACTATATTTTAAATAAGAAGAAATCATCTTGAAAAATCACATTTTTATATCAAATCTAACATTATTTTTTTCTATGTTTTTCTTCGCATCAGGTTTTGTTGCAGTTGAATTTCTATTGGATAAAGGATGGCATCCTATCCAATTAAATTTTTTAAGACATATTTTAGTCATTTCCATTTTGATACCTCTTTGGATTTATTGGTATGGTTTAGAAAATTTTTTGAAAGCTAACTGGAGGTGGGGAATATTTGTGGGTGGTTTAGGATTTGGCTGTGGAAGTATACTTTTACTTTATGGTCAAATTTTTTCTGATCCAGTTACCATAACTATCATTCTTGCTGTATTTCCAGCTGTCTCAGGAATAGTTGAGTTAATTCAAGATAAAAGAATTCTAAATAAGGAATTTGTTATAGGTGTTGCTATTTCTATAGTGGGTGGTTGTGTAGCTGTATTAGGTTCTGAAAACCTGATAAAAGTTTCTTGGGGAGCCATTCTCGCTATTGCAGCTGTTTTTCTCTTTGCTTGGGCATCTAGAGCAAATGTTGTTGATTTTCAAAATCTTTCTACTCTTGGACAGACCACTATTTGTATGACCGGCTCTTTTACATTTATTTTAGTTATTTATTTAATCTTGGTGATTTTAAATAAGATCAATGATAATTTTATTATAGAGGCTTCTTTAAAAGAATATTTTCAATTAACAGTATATGCATTACTTGGAATGACAGTTTCACAATTTCTTTGGTTATTTGGAATAAAAAAAATTGGGTTAGGATTGGCCTCTATCCATATGAANGCTACAGCTTTTTATGTCATGATAATTCTTACAATATTTGGAGGCACTTGGAATAATTATCAATTATTTGGAGCTATTATTGTCGGCATTGGGGTGTATATTTCTCAGAGCTCTAAGAAAAGTTTTATTAACTAAAGAGGTATTTCTTCTTCAAAGTGAGGTACATGATATCCCTTTTGAACTGCAGGGCGATTATAAATTTCTTTATACCACCGATATACACTTGGATAATCATTTAAATTCACTTGATGGCGTTTATGTCTTGCAATCCATGGCCAGATTGCCATATCAGCAATTGTATAATTTCCTTTTTTACCTCCAGAAACAAATTTATATTTATCTAACTGATTATTAAGTATCTTATATATTTTATCAGTAATTTTTTTAAATCTAAGTTCTGAATATTCTGACTTTCCAGGATTATAATAAAGGAAATGATGTGCTTGTCCAAAAATTGGACCTACAGAACTCATTTGCCACATTAGCCATTGAAGGGTATCAACTCTATTTTCATCAGATGGTATAAATTTTCCAAATTTATCAGCTAGATACATTAAAATAATACCACTTTCTCGAATATAAATTTTTTCATTATGATCATAAATTATTGGTATTTTATTATCGACAGAAATCGATTTAAACTTTTCTGAAAATTGGTCACCCTTATCAATATCAATAGGAATAATATTGTAATCTAATTCCAATTCTTCTAGCAGAATTGACACTTTTCTTCCATTTGGTGTAGGCCATGTGTATAGATCAAACATTTAAAACTTCTTNTGAGATAAATTAAACTAAAGATTTAATAGCTTCAACTGGGTCTGAAGTAATTTTGGTAAATAAATCTTTGATTATCAATTTATTTTCTTTTGAAAATTCAAATTTAGAGCCTAATACTCTTGGAGTGTTGGGTTGGATTTTCCTAAGAAATTTACTTAATTCAATACATTCATCGATATTTGTATCACAGGATACAGAAACTCCAAATAACCTAAAATCAATTGAATTAATTAAATCAGCCAATTTGCTTTTTGAATAACCTAAGGCAAGAAAGGGATTAACACCATTTTTTTTCATAATCATGGATGCAGTAATAATTCCTAAGCTATGGGTTTCTGTTTTAGGTAAAATCAGTAAAACTGGAGGTCCTTTAAAGTCATAATAGAGAGGTCCCAGGTATTTTTTTTCATATATTCTAATTAATTTTTGAAGCCGATCTATTGCAAATGAAACATCAACAAAAGATACTTGGTCTAGTTTCCACATATTGCCAAGTTTATCTGCAGTTTTTGGGATAAGTTGTTCTATTAATAAATCAGTCGATTTATCTTCATTACATAAATTATTAATAAGTTTTATTTGAGCGTCTTCATCTCTTGAAAGAATTGAATTACAAAAGATATCAAGGTCATCCTCTAAAAGGATGATACCTGATTTAATTTTTTTAGTGGCTACCTCGCTTAAAGCGTAAATTGCAAGGCTTAGCTTTTCAGATTCATCTGAAGTGCTTTTACCCAAAATAATTCCCCCCATAAACACCATGACACAATTTGAGATAAAAGATAGTAAAAAGTTTTTTTTTTTGGATTTTTTTAAAAAAAAGAAATGATTTTAATGATTTTCAATCAAATCTGATAATTTTTCTCCTATTTCAGCTTTTGACATTTTGGGCCAATGTACAGTTTTATCATTTGAAATAATCGAAACTTTATTTTCTAGATTGCCAAATACCGAAGATTTATTGTCTATTTTATTAGCAACTATAATATCACAACCTTTTTGATTTAATTTTGATTTGGCATTTTTAATCAGGTCATCTGTCTCAGCAGCAAAACCAATAACAAGCTCAGGTCGATTTTTTGATTTAGATATATCAGATAAAATATCAGGATTTTCCTTTAGAGAAATTTGAGGACTTTTTAAAAAGGACTTTTTTATTTTTTTTGAATTTTTATTGTCAACATACCAGTCAGAGACTGCAGCTGCGCATATTGCAACATTATAAGGTCCGTTTTTAAAAACGGCATCATACATCTCTCTTGCTGATTCAACATTTATTATTTTTGCACCTAATGGTTTTTCATAGGTNGATTTTCCAGTTACAAAAATAACTTCCGCCCCTTTTCTAATTAATGCATTTGCGATTGATGTACCTTGTATTCCACTTGAATCATTGGAGATGTACCTCACGGGATCGATTCTTTCTATAGTGGCTCCTGATGTTATAAGGATTTTTTTATTTGAAAGGTTTTTATTTTTGAGAGATGAAAGTATTTGATTTTTAATTTCAATGGGTTCAGCCATTCGTCCCAATCCAAATTCTCCACAAGCCATTTCTCCAGAATTAGGACCAATTAATTCAAATCCAAATTGTTTTAATTTTATAATATTTTCTTTTGTTGCAGGGTGATTCCACATCCGAACATTCATTGATGGAGCCAATAATACTTTTTTATCTGTAGCTAGTACTAAAGTTGTTGCTAAGTCATCAGCAATACCATTAGCAAATTTGGATATTAAATTTGCAGTAGCAGGAGCTACTACTAAAAGTTCAGAAACTCTTGATAATTGTATATGACCCATTTCTGTTTCATCATTNAGATCAAATAAATCAGAATAAACTTTATTCTTTGAAATAGCAGAAATAGATAGAGAAGTGATAAAGTTAGAAGCACTTTTAGTTAATACAGGAATTATTTCAAAATCTTCAGATTGCAGAAATCTTATAAGCTCTAGGCTTTTATAAGCTGCGATACCTCCTCCAATAATGACTGTTATTTTCTTTTTCAATTTTATATATCTTTAATCTATTTAGTTAAAAAATAATTATTTTTTTGATTGATTGAAATTATATATAACGTTCATACCATGCATTGTAATATCGAGATCTATAAAATCAAATATCTTAGTCTCTCTTCCAAAAAGTGGTGCTAATCCTCCAGTTGCTACTGTAGTCATTTTATCTGAGAATTCTGACCTAATTTTATTTATGATTCCTTCAATTAATCCGATATAACCCCAAAATACGCCTGATTGGATACAATCTTTGGTATTTTTTCCAATTACATTATCAGGTCTTCTAACATCGACATAAGGTAAAGCAGCTGCAGCATCATGAAGTGCTTTTATAGAAACACTTACTCCTGGGGCAATTGCACCACCAAGATAAGCACCGTCTTTTCCAACAACATCAAAAGTTGTGGCGGTACCAAAATCAATTATTATTAAGTTTCCTTTATATAAATCAAATGCACCTGCAGTATTGACAATTCTATCAGACCCTACATTTGTTCCCTCATCTACTTCTACCTGAATAGGTAATTTACAGCTGTCTCTAGTGACAACTAGTGGTCTACATTTAAAATACCTATCAGATAAAATACGAAGATTAAATCCTACTTTAGGAACAACAGAGCTAAAAATTACACCATTTATTTTACTAGACTGATAGCTATTTAAATCCATAAGTGATTTAAGCCAAACAAAATATTCGTCTGCAGTTCTTTCTTCAGAAGTAGAACAACGCCACTGAGCTAATTTTTCATTTTTTTCAAAAATTGCAAAGACTGTATTTGTATTGCCAACGTCTATAGCTAAAATCATTTATTTTCTCTTAAGTTAAATTTAAATCGTAAATGGTTAAAAAAAATCTTTATAAAATAATACACTATTATACTAAAATCATGTTTATTATTAGGCATAACTATTTGACTTTATGCACAAAAAGGTTTTTGTGATATTTTTGCATAATTTTAATTTAATTTTATTAAAAAAACTATTGTTTTTACACTAATTAAAAAAAAAGTGAATAAATACAGTTACTTACAGTGTGACAGTTTAAAGCAGTCTATTTTCCTATTTTTTTTTAAGTGTTTAATCTAATTTTAGAGTAGAAAAATATCCCCAGTTTTATCCACAGGCAAGATTACTGACATTTTTTTCAATGATTTCAATGGTTTTTTTTTATTTTTATTCTTTAACCTTAGGAAAATGATTTTCTTCTCTTAAAAGAACTTTGTAATTTTTTATAATATTTTTTTAAATTTTATTTATCAATATCAGCATATCTTGTAATAGAAAAAAGTTTGTTGCTGTTAAATATAACTATGTTATGGGAACAATTATCCATAAATGGTGGATCCCAGATTTCATGAATTTCTTTTTGATCCACATAAGACATAAATGCTTTTATAAAGGCACCATGACTTACAATGGCAATTCTTCTTCCCAAATTTTTTTCAGATAAATGCTTAATGATTTTAAGAGAGCGATTGGTAAGATCTAGAAAACTTTCTGCTCCTTCTAAAGAAAATAAATGTGGTTTATTAAAGAAGTGGTCGTATGAGGTAAAATCATTTTTTTTTATATCAGAATATAACTTACCTTCTAACTTACCTAATTTTATTTCTACAAGATCATCCAAAAAAATTATATTGTCAGCCTGATCAGGCCATATATTATTTGCCGTTTGTTTGGTTCTCAAACTTGGGCTTGAATAAATTTTATCAAATTCTATGTCTTTTAACTTTTCCCCAAGGTTTTGTGCCTGTAGAACACCTCTTTTGGTAAGTTTTGAAATTTCAAGTCCTTGAAACCGTCCTTCTACGTTCCAAGTCGTTTCACCATGTCTAAAAAGATGTATTTCTGTTTTTATTTGATTCATTTTTTATGTTTATGATATTCAAAAACTTTAAATATCATTCTTAGGTTATAGAGTTATGTTTATTTAAAACATTTAGAGAGGACACTAATTGATGAAAATAATTAATCAAGAACAAAAGGAATTTTGGAATGAAAAAAAGGGTAAAATATGGGTTTCGTTAGAAAGTAATATTGATAAAATGTTAGGACCCTTAGGTCATCATGCTATTAAAATACTTAACCCTAAAAGTGGAGAAAAAATACTAGATATTGGATGTGGGACTGGGTCAACCAGCCAAAGTTTATCAAAATTGGTTGGTGAAAACGGTTTAATCACAGGAATTGATATATCAGAACCCATCCTTAACTTTGCAAAAAATCAATTAGAAAATAGAAATATTAAAAACATAGATTTCATCCAAGAAGATGCACAAACCTTCAACCTTTCTAATTTTAATTATGATGCGATTTTTAGTAGATTTGGAATTATGTTTTTTGAAGATCCTTTTTTTGCATTTAAAAATATTAAAAAAAGCTTGAATAGTAGGGGCCGAATTACTTTTATTTGTTGGTCAAATAGGGAGGAAAATGACTGGATAACTTTATCTTCAAAAGTTGCAAGTCAATTCTTAGAATTGCCACCTAAAAATAATCCTAGGGAACCAGGACCTTTTGCATTTGAAGAGTATTCCTATATAAAAGAAATCCTGACTAAGTCTGGCTGGAAAAATATAAATATAAAAAATCATAAAGAAAACATTATTGTTGGAAAAACCCTAGATCATGCCGCAGCATTTTTAAGCAAAATGGGACCAATGTCTGTACCATTTGAAAATTCTAACGAAAAAACAAAAGCAAAAGTGATAGAAGCATTAAAAGAATGTTATTCAAAATATCTTATTCCGAAAGGAGTAGAGTTTCATTTTTCTACCTGGATTGTATCTGCTTATAATTATTGAAATTAGTTTCTAAGTACAGAAGCTGCTTTTGCAATAGCCGTTTGTGTTTGGGAAAAATCGTCTTCAGTAAGAGAAAGTGATATATACATTTTTCCAATAGGTTTAAAAACACCATTTTCTTTAAGTATTTGATTAAATTTAGAATAAATTTTTAAATCATTTTTTTGAACATCTCTGTAATTGAGAATTTCTTCGTTTGTAAATATAATTTCGAAAAGTGTTTGGTCTCCTACTACTTTAAAATCAATATTATTTTCACTGAGTTCTTTCGAAGCAAAATCCATTATTCTTTGTCCGTTTTGGCGTAATTTTTCATAACTCCCAGGTCTTCTCAGTATTTCTAAAGTTTTCAGTCCTGCAACAGAGGCAATTGGGTTACCAGATAAGGTACCAATCTGCATTAAAAAACCATCACTTCCAACCTTTTCTTTATCAAAATGAGCCATTATTTCTTTTTTGCCAGCAATAGCTGCTAAAGGAAAACCTCCTCCTATTATTTTTCCTAATGTACATATATCAGGTGTCACCCCGTAATACTCCTGAGCACCACCATATGAAAAACGATAACCTGTCACTACTTCGTCAAATATAAGTAAAATATTATATCTAGTGCATAATTTCCTAAGAGTAGGGAGAAAATTTTTAATTGGGGGAATAAGCCTTTGTAAAGGTTCTACAATAATTCCAGCAATTTCGGAACTTTCTTCTGCTAATATATTTTCTATAAATTCTATATCATTAAAAGGCGCAACTAAAACTTCAGATTTCACACTTTCTGGAATACCAGCACTATCAGGAACAGCTTGTGGAAAATTACTTAATTTTGCTGGAGCTAGACTCATTTGTGCCTCCGAACACATACCATGATAGCCACCTTCAAATTTAAGAATTTTACTTCTACCAGTAAATGCACGCGCTAATCTCATTGCATACATATCTGCTTCACCACCAGTTGATACATAACGAATTTGTTCTGCACATTTGACACTGTTACAAATTTCTTCAGCTAATTCGACACCAAACGTATTATTTGCAAAAAAAGTAGTTCCTTTTGAAATTTGTGATAAAACTGCTTCTTCTACTTCAGGATTACTATGACCAATTAACATTGGTCCAGAACCAATTAAGTAATCTACATATTCATTACCATCTTCATCCCAGACCCTTGAACCCCTACCTTCACGAATAAATATAGAAGGATCAAAGTTTCCAAATCCTCCTGCAGGTAGCACTTCCTTCGCTCTGTCAATCCATTCAGATTGATTTGTTAATTTCTGCATCCTTTTGCCTTTCTGAAATCATTATCTTATTCAAACTACACTTGAAATAGTTTATTGTCATTTAAAAGATATTATTAATTTCATGTTATTATAGGAATAAAAAAATTGAAATATACTATGAAAGAAATGGAAATTATAAAAAATATTAGAGAAAAATTTGCTCATGTTGAAGATTGCCCATATTCAGGAAAAAGAATTTTTTTTGAAAATGCAGGGGGTTCTTTAACTCTTAAATCGGTAGTAGATAGGTCAGCTTTGATGGCCTCTTTACCTGATAATCAAGGAAGAGATAACCTAGCATCTTCTGCTATAATGGATATTATAAAAAAATCTAAATTAAAAACTTTAGATTTTTTTAACGCCAAAAATGGCTCAATTATTGTTGGTGAAAGTGGCACAGAACTTCTTTTTAGACTTATAAGAACTGCAATTTTATCAAGTGGCAAGGGATCTGTAGTTGGAAGTAATCTTGAACATCCAGCTTCTAGATCTGCAACTGCTAAATGGTCAAAAATAGCTTCCAAAAAATTAATTATGGTTCCACATTGTAACGAGACTGGAACTTTAGATATCGAGAGGTATATAGACCAAATTAATTCAGAAGTAGTTGTTGCTACTGTTGTCCATACATCGCCAGTAACAGGAATTGGAGTAGACTTAAAAAATCTAACCAAAGGAATAAAAGAAAAAAACCCAAATTGTTTGGTAATTGTTGATGGTATTCAGCATGCTGCCCATGGAAATATTAATATTAGTAATTATCACATTGATGGTTATGTTATTTCTCCATACAAGGTTTTTTCTAGACACGGTTATGGTTTAGCATGGATGTCTGATAGGTTAAGAAACTTACCTCATGAAAATCTAATGAATGGCCCAGAAGAAAACTGGGAATTAGGTACCAGGGATGTTGGATCATATGCAACATTTTCTGATGTAATAGATTATTTTGATTGGTTAGGCTCAAAATTATCAACGACTCAAAATACAAGCTACGAAAAATTTTTCAGTGCATCAAAATTTATTCACAAACAAGAAAAAAATCTCACCGAAGTCATGCTGCATGGAAAGGATAATATTAAAGGGCTTTCTAGTTTTCAAAATATAAAAATTATTGGAGGTATTGAAAATGAGCTTAGGGAAGGTTTAGTGTCCTTTTCCCTTCCAGATCTACCTTCTGAAGCTATTGTAAAAGGATTAAACGAAAAAGGTATTAGAACGCATATAAGAAAATCAGATCATTATTCTGGCAATATTTTAGAACCACTTGGTTTAAAAAATTGTGTGAGAGTTTCAATGTGCCATTACAATACAGAGGAAGAAGTACTCCAGTTTTTAACTAGTATGAATGAAATTGTTCATCTTTGAATTAATATCCCCACAATCTTTTAGAAATTGGAAAAGCTAAAAAATCTTTATATTCTATGTGGTTTTTTCTATCCTGTTTTAAAAACAAAGGACCATCTAAATCAACAATATCACTCAAATTTGATAATAATAATGCTGGTGCCATTGCAAGTGAGGTTCCTACCATACATCCCAGCATTATTTTGAAACCATTTTTTTTTGCAGTATTTAAAAGATTAACGGCCTCTGTTAATCCTCCTGCCTTGTCTAATTTAATATTAATGAAATCGTAAAGACCAACTAAATTTTCAAGACTTTCTACATCATGACAACTTTCATCAGCACAGATAGGTATTGTTCTTTCCAGTTTCTCTAAAAGATGATCTTGGTATGAAGGAAAAGGTTGTTCTATAAGTTCTACACCTATTTTTTTAAAAATTGGAACAAGGTAATTATAAGTTTCTATTGTCCAGCCTTCATTAGCATCTACAATAATTCTTGCATTAGGGGAACCTTCTCTTACGGCTTTAATACATTGTTCATCATATTTACTGCCAAGTTTAACTTTTAATATAGGGAAATTATTTTTTTTCTCAGCCTCCTGCATCATTTTTTCTGGAGTTGATAATGAAATTGTATAAGCGGTAACAGCCGGTTTTGGTTCAGTCAAATTTAAAAGTTTCCAAACAGGTTTACCTTCTTTTTTTGCTTGTAAATCCCATAAAGCACAGTCGATTGCATTTCTTGCAGCACCATGTTTTAAAATTGTTTGTAATTTTTCATTATTAACTGGTAGAGGTACAGATAATATTTCTTTTGAAACACTTTCTATACTCTCACCATATCTTTTGTAAGGAACACATTCACCTAATCCAATAAATCCACTATCTTTTATTGATACGGTTATAACTTCTGCTGAATTTTTTGACCCTCTTGATATAGTAAATTTATGTTTTAATTCAAATGAATCTATATCTATGTCTAAAAGCAAAATAAAACCTTATTCACTATTGAATTAATCTATCAACTATTTTTTTTGTTCCATCAATAAATGGGTCAACTGTTGGTAATCGAAAGGTTTCTTCAATTTCGTTTTTTAATTTTTCACGAGAATAATGTTCCATATTTTTTGTGTTAATACAAATTCCAGAAATCTGACAATTGGGATTACTTATTTTTGCAATAGGTAAAACCATTTCATATAGATCCTCCAAGGTTGGTAATTTAAAATCTGGTAATCCTCTCATGTGAGTTCTAGTTGGTTCATGACATAGTATTATATGATCGGGTTGACCACCATGAATTAAGGCCATTGTAACTCCAGAATATGATACATGAAAAAGTGAACCTTGCCCTTCTATGATGTCCCAATGATCTTCTTCATTATCAGGAGATAAAATTTCAACAGCACCAGCCATAAAATCTGCAACTATGGCATCTAACGGAATTCCTTTTCCAGATATTAGTATACCTGTTTGTCCAGTGGCTCTAAAGCTTACTTTCATTCCTCTAGAACGCATTTCTTTTTCTATTGCTAATGAGGAATACATCTTTCCAACTGAACAGTCGGTTCCAATTGTTAAGCACCTTTTCCCAGTTCTTTTCTTACCATTACCAATAGGAAAATCATCTTTTGGTTTTCGAACATCAATCAAGTCACAATTATTGAGTTTTGATAAATTCACTAGGTCTTTATCTTCAGTTAATAAATTATGTAAACCAGAAGCAATATCAAAATTTAGTTCAATAGCATTACATAAGGTTTCTTTCCAACTATCAGAAAATTTTCCTCCTCTATTTGCAACCCCAATAACTAGAGTTTTTGCTCCCTCTTTTTTTGCTTCTTCTAGTGTATAGTTTTTAAGATTTAAATCTGCTTTACATCCAGGTAATTTAAGTTGTCCAAGGCATATATTAGGTCGCCAATCTTTAACGCCCTGTGCTACTTTAGCAGCAAGTTGATCAGGTGCATCTCCCAAAAATAAAAGATATGGTGTTTTAATCATAATTAATTATAACCAAATTTTTATTTTTTAGTAAACGGAGCATTAATTTTCTTCAATTTTATCCATGAAGAGTCAGATCACTTTTTTCTTTTGAAATCAGATGATTTTGAAATCTATGAAAGGAAAATGGATCAATAGGTAATCTTGTTTTTTTATTTAGTACAAGGTCAGAGACTATTCCTCCAACAGCTGGTGCAATTCCAAAACCATGTCCTGAAAAACCGGATGCTACTATAAGACCTTCGCAATCACTCAAATGGTCTATCACTGGAAGAGCGTCTGGTGTGAGGTCAATTAACCCTCCCCAAAAGGATTTAATACTTGATTTTTTGAGTTGAGGAATAATTTCTATAGATTGTGTAATCGTATTTTTTATCTCTTCTAAATTTGTTTCAACATACGGCATGTCGTTTTTTGTTTTAATCTTACCTTTCCAGGTTTGAAATCCACTACTAATTCTAAAACAACCATTATTTTCTTGTCGCATAGCTAAACTAGCATTCGCAACACCAATTACAGGTTTTAATAATGGATTAGTTTTTTCAGTTTGAATTACTGTAACAATTGGTATTTCGATTGGAATAATCTTTCCAATACTTTTCAGAACGTTATTGCAAAAAATTCCATTAGCTAAAACACAAAACTTAGGAAATATTTTTCTTTTTGATGTTCTAACATATTCAATTTTACTCCCTTTTTCTGAAATTTCTAACACCTCTTCATTATTAGTAAAAATAACTCCATTTTTTTGTGCAGCCTCTTTATAAGCTCTAAGAGTATCAATTGGATCTGCATGACCATCTGTAGGACAGTAAGAGGCAGAAATAACATTTTCTGAAATACTTGGACAAATTTCTGAAATCTCNTTTGTNTTTTTTAAATATTCAATTTCTAATCCATTTTTTTTTTGTTCCTTAACAAGGTTTTGTATTATTTTATCTTCAGCAGTATTTCTAGCTAACCTTAAATTACCTTCCTGTTTATAATTAGTTCGATGATCTAATATTTCGTTTAGACATGACCACTTATCAACAGAATATTTAGCTAATGGAATTTCAGCGTAGTGACGTCCGGATTGCCTTACGCCAGCTAATGTCCAACCAGATCCCATAGCACCAGGTTGATGTTTTTCAATCACTTCAATCTTAAGTCCAGATTTAGAAAGTTCAAAAGCAGTAGAACATCCAATTATGCCAGCACCCACAATAACAACGTCTACAGAAATCACTTAAATTTCCAATCAAAATTTAACTTAAGTGATTATACCACTTTTTATAAAGAATAAAATTGTTTAAAGTACACTATCAAAAGCTTTTTCAAGTTTATCTATTGTTCTATCAACATTATATAATTTATCCAAACCAAACAGGCCTATTCTAAAAGTTTGAAAACTTTTAGGTTCGTCACACATAAGTGGTACACCAGCAGCTATTTGCATACCAAGTTCTTTGAATTTTAATCCATTATGGATATTCTCGTCACTAGTGTAACTTACAACAACACCTGGAGCTCTAAAACCGTCCGCTGCTACTGATTTGATATTTTTAGATTTTAACAGATCTCTCACTCTATTACCAAGTTCCCACTGATTTTTGTATAATTTGTCAAATCCATACTCTTGTGTTTCAAGCATAGTATCTCTGAAATGAGTTAATGAATCTGTAGGCATTGTAGTATGATATGCATGACCTCCGTTTTCGTAAGTCTTCATAATTGAAAACCATTTTTTAAGGTCGATTGCAAAACTATTTGAATTGGAATTTTCAACGACTTCAATTGCTCTATTGCTTAACATAACTACACCAGCTGATGGTGTGGATGACCAACCCTTTTGTGGTGCGGAAATTAAGATATCAACTCCAGTAGCTTTCATATCAACCCATGCACATCCTGATGCGATACAATCTAAAACAAAAATTGCACCAACGTCATGGGCAGCTTTNGATATAGTTTCAAGATATGCTTTTGGCAAAAGCACCCCTGCTGAAGTTTCAACGTGAGGGGCAAAAACTACGTCAGGTTTAGTTTCATGAATTTTAGCAACAATTTCATCAATTGGAGCAGGCGCGAAAGGAGATGTCTCTTCATTTCCTATTTGTCTGGCTTTGACGATTGTTGTTTTTTTTGTAAAATTGCCGCTTTCGAAAATTTGACTCCATCTATATGAAAAATAACCGTTTCTTATAACTAGAGCATGTTTATTAACTGCAACTTGTCTTGCAACAGCTTCCATACCATAAGTTCCACCTCCAGGAACTAATGCTACTCCATCTGTGTTATAAACTTCTTTTAAAATAGAAGACAAATCATTCATAACACCTTGAAATTTTTTTGACATATGATTGAGAGAACGATCTGTGAATACTACGGAATATTCTAATAAACCATCTGGATCTACTGTATCTAAAAGAGCTGACATTATTTCACCTTAAAAATTAATTATGANTTAGAGATATGCAAGAATATTAAAATTATCAATATTAACAAGGGATTTTTTTGAATTAGTCCTAATTTTTTTAAAAATTATTCTCTTGAATTAATCCACCAATCTTGCATTTTGAAATATTTTATTGCTACAGGCACAAACCACGGATATCCGTTGTAAAAAGGAATTTTCCTAAATGGAATATTGTAGAAAGCACTTTTTTGTTCAAAATTAAGAATAATTTCTGCAGCTTTTTTACCAAACCATCTTGACCAAACCGTCCCCGAACCACAATAACCTGCAGCATAAATTATACCTTCATGCATTACTAACTTAGGTATTTGATCTACAGGAAAAGTAACAAATCCATACCAGTGATTTGATATCTCTATATCATTTAGTCCAGGAAAAATTTCCAACAAGCCAGATTTAAGTTTTTTTGTTGGATTTTCATTATTATATCTTACTCTCCTTCCTCCAATTAGAATTCTCTTACCATCAGGAGAAGGTCTAAAGTAATAAAATAGATTCAGTGCTTCTCCAAATGTAGTTAACTTTGGCATTAAGCTGTTAACTCTGTTATTTCCAATTTCACAAGTAGAGATCATTTCTGAAATTACAGGAATTAGTTTTTTTCTCAACCAGGGTATATTTTTATCNGTGTAGGCATTTGTAGCTATAATTAGATGATTGGATTTAACTAATCCTTTGTTGGTCAAAATATTAAATTTTTTTCCATTTCTCTCACTTTTTTTAAAAGTAGTTTTGTCAAAAATTAGTCCACCTTTTTTANGAACCAAATGTATCATTGATTTTACTAGTTTTGCAGGATGGATTGAACCAATCTTGTCATCAAAGATACCTCCTACATATTTATTACTTTCAATAAAATCAGGTACATCCTTTTTTTCTATTATTTTATTTTCTATTCCAATAGTTCTAAAATTAAAATCAGCCTCTTTTTTTTGATTCTCCAACCCTTTTTTGCTAGTTGCGCCAACAAACATCCCGTTTATTTTTAAATCACAATCAATTTTTTCTTTTTCTATAAAATCATATAAATCTTTTCTAGCAAGATCTCCTTCCTCTACAATTTGTTTTGATAAATCTAAACCAAACTTGGCCTTTAATTCCCTAATACTTGGTTTAATTTTTCCACTAGTAATACCACCGTTTCTACTAGAGGCTCCAAAACCGGCTATTTCTTTATCTATTATTATTACTTTTAATCCTGAATCTAAAAGAGTTAAAGCGGCACTTAAACCTGTGTAACCTGCACCTACAATGACGACGTCGGCATTTGATGGCCACTCTTCTTGAGCTACAAATTCTGGTTTTGCATCTGACCACCAATATGGTTCATTTTTGATTTTGAGAGTTTTTTGCATTATTTTAATTAAATATTATTTTGGAAATTTGACATATATTTTGAGACATACTTAATGATTTAAAATAGTATTATTTAAATTTAAACCTACATACAAATATGCATGATGAGAAGTAAATTTAATTTAAATAACAAAAGCTTTAATTCCTTACAAAGAGCAATCATATATGTTCTCATAGGTATTTTTCTACTTGATGTTATGGGTATCATCATTAAATCGATGGACAATAAATATTCAGTAATGCAGTATGCTGTCGCAAGAAATTTCTTTGGTTTATTCCCACTAGTCATCTATCTTTTTTTTTCATATGAAGTAAGGACAAAAAATAATACCTTTAATTTAAACCATAAATTAATTTCTATGGGTAGAGGATTAAGTATAGTTTTTGCTCAGGGTTGTTTTTATCTATCAATTATGAATTTAGAATATGCAACTGCAGCAACTTTNGTTTTTGCTACTCCCATTTTCCTAACGGCACTTTCTGTACCATTATTAGGTAATATGGTTGGCCCATGGAGGTGGTTTGCAGTCTTATTTGGATTTTTGGGAATAGTAATAATAGTAAAACCAGGTTCTGATATTTTTTCTGTTTATGCATTACTTCCAGTTGGAGCAGCTTTTGGATATGCTTTATCCAGTGTATTAGTTAAACTATTTCCAAAAGAAGTTCATACAACCAATATCCAATTATATACACAATTAACAACTTTGATTTTAGCAATAATAATTGCAGGATTTACGTTTTCATTTAGTTATATCGGGTCTTTCTATGATCTTTTTTTACTTGCAATTATAGGCTTTACTGGTGGTACAGGAGTTATTTTTTTGATATGGGGATATAGGTTAACGGAACCAAGCTTAATTGCTCCTTTTGAATATTTTGGTTTACCTATCGCATTTGCTCTGGGTTGGATTTTCTTCTCAGAGTGGCCATTTGATAAATTATTCCCTGGTATTCTAGGCATCGTAGGTGGAGGTCTTATAATAGTGTGGCGTGAAGGTATAAAATCTGTAAAAAAATAAAATGGGTTTTTAAATTTATAAATAAGTAATTTTTTATTATTAAATAATAAGAGTAAATTAATTAGGTGTTGTATGGTAAATTGGGTAAAAGCTTGTAAAAAAGAAGACATAGAACTAGAAGATTTAATACGGTTTGATTATGAAAATAAAACCTACGCAATCTATTGTAGTCCAGATGAAAATTACTTTTGTACTGATGGATTATGTACCCATGAAAATGTTCATCTTGAAGATGGGTTAGTAATGGACGATCTCATAGAATGTCCCATGCATAATGGTCAGTTTAATTATAAGACTGGTAAAGCTATAAGATCACCAGCATGTGATGATTTAAAAATTTACAATGTAAAAGTTGAAAGTGACTTCATTTTTATTGATATAGATAGTTAATGTCCCTAAATAGCTGATAATTATTTTCTAAAAATTTCGTAAAATCCAGGAAACCCATCAATTACCATTTCTGTAGATAAATAAAGTAGAAATATTAAACCTAGCCAGGAAACCCACTTATATTTTGTTAATATCTTCATAATAATTGTAGCAAAAAATGCCATAAAAATTATTGCTAAAACAAGACCAAAAATAAGAAGAGTACGGTCTTCTCTAGCTATAGCAGCTACGGCGAGTACATTATCAATCGACATAGATATATCAGCTATGGTTATAGTAAGAAGGGCATTCAATAATTTTTTATTTTCATTAATAGAAAATTTTTGAACATCAGTTTTAATTTTTTGTCCTTCTATTGAATTATTTTTTAATTCTTGAAAAAACCGCCAGCATACAAAATATAAAAGCAATCCACCAAAAAATAAAATTCCAGGTATTTCGATTAAATAAGTTGCGATAATTGCAAAAAATATTCTAAAAAAAGCAGCTAAAGCAAGACCTAAAATAAAAGCTTTTCTTCTTAATTCAGGAGATAGACCAGATGCAGCCATTCCGATAATTAAGGCATTATCACCAGATAAAATAATATCAGCAAATAAAATTTGTATTATATTCCAAATTTGTTCATTCATTTTCTATCTACAAAAATTAAATCGTTAATTTTATCATAACGCCAAAAATACAATTTTATTTTAGAAGTGTTTCTGGTTTTACTGCAGTTTTAGTTTTAGCAGCTAATTTTATAGCTTCAATAACCGCCAATGTATTTAAACCATCCATCCCTGAACAGATTGGTTCCTCTTTTTTTTCAATAACAGCTAAAAAATTATTTAATTGCTGGGCTAGTGGGTAGTTTTTATATTCACCTATTTTATAGTTACTTTGAGTAATAGGCTCCCACCAGCTCCTCTTGTCAACACTTTTCCAAATTTTTGATTGTGGTAATTCTAAAGATGCGTGTGTCCCTCCTATCCAATAGCAAGTTTGTTTATTGTAGGGATAGATTGGATTTTCTTTAGAAGTTAATTCCCAACTCCAAGGACTTATTATAGTGTCTGAAACCGATAAAGTACCTAAAGATCCATTTTGAAATTTTAGTAAAGCTACAGCTGTATCTTCTGTATTTCCACCTCTAACTAAATTTGATTCAAAGCTTTGAACAGAATCAATTTCTCCAATCAAATAACGCATAAGATCAATATCATGAACTAAATTAATTAAAAGTGGACCACCACCTAAAGATTTTCTCCAAGAATTAAAATAATTGTTGGGTTTGAATAGCCAGCAAGTGGCATGACAAGCAATAATTTTACCTAAATCTCCAGATTGTATTTTGCTTTTTGCTTTTTGAATGATTTTATTATGTCTTCTGTGATGTCCAGTTAGAACGGGTGTATTTTGCTTCTTCGCATAAATGACAATNTCCAAAGCACTTTTAACATCTGATGATAAAGGTTTTTCAATAAGGATAGGTATTTTTTTTTTAATGAAAAGTTCTGCATTTTTTTTGTGTACAGAATTAGGTGTAGCTATTATAACTCCATCTGGTCTGCATTTTTCAAGAGCTTTTTCAATGTTAGAAAAATATTGGGTATTTAATTTTTTTGAAAGCTCATATGCTTCTTGGCTAGGATCAATAATTAGATCTAATTTACATTTTTTATTATTCAAAATTGTATGAATATGTTGTTTTCCGGCTAAACCTGCGCCAACTAATGCAATTTTCATGATTTACAAACTTCTATTTATCTATGATGAATTTAATCATCTATATTAAAGAGAAATTCAATATGTTTTTATCAAAAAAAATTATCTTGTTCTCCATTAATAAAATTTATAATCCTTATTAGAAATTTATATTAAAAGTTAATTTTAATTGTCTAACAAAAATGGTTTATGATATTTTTATAATTGGGGGTGGGATAAATGGTTGCGGCGTTGCAAGAGATGCTTCTGGTAGAGGACTAAAAGTCTGCTTGGCCGAAATGAATGATCTTGCTAGTGGTACCTCATCAGCGTCAACAAAACTTATCCATGGTGGATTAAGATATTTAAAATATTTTGATTTTAAATTGGTAAAAGAAGCTTTAAAGGAAAGAGATGTTTTGCTTAAGATAATGCCGCACATTTGTTGGCCTATGCGATTTCTTATACCTTTACAAAGTTTTAAAATAAATAATTTTTTTATAAGATGTGGATTGCTTATTTATGATTACATTGCTGGATATTCAATTTTACCTAAGACTGAAACAACAAATCTCCAAAATTCAAGCTTTAATGCCTTTTTAAAATCTAAATTTACAAAAGCATATATTTATTCAGATTGTTGGGTTGAAGATTCACGTTTGGTGGTTTTAAACGCTATTGATGCAAAAAAAAGAGGGGCAAATATTCTTACTCGTACTAGAGTGATAAACTTTGAAAAAAAAGGAAAATTATGGAACGTGATTACTAAAAATAATAAAGGAGAAATCCATGAATTTTTATGCAAGTGCATAGTAAATGCTGCTGGCCCTTGGGTAGATAATATTAATAACTATACAAAGTCAAAAAATACTTTTTCAACAAGATTAGTAAAAGGTAGCCACTTAGTAGTGAATAAATTGTTTGATCACAATTATGCTTTTTTTCTTACTGGAAATGATGGTAGAATAATATTTGTTATTCCTTTTCAAGACGAATATAGTCTAATAGGTACCACCGAAGTTGTTCATCAAAATATGGATCAAAAACCCATGTGCTCTGATGAAGAAAAAGATTATTTATTAAATTTTATCAATAATTATTTTGATTTTAATCTTAAAACAGATAATATTATTTCTAGTTTTTCTGGAGTAAGGCCACTTTACAGTAAAAATAATCAGAAAAGTAAAAACATGTCGTCTATTACAAGAGATTATGTTTTAAACTTAGAGTTTATAGAAAATTTACCCTTTCTCACAATATATGGTGGGAAACTTACAACTTTTAGAAAACTGTCAGAAAACGTGTTATCAAGATTAAAAGACTTTTTTCCTGAAATGGGTAGTGAATGGACTATGAAGAATTCTCTTCCTGGTGGTGATTTTTTAATTCATGAAAAAAAAGAATTAGTCCTTAAATTACAAAAAAAATATCCTTTTTTAGATCAAATTTGTTCAAATAGATTTATTAATTATTATGGTACCTTAAGCTTTGAAATTTTAAAAAATGTAAAATCCAAAAAAGATTTAGGTAAAAATTTTGGTCATTCTTTGACTGAAATAGAGGTTGATTGGCTATTGAAGAACGAATTTGCAAAATCTGTAGATGATATTCTATGGAGAAGAACTAAACTAGGACTTAAATTTAATGATAATGAAAAAAATAAGTTAGAAAACTGGCTTAAATACAAGATTTAATATTAATTAATTCACATTATAGGTAAAAGATGTCTTATGTAATATCAATAGATCAAGGAACAACTTCTACAAGATCTATTTTATTTGATCACAAAATGAATGCAATTAATTCCTCACAAATAGAGTTTAAACAATACTTTCCTAAGTCAGGCTGGGTTGAGCATAATCCTGAAGATTTATGGAATACCACAGTTTCAACTTTTAAAGATGTTTTAAAAAAATCAAATTTAACTCCAAATATGGTTGCTGCCATTGGAATTACTAATCAAAGGGAAACAACTGTTGTTTGGGATCCCAAAACTGGTGAATGTCCAACAAAAGCAATTGTTTGGCAAGATAGAAGAACTAGTGATTTTTGTAAAAGACTCAAAAATCAGTCTTTAGAAGAAATGATAAAAAATAAAACAGGTTTAATTTTAGACCCCTATTTTTCTTCGACTAAACTCAATTGGATACTTAGCAATATACCAGATGGGTTTAATAAAGCAAAGAATGGTGATCTTATTTTTGGGACGGTGGACTCTTATTTGATTTGGAAACTAACTGGCGGGCGCTCACATGTTACAGATGCAACTAATGCATCTAGAACCATGTTATTTAACATAAAAGATTATAAATGGGATGAAGAAATTTGTGATTTAATGAATATTCCAATAAAAATGTTGCCTAAAGTATTAGATTCTGCAGATTTTTTTGGAGAAGTAGATAAAGATATTTTTGGCTCGTCTATACCTATTCTTGGAGTAGCAGGAGATCAACAAGCAGCAACAATTGGTCAAGCTTGTTTTAATCCAGGTATGATAAAATCAACATATGGAACTGGTTGTTTTTCACTTTTAAATACAGGATCTGATTTTGTAAAAAGCAACAATAATATGCTAACAACTATTGCTTATAGAATAAATAACAAAACGACTTACGCTTTAGAGGGCTCAATATTTATTGCTGGAGCCGTTATACAATGGCTGCGAGATGAAATGAAGTTTTTCAAATCTGCAGAAAAAAGTGGAATAATGGCTGAAGAGGCTGATCATAACCAAAGACTTTACTTTGTTCCGGCCTTTACTGGGCTTGGAGCACCATATTGGCAACCTGATGTTAGAGGTGCAATTTTTGGTCTTAATAGAAATACTGGACAGAATGAAATTATCAAAGCTGCACTTGAAAGTGTATCTTATCAATCACTAGACCTTATCAATGCTATGTTGTTAGATTTTAAAAAGTCATCAGACGATCTTGTCTTAAGGGTGGATGGTGGTATGTCAGCATCAAATTGGACAATGCAAAATTTATCAGACATTATACAAGCGCCCGTTGATAGACCCAAATTTTTAGAAACGACTGCGCTTGGAGCTGCTTGGTTGGCAGGTTTTAAGTCTGGTGTTTATCCCAAAATGACTGACTTTTCCGAGCAGTGGAATTTGGATGTAAGATTCAATCCAAAAATTAAAAAATCAAAAGCTAATGATTTATACAAAGGATGGAAAAAAGCAGTTTCTTCTGTTTTTTAAGTATTTTTTTTTTATAAAATACCAATTATTTCTGATTCTATTTAAAGTTACTTTAAAGTTGAAAGAGGCTTAAAAAGAAAGTATTAAAACTAATTGTGTTCACACCATAAGGGATTGAATCTTGTCTAAGATAGCTCTAGAAGTTCAAAATTTAGAAAAGCATTATGGAGGACTCCAAGCAGTAAGAGGTATAAGTTTTAAAGTTTTGGAAGGTCAAATATTTGGTTTGATTGGACCAAATGGTGCTGGAAAAACTACGACTTTTAATATGATTGCTGGATCAGAAATACCAACTAGTGGGAAAATTTTTTTATACAGTAAAGATATAACAGGAGTTCCCACTCATAAACTTTATGATCTTGGTCTATTGAGAACCTTTCAATTAAGTCAAGAATATAAAAAAATGACTGTATTAGAAAATCTAATGGTTGCTGGATCTCATCAAGTTGGTGAAAACATTTTTAATAGTTGGTTTTCATCAAAAAAAGTAAATTTAAGAGAAAAAGAAATATTAGAAAAAGCATTTGATAGTTTAGAGTTTTTAGGTTTATCCAAATTAAAAAGTGAGTTAGCTGGAAATTTATCAGGTGGCCAAAAAAAACTTCTAGAAATTGGTCGAACAATGATGACGGATGCTAAGTTGGTGCTTTTAGACGAACCTGGAGCTGGCGTGAATCCGACTCTCATGCTGAAGATCATAGAAATGATTAGGCGGTTAAATACAGAAAGAGGATATACCTTTTGTATTATTGAGCATGATATGGATTTGATAGCTGACTTGTGTCAAAAGGTAGTTGTTCTGTCAGAGGGTCAAGTATTAACGGAAGGTCCAATGTCGAAAGTTAAAAATGATGAAAGGGTTATTCAAGCATATTTTGGTGGAGGAGTAGACATTTGAATTCTGATACTATCCTTTCAATAAACAAATTAGTTGCAGGTTATGGTGAAACTGAAATATTACATAAAATTTCAATTTCGGTACATAAAAATGAGATTGTTTCAATTATTGGTCCCAATGGGGCTGGGAAGTCTACTATACTCAAAGCTATACTTGGAACTTTAAACATTAAAAGTGGGGAAATTTTCCTTAAAAAAACCAAGATCAACGGTGTAAAGCCAAGTGATGTTGTTAAAAAAGGAGTTGGTTATGTTCCTCAGACAGATAATGTTTTTGTAAGTTTATCTGTTCATGAAAATCTTGAAATGGGTGCTTGGACGATAGAAAATAATTTAAATGATAAATTTGAAGAACTTTATAACCTATTTCCTGATTTAAAAGACAAAAAGAAACAACTAGCTGGTCAATTGTCTGGTGGACAAAGACAGATGTTAGCAATGGCTAAAGCTTTAATATTAGACGCCAAAGTTCTACTATTAGATGAACCCACGGCTGGNTTATCTCCAAAATACAGGCTTGAAATTTTTGATACTATTCAGAGAATAAATAAGAGTGGCCTACCTATTCTTATGGTAGAACAAAACGCAAAACAGGCCTTACAAATTTCACATCGTGGTTATGTATTGGTAGATGGTTCAAACAGATATACAGGTACTGGTGCAGAATTATCAGCTGATCCCGAAGTAGCACGCATGTTTTTAGGTTCCAGAGGTTAAGTTATATGTGGGAAAGTTTTTGGTTTGAATTTATAAATTTTTATTTTATCCCAGGATTAGTCTTAGGTTGCATTTATGCATTAGGTGCTATTGGTATCACTTTAACTTTTGGAATTTTAAGATTTGCTAATTTTGCTCACGGCGAAATTATGATGACGAGTTCATATTTAACATGGGAATTTGTTTTAGTAGCTTCGTCTTTTGGTCTTATCCTTCATCCAATTATAGGAGCTATTCCTGCCAGCATCTGTGCCATTTTTTTAGCTTTAATCGTTGATAGGTTTTTTTATAAACCATTTAGAAACTCTCCTACTATTATGATTGTGATAGCAAGTTTTGGTATGATGCTAATTATTAGAAGTTTGGTGCAAGTCATATGGGGACCTAATCAAATCACATTTGTGAAGGGAATAGCAAAGCCAAATCAGTTTATAAAAGATTTCACGTCTAATTTTGATATGATGCTTCTTATTCCCAATAAACATATATCAATTTTATTAGGGACAATAATAATAATGCTAGTATTTAATTATTTATTATCTAGTACAAAAATTGGAAAAGGTATGCGAGCGGTTTCAGATAATCCAAATTTAGCTGAAGTTTCAGGAATTAATGTTGAAAATATTGTAAAAGCTACTTGGGTAGTGGGAGGATTTTGTGCAGCAGCAGCAGGAGTTTTTCTAGCTTTGGACACACAATTTATAGAAAGCACAATGGGTTTTAGAATGCTACTTCCTATGTTTGCAGCGGCAATTTTAGGAGGCATAGGAAGACCTTTTGGTGCAGTAGCAGGTGGTTTGATTATTGGTTTAGCTGAAGAATTATCGGCTTACCCTTGGCTAGGAAATGGTCCTGTTATCAGCCCTGGTTATAAAAGTGGTGTAGCATTTTCCATAATGGTTTTAATGCTTATTTTTAGGCCAAGTGGTTTATTTAGAGGAAAGGTATTTTAGAATTATGGAAATTTTTTTAGGATATTTTTTGTATGCAATGTCTCTTTTGACGGTAGGAGGTATTTATGCTCTTTTGGCACTAGGTTTAAATGTTCAGTGGGGATTTGCAGGGTTATTTAATGCTGGAGTAGCAGGTTTTGCAGCTATAGGTGCATATACTTATGCTTTATTAACTACTGCAGAAAGTCAATTTCATTTTGGAGGTTTAGAATTGCCATTAGTAGTAGGGGATATCCTTGCAATGATTTTTGCAGGGATAGTTGCTACTATAATTGGATTAATATGTATTCGATTGAGAGCAGATTATTTAGCTATTGCTACTATTGGAATTGCAGAGATAATCAAATTAATTTTGAAAAATGAAACCAACATTACCAATGGTCCTAGGGGTATCAATAAAATACCAAGAACTTGGGAACATTTTACCGAAGAAAGATTTTACACCAACTTTCCAATGAATTTATTTTTAAATCAAAAAGGTTGGGAAGCTTTTTTTGCAAGTATTCCAAAATGGTGGTGGCAACCTTTTTTTGCAATTACTATCATTTTAATTGTTATCATTACTTACTTTTTTTTAGAAAAGTTACGTGTATCTCCTTGGGGACGTATGATGACTGCTATTAGGGAGAATGAAAAAGCAGCAGCAGCAGCAGGTAAAAATGTAACTAAGAGAAGAATTGAAGCTTTTATTTTAGGAGCAGTTATAATGGGATTGGCTGGTGCTTTCTTAGGACAGCATTTGAGATTAATAGAACCAACACAGACTTTTGATCCAAGTAAAATGACCTTTTTGGTTTGGGTAATGTTAATAGCAGGTGGTTCTGGAAATAATAAAGGTGCAATTCTAGGGGCTTTTTTAATTTGGTTTGTATGGTCTAGTAGTGAATTAGTCACTAATGGAGTTATTGAAATACTTGCAACTATGTTCGATAGTATAGATATTAGTATATTAAAGAATCGCGCGGGATTTATAAGAATGTTATTTATTGGTTTATTATTACAACTTATCTTGCAGCGATACCCTAAAGGAATTTTACCAGAAAAAAGGCCCGCAATTTCTGGTAAATATTAAGTGTATGCGGGATAAGGGAGATATTATATGATTAAAAAAATATTAATTTCAGGACTGGCTGTTTTTGGTATAAGTTCAGTTGCCTATTCAGATGTAAAAATAGGAAATCCTATGGCACGAACTGGTCCTATACCAGAACTTGTAAAGCCAATGTCTGCAGCTGTTGATTTGGCTGTTGAGCATGTAAATGATCAAGGAGGACTATTTTCTGATGGCCAGAAATATATTGCAGTTAAAGTTGATAGCGCCTGTGATCCTGTAGCAGCAGTAGATGCGGTTACGAAGCTAGTAAATGTTGAAGTTGTTACTGGCATAGTGGGACCTGTTTGTTCTGGTGCCACTATTGCACAAGCAGAATCTGTATCTATACCAGCTGGAGTAGTAACCTTATCGGTTTCTGCTTCTTCACCTGCAATAAGTGAGATGGAAAACGGAACAGATTTAGTTTTTAGAACTGCTGCTTCCGATGCTTATCAAGGAATAGCTTTAGCTGAACTAGCTATGTCTAAAGGGATAAAAGATATAGCTGTTTCATATGCTAATGATGATTATAATGCTGCTATTGCTGCTGTTTTTTCAAAAGCTTTTACTTCTATGGGTGGAAAAATTACTGGCAATGAGGCTCACGAACCTAACAAAGCTTCCTACAGATCCGAAGTTAATACTTTGGGTTCTGGTTCTAATAATTTAGCATTATTTGCTTACTATGGTTCAAGTGGTATTACAATAATGCGTAATGCATTAGAAACTGGTGCATTTGAAAACTTTATAGGTGCGGATGGAATGCTTGCTCAAGAAGTAATTGATCAGCTTGGAGCAGAAAACCTAGGTAATGTAACATTCACAACATCTGCATCTGATTCAAGTACTGATGCATTCAAATCTTGGAAAAAGCATGCTGATGCGGCTAATGTACCAGCATCTGATCCTTTTGTACCTAATTCTTATGACGCAGCATTTTTGATGGCTTTGGCTATTGAAAAAGCTGGATCTGCTGATAGATCTAAAATCTCAGCTGCATTAAGAGAGGTAGCTAATGGACCTGGAGAAAAAATACTACCTGGCGAGTGGAAAAAAGCCAAAGAGATAATTGCTTCAGGTGGTAGTATAGATTACGTTGGAGCTGCTGGCCCACAAGATTTTGATGAAAATGGTGATGTTGCTGGACTATTTAGCAAGAATACTGTTGTTGATGGAAAGTGGAAACCTGTAGTTATTAAATAATCTATTGTTAATACTTTAATTTAATTTTAAAGCCCCTTTATTGGGGCTTTTTAATTTAAAACTGGTTTTTCTTCCGATAATGACATATCTGTATCTATCCAAACAGGGAAAAACTTAGTATCCCAGTTAGCTTTTAAATAAATTTTGAATAATGCATTTAACCACTGTCTTAAATTAGGAATAGCTAAAACAAATTCTGCTTTATTTTGATAATTTTCATTTTCAATTTTATCTTCAATAAATAAAAGTTTAAACTCTTGACTGTTTTTACCCACTTTTACACTTGTAACTAGCCAGGATGGATTATTTTTTATTAATTTAACTGACTCTGTTTTGGTCTTATTTATTTCAGCTTTTTCTTGTTCAAATGATTGTTCTAATTCTTTAGAAATTTTATTAGTGGAATTAACTTCCAATTGATCTGTAAGACTTGGTATCAATCTATCTAACAATCTTCGTGTTAGCCAGAGTCGTTGAGTATTTTTTGATTTATCAGAACAATCCATAATGAGACGATCTTCTAAAGGGTCAAATTGCATTGTAACGGTAACAATACTAAAAATTTTTTCTGACATATTATGATAAAACTATTCTGAACATAAATCGATCATTTTCTCTAATGCAATTTTGTAACCATCTATTCCAAAGCCNGCGATTACAGCTGTTGATTTTTGAGAAACATATGAGTTGTGTCTAAAAACCTCTCTTTTATGTATATTACTTATGTGAACTTCAATTATGGGTTTATCAAATAAAGTAAGGGCATCTAGTATGGCTATCGATGTATGAGAGTATGCTGCTGGATTTATAATTATACCTGACGCTTCTTCTCTTGCACTATGTATCCAATTAATTATTTCATGCTCTGCATTACTTTGTAAAAAATTAATTTTGATATTCGCTTTATTTGCTATTTTTATGCATATATCTTCAACATCCTTTAAAGTATTGCTACCATAAATCTTTGGTTCTCTTTGTCCTAAGAGATTTAAGTTTGGACCATTTATTATATAAATAAGAGAAGTCATAATATTATCCCATGTCTAGATATTGGAGTTTATGGAAATTTGATGTAGTGTTTATTTCTAATTAAGTAACTAGTTTCCTTTTTGAATATTTATTTTTCTTCCATATTTCTTCATTACATATTTTTTTTAGTATTTCAGTTGCTCTTATAACATCATCCTCTGAATTATATAATGGGTTAAAACCAAAACGCATAATATTTGGCTCTCTATAATCTCCTATTACGTCCAAATCAATAAGAGCCTGCATTTTTTCATAGGCATTTTCAGTTTTGTAAGCAACCTGATTTCCCCTTTTCTGTGGATTTTTAGGACTTATTAAACTTAATTTCAATTTTGAATTATTGATTTTATTAATAAAAAGTGAAGTAAGTGAAATAGCTTCTTTTCTAATTAAATCAATATCAACGGTTTCCCAAATTTTTAATACTTCTTCTAAAGCTGACATTTGAATTACTGGAGGTGTACCTATCCTAAATCTTTTTATATCTTTGGCCGGTTTATAAGAAAGATCAAAATTAAAAGGGTTTTCATGCCCTAACCATCCAGCAATAATAGGATTAATTTTGTTAATATGTTTTGGATTTACATATATAAACGCAGGTGAACCCGGTCCACCACATAAATATTTATAGGTGCACCCAACTGCAAAATCAATATCATCTTTTTTTACAGAGAGCGGTAGAGCACCAATAGAGTGAGCAAAGTCCCATATAGTAATTATACCCATATTTCGTGCTATTTTAGATATTTTTTTTAAATCATATAATTCTCCGGTTCTATAATCGACATGTGTTAACATAAGAATAGAAGCTTCACCCTTATTTAATTCATCAACTATTTTATTTTTACTGACCAATCGTACTTTAGATAAATTTTTGTCTTTTAAATATGAATTTGCAATATAAAGATCAGATGGAAAATTTGATTTGTCACTTAAAATTAATCCCTTTTTTTTCGAAATTTGATGAGCTCCAGATATTGCTTGAAAAAGTTTTATTGCTAATGTGTCCCCTACAGTGACAGTGTTTTTGCTTGCACCAATTAATTTAGCAATTACGTTTCCTATTCTATCCGGCTGTGTCATCCAATTGGATTTATTCCAACCTTTTATAATTTGCTCTCCCCATTCATCGGTTACAACTTTAGAAATCGAATTTTTAATACTCTTTGTTAATGGTCCTAAAGAGTTTCCATCTAAATAAATCCAGTTTTTTGGGATATAAAATAATGGCTTATATTTTTTGTGGAGAGTATTCACCATTAACTATTGAGCTTTCGGTTTTAAAAATATACCAAGTGATAATAATGACATTTTTAAAATTTTCTAGTTTATTCATTACTTTAAAAATGAAATCTTTTATATAATTCTTTTGGAAGATAATAATTACTGAAAGACATAAAAATATAAATTTAATTAAAAATAAAAAGTTGCTCGGATTATGTTCAGCATTGCTAGTTGTTTTTATTTGGTCATTTTGGTTAATAATAAGTCGTATAGGTGTTAAAACCCAATTAAGTATATATGATTTAGCTGCAATTAGATTTGGGCTGTCATCTTTTGTTATTTTTCCTTTTATTATTTATTTCCGTGTTTGGAGAACAATAAGCTTAAAAAAAGTATTATTAACTTCGTTCTCCATAGGACCTTTTTACGCATTATTTGCATTTGGAGGATTTTATTATTCTCCTGCATATCATGGTGGAGTTTTTATGAATGGTTTTCTTCCTGTTATTACTGTTTTTATAGGTTACCTACTTGGAAAAAAATTATTCAAATTAGATATATTTGGGACATCTCTTATTATGCTAGGTTCACTAATTATATTATTTGATCATCCTTATGAAATATTAATAAGAAGTTGGAAAGGTGATTTACTTTTTATTTTAGCAGCTATATTTCTGAGTATTTTTATTATTTTAGTAAATAAATGGGATCTAAGGTTTAGTCAGATTCTTTATTCAATTTGTATTATTAATGCACTATTTTACTTGCCAATATGGTTTTTATTTTTACCAAAAGGTTTTAACTTTTTAGATTATTCATTGTATAGCAAAGAAATTTTAATAAATATTTTTTTTCAGGGATTTGTTCCAAATATTTTTGGATTATATCTAACGGCTTTTGCAGCTAAATCTATTGGTACTGCAAAAGCTTCCTCAATTTTAGCTGCAGTTCCAATAACTGGAGCAGTTCTAGGTTTTTTTATTCTTTCAGAAATTCCGTCTTTTTTAAGCTGGATGAGTTTACTCATTGTATCTACTGGTATTTTAGTTGTAGTGCTTTTTAAAAAAAGTCAAACTTAGCTCACTGTATATCCAAGGGTATAGTTACTGGTCCATCATTACAAATATTTAATTTCATGTTAGAACCAAAAATGCCAGTTTTTGTATCTATATTTTTGTTTTTCATTAATTGAACTAAATGATCAAATAATAATTTTGCTTGTTTAGGTTCCATTGCTCCTCTGAAATCAGGACGATTTCCACTTTTTAAATTTGCAGCTAAAGTAAATTGGCTTACTACAAGCACNGAACCATTAATATCAATAATTGANTTATTCATTTTTCCATTGAGGTCATTAAATATTCTAAGTTTTGATAATTTTTCAACTACTTTTTCACACGTATTCATTGTATCATTTGGAACTGCACAAACTAAACATACAAGTCCTTTTTGGATATGGCTTACAATTGATTGGTTAACTTCTACTGAAGATGAGCTAACTCGTTGTATATTGATTAACAAAAAAACCTCATCACATGAACTTAATTTTGTTGATTAAAGTAGTTCATATGATAGCGTAATTTCCATTATTAATATAGAGTATATTATGACAAATCCTTTGTATGAAGAANTTTTTGAAAAGCATCGTTTTAGTGAAAAGAATTTCCTTTTTCTAAAAAATAAAGAAACAATTTNATATAAAGANTATATCACNTCAGTTGAAAGAATATCATTTTTTTTTAAAAAGCTAGGTCTCTTTCCTGGTGATAGAGTAGCTTTAAAATTAAAAAAATCCCCAATTTTTCTATCAATTTACGGAGCATGTGTTCACAGGGGTCTTATATTTTTGCCATTAAATGACGGATATACAAATGATGAACTTTTATATTATTTAAGAGACTCTGAAAGTAAACTATTGATAACAGATAAAGAAACTTCTTCTGAGTTAAAAAGTAAGAAATTAGATCAAGGTTTTATCATAGAAACAATTGAGAAAGATAGTTTTGGATCTATTTCAAAAGAGTTAATTAAGAATATATCTTCTGAAAAACCTGTTTCAAGAAATCTTAATGATATTGCTGCAATACTTTATACTTCAGGTACAACAGGTAGATCAAAAGGTGCTATGATATCACAAGAAAATTTATTATCTAATGCTCAAACATTAACAGAATACTGGCATTTCAATTCTGAAGATAATCTTATACATGCACTGCCTATCTATCATACTCATGGACTTTTTGTAGCAACAAATGTAATCTTGCTATCATCAGCCAGTATGTTTTTTCTTGAAAAATTTGAGTTAGAAACAATATTTAATTATTTTCCTTATTCAACAGTATTAATGGGAGTACCAACTTTTTATATAAGGCTGTTAGATTCTAAGAAATTAACAAAAAAAATTGTTAAAAATGTAAGACTTTTTATTTCTGGAAGTGCTCCATTAACAAAGGAAATAAATGATTATTTTTTTGATATAACTGGTAAACGGATTCTTGAACGATATGGGATGACAGAAACAAATATGATTAGTTCCAATCCTTATAAAGGTAACAGAATTTCTGGTACAGTTGGTTATCCTTTGCCAGGAATAAAAGTTAGGATAACACATCAAGATACTGGAAGATTGATAGAGAAAGGAAAAATTGGAGAAATTCAAGTAAAAGGAAAAAATGTTTTTTGTGGATATTGGGGGATGCCAGATAAAACAGCTAATTCATTTACTGTNGATAATTATTTTAAGACNGACGATTTAGGAAGATTCAATAAAAGTGGCTATCTAGAAATAGTTGGAAGATTAAAAGATCTAATTATTTCAGGGGGGTTTAACATTTACCCAAAAGAAGTTGAAGATGTAGTTAATAGTATTAAAGGTATTAAGGAAAATGCAGTAATTGGAGTATCTCACAAGGATCTTGGGGAATCAGTTCTTTGTATTATTGTTAAAGAACATAAAGTTCTAATTGACTCTAATTTAATTTCTGAAATATTAAGAAATAAATTAGCCAAATATAAATGCCCTAAGGCTTTTATTTTTAAAAATTCTTTACCCAAAAATAATTTAGGAAAAATTTTAAAAAATCAATTAAGAGAAGAATATAAAGATTATTTTAAATAATTAAAAAATGAGTTTAGAAAAAATATTATCAAAAGTTGAAACTGCTAAAAAAGATTCAGGACGTCAAAATGATAAGATAAATGTAATTGCCGTCTCGAAAGTTCAGCCTATTGCAAGAATAAAAAAAGTTTTAAACGAAGGACATCGGTTGTTTGGAGAAAACAGAGTTCAGGAGAGTTTGGAGAAATGGCCGAAGCTTATAGATGAATATGGAAAAATAGAACTCCATTTAGTAGGTTCATTACAAACAAATAAGGTTAAAGATGCAATGAATTTATTTGATGTAATCCATAGTATAGATCGTGAAAAACTAATTGTTAAAATTTCAAATGAAGCTCAAAATTTAGGATTTTGTCCTGATTTATTTATTCAAGTTAATACTGGGAATGAGACACAAAAAGCAGGTGNAAAAAAAGAAGAAGTAACTAAATTATTAGAATTAGCTAAATTACATTCTTTACCAATTATAGGTTTAATGTGTTTGCCTCCAATAAATGAGCTCCCATCAGATCATTTTAAAATTTTAAATAGAATTGCAAAAGAACATAATCTTNAAAGAGTTTCTATGGGTATGAGTAACGATTTTGAAGACGCTATAAAATTTGGAGCAACAGACATACGTATTGGTTCAGCTATATTTGGTCCAAGAGAATAAATTAAATCAAAAAAAGTGNCCACTCTTATCTTTTTTTGTTTTGATATAAGATTTATTTTCTACTGTTTCTTTAGATAAAAGAGGAACTCTTTTCATTACTTTTATTCCTGAATTTTCAAAGGCATTTATTTTAGAAGGATTATTGGTGAGTAATTTGATTTTCTTAATGCCAAGTTGTTTTAAAATTCTTGATCCAATTGATAAGTCTCTTTCGTCATCATTAAATCCAAGCCTTTGATTAGATTCAAAAGTATCTAAACCATAATCTTGAAGCTTATAAGCTCTCATTTTGTTTGCTAATCCTATTCCCCGCCCCTCTTGATTTAAATATAGAATTATACCCTTTTTTTCTAATTGGATTTTATTTATTGTTAAAGTAAGTTGTTCTCCACAATCACATTTTAATGAATGAAGAATATCTCCAGTAAAACAAGCAGAATGTAGTCTTGTTAAAACTGGTTGAGATAAATCTAAGATTCCTATTTCGATTGCATAATGTTCTGTTAAACTNTTTAAATCCCTAAAAACAGATACTTTTGAATTTAATCCTCCTGGTATAGGAACNCTNCCAGTGCTTANTAAAGTTAAATTTTCATCAACTTTATNAGATTCAAAATTTTTGCTNATTTTTTGGTAAAGTAATCCTAATCGTCTCAATTTTTTAAGATCTTCAGATTGTATTGGTAAAACAAGTACAGCTGGTAATAATTCAGCCTTTTTACAAAAATGTATAGCTAATTTAGCCATTTCACTATTTCCATCTCTTAAACTGAAATAGGGACCTTTAAGTGGATGTTCAAAATCTTCAGCTGGATCAGCAGTTGATTTTATCCAATTTAAAGATACAGGACTTGGTAGTTTTAATCTTGCAATACTCTCATCATAAACTCTAGCATTTAAAAAATCAGCTCTATTTTTGGTAATTGCTAGGTAGGGTTCTACATTATATGAATTNATGTATTCTATTAATTTNTGGAAAGTTTCCATGGAAAGTGTTTCAATAGAAACAATTAACGCATAGTTTTTTTGATCTCCAAGGAGTATAGGAACTCCTAATCTTAAATCACTTATTTGTCTTACTGCTGTTAATTTATTGCTTAAATTTGCAATCATCTTAAACTTTCAAAAGTAATAAAAGGATATTATAATCTATCACTTGTAAAATTAAATACAATTCAAGTATAAATTAAACTAAATATAATTGATAATANTTATAATGCTAAATAAAAATAATAACATGTACAAAATTGCTGTTATTGATAAAGAAAGAGCAATATATTCAATTTTAGATGAACAAAAAGAATTTTTTATAAATTATACTTGGTTTCATTTTAAGAGCATAAAAAAATTCANTGAAATTAAAAACAAAGAAACTTTTAGAATATACCTAATAGACGAAACNGTAATTACTCAAGACACTTNCAACTCCTATATTTTAAAACATTTTAAGGAATTAGTACCCTGTTTATTTATTCTATCTCCCAATAATAGATTTAAGGATCGATTATCAAATAATTTATTTATGCCCAATATTTTAATCAAACCTTTTAAATTTAATTATTTAATTAAAATGGTTAATCAAATCTTAATATCACAAGATAAAAAAAATTTTAAAAATATAAATTTAGGTAACTATGTCCTTAATATTTCTGAACAGACATTAGTCAGTAAAACTTATAAAAAGATATCTTTGACTGATATTGAGTTCAAAATATTTGTTAAATTAGCTCAGCATAACAACGAATATGTTAAAAAAGATGAAGTTTTGACAAAAGTTTGGGGTATACAAAATTCATACAAAACTCATACACTAGAAACTCATATATATAGATTGAGAAAGAAAATAGCTAATGAATTTGGTAAAGACCTAACTATTGTAAACAAAATTGGAAACTATGCATTAAAATATAATTAGCTTTAAAAATCATGAAAGTTATAACCTGGAACGTTAATTCAATAAGACTTAGAAGCTCACTAATTTATAGACTTCTAGAAATTGAAAAACCTGATATCTTATGTCTTCAAGAATGTAAAAGTCTAACTGAGCAAATGTCTTTGGATCTTTTTGAGTCCTTAGGTTATTTATTTTCAGCATCCTGGGGTCAAAAAAGTTATAATGGTGTAGCGTTTATATCCAAAATTCCACTTGAAAAAATAGAAAAAATTGATTTTCTAAATTGTGANGAAGCAAGGCATATCTCGGTAGTTGTTAATGGAATAACTATTCATAACTTTTACTTTCCTGCAGGAGGTGACATTCCAGATATTAATTTAAACAAAAAATTTCGTTTTAAGCTAGAATATATTAGGGAGGTAGAAAAATTTTTTAACCTCAACAAACCTTTCAAATCTATACTTGTTGGTGATTTAAACATTGCACCAGAAATAGATGATGTTTGGGACCACAAAAAATTACTAAATGTTGTCAGTCATACTCCAGATGAAGTTAATCTATTAAAAGAATTCCAAGCAAATGGGCTTTGGGTAGATATATTTAGAAAACATAATCCTAAAGGAAAACATTTTTCATGGTGGTCATATAGATCAAAAGACTGGAAATTATCTAATAGAGGTAGAAGGTTAGATCATATTTGGGTTACAGAAGATTTCAAAAAAAGTCTAAATTGTTACATACTAAAAAGTTTAAGAGATTGGGAAAGACCATCTGATCACGTTCCTGTAGTTGCAGAGTTCAAAATATGAGTAATATCAAGCTTAATTTAAAAAAAAATGTTGCTTATATAAAAATTGATAACGTTTTGACAAAAAATTCTTTAGATAGGAATGATTTAAAAAGAATAACAGATTTTTTAATTAAAATTGGTGATCAAAATTTAACCTGTTTAGTAATATCCTCCTCTGGTGATATTTTTAGCTCAGGTATGAACTTGAAAGAATTATCAGTAGGTGATTGGAGCAAAAATCCAATTTCAGAAGTTTGTGATTTAATAGAAAATCTTCCTTTTGTTTCAATATGTCATATTAATGGGCCTATTTATGGAGGGAGTGTAGAATTGGCTATTTCTAATGATTTTAGAATTGGATCAGAAAATTGTAAAATTCAAATACCAGCAAGTAAATATGGTATCCACTATGGCTATAAAGGTATAAAAAGATGTATTGATTTTTTTGGATTGCAAACTTCAAAAAAACTTCTTTTTTTAGGGGAACCACTTTATTTTGAAGATTTAAAAAAAATAAATTTTTTTGATTATTATGATAATAGATCTGAAAATTCAAAAAAAATTTTGAGTGAAAAGATTAAGAAATTGTCATTGCTATCCTATGATTCTATAAAAAATATGAAAGCTTCTATTAATGATTATAAAAATAATAACATTAATATAAAAGTAGAAACTGAAAGATTTTTATCAGGATTTAAAAGTGGGTTAATATTGGATAAAATTAATGATTTGAAAAAAAATAGATAGAAATTTTAATTCTTATTATTATTAAATTTCATTATCTCGGCTGAGATGAAAAAAAAGTTATCTGCTATNTCTTCATTAACTTTTGGTTTATTTAAAATTATCTCAGTAGTATTAGCTTCACTTATAGGTAATTCCCAGCCTACTATCCTAATTGGGTCTCTTTTAAACTTTAATATTATTTTTCCGAGTCCAAACGTTGGTTTTTTTTCGCTTATCTCAAGTTCAATATGATTATTGTATTTTTTTATTTTTGAAACTATTTCTTCACCATATAGGTTAATGTTATTTTCACTTATGAATTTTAAAGGAGTTCCTTTTATAGGATATCTTAGTGGTTCAGAATTTGAATTATAATCAATAACCGCAATTATCCCATCACTCCCAACTATCAAGTGATCAGCTTTCTGGTTATGATACTCTATTCTTAACTTACCAGGTTTTTTAAGCTTAATGGAACCTAGTATTTCATTTCCATTTTGGTTTGTTTGAATAATCTCCGAATTTAATGAGTTAATGCTATTTAAATAATTTTCTAGATCTTTTAAGGTTATTTCTTTTGAAAAAACAGGATTAAAAAAACTAATCCAAAAAAGACAAGTAAATGTTAGCAAGTTTCTATTTAAATATTGAGAAATGTACAAATTGATCTTCCAATTATATCTCAGAAATTAAAATTTCTCTTTTTCCAACATGATTAGCTGCTGAAACTACACCTTGTTCCTCCATAGCTTCTACAATTTTTGCTGCTTTATTATAACCAATAGATAACCTTCTTTGAATATAGGAAGTAGAACATTTTTGATCTCTTGCGACAATAGCTACAGCTTGATCATAAAGTGCATTCTCGGAGTTACTTTCAGAAGATGACAAACCCATNGCTTTATCAATTCTGTCNTGTGTCTCTTCATCAGGTCCATTTATGATACCAGAAACATATTCAGGTTTTCCTTGTTTCTTAAGATGATTAACTATTTCCTCAACTTCTTCATCTGATACATATGGTCCATGTACTCTGGTTATTTTTCCTCCGTTTGCCATATAAAGCATATCACCCATCCCAAGTAATTGTTCAGCCCCCATTTCACCTAATATTGTTCTACTATCAATCTTGGAAGTAACTTGAAAAGAAATTCTAGTAGGAAAATTAGCCTTGATTGTTCCTGTTATTACATCAACAGAGGGCCTTTGAGTAGCCATAATAAGATGAATACCAGCCGCCCTTGCCATTTGAGCTAAACGTTGTATGCATGCTTCAATATCCTTCCCAGAAACCATCATTAGGTCTGCCATTTCATCTACTATTATTACAATAAAAGGTANATATTCTGGTTTAATCGATTGTTCTTCAAATTTTGGTTCTCCCGTATTTTCATCAAAGCCAATTTGCACTGTNCGAGTGAAATTTTCATTATTTTTAATTGCCTCTTTAACTCTTAAATTAAAGCTTTCGATATTTCGCACGCCCATTTTGGACATTTTTCTATATCTTTCCTCCATCTCAGCAACTGCCCATTTAAGTGCTATCACTGCTTTTTTGGGATCAGTAACAACTGGGCTAAGAAGATGCGGGATGCCATCATAAACTGACAATTCTAACATTTTTGGATCAATCATAATTAACTTACATTGATCAGGAGAAAGTTTATAGAGAAGCGACAGTATCATTGTATTAATTCCAACTGACTTTCCAGACCCAGTAGTTCCTGCGATAAGTAAATGTGGCATTCTTGCTAAATTTGCAACTACAGGCTCACCGCCTATATTTTTACCTAGTGCTAATGGTAATTGATAATTAGAGTCCCCATAAGCTCTAGAAGAAAGAATTTCTCTTAATAATACTTTTTCTCTAAGGTCATTTGGTAATTCTATACCGATAACTGATCTTCCTGGTATAGTAGAAACACGTGTTGCTAACGCTGACATAGATCTAGCTATATCGTCTGCTAAACTAATTACTCTGTTAGCCTTAAGTCCAGCTGCTGGCTCTAATTCATAAAGTGTAACAACAGGGCCAGGTTTTACAGACAATATTTCACCTTTTACGCCATAATCATCTAAAACATTTTCCAACATCCTAGCGTTTTCGTTCAGAGCGTCATCTGAAAGTATGTTTTTTGTAGATGAATGAATATTTTGAAGTAATGATAGTTTTGGAATTTGATATTCTTCTGAACTTTCTTGAAAAAAAGATAATGAAGGCTGTTCCTCTTGTCTTGCTCTTTTGCTTTTGATATCAGTTTTCTTGTTTGGATATTGAACTTTAGAAAGAAAATTTACACTTGTATCTTTTTTTTCTAACATCAAATCATCATTAAAAGATTGTTGCATCGTATCATCATAATTCAAATCTTTTTCTTGATTAATTTCTTGAATTGAAGGCTGTATACTCTCCTTGTTTGAAAATTGATTTTGAATTGAAAAGGTAGGTTCTATTCTAATACTTCTTTCCTGATCTATATTTTTTTGTTTACTAATTTGTAATAGTTTTGATTTTNTATATATATCCTTAAGGCTAATTACTAATTTTATACCTTCTATTAAGGATAAAAATAGGACTTTAATTATTTTATAAAATTCTGATTTATTTACAGCAGAGACTGCACATATAAAAAATAAAGAGAGAAATCCAAAAACTAATGATGTTAATCTCAAAGTGTCATTTTGTGAAAAATTGGTTTTTTCTAATATAAAAATTAAAATTGTATCACCAAAAATACCACCTAATCCATATGAAAAGGTCCAATTACCTGATGGTGGATAGGTACTTAAAAAAATAGCTGAAGTGGCAATTGGAATTGGAATAAAAAAAACACGACTTAAAATCTTTTCCTTACTAACATTAAAAACTAAACGCCAACTCCATACAAATAAAATTAGAATAATGACTAAGTAAGACATACCTAGGCTAAGATGAACTGGATCTGCGATATTGCTTCCAAAAGATCCTAGTAAGTTATTGATATCTTGATTTGTAGAAGATCTAAAGGAGGGATCTTTAGAATCATAGCTAAACATTATTAATGAAATTATCATAGCTAATGAAAAAGTAATTATACCAATAAATTTGAAAACAATCTGTTTAATAATATTTAGGAAAAATCCAGAAAATATTGGTTTTCTATTATTTTCATGACTAGCAACTGACATAATACATCTCTTTAAATATTCTCAATCTTTTGAGAAACTATTTCTAAATTTCAAAATAATCCTGAGGTTCAAATAAAAACTAATAGAGTATAAAAAATAATTTAATAAAATTAATGATCCTAAAGGAAAATAAGAAANATAATTATTCAGTTTTTTAGACCACTCTATAGTAAACATATCTGCCTCAAAGTCGGAATCTATGTTCCGTTATTTTCGTATAATAATCATAGATTTGTTTTTGGTCTAGTGTTTTAAATCTAAAAACTTTGATTAGGTCTTATTATTCAAACATCGCTCTAATAAATATGCTGATTTTAATAAAGAGTTTTCGTTATTGGGTTTGGANAATAGCATCAANCCACAACAATCAATTTGAGTAGGTATACTGATGGCTGTAAGGCCTAAAAGATTTNCAACTCTTGTATTTCTAAGTGCTAGTAAGTTTGATTCAGTAAAAAATTTGTCACACTCTAATAATTTTTGAACTAATGGAGGAGTAATTGGACAAGTGGGAGCAATAACTGCATCNCATTTATTTATTCTTAAAATAAAANTTTTTCTGATATTTTTTAATTCCTGCCATGAATCCAGATATTCTTCGTCAGTAATATTCATCCCACCCCTAAATCTTGATAAAACTGGAGGGTACATTAATTCAGGATTAGCCTCAATTTTTTCTTTCCAATTATTATATGCCTCATAAGGAAATAATTTTCCTGCAAGTTTGGTTGCTCTATTAATTTCAGTCAANTCAATCTCATTTATTTTAGCACCTGATTTTTTAATTTTATTTATTGATAACTGAAAGCTTTTACTCACTTCCTTACAAAGATTCTGTGTTAAAAAAGATGTGTCTATTAGAAATTTTTTTTTGTCTAGTCTATCATTATCAATAGGATTTAGATTTTCTCCAGATAAAATTTTAAATAAATAAAAACTATCAGTTACAGTTTTTGTAATCGGTCCTACTGTATCAAAACTAGGGCATAATTTTAATACCCCTTTTAAGCTTATTTTACCATGAGTTGGTTTGAAACCAACAAGATTGTTCCATGCAGCAGGAATTCTAACTGATCCACCTGTATCTGAACCAACTCCTGCGGAAGATAAATTTAAAGCTGTAGCAACAGCTGCACCTGAAGAAGATCCACCAGGTGCTAAAAGTTTGGATTTTGAATTAGGAGGAGTTGCTGTCTTTGGATTAACTCCAAGACCAGAAAATGCAAGTTCTGTTTGATGAGTTTTGCCAATTGTAATTATTCCATATTTTTTTGCATTTTTATAAACATCTGAGTCTATTTCAGAGACTCTTTTAGATAGTAACTGGGTTCCCCCTTCACATTTTTTTTTATTTATATCAAATAAATCTTTCCAATTTATTACAATTCCATCAAAAAAACTTTTTCTGCGTCCTTTTTTTTGTCTATCTTCACTATTTTTTGCTTCACTTAAGGCATCTTTATAAAAAATCTCAGAAAAAATGTTTTTAGAATTTGGTTCTTTTTCGATATTCTCAAAAAATTGTTCTAAAAGTATTGTTGGAGATACTTGGTTTTCATGAATTGCAATTGCTTGTTCAGTCATAGATTTGGAGCTATAATCAGTCATTTGAAATCCATTTTCAATTTGCTTTAAAATTTTACTTTTCTATAAATATATCTNTTTAACATATTTGACTTTACTATTAATTAGAAATGAAACAAAAGAAAAATAACGTAGCAATAATAGGTGGTGGTATAGTTGGTAGTCTACTAGCCCTTATTTTGGGACTAAATGGATTAAAAATAACTGTCATTGATAGACAAAAGAAAGATAAATTATTTTCCAAGAACCATTATGTAAAATCTTATGCATTGAATCAGGGTTCTAGCAATTTACTAAATATATTGAATATCTGGGATACAATTAAAACAAAATCTCAGCCAATAGACAAGATCCTTCTAAAACAGGGTTCTAGCATATCAAGTATCCAGCCTTTTGAATTAATTTTTTCTAATGACTACAGCAAAAACAATTATTTATTCCATATGATTGAGGAAATATATCTAAAAAAAGCCATAGTTGAAAAAATTGATAAATGTCCAAATATCGAATATTTATACTCTAGCAATGTTGTCGAACAATTTATTGATAAAAATTCTACAAAATTAGTACTTGATAATGGTCAAATCATCTATTCTGATTTAATAGTTGGGTCTGACGGTTATCCGTCATCATCTGCAAAAAAGGCAGGAATTCAACACATAAATTATAGTTATAATCAGTCAAGTATTGTTGGTATTTTTAAACATGAAATACCTCATGAGAATGAAGCTGTTCAAATTTTTCTTCCCTCGGGACCTTTAGCAATTTTACCATTGTCTGGTAATAGATCCTCTTTTGTTTGGACTAATGAAACTAATGAAGCCGTAAGAATATTTAATTTAAATGATTTAAATTTTTTAAATGAATTGAACACAGCATTTCAGAATAGAAGGGGTCAGATTCAATTAGAAAGTAAAAAAAGTATGTTTCCTATTTCGTTAACTATTCCAAAAAAAGTAATAAAGGAGAGATTCGTTATTATAGGTGACACTGCTCACAAAATTCATCCAATTGCTGGTCAGGGTTTAAACTTAGGAATAAGGGATGTTGCAGCATTAGCAGAGGTATTAATTTTATCAAGGAGATTAGGAGAAGATATAGGCAGCAGATTAGTTTTAAACAAATATTCTAAATGGAGAAACTTAGATGTGACTAGTGTTGTTTTTTTTACAAATTTTGCAAATAAAATATTTTCAAATGACAATTTTTTAAAAAAATTTGCCACTGGTATAGGTTTTAAATTATTAAATGAATCTAAAACAATAAAAAATTATTTTATAAGCGAAGCTTCTGGTTTAAGTGGAGACATACCAAAATTGTTAAAAGGGTGTAAATTATAATAATTTACCTTGGGCTCCTCTTTGCAAGTATTCTCTGCAAAGTTCTTCTATGCATACTTAATCTTCTAGCTGTTTCTGAAACATTTCTATTGCAGAGTTCAAAGACTCGTTGAATATGTTCCCATTTAACTCTATCAGCGGACATAGGATTTTCTGGAGGTGGGGGTTTGATGTCTTTTGTAGATAAAAGTGCAGCAACTATATCATTCGCATCGGCAGGTTTTGCTAAATAATCAACAGCACCAATTTTCACAGCAGCAACTGCAGTAGCTATAGCACCATAACCGGTCAATACTACTATGGATGCTTCCGGTCTATTGCTTCGGATAGCTTCAACTATATCGAGACCATTACCATCATCGAGTCTAAGATCAATTATTGCGTATGCAGGTGGATATTTATTAACATAGTCAAATCCCTCTTTAACAGTTAAGAGTGTTTTAACTTCAAAACCTCGCCTTTCCATGGCTCTTCCAAGGGTTCTAGTAAAAGGTTCATCGTCATCCAATATAAGCAGAGATGGGTCGTTACCTAAGTTATAATCTAATGCATTCATCATGAATGCGATATATGAACTAACATTTAATTTTCAAGTATAAAATTAAATTTATCATTTATTATTTTTTAAAATACATTTTATTGTATTTGACATCTTTTCAACTTTGTCTTTTCTCGTGAAGTACGTAACTAAACCCACATCTGGTAAAATGAAATAAGAAAATGTACTGTGATTAATGACATAATCACCCGATGTGTCATTAGGCATCTGAGAATAGATCATAAATATTTTTTTAATTCTATCAATTTCTTTGTCTGATCCGGTAAGTCCTATCATGTCTTTATGATGAAAATCAGTATATTCTTTAAGTGTCTCAAGGGTATCTCTTTTGGGATCAAGAGTTACAAATAAAGGTTTTATTNTTATATCTTCATTTAACAATAAGTCTACAACTTGAGAATTTCTCATCAAATCAAAAGGGCAAATATCGGGACAAAAAGTATATCCAAAATATAGAAGAGAAGGTTGGTCAATTAATTTTTTTCTTGAAATTTTAAAACCATCTTCGTGAATCAGATTAAAGGCATCATTAAATTTTTCAAACTTTTCTACTGAAGTATTTATGTTGCAAGATGCAAATTCTATTTTATTTTTAAAGTCAAAATATTTAACCAAAAAAATTGATATAAAAAGAGCAAGAAAAATAAATGTTAAGAAGTAAATATTCTTTAGATATTTGTTATAAAAATTTTTTTGCATCTTTTTTTATTTTATAAATTAAATCTCATAGTTATGAAAATGAATAACTATATAATATACAGACTGATTATCAAAATCAAAATTAATAAGGTCAAATTATAAATGAATTACAGTTTTAAGACGGCACTTAATAAGTCTGATAGAGGTGGATGGGTCAGGTTATTAACATTAACTTATCTGCGTTGGATAGCAATTATTGGTCAAACTTTTGCAGTCATAATAGGTTTTTATTTTTTGAAACTTGATTTTTCAATATTTAGTTGTTTGTATTTAATACTTTTATCTTCAATTTTAAACTTGTTATGTTGGTTTTTTTTTCCAAAAACTAAAAGATTAACAGAATTTCAAAACATGCTTTTATTATTATATGATTTGCTGCAATTGGGTTTAATGCTCTATTTTACAGGTGGGTTGTCCAATCCTTTTGCTGTTTTCATATTAGGACCAGTAATTATTTCGGCCACTGTTTTAAATTTAAGATTTACAATTGTTCTTGGAACAGTAGCAATAGTTGTGGTAACAATTTTATCTTTTTTCTTTCAGCCTATTATTAACTTAAAAGGCCAAATTTTGGAACCCCCTGGACTTATATTAATTGGTAATTTAATAGCTATCTCAATAGCTATTGTGTTTATTGCAGTTTATTCACGCAGAGTTGCTATTGAAACTTTTTCAATGTCTCAAGCTCTTCAAGCAATGCAAATGGCTTTAGAGAGAGAGCAAAGATTATCTTCATTAGGTGGAATAGTTGCAGCTGCTGCACATGAAATGGGGACGCCTTTAGCAACTATAAAATTAATATCAACAGAATTAAGACATGGATTTGATAATAAGAAGGAACTTAATCAAGACCTAAGTTTGATTAGCTCGCAGGTAGATAGATGTAAAGATATTTTAAGAAATATTGGCAGAAAGGGCAAAGAAGATATTTTTCTAAGGGATGTACCTTTAATGGTGCTTCTAGAAGAAGTTTGTAGTCCAATTCTTAATTCTAAGAACAAAAAGCTTATTTTTTCTTTAAATAACGCTTTTGCTAAAGATGTTACTGACTTTAAAAAGCTTGACCAACCAGTTCTAACTAGAAAACCAGAANTNATTTATGGTTTGAGGAATATTATTCAAAATGCGATTGAATTTTCTAAAAGTAAAGTATGGGTTGAAGTGGTATATGATTTAAGCAATTTAAGCATCACTATTTCTGATGACGGGAAAGGATATCCATCCAATCTCTTAGGGAAAATAGGCGAACCATTTTTAATAGATACTAATTTTAAAAAAAACTTAGAACATAATAGGCCTTATTATGAGGGTATGGGTTTAGGGCTTTTTATTTCTAAGACATTACTGGAAAATCTTGGGGCAACAGTGAGCTTCAATAATGAAAAAAATAAAAATACTGGAAAAGGTGCAATTGTAACTATAATCTTCGAAAGAAAAAAAATAGAAGTAAATCTATCAATAGATTAATTTGCTAGATAAATATGACATTAATTAGTGAGAAATTTTTATTTAAAAATCAAAATTCTAGTGACGTTGCTTTAATTGCACAAAGATTATCTAAAGTTTTAGAAATTGGTGATATTTTACTTTTAAAAGGGCCTGTTGGTGCAGGTAAATCTTTTTTTGCAAGATGTATAATAAATGAGTTTTTTAAAAAATTTAAAATATATGAGGACATACCCTCACCATCATTTAGTCTTATCCAAACTTACGACAACATTAAACCAAAGTTTTGTCATGTGGATTTATATCGAATGTCATTTTCAAGTGAATTAGAAGAAATAGGTTTGGATAACATTTATGAAAATTTTGTTACAATAATAGAGTGGCCTGAAAGACTTGGAACAAAAAAACCAAGTAGATACATTAAAATTAGATTTATGTATGATAAAAATATTAATGACGAAAGACATTTAAAAATAAATTTAATTGGTATTGAAAGTAAAAAAATTTTTAAATGGTTACAAGATTTAAAAAAATTATGAGGAGCTAATTTGAGATTTATATTTTATGATTTTGAAACTACCGGTAGAAATTATAATTGGGATCAAATTATTCAGGTGGGTGCGATTTTAACAAATGAGAATTTAGAAGAAATAGATGATTTTGAATGTTCATGTATGTTAAAACCGGGAACAGTTCCGGAGCCGGCAGCTTTACTAGTTAACAAACGAATTCCTGGTGAAGACACAAATTTATCTCATTACAGCTTAGTAAAATTGATGTGGGAAAAATTTAATTCTTGGATCAAAGAATATAGTCCAGTAGCCTTTCTAGGATATAATTCAATAAATTTTGATGAAGAATTTTTAAGAAGAACATTTTATAAAAATCTTTTTCCTCCTTTTTTAACAAGTACAAACAATTTAGGAATTTCTAACAAAAGGGGTGACGTTATAAATTTAGCAAGGTCTGCCAATTATTTTTTTCCGGGTACATTAAAAACTTCATTTAATGAAAAGGGTAAGGAAATTTTTAAATTGGACCAACTTGCAAGCGATAATATTACCTCCGATAAAGAAGATAACTTGAAATTTCATGATGCACTTGATGATACCAGGGCAACTATAAGCATAGCTAAATTAATCAAGAAAAAAGCACCTAATTTATGGGAGTCAAGTTTAAGAACTATGAATAAAATAGATGTACATGATTTTATTGTAGGTGAAAAATTTGTAGTTTCAGCTGAGTTTTATTTTGGAGTAGCTCGTTTTTATGTGATAACTTATATATGTGAAGATNATAACGGTAATGTTAAAGCTTTTGACTTAAGAAATGACCCTTCTCATTTAGTTGGATTGGATTACCCTGAATTAAAAGAAACTTTGCTTAATACTACTCCAAAAATTTTAAGAACAGTTATAAAAAATAGACACCCAATTTTGATGGAAGGTGAATTTTCAAATAGGGTAAAGGGATATGAAACTATTGGTTTTGATGAATTAAATAGTAGAGTTAAAGTTATCAATGAAAATGATGAATTAACATCAAAAATAAAAAGATTTATTCTGGAGAATAATAAAGAAAATGAAATAGACCAGTTAGATAAAGAACCAGAAGAGTCTATATATACTTTCGGTTTTACTAATCAGCTAGAAAAATCATTAATGCAAGAATTTCATGAAGTAGATTGGGATAAAAAAATTGAAATTTCAAAAAAATTTATTGATCTATCAAAAAAGGATTTTAATTCAATTCAACGAGGTAAAATATATAATGAATTTTCAAAAATATTATTGTATGAAGAAAATCAAAAGATTTTAGATTTTGAAGAAAAACAAAGAATAAAAAGAAAACTTTCCAAGAGAGTGTTTTATCCAGATACTGATACTGTAAAATCACCATGGAATAATATAAATAGAGCATTCATGGAAGTAGAAAACCTTGGTATAAAACTAGAGGACGAGGGTAATAAAGAGGATTTAGAGTTTTTGTATAAAATAAAAGATCTTTTGGAAAAGATTGAAAAAGAATTTAAATAACATTATGTAATCAATATCTNNAANTATAAAATGGTACTTATCATGGCAATTACACAAGTAACAGATGCAACTTTTGAAGACGAGGTTATAGGTTCAAATATACCGGTAGTAGTTGACTTTTGGGCAGAATGGTGTGGCCCTTGCAAACAAATTGCACCTGCCCTAGAAGAATTGGCTTCAGAATATGAAGGTGAAATCACAATAGCTAAAGTGAATGTAGATGATAATCCAATATCTCCTAGTAAATTTGGAGTTCGTGGAATACCAGCATTATTTCTGTTTAAAAATGGTGAAATGGTTTCATCTAAAGTTGGGGCGTCTCCAAAAGCTTCTCTTCAAAGTTGGATTGAAGAAAATAAATAGTAATATTCTTAAATCAATTATTTATTTCTAAAAAGTAACCAATTAAATAAAGCGACCCTGTGATTAAAACTGTTTTTGGTTTTGAAGAATTATCTTTGCTGACAAACTTCAAAGCTTTTTCTAGACTATCAGANACTTTAGAACTAATACCAAGTTTTTTTGACCTATTTAAAATTTCATCAGGTTCATAAGAATTTTTTTCTAGTGGTATATTAATTGCCACTAATTCGTTAATGTATGAATTTAATGGNTTAAGAAATTCCTCTATNTTTTTATTTTTCATCATTCCTATTATAATATAAAATTTACTCTCTTTTTTTTGGATTTTAATCCATTTTGATAATGCAACACCTGCTGAACCATTATGGCCACCATCAATAAAAATTTTTCCATAAATTCCTAAATTTTTAGGACTGAATTTACCTTTTTCTATTTTTTGTAATCTTCCTGGCCAATAAACATTTTTAACTGCATCAATAAGATTTTTTTTTCTACATTTTAATTTTCTCAATGCGGTAATTGCAACTGTAGCATTATCTATTTGGTGAGAACCTTTTANTAGTGGTAATGGTAATACAATTTTTTTTTCATTAGTANAATATAAAAAAGATTTATTATTTTTTTTATTTTTAAAATCTCTTCCATAAATAGTTGTATCACAATTTTTATTTTTAGATATTTTTTTTAAAACTTTTAAAGCTGAAGAAGGCTGTTTGGAAATTATCAAATTTGAATTTTCCTTAATAATGCCACCTTTTTCTAAGGCTATTTTTTTTATGTTATTTCCCAAAAATTCTTGGTGATCCATTGCAATAGGCGTTATTATACTTAAGTGGGTACTTTTGATTACATTTGTTGAATCTAGCCTGCCTCCTAACCCAACTTCTAAAATTGTCCATTCAGCTTTATTTTTAGAAAAAGCTAAAAAGGCAACTGCTGTTATTAATTCAAAAAAACTTAGCTCTTCTCTATCATTTATTTTTATACATTCTGCTAAAAGAAACTCAAAATATTTTTTACTTATTTCTTTTCCTGCTATTTGAATTCTTTCAGTAATATTTATCAAATGTGGTGAGGTAAATACATGCACTCTATCTCCCTTAGATTCTAATCCTGCTTTGATATAAGCTACTGTAGAGCCTTTCCCATTAGTACCTGCGACATGAATAACAGGCGGTATATTGAGATGTGGGTTACCAAGTTTTTTTAATAGGTTAGAAATTCTTATTTTATTTAAATCTAGCCTTTTGGGGAAATTTTTAAATATATTATGTCTATCTGGTTTCTGACTTAAATAAGATATTTGTGACAGTTTAAATGGTCCTTATAAATTCAAAAAACATAAGTTATAAATTAACTTCATCGGTATCTTCTTTTATATCTCCTCTAATAGCGCGAGGTTTGTTCATAAGAATATGAAGTATTACAATTAGTTCATCTCTAATTTTATCTCTAGGAATAACCATATCAACCATACCATGATCAAGTAAATATTCGGATTTTTGAAAACCATCAGGTAATCTTTCTCCGATTGTTTGTTCTATAACTCTTGGACCTGCAAAACATATTAAAGCATTTGGTTCTGCTATAGTTATATCCCCAAGCATCGCATATGAAGCAGTCACACCTCCAGTTGTAGGATTAGTAAGAACTACAACATAAGGTAATTTGGCTTCTCTTAATGACTGAATTGCCACAATAGACCTAGGCATTTGCATAAGAGAAAGAATACTCTCCTGCATTCTTGCTCCTCCAGCAGCTGCAAATAACACAAAAGGTGTTTTAAATTTTAGTGAATTATTAACACCTGCAATTATACTATTGCCTACAGACATACCCATTGATCCACCCATAAAGGCAAAATTTTGAACTGCCACAGTAACTTTTAGTCTTCCCACATCTCCAACTGTTAGAACCATGGCATCTTTTTCACTTGTTTTTTTTCTTGTTTCCTTAATTCGATCTGTATATTTTTTTGTATCCTTAAAATTTAATGGGTCCTCAACCACATCCTCATAATCAATTCTTGAATAAATTCCTCCATCAAAAAGGTTCAAGAGCCTTTCCTTTGGAGAAATCAGCATATGGTGACCACATCCATTACAAACGTTTAATGAATCTTTGATTTCTCTATGAAAAAGCATCATTCCACATTTCTGACATTTTTGCCAAAGATTTTCAGGAGTATCTTTTTTAGAAAAGATAGCATTAATTTTAGGTCTTACGTAATTTGAAATCCAATTCATTTTTATCCTTTAAAATTTCTAATATAAATTAGTATAATAATTAAAAAAACCTATATATCCTCTATAAGAATTATAAAAAATTTATTAGACATATATTATTTAAAGTATATATACCATCTGTATATCAAAAAAAAGAGTGTAAAGTTTAACAAATAACTCATGTTTCGTAAGATATTTAAATTTTTTTTTCCGATAACCTTTATATTAATTTCCTGTTCAAATGATCAGGTAAGCGATATTCAAAAATCAGCAGCTTACAATTTAGACGATTATCAGGTAATAATAAGATCACCAAACGGATTATGTATAAACAGTGATTTAGTAGAAGAGAAAAGTGAAAGTTTAGTATTAGTTCTAACAGAGTGTATCAAGAATCCAGACACAAATGATTTAATAAGAAGACCTATTTCATCTTTAATCACTGTAAAATTTCAAAAAGAAATAGGTTTGAATAAATTCAATAAAATTAGTGATTTTATTAAAAGTAAAGATGTTAAGCTTGACTATATATTTAAAACAAACAATCTTGAAATTAATAAATATTATCAAAAAGAGAATACTATCTACATGTCTTTACTTTCAAAAAATAGAGATAATGCCTTAGGTACAGGAAATAAAATTTGGAAAACACTGAGCATTAATGATAATATTTTAATTTCGACAACTGCATATGGATTTTCTAAAAAAAAATCTAACTATAAATCTTTCAACGAACTTGAAATTAAATTAAATAGAGTTGTCAATTCAATTGAAATAAGAAAAATAAATAGGTCTTCATCGACATAAACTGAACAAAGATTCAAACATTATGAAATTGTATCCACATATATTTAAAAAACTTGATCTTGGTTTTATTGAATTGAAAAATAGAATTATAATGGGCTCAATGCATACTGGTTTGGAAGAAATAGGTGATTGGGATCGTATTTCTGAATTTTATGCAGCAAGGGCTAGGGGACAAGTNTCTCTTATTATTACTGGTGGAATTGGTCCAAATAAAGAGGGATCAGTTTTGCCTGGTGCTGCAATGATGATGAACGAGCAAGATGTTAAAAATCATATGATTTCTACACAAGCTGTTCATAATGAAGGTGGAAAAATCGTAATGCAAATTTTACATGCTGGAAGATATGCATACAATGACAAAGCAGTAGCCCCTAGCCCAGTAAAAGCACCAATTTCTCCTTTTACACCTAAAGAATTAGATGAAGAAGGAATTGAAAAACAAATTTCAGATATCGCCCAGTCTGCATTTTTGGCAAAATGTGCAGGATATGATGGTGTAGAGATAATGGGTTCAGAAGGGTATCTCATTAATCAATTTTTAGTTAAGCATACTAATAAAAGGACAGATAGTTGGGGAGGTTCTTATAACAACAGAATTAAATTTCCAATAGAAATAGTTAAGAGGGTAAGAGAGAAAGTAGGCAAAAACTTTTTAATTATTTATAGATTGTCTATTATTGATTTGATACCTAATGGATCTTCTTGGGAAGAAGTAATTATTTTGGCAAAAGAAATTGAAAAAGCTGGTGCAAATATTTTAAATTCTGGAATAGGTTGGCATGAAGCTAGAATACCAACTATTGCAACTTCTGTTCCTAAAAAAGCATTTTCATGGATTACAAAAAAACTTTATGGTAACGTGAGTATACCAATCATTGCCTCTAATAGAATTAATTCACCTGAAATTGCTGAAGAAGTTCTTTCTGAAAATTGTGCAGATTTGGTTTCTATGGCTCGACCATTTCTGGCAGACTCCGATTTTGTAAGAAAAGCGTTTGAAAATAGGTCTAATGAAATAGTACCTTGTATAGCATGTAATCAAGCTTGTTTAGATCATACTTTTTCGATGAAACTTACGAGTTGTTTAGTAAACCCAAGAGCCTGCAGAGAAACGGAATTAAATTATGAAAAAGTAATTCTACCCAAAAGAATTGCAGTAGTTGGTGCAGGACCTGCAGGAATTTCTTTTTCAATTGTAGCTGCACAGCGTGGACATGAAGTTTCATTATTTGATGAAAACCATGAAATAGGTGGACAACTAAATTTTGCTAAAATGATACCTGGTAAAGAGGAGTTTTATGGTTTGCTTGATTTTTATAAAAATGAGATAAAGAGGCTTAAAATAAATTTAGTTAAAGACCACAAAGTAGAAATTTCTGAACTTAAAGAATTTGACGAAGTAGTTTTAGCAACTGGAGTTTTACCCAGAAAAGTTAATATTAAAGGCCAAGATGATGTTAATTTTGTTTATGATTATCAAGAAGTNTTCAATAGCAAGGTTAGTTTAGGTAATAAAATTGCAATAATTGGTGCTGGTGGAATTGGTTTTGACATGGCTGAATATATTTCTAGCTCAGGGATTAGTCCCACACTAAATATAACTAAATGGATGGAAAAATGGGGCGTTGTTGACCCTGAAAAAGAAAGAGGTGGAGTTTTGCCGAAGAGTGAAATAACTCTTAATACTTCCTCAAAAGAAATTTTCTTACTTCAAAGGAAAAACGAAAAACTTGGAAAAAGATTAGGTAAAACTACTGGTTGGATACACAGAAAATCTTTAGAAAAAAAGAATGTTAAAATGTTTGCAGGTGTAAATTACGAACAAATTACGAAGGATGGTTTATTAATTTCATTTGGGGAAGAAAAAAAGGATCTTCAGACCTTAAAAGTTGACTCGATAATTATCTGTGCAGGACAAATTTCTGAAATATCTTTAGTTGAAAAACTAAATATTAATAAAATAAATCATCATATTATTGGTGGAGCAAAATTGGCAAATGAGTTAGATGCTAAAAGTGCAATTGATCAAGGTTGTAGGCTTGCAGCCAAATTATAGTTTTTTAAATTTTTCTGTTGCCTCAATTAATTCTTGAGTGATTTTTGGTTCTGACATTGCATGGCCCGAAAAATCCATTATTTTTAATTCTGATTTTGACCAAGCATCATGTAATTTATAAGCTGAATTTGGTGGGCAAACCATATCATATCTTCCTTGAATAATTATTCCTGGTATGTCCTTTAATTTTACAACATTTTTTAGGATATAATTTTCTTCTTTCAAAAAGCCTTTGTTTATAAAATAATGATTTTCAATTCTCGAAAATGCTAATGCATATTTTATAGAGGGAGTATAATTATTTGAAGAATTTTGCATCGATGCAAGTGCAGTCTCCCATTTAAACCAAGAAATGGAAAACTTTTCTTGTAAATCTTTTGAATTATTAAACAACCTTTTATGATATGCCTTTATAATGTTATTTCGTTCATCTTGAGGTATCATTTTAACAAAATCATGCCACTTCTCAGGCCAAAATAAACTTGCTCCGCCCTCTTTATAAAACCAATCTAATTCACTTTTGGTCATCATAAATATCCCACGTAAAATCATGCCGATTACATTTTGAGGGAAATTAATTGAGTAAATTAAACCCAGAGTTGAACCCCAACTTCCACCAAAAATTAAAATTTTATTTAGGTTAAGTTTCTTTCTAATATTTTCAATATCATCAATTAAGTGCCAAGTAGTATTATTTTCAACAGATGCATGAGGATGACTTCTTCCACACCCTCTTTGATCAAATAAAATTATTCTATAGAATTTAGGATCAAAATATTTTCTCATATTTGGGTTGCATCCTGCACCAGGTCCCCCGTGCAAAATAAATACTGGCAGGCCATTTGGATTCCCGCATTCTTCAAAGTAAATTTGATATCCGTCTTTTGTATATATAAAACTATTGGAATAAGGTTGAATATTTGGAAATAAAGAATGAGAGCTCTCATTTTTTTTTTCATTTTTATATAGAGCCATGGTTGATGAATTCTAATCAAATATTAAATCTATTAGTGTTAGGTATATAATATGAAAAAAAATATTGAAGTAGACAAGGATGAAATTTTAAAATTCGAAGCAATGGCTTCTGAATGGTGGGATCCTTACGGTAAATTCAAGCCCTTACACATGCTCAATCCTTGCAGATTAGAGTATATTACATCTCAAATCAAAACTCATTTTAATTGTGATTATAAAGACTTAGANCCTTTTAAAGGATTAAGAATTTTGGATATTGGTTGTGGAGGAGGTCTATTGACAGAACCAATGGCAAGATTAGGCGCATCCGTAGTTGGTGTAGACCCTGTTGAGAAAAATATAAAAGTTGCTAAATTACACTCAGAAAAATCTGGTTTAGAAATAAATTATATGGCCTCTACGGCTGAAAATCTTTTGTCTAAAAAAGAACTTTTTGATGTAATTTTGAATATGGAAGTTATCGAACATGTGCCTAACCCTCAAAGTTATCTCCATACCTGTTCTAAACTTCTGAAAAAAAATGGTTTAATGACCTGCTCTACTATTAACAGAAATTACAAAAGTTATTTATTTGCAATTATTGGAGCGGAATATGTAATGAAATGGCTTCCCAAAAAAACTCATGAATGGAGTAAATTTATTAAACCTGACGAATTATTTGATTTAACTGAAAAATCCGATTTAAAAGTTTTAGATAAACGAGGTTTTGTTTTTAATTTTTTGAAGTGGGATTGGAGTTTATCCAGTCAAGATCTTTCGGTTAATTATGTTTTAACATCAACAAAAATTTAATTTATTTATATTTTTTCAATTGAAGATAACCATAAATCATCAATTTCTTTTATTTTTTTTTCATCAAACTCATTCATCTTTTTCCAGTATTTTCCGTCCGGAATATAATAACCAGTTTCTTTTTCCATTCTTAAAGCGAGATCGATTTTATCTTCATTTAATCTTTTATATTCAATATTAAATTCATCCTCTATATTATTAATATTAATTTTTTTGAACGTTAGATTACTAGCAGACAGGTTTGATAAGTTGAAAATCTTGCAATTATTTAAAAGTGCTATTGCCTCTAATCTAGCTGATTTAGCTAATAAATTTTTTAGAGTTTTGTCTTTTCTAAGAGGATCTGCTGTACCTTTTCCATAAAAATGTGTTTTTTCACCTTTATAAACCATATCACATCCTTTGTAGTAAATAATGTGAGGTTTAAATTTATATAATGCCCAGTAACCTGCGGTAAATGCCATTGTTCCTCCTGCATAAACAAAACCACCAAAGTGATTTTGTGCTTTAACATAATCATCTGCAGAATGAAGGGTTTGTTTTTGATTTACTTTTTTTGGTCTCTTGTTAATTGGAAAGTCTTCTGGATAAATACAATTAGTCCAGTCTTTCCTAATTTTCCAAGCGTTATTAATAACTACTATATTATTGAATATAAAATTTTTCCAATTACTTGCTGAAACAGAGTCTGGTGCACTTCCTATAATAAGGATTTTATTTGTCTTTTTGACCATCTAATTACTTAAAATACTTCTTAATTCTCGAATAATTGGTAAAACTAAATTTGCTTTATCCTTTCCAAGTTTAAAAATTACTTTATTTAGAATTGGAGTAATTGATTTAATGGCATCCCTTTGTGCTTCAACTCCAGACTTGCTAATTTTAACTTGTTTTTTTCTAGCATCATTCCAATCGGGTCTTATATTGATATATCCAGACGCTTCTAATTTTGAAAGTGTATTTGTCATAGCCCCTTTTGTTACATGAAAACTTTTAGCTAATTGCATAGGAGTCTTTTCATTTTTGATAGAAGATAAATGATTCAGAACTGATAAATGAGATATTGCCATACCGTCTGGTAATATTTTAGAAATTTGTGCTCTTATAAGTTGGTCAATGGTTGTAATTTCTGAGAATAAAATAAGTGGGGCCAAATTATTTGATTTATTTTTCATTTAAGTAATTTGAAATTTTCAATTAAGTTTTAAGCTATAATATCTCTGAAAATATGCAATACTTAATGATTTTTTAATTGAATTACATCATAATCAATTTTATTGCCCAAATCACAAAGTATTTTCCCATTTGGATCAATAATTACTGAGTGTCCCCAAGTTTTTCTTGATGAAGTGTTTTGGCCACATTGAGCTGGAGCAATAATAAAAATCTGATTTTCAATTGCACGTGCTTTTAACAAAGTTTCCCAGTGATCTTTTCCTGTTTTAACTGTAAATGCTGATGGAACACAAATTATATCTGCACCACAATTTTTAAGGGCACTAAATAAATAAGGAAATCTTACGTCATAGCAAATAGTAAGTCCAATTTTAGCAAACGGGGTTTTTACTAAAACTAACTCTCTTCCTGGTTTGAAAAATTTTGATTCAAAATAAGTTTCTTTGCAATTAATTTTTACATCAAACATATGAATTTTATCATATTTTGATACAATTCTACCATTTTCATTTATTAATATTGACCTATTTACAAATTTATCTTTTTTTATTTTTAATACTGTTGATCCAATCAAACACCAAACAGTGAATTTTTTACAAAGCTTTTTAACTAGATGGATCATTGGATCCTCTTTCTCAGTCGTTAAAGTTTTGTTTCTTAGTTCATTATCTGTAGAGATAAAATTTGAAACTTCTGGGCTTAAAATGAAATTAGCGCCTTTTTCCACACATTGGTTAAAATAATATTCAAGTTGGCGACAATTNTCTTTTAGATTATCATTTGAAGATAATTGAATGATCCCTATCTTAATATCAATATCCATTTATCTATAACTAGAGTATATAAATTAAGAACAAATAAATTTTCTAAAATTCTAAATTATCACTAAATGACAGATCAACAAAATATTTTTGATGAAAAACTTATAGATATTAGAAAAAAAAGAGTAAAAAATAATTTTTCTACTTTTATACATGATTTGGCCATAAGTGACTTAAAAGATAGATTATTAGAAATTGGTAATGAATGTTTAGAAATATTAATAGTTGGTCATTTTGCAAAATATTGGTCTAATAATCTAACAATTAAAAAAACTAAATATATCAAAGAAAATAAATTTCTTAATATTTTACCAAGATCTCAAGACTTAATTATTAGTGCTCTCCATTTACATAGTGCTAATGATCCAATTTCTAAATTAGTTCAAATGAGATTTGGATTAAAAACTAATGGAATTTTTTTGGGGTATGCTTTTGGTGAAAAGAGCCTTTATGAATTAAGGAGATCTTTTGAATATGCAGAGATAAAAAACTTTGGTGGTATTTCTCCAAGAATACATCCTATGATTACAATACCTACATATGGGTCATTATTGAATAGATCAGGTTTTAATTTTTGTGTAACGGATAAACTTCATTTTGAAATTGAATATGATAATCCGATGCATTTGATCCATGATTTAAAACGAATAGGTGAAACAAATAGTTTGTTAAATAGAAATAAAAAGATTTTGACAAAGAGTTTTTTAAAAGATGTCTTAAACTTTTATCAGAAAAATTTTTTATCAAAAAAGTCAAAAAATAAATATATCTCTACATTTGACATAATTTGTTTAACTGGTTGGAATTCAAAACCTAAAAATATGGTTTAAAAAACTTTCAAAGTTTTTTACATATTTCATTGAAAAAAAATTACACACACTTAATTAATCTATATGCAACAGCGTAAGTCTTTAAACAACAGATTTGGATATTCAATTGAATTTATATAAACCTGGAGAGGGAAGGCTAAAGTACGCCAGTAAAGATCACCCTGCACTACCTTCTGCCAAAGTCGGCATTCTTATTGCTAATTTAGGCACACCTGATAATACAGACTATTGGTCGATGCGTCGTTATTTAAATGAATTTTTGTCTGATAAAAGGGTAATAGATTACCCAAAATGGCTTTGGCAACCATTACTTCAACTAGTTATTCTATCTAAAAGGCCTTTTTCTTCTGGAGAAGCATACAAAAGTATTTGGAATAATAAGGATAATGAAAGTCCTTTACTGACTACTACAAAACTTCAGTTAAAAAAAATATCTGAATTTTTTTATAAAAAATATGGGAATAAAGTAGTTCTAGATTTTTGCATGAGGTATGGAAATCCATCAACTGAAAAAGCAATAAAAAATCTTCAATCTCAAGGATGCGAAAAGATAATTTTTTTCCCCTTATATCCTCAGTATGCAGGACCAACTACTGCCACAGCAAATGATCAAGCATTTAGATCCCTTATGAAACTGAAATGGCAACCAGCATTTAGAACAGTACCAGCATATTTTGAGAATGAAACTTATTTATTTTCTTTATCAAATTCAATTAAAGAAGCCTATAAAAAAGCTAAAACAAAACCAGATCATTTAGTAGTATCATATCACGGAGTTCCGGAGAGGTATTTAATGGCAGGTGATCCCTATCATTGTCAATGTCAAAAAACAACTAGATTACTTGCAGAAAGACTTAAATGGGACAAAGCTCATTTTACAACAACTTTTCAGTCAAAATTTGGCCCTGAGAAGTGGGTTGGCCCTTCGACAGTTGATTATGTAGCTGATTTGGCAAAAAATGGTAAAAAAAACATAGCTATAATTGCTCCTGCTTTTTCATCTGATTGTGTAGAGACACTAGAGGAGATAAATGAAGAAATAGCAGAAAGTTTTTCAGAAGCTGGTGGGGAAACGTTTCTATACATCCCTTGTTTAAATGACAGGGATGATCATATCAAAGCACTCATAAATATTTTAGAGAATGAATTATCTGGGTGGCTTTAAACCTTACCTTAGTTTATATTTATTAATAATTTTTATTAAGTAGTTAGGATCTAATCATATCTATTACTCACAGTGCTATTGAAGATAAAAGAAACCTTAAAATTAAAATTAATATTTCTGGGAAATTATTGCTTAGAGATAACGCAAAAGTCTCTGTTTTTGATAGTGGTTTTCTTTTAGGTGACGGAATTTGGGAAGGGTTAAGGCTAAACAAAAAAAAATGGGTTTTTTTTGAAGATCATATAAAAAGACTTTTCGAAGCGTTAAAGTTGGTTGAAATAAAATTTGAACTTTCAAAAGACCAAATCCTACAGGAATTAGAAAAAACAAGATTATCAAATGATATGCACACTGATGTTTATGCTAGATTTATGGTTACTAGAGGAAAAAAATCAAAACCATTTCAACACCCTGACTTTTCTATTTATGGATCCACCTACGTAATAATTATGGAGCATTCAAAACCTTCCCTTAAAGTTTCTAAAAGAAATCTTAAATTAATCACAGTCCCACAAGTAAGAGGACTCCCAATGACACAAGACCCTAAATTGAATAGTCATTCAAAACTCAACTGTGTATTGGCTTGTATTCAAGCAACTCGGGTAGGCGGTGATGAAGCATTAATGTTAGATCCCTATGGTTTTGTAAATACTACTAATTCTTGTAATTTTTTTATAGTTAAAGGCAAAGAGGTTTGGACCTCCACTGGTGATTACTGTATGAATGGTGTAACAAGACAGAAAGTTATTAATCTTTGTAGAAATTTAGGTATCCCTATTTTTGAAAAAAACTTCACATTGTTAGATACTTACTCTGCAGACGAAATATTTTTAACTGGTACCTTCGGTGGGTTAACAAAAGTTGATAGTATAGATGGTCATAGCATCTTTAACAAAAACGAAAATTCGATTTTACAAATATTAAAAAATGAATATCAAGGTCTAATTGAAAAATATTAAACGTATAGCAGTATGGTCTGGTCCAAGAAATTTATCAACTGCTCTAATGAGAAGTTTTGGTTCTAGAAATGATTTTGATATATTAGATGAACCATTTTATGCCTCTTATTTAAAAAAGACGGGAATTCAACATCCTATGTTTGACGAAATTATCAAGAGCCAGTCATCAGATTATAAAGAAGTATCTGAATATTGTAAAAATGGTTATTTCAAAAAGTCATATCAATATCAAAAACATATGACACATCATATGATCAATAATGATTATTTAGATTTTGCCTTATCTCTCAAAAACGTTTTTTTAGTTAGGGAGCCAGTTTTAGTTCTTAGGTCCTATAAGAAAAAAAATAAAAATTACGATTTTCAAGATTTAGGATTTAGACAACAATTTGATATATATAAATATCTTAAAGATAGATTAGGTTTAATTCCTATAGTAATTGATTCAGATGACTTACAAAATGATCCGGTTCGTATACTTAGAAAACTTTGTGATGATTTAGAAATTCCTTATTGTAAATCAATGTTAAGATGGAAACCAGGCCCAAAAGCTTATGATGGAATCTGGGGAGTACACTGGTACAAAGAAATTAATAAAACGTCTGGATTTATAAAAAGAACCAATACTTATTCTTACAAAAAGGATATGGAAAATTTTTCAAAAAAAGATAAAAATATAATAGATAAAGCAAATAGATATTACTTACAAATAATTGAAAAAAAAATATAAACTAAAATTTATGAACTTATTATGCTTTATTATTTGGTATTTCATCACCAGTTTTTTGATCAACGGTTTTCATAGATAAGCGTACTTTCCCTCTATCATCAAAACCTATTAATTTAACTTTTACTTGTTGACCTTCCTTCAATAAATCCTTTGGATGTGCAACTCTTTCGGTGGAAATTTGGCTTACATGAACTAACCCATCTTTTTTACCAAAGAAATTAACAAAAGCTCCAAATTCCATGAGTTTAACAATTTTTCCATTATAAATTTTACCAACTTCTGGTTCATCAACAATAGATTTAATTAACTCTAAAGCTTTATTAATTTTATCAGAATCATTTGAAGCAATTTTAATCACTCCTTCATCATTAATATCTACTTTTGCTCCAGAAACTTCTACAATTTCTCGAATTACTTTTCCACCTGATCCAATTACTTCTCGAATTTTATCAGTAGCAATTTTTAATGACTCAATTTTGGGAGCATATTTTGAGAATTCTCCAGCTTCACTAATTGATTTAGACATTTCTTCTAGTATATGAATCCTACCTTTATTTGCTTGCTCTAGTGCCTTCTCCATGATTTCAGGAGTAATTCCAGCAACCTTTATATCCATTTGTAAAGATGTTATACCCTCAGATGTTCCAGCAACTTTAAAATCCATATCACCTAAATGATCTTCATCTCCTAAAATATCAGTAAGAACAGCATATTCTTTTCCCTCTAAAATCAGACCCATTGCAACTCCAGCTACGGCTGATTTCAGTGGTACACCTGCATCCATCATTGATAATGAAGCTCCACAAACTGTGGCCATAGAAGATGACCCGTTAGATTCTGTAATTTCAGAAACAATACGAATTGTATAAGGAAAATCAGAACTTTTGGGTAGTACAGCCTGTAATGCTCGCCATGCCAGTTTCCCATGGCCTATTTCTCTTCTACCTGGTCCTGCCGCTCTACCTGTTTCTCCAACTGAGTAAGGGGGAAAATTATAGTGAAGTAGAAATTTGGATCTACCCTCACCATGAAGAGCGTCAATTATTTGTTCATCATCACCTGTTCCAAGAGTAGTAACGACTATTGCTTGAGTTTCACCTCTTGTAAACAATGAAGATCCATGCGTCCTTGGAAGGAAGCGTGTTTCAGTTTCAATATTTCTTACTTTATCAAGTTTTCTTCCGTCAATTCTCTTACCTTTTTTTAGGATATTAGACCTTACTACGGTTGACTCAATTTTTTTAAAACAACTATCTAATTCTTCATTTTCTAATTCTTCATCTGAAAGATTGTTTAAAACATTTTGTTTCACTTCGGATAATGCATTTTGTCTCTCTTGTTTATCAGGAATAGAAAATGCTTTTATTATATCTTTTTCTCCTAGTGATTTAATTTTATTTATTAATTCGTCATTGTTTAATGGAACAAAATTATAGGGCTCTTTTGCTGTCTTTTCTGCTAAGCCTATTATAAGCTCTATAACTTTTTGCATTTGTTCATGGCCAAATTTGACGGCTCCTAACATCTCTTTTTCACTTAGTTCGTAAGCTTCAGACTCTACCATCATGACTGCATCTTGAGTACCCGCTACTACAAGATCTAATCTTTGTTTTGAATTTTCTCTAATATTATCCATATCTTCTATTGACGGGTTAAGAACGTATGAATCATCAACAAAACCAACTCTAGCAGCCCCAATAGGTCCTAAAAAAGGGGCTCCAGAAAGTGTTAGTGCAGCAGAGGCTGCTATCATTGCAATAATATCTGGGTCATTTTCTCCNTCATGACTTAAAACAGTACAAGTCACTTGAACTTCATTTTTAAAGCCATCTACAAACAAAGGTCTTATTGGTCTATCTATAAGACGACTTGTTAGGGTTTCTTTTTCAGTTGGTCTGGCCTCTCTTTTAAAAAAACCACCAGGTATTTTACCTGCAGCGTAATATTTTTCTTGATAATTTACAGTTAATGGGAAAAAATCTTGCCCTGCTTTAGCTTCTTTTGCGTAAACAACATTAGCCATAACTACTGTTTCCCCATAAGTTGCTATNACAGATGAGTCAGCTTGTCTGGCTATCTTTCCTGTTTCAAGCGTAAGTTTTTCATGACCCCAAGTTATTGTTTTTTTTATTGCCTTTAACATATCTATCCTTTTGAAATTTTATATAAAATATCACTTTGACATTCTATATGTGCATGTATCTTTTTTTTGAAATAAGTTAATTAAATTAATTACACAAAAATTCTAATTATCTTCTAATTCCAAGCTGCTCAATTAAAGTTTTATATCGATTTTCGTCCTTAGATTTGACATAGTCCAATATCTTTCTTCTTTGTGAAACTAGTTTTAAAAGTCCTCGTCTTGAGTGGTTATCTTTTTTGTGAGTTTTGAAATGTTCAGAAAGATTAGTGATCCTAGTAGTTAGGATAGCTACTTGAACTTCTGGTGATCCAGTATCGTTTTCTTTTCTTGCAAATTTTTTTATTAGATCTTGTTTGGTCTTTGTATCTATCGACATCATTATCTCCTTTAATATATAGAATCTGCCAGGATGTCGTCCAGTCAGGATAATTAATTCAGGATATATCCCTTTTTTAAAATTTTGAAAAGACTTTTTAAAGCCATTTTGTTAGAATTTTATTATAACTAATATAAAGCAGGTGTTTGGGTTGATTATTTTTGGTTAAACCTAAGTGAAAAACGGGAGTTCTGTACTTCTTAATAATTTGAATAACTTCTAAATCTCTATTATGTAAAGTTCCAAATCTTCCCCAAGAACATATTATTTTGTCAGACCATTTAATACTTGTTTTTAAGAACATATTATTTAAGGAGCCTACAGGACTAGATACTTTTTTTAGTTCTGTGGGTTTAGTAGATCTAAAGGCAAATAAATTGCATACTCTAAATTGTTTATAAGCTAAGAGTTTTGATCTTTTTTCACATCTAATTATTGTTGCATCATATACTTTCTCAGTAGCTTTTGAAGGATTTAAAAGTATAAATAGCAGCTTTCCTTTTCCAGTATTAAATTTTTTTGTAAGTGAATATCTATATTTAAAACATTTAGAAAATGTAGCAGTTGAGAGGGTTTGATTTTCATTGAATGTTTTTGTAATAAATTCTGGCATACATTATTTTCATGAATTATTTTCATTTTTTAAAATGTTTAGGACCCTAAATGGATAGAAAATAAAGTTTTTTATTTTTCCTATTGCTAAAGGAACGCCATTATAATGTGTCCAAGCAAATTTATGGTTTTTATAATTTAAATTTGTAAGTTTAATTGGATTACCATTTAACAAAATATTCAAATTTTCTTCAGTACACTCAAAGTCAGGATATTGTTTTAGCAATATATTTGTTGAAATTATATTTTTAACTAATTGCCCTTTTTCAAAAATTTTTAANTTATCTAGAGCAATAGTATTATTGATATAAAAGGGACCATATTCAGTTCGTCTGATGTTTTTTGCATGTGCATAGCAGCCAAGCGTAATTCCTAGGTCTCTTGCTAATGACCTTACATAACAACCTTTTCCACATATAACTTTAAGGTCAANAGTATCANTATTTTTTCTATTTATTATTTCAAAATCACTAATAAAAATTTTTCTTGCTGATAGTTGAAATTCCTGACCCTCATGAAATAAATCGTAGGCTCTTTTCCCATTCACCTTTATAGCTGATAATTTAGGAGGTAATTGCTGAATTAAGCCTTTAAAGTTTTGAAGTGAGTCTCTTATCTCTTTGGTGTTTGGTCTTTTTTTTGATTTTCTAATTATTTTACCTGATGCATCATCTGTATCTGTGGCAAAACCAAATGAAACAGAAAATTCGTATGTTTTCAATAAATTTTCAGTAAACCGTATGGTTTTTGTAGCTTCACCTATAGCAACTGGTAGTAAGCCGGTAGCATCTGGATCTAAAGTTCCTCCGTGCCCTACTTTTTTAACCCCTAATTTTTTTTTAATAATATTTACAATATCAGTAGAACCTATACCACTAGGTTTATCTACTACCAGCCATCCGTTTATAAAAGGAGATTTTATCTTTTGATCCATTTAAGAAATAATTAAATCCCATTTTTATTTTTTGTTAATTTTGCAAGTATTTCAGAAGTTTTTTGGAAAGCATCAAAACTATTGTCCTCAATAAATCTTAACTCTGGGGTGTATTTTAAGTTTAATTTTTTCCCAAGATTTTTTCGGATTTCTTTTTTTCTACTATTAATTGCTTTTTCTATCAAATCTGAATTTTTTATTCCTTCAGGAATATAAAAAATTTTAGCAATCCTTATATCTTTGCTACACTCAACATCTGTTAATGTTAGATTGAGACCTTCTAACCCATAATCTGTCCATTCCATTCCTTGTAAAAATATAGAGATCTCTCGTTTAATTAATTCATTAACTCTGAGTAGTCTATGAGAGTTATTATTAAAGGTTTTACGCATCATAATATAAATAAATTATTTTTAAATTTATTGACTTATACATTTAGTGCATACATAACCAAGACAAAATGTTTTGTCGATACGCTATAATTATTTTTTATGAGATAGAAAATTGAATGTTAAGAAATACAAATTAAGTATTATTGGTGCCACTGGAAGGATGGGACAAATGTTGGTTCGTGCTGCCATGGAAAAAATTGATTTTGATTTAGTTGGATTATTAGAGGTAGAAGGCCATAATCTAATAGGTACAAAAGNTAATGAGTTGTTTCCAGAATTAAAGAAAGATTTGGTTTTTTCAGACTCTCTAGAGGAAATTTTAGAAATTTCTGATGTAATAATAGATTTTACTAATCCAAGAAATTCAGTAGACGTTGCAGTAAAAGCAGCTAAATTTAAAGTTGTTGATGTAATTGGAACTACTGGTTTTTCAAAATCACAGCTTAAACAAATCGAAAAAGCATCAAAAAATACTACCTTAATTAGGGCTGGTAATATGAGTTTAGGAGTTAATATCTTAACAGGGGTAACCGAAAAAATAGCTGAAGCTTTAGATGAAGATTTTGATATTGAAATAGTTGAAATGCACCATAATAAAAAAATTGATGCTCCTTCTGGAACTGCGCTAATGTTAGGCGATGCAGTTGCTAATGCTAAAAGACAAACTTTAGATAGCTTAAAAGATGGTCAACGCGATGGGATAATTGGGCCTAGAAAAAAAGGGAAAATAGGTTTTTCTGTAATTCGAGGTGGTGATATTGTGGGTAATCATTCTGTTATTTTTGCTGGACAGGGTGAACAAATTACCATTACACATAATGCTACCGATAGGATGATATTTGCTCGTGGTGCTATAAAAGCAGCAAAATGGGGTATGACTGCGCCAAATGGCGAATATTCAATGAAAGATGTTCTTAAGTTAAATTGAATAAAATTTCATATGTTTAAATTAAATTTTATCTTAAAAATTGTAACTATTCTTCTATTAGTTGTGTTTCCTCAAAGCAGATTATTATTTGCAAAGAATTTGTACGTAAATTGTGGGGGGGACTTTAAATCATTTTTAAGAAATATAGGTGATGTTGCCATTGATAAAGGTATTAATAAAAATGATGTACTCCTTGTTTTAAAAAACAGTCAAAGATCCAAAAAAGTAATCTCTTTAGATAGGAAGCAAAGTACTTTTAGATTAAGTTTTACCGATTTTTCAAAAAAAGCTATCAATACCTATAGGTTAAAAAATGGTAAAAAAAATATTGAGAAATATAAAGAATTATTTCAAATAGCAAAATCGAAATATGGAGTTCCTCCAGAAGTAATTACAGCCTTCTGGGCTATGGAAACAGATTTTGGTGCAGTACAAGGTGATATTCATACATTTAGTGCACTAGCGACTTTGGCGCATGATTGTAGAAGGCCTGAAATGTTTCAACCAGAGTATATAGCAGCAATTAATTTATTTTCTAAAGGTATCATAGACTTAAAGACAACTGGAGCATGGGCTGGAGAAGTAGGTCAAGTTCAAATGCTTCCATCTGACATTTTAAAATTTGGCAAAGATGGTGATAATGATGGTTTTATAGATTTAAAGAAAAGTCCTGAAGATGCTATATTAACAGCAGCAGCTCTGATTTCAGAATTGGGATGGGAACCAAATCAACCATGGATAGAAGAAGTAATAATAGATGATAAAAACTTTCCTTGGAAAGAAGCTGGTTTTGGGCGTGATCGGAAAATTAGTTCTTGGAAAAAACTTGGTATTATTTCAAGAAATAAAAAATTTATGGCTAGTGATAATACAAAAGCAACTCTTTTATTACCTCAGGGTTTAAAAGGACCAAAATTTTTAGCTTATTCAAATTATAATATCTATTTAAAGTGGAATGATAGTTTTATATATACTGTGACAGCAGCTCACCTTGCATCAAGGTTTTCAGGACAAAAAAAATTCCTTAGTAATAAACCTGACAAAATACTTTCTCTTGAAAAAATGATAAAATTACAAAATATATTACAATCTAATGGTTATAATGTTGGAAAAGTTGATGGAATACTAGGTCGTCAAACTAGGCAAAGTGTTAGATCTATTCAAATTAAATTAGGTCTTCCTGCAGATAGTTGGCCAACAGATGATCTACTTAATATTTTAAACTAGGACTTTAAACCAAAATAATTTTTTACAAAAATACGATCACCAGGACTTTCAAGAAAAAGAATTGAGTCTCGGGGCTTCATTAATATTGCTTTATGCCCTTTTTCTAATGGTGATGTTAAATTATACAAACCTTTACAAAGGTAGATATGGCAAACCTTTTGTGCCCATTTACTATATTCTGGCATGTAAACAAATCTATGAAAGAAACCTAAACGATTAATTGGTTGTATTTTCCATCCAGTTTCTTCATATACTTCTCTTACAAGTGCTGTAATATAATGCTCTCCTTTATCTATCCCACCTCCTGGAAGTTGGATTTCTTTTTCATTTTGTTCAGTAAGTAAGATATTATCATTTACTTTAATTATACCGTATATTCCTGGTCTATAGTAATATTTTACATTTTTTTTTACTGTTTCGCCTATTCTAATCATATATTTCACTTGTTTTATTTTAACATAATAATTAACAAATATCAGTGTTTAGTCTTACCAAAATTGTTAATAGTAATGAGCAATAACAAAAAAATAGAATACGATAAAGTAATGTCTTTTCAATTTGATGATTTACCTATTAGGGGAAGAATTTGTCAAACTTCAAGGTCACTAAATAAAATTATTTCTCAACATAATTACCCTCCAGAGATTTCAAAATTGTTAGGAGAAACTATCGTTTTAAATATCTTAATGGCCGATTCTATTAAACTTAAACATAAGTTATCTCTACAGGTACATGGAAATAAAGATTTAAAATTAATAGCTTCTGATTTTATTATTCCAAAACCTCCCCAAACTATATCATTTATAAGAGGTTATGCTAAATTTAATAAGGAGTTAAATTTTTATTCTAATAAAGTTAGGGATCTTCTTGGTGATGGATACTTTGCTACTATTCTTGACCAAGGTGATGGTAATTTACCATATAAAGGTATTTCTAATTTAAACGGAAATAGCTTAAAAAAATCAGCAGAAGAATTTTTTAAAAATTCTGAACAATTAGATACCAAATTTAATATTCTTGTACAAAAAATTTCTAATAAAAAAGAAAAAATTAAATTTAAAGGTATTGGAATTATGTTGCAACTTTTGCCTCAGGAAGAAAAATTGAATAACTTTAATAAAAGTGTGAAAAGTTATAAGGAATTATCCGAATTTGTTAAAAATAAAATTTTTGATAATAAGGATTGTTGGAATAAAATTTCCTGTCTTTTTGAAAATCATATTTTTTCTAAAAAAAATAATTTTAAGGATATAATTTCTGATTTGTTATTACAAAGTTTCGAAGAGAATAACATTAGAGTATTTGAAGAGAAGGAATTTGATTTTGGATGTAGCTGTAGTGTTGATAAAGTTAAACAAACTATGTCGATATATTCAGTGAAAGAAATTGATTTAATGACCAATGATTTAGGTAAAGTAACAGCAGATTGTCAATTTTGCGGGGCTAAATATATACTTAGTCCATCTGAATTAGGATATAGAAACTAAATTAGTTATAGGACACACTTGAAAAACATTTCAATTTTAAAGAAAATTCAGTTTAGTTTAAAAGAATTTAATCAGTATAAACAATTAAATTTTCCGCCAGAAAAATTCACTTCAGATTTTCATTTTGTCTACAGCGAAAAATTCAAATATGAACGAAGGAGTTATCGAAAAGCTACAGTTTTTTTTCTTTTAAGAGAGGTAGAAGAAACTTTGTATGTAGTTTTCACTAGGAGATCAAAAAATCTATCTTCTCATCCGGGTCAAATATCTTTCCCTGGTGGAAGAATTGACAAAGATGATCCTACTATTGTGGATGCTGGATTTAGAGAAGTAGAGGAAGAAATTGGTATTAAAAAAGAAAACATTGAAACTCTTGGGTTACTTCCACCGCACGAAACGGTAAGTCAATTTATAATATATCCATTTGTGGGATTTATCAAAAAACCAACTTCATTTTTCATTAACAAAAATGAAGTCGAAGAATTATTTTTTGTTCCACTTTTTTTTCTTCTTAACAATGAAAATATGCAATATCATGAATTCTCTCAAAATAAACAACGTGGGGGTTATTTTGCAGTGCCCTATGGTCCATATTATATTTGGGGAGCAACTGCTAGAATTATAAAAAGTTTTGTTGAAAAATATCAAAGTTAAAAATATGAAGTCTCTACAACAGAATAATCTTATCAAAGCACCATTTGATATTTCTTGGTTATTAGAAAAAGATATTTTAAGAATTTCAAAAATTTTAACTTCAAGGGGTGCAAATCTTTACGCTGTAGGAGGAAGTGTGAGAGCCTCGTATTGGAAAGAAGAGTTTGATAATATAGATTTTGCTATAAATATAACCCCTCATGAAGTTAAAGAATTATTAAAGAATATCAGATGTACTATAATACAGACTGGGATTGAATATGGTACATTATCGGTGATAATAAATAAAAAACTATTTGAAATTACTAGTTTTAGAAAAGATATTGAAACATTTGGACGAAAAGCAATTGTTAAATACACAAATTGTATAAAACAAGATGCTAAGAGAAGGGATTTTACTTTTAATGCTATATATCTAAATATGAAAGGTGAAATAGTAGATCCCCTTGGTAATTTCTCAGATTTAGCTAAAGGGAAAGTAAAATTTGTAGGAGATCCCAAAAAAAGAATATTAGAAGATCATCTTCGAATTTTAAGATTTTTTCGCTTTCTAAGTAAATACCCTTTACAAAATAAACGGGTCAATTTTAGAACTTTAAAAACAATTAATGAAACTAAAGACTTAGTAAAAAAACTTAGTAAAGAAAGAATATGGAGAGAGTTTAAAATGATACTTTCTAGCGATGGTGCTAGTTTAGCATTAAGATTTATGAATAAAACTGGGGTATTAAAAGTTTTGTTTCCAAGTTTTACTTTAAAAAGAGCCATAAATCTTATTGCACTAGAAGAAATATTTATTAGAAAAATATTTAAAGAAGTTAGTTGCAATAATTTTGAATTTAAAAATCCAATTTTGAGATTAAGCATATTGTTAAAAAATCAACAGAAACCTATACAAGAAGTACTTAGTCTTAATAGAAATGAAATTAAGATGTTTAACTTTTATAATAAATTTGAAAAATATTCTAAAAACTTCAAATCTTTAGGTTTTAATTACGGTCAAAAAAATGGATTGAGTCTTTTATTACTTTATATAGCTAAAAAGAAAAATTTTGATATTTATATAAAATCAAAAAAGTTCGAGCAAAAATTATTACGTTATTTTGGAGAAATAACGGATGGTGCTAAAGCTATGAAAAATTTTCCAGTAAATGGGAATGATCTAAGTAAAATGGGTTATTCCGGTAAAGCAATAGGATCAATTTTAGAAAGATTAAAAAAAACTTGGATAGATTCTGATTTTAAGCTTAACAAAAAACAATTATTGTTAAAATTATAAACTAGGGCCATTTCGCAATAGGTGGTAAACTCATTAATACTGCCTCAGGATTATGACCAGTTTGAAGACCAAATTGTGTTCCTCTATCATAAACAAGATTGAACTCAGCGTATCTTCCCCTNTTTATAAGTTGCCATTCTCTTTCTTCTGAAGTCCAAGGTTTTTTCATGTGATGTTTTGTGATTGCAGAAAAAGTATCAAGAAATGCTCTTCCTACACTTTTGACAAAAGTAAAATCTTTTTGCCAATTCTCTGTATTTAGATCATCAAAAAAAATTCCACCAACTCCTCTGGGTTCATTCCAATGTTTTATCATAAAGTATTCATCTGCCCAATTTTTGAATTTTGTATAATATTCTTTATCAGCCTTATCGCACACTTTTTTTAGCTCATTGTGAAAGTATCTGGTGTCCTCTTCATTTTCTACCATAGGATTTAAATCTGATCCCCCTCCAAACCAGCTCATACCCTTAGTCCAAAACATTCTTGTATTCATGTGAACAGCAGGAGTCTTTGGAGACTGCATATGTGCAACTAGGCTTATTCCAGAAGCCCAAAACTGAGGATCTTCTTTTAAACCTGGTATATTATGCCTAGATGATAAACTTTTTTGAGCTAAAGGTTCTAGATTTCCATAAACAGTTGAAACATTTACACCAACCTTTTCAAAAACTCTTCCATCTCTCATTACAGACATAATGCCACCACCTCCATCTTCCCCATTTTTACTTTTTCTAAAAGTTTGCTTTTTTTCAAATTTTCCAGGTGGTCTTGAAGAAAATTCTCCTGAATCTTTTAATATTTCAATTTTTTCAAAATCTTCGCATATCATATCTCTCAATTCTTCGAACCATTCTTTTGCAATTTGCTTTTCACTATCCCCGACAATTTCTCTTGTTTCCATGCTGGTATCCTTTGAAAAATTTTTTTTAATTCTTTATTTATGATAGTACTTAATCTTTTATTTATTCAAAAGAAATAACTTAATTTAATGTCAAAAGTAAATTACAGACCACATAAAAAAAATTTAAGGTTAGATTTAACACTATATAATCTAGGCTTCACTGAAAGTAGAGCCAAAGCGATAGATCTTATAAAGCAAGGAAAAGTATTTGTTAATTCAAAAATTGTCAAAAAAAATTCTTATTTGGTAAATAAAGAGGATAAAATTTATGTAAAAAAAGATGTTAAACAGTGGGTAAGCCGAGGCGCAATAAAATTGCTATACGCTCTAGAAAAATTTGATTTAGATGTAACTGGAAAAATTGTTTATGATATAGGAGCCTCAACAGGAGGCTTTACAGAAGTTTGTATAGAAAAGGGTGCAAAACTAGTTTATTCGATTGATGTTGGTACAAATCAATTACATGAAAAATTGAAAAATGATAAAAGAGTAATAAATATTTCGTCTACTGACATCAGGTCAATTAGAGAGTTAAATTTATCTAACCCACAAATAATGGTAATTGACTTGTCCTTCATATCCGTAACAAAGGCATTACCATTTGTTATGTCCAAAGTACAAAAGGATACAAAAATGATATGTTTAATAAAACCTCAATTTGAACTATCAAAAAAACAATTGAATAAAAATGGCATAGTAAAGAATGAAGAGTATATTAAAGATGTAATATTAAAGATAAAACAGTTTTTTACTGAACTTAAATGGGCCTTTATTGATATAAAAGAGAGTCCGATAGTTGGTAGATCAGGAAATAAAGAATTTCTACTGTACGCAAAGAAGCAATGAAGATTTAACCAATTTGCCCTCTATTTATTAAATATTGATCTAACAGAACACATGCCATCATGGCTTCACCTACAGGTACTGCTCTTATTCCAACACATGGGTCATGCCTTCCAGTTGTTTGAATTTGAACATTATCGTAATTTTCATTTACAGTGTTTTTTGTTTTCAGAATTGATGAAGTTGGTTTTACTGCAAATCTAGTGATCAAATCCTGCCCAGTAGAAATTCCTCCTAAAATTCCTCCAGAATTGTTAGATTCATAAATAGGTAAATTTGTTTTATTTGACCTAATTTCGTCAGCATTTTCATCTCCAGTGAGAGTAGCTGAATTCATTCCTTCCCCAATCTCAACTCCTTTTACAGCATTAATAGACATCATAGCAGCAGCAATTTGAGTATCTAATTTATTGTAAATCGGTGCTCCAATACCTGCCGGAAGGTTTTTTGCAATTACTTCGATTATTGCACCAACAGAATTTCCATCTTTACGAATTTTACTCAAATAGAGGGACCAATTATCAACTATTTCTTTATCTGGACACCAAAATGGATTTTTTGATATTTGTTTTTGATCAAAATTATTTTTGTTAATTTTTTTACTACCAATTTGTACCAAATAACCAAATATTTCTAGTTTGGGAATTATATTTTTTAAAGCAAGTCTTGCTACAGCACCTGCAGCTACCCTTGCTGCAGTCTCTCTTGCGGATGATCTGCCTCCACCTCTATAATCTCGAATGCCATATTTTTGAAAGTATGTAATATCTGCATGACCTGGTCTAAATGAAGATGAAATTTTTGAGTAATCTTTTGACCTTTGGTCTACATTTTTAATCATTAATTGTATTGGAGTACCAGTAGTCTTACCTTCAAAAACACCTGACAAAATTTCAACATTATCCGGTTCTTTTCTTTGAGTAGTAAATTTATTTTGACCTGGTTTTCTTTTATCTAAAAAATTTTGTATTTTTTTTTCAGTTAAATCAATCCTTGGAGGACAGCCATCAATAGTAACTCCTATTGCTTTTCCGTGACTTTCGCCCCATGTAGTAAACCGGTATAGATGGCCAAAGCTATTCATAGACATAGTTTTACTCTTAAATCATATTAGAGTTATAAAAAACTTTAATTTTACATTTTGATTATTACAGAAAATTTAAAAAAATAAAAACTAAACTTGTTTTCTTTTTACATTTGCCCAAATTTTCTTATTTGTAAAATATAAAAGTATAGCTAATACTATCAAGTAGGAAGCTGCTGTAAATCCAAACTCTTTTCTAGCGTTAAGTTTTGGTTCAGCAGCCCACATTAAAAANGCAGCAACATCTTTTGCTTGTTGATCAATTGTAGCTTCTGTTCCATCTATATATTCAACATCATCTCCCCATAAAGGCTGAGCCATACCAATCCATTTTCCTGGATAATATTTATTTTCATACAATGTAACCCCAGCTTGTTCCTTTTCTTCACCAGTAAAGCCAGCTAATAAATTTACAATATACTCTGGTCCACCCATTCCTTTTATTAGTTGATTGATACCAGTACCATATGGTCCATGAAAACCGGCACGAGCTTTAGCAATAAGACTCAAATCAGGAGCGTTTTCAACACCTGATACAGGAAATTTATCTGACGGTTTTCCATCTCTAAAGTCGTCAAGTTCAGCATCATATATTTCATACTGAGCAGCGTAAGCTTTAACTTGTTTTGGTTCTAACTCTGGTCCTCCTGGATCACCTAATGTTCTAAATGCTACCTGTTTCATTCCATGACACCCAGCGCATACCTCAGTATAAACTTGAAGACCTCTTTGTAATTGATTTCTATCAAAAGTTCCGAAGGGGCCTTCAAAAGAAAAGTCAACATCTTTAATTTTTTCTGCTTCACCTGCAGAGTGGGACTCATNTACAAATAAGGTAAAACACACAAAAATTAAAAAGATCACAGGGAATCTATTCATAATAAGTTTCTTCTTTAAAAAAATTTCCATTATTCTGCGGGTACTGTATTGCCATCCAAACTATCAGATTGTGAAGACTTTTTCTTTTTGCTTGCTATGTTTACAGCTTCTTCAATTGTTTCTGGTTGTTTATCTGGAGTTTCTATTATGCCTAATATAGGTAATATAAGCAGAAAATATGCAAACCAGTACGCTGATCCAATTAAAGCTATTGTTGCATAAGGTTCTTCTGCAGGCATTGCACCGCACCACATAAGGACAATAAAATCAACTACTAATATAGCAAACCACCATTTAAATTGTGGTCTATATCTACCAGATCTAACAGATGATGTATCTAACCAAGGAGCAAGTGCCATTACAACTATCGCTCCAAACATTGCTATTACACCAAAAAGTTTAGCAGTTACTACCCCACCAGTTATAAAAGTAGTGAATTGTACAACCCATACATCTGCGGTAAATGCCCTCAAAATAGCGTAGAAAGGAAGCAAATACCATTCAGGAACAATGTGAGCAGGTGTAACTAAAGCATTAGCTTCAATATAATTGTCAGGATGACCTAGATAATTAGGCATAAAAGCTACAACTGAAACAAATGCAATTAGTATTAAAACTAATGCAAACATATCTTTAATTACGTAGTATGGCCAAAAAGGTACAGTGTCTTTTTCTGCGTCTTCTTTTGAAGTTCTCCTAACTTCAACACCTGTTGGATTATTATTACCTGTTGTNTGAAATGCCCATATGTGCAAGATCACTAATCCTAGTATGACAAAAGGCAACAAATAATGAAGACTGAAAAACCTATTTAATGTTGCATTATCTACNGCTGGACCTCCTAATANCCATGTTTGAAANGGTTCACCTACAACTGGAATTGCTCCAAANAGACTTGTGATAACAGTTGCTCCCCAAAATGACATTTGTCCCCAAGGTAAAACATAACCTAAGAATACNGTAGCCATCATTGCNACATAAATTANCATTCCTANNATCCAGGTTATNTCGCGAGGTTCTTTATATGAACCATAATACAAACCTCTAAANATNTGCATATATACNGCTATNAAAAATAAGGATGCACCATTAGCNTGAATATANCTGATTGCCCAACCNGCATTAACGTTTCTCATTATATGTTCAACACTATTAAAAGCATTATCAATATGTGGTGTATAATGCATTACCAGAACAATTCCGGTAATTATTTGTAAAACAAGGCAAAATGTTAATACAACACCCCAAATCCACATCCAATTCAAATTTTTTGGAGTAGGGATCATTAATGTATCATACATCAATCCGAAAATTGGAAGCCTTTTGTGCATCCATGTCTGAAATCCAGGCTTAGGTTTATAATGATCGTGAGGAATTCCACCCATAACTTTTTCCTTTTTAACCGAGTTTAATAATCATATCTTCAACAAANTTNGCAGTAGGAACTGGTAANTTTTTTGGTGCAGGTCCTTTCCTGATTCTTCCAGCAGTATCATAATGTGATCCATGACATGGACAAAACCAGCCATTGTAATCTCCTGCCTCTGCTAGTGGTACACAACCTAGATGAGTACATACTCCAACCATTACAAGCCATTCACCATCTTCATCTAAAGTTCTATTAACATCGCTTGCATCTGTATCAGGTTTGTTTTCATTAAAAGACAAAGGATCAGGTAATGATGCGATATCTACACTTCTAGCCTCATCTATCTCGTCTTGTGTCCGTCTTCTNATAAAAACAGGCTTTCCAAGCCATTTTACAGTTATTTGTGAACCTGGTTCTACATCCGCTACATCAACTTCTATTGATGATAATGCCTGNACATCTGCTGAAGGATTCATTTGATCAATTAACGGCCAAACAGCTGCAGCAGTGGTTACAGCTCCAGCTGCAGCAGTGGCTACATATATAAAATCTCTTCTTGATGGCTCTTTAGTTTTAGTATCAGACACAATATTCTCCTATCTACAAATTAATAATAAAAAAATTATCTTCAACCATTTGAGGTTCATATATATGTTTAAAACTAATTAGTCTAGCAGACTTTCGGACGCAGGTATTTTAAATGTCTCAACAAAATATAAGATTAGCAATATATCAACCTGATATACCCCAAAATCTAGGTGCAATGATAAGATTATGTGCTTGTTTTGGAGTTGAAATAGATTTAATCGAACCTTGTGGATTTCCTTTTTCAATAAAGTCTTTGCGAAGAACAGCTATGGACTATACCAATTTAGTAAAAATTAAGAACCACAATGATTTTGATTCATTTAAAATAAATTATGAAAAGCAAAGAAGAATTATTCTTCTTACAGTAAAATCACCGATCAGTATATATGATTTTAAATTCAAATCAGATGATATATTAATGGTAGGTAGTGAAAGTTCGGGAGTTTCTGCAGATGTAAGAAATTCTCTATCATTAAATGTAAAGATTCCAATTTTAACTCCTGCAAGATGTTTAAATGTAACTACAGCAGCCTCAATTGCTATTTCCGAAGCTATGAGACAAAATATAAAAAATATTAATAAAGATGAATCTTAAAAACTTGCCATTTCGATTCCTCTTTTATATCTTAGATCTAAATAGATTTTACTTATAATCGAGGCTGAAATGGACAAAATTGTAGAAAATAAAGAACTTTCCTCAATCCTTGCAGATCCATCTTTATTGAGAGATCAAGCTTACATTGCTGGTGAATGGGTTAGCTCCAAAAACAACGAAACTTTTGAAGTTAGAAATCCAGCCTCTTTGGAAGTAATATGCAAAGTTCCTGATTTAGGACTAGCAGAAACTAGACAAGCAATCGATGCAGCTTATGATGCCCAAAAGTTGTGGTCTTCAAAAACAGGTAAAGAAAGATCATCTGTTTTAAAAACATTTTACGAATTAATGATGGCTAATGCTGAAGATTTAGCCAAAATAATTACGGCAGAAATGGGGAAACCAATATCAGAAGCAACTGGTGAAATTGCTTATGGAGCAAGTTTTATTGAATTTTTTGCAGAAGAAGCCAAAAGGATTTATGGTGAAACTATTCCAGGTCACCAGGCTGATAAAAAAATATTAGTAATTAAACAGCCAATAGGGGTTGTNACNTCAATTACTCCTTGGAATTTTCCAAATGCTATGATTACTAGAAAATTGGGCCCTGCTTTAGCNGCAGGTTGCTCNTTTGTNGCTAAACCAGCTGAAGATACACCTTTATCAGCTTTAGCTATTGCAGTACTTGCAGAAAGGGCTGGAATACCAAAAGGTGTTTTGTCAATNGTNACGTCTAATAAGTCACAAGTTATTGGTGAAGAATTCTGTTCTAATTCCAAAGTTCGTAAGCTTACGTTTACTGGATCAACAGAAGTAGGAAAAATACTTCTAAAACAAGGTTCTTCTCAAGTTTTAAAGATGTCAATGGAATTGGGTGGAAATGCACCTTTCATTGTTTTTGATGATGCAGATTTAGATGCCGCTGTTGAAGGAGCAATCTTATCTAAATATAGAAACAATGGACAAACATGTGTATGTGCAAACAGATTATATGTCCAAGAGAAAGTTTATGATAAATTTGCACAAAAATTGTCTAATGCTGTAAGTAAATTTGAGGTTGGTGACGGTTTTAATAAAAGTGTTACATTAGGACCATTAATTACTGAGGATGCAGTATTAAAAGTCGAAAGTCATATTAATGACGCTGTTTCAAAAGGGGCAAAATTAATTTGTGGAGGAAAAAGGCATGAATTAGGTGGTAACTTTTTTGAACCTACACTGCTTACAGAAGTTAAAAAAAATATGATAGTATCTACAAATGAAACATTTGGACCTGTTGCACCACTTTATAGATTTAAAGATGAGGATGATGTCATAAAACAAGCTAACGACACTATTTTTGGTCTGGCAGCATATTTCTATGCAAAAGATTTATCTAGAGTTTGGAGGGTTTCAGAGGCTCTTGAGTATGGAATGGTTGGGGTTAATGCTGGCGTCATTTCTACAGAGNTGGCTCCATTTGGTGGTGTTAAACAATCAGGTTTAGGTAGGGAAGGTTCTAAGCATGGTATTGAGGAGTTTTTAGAAATGAAATACATTTGTATGTCAGTATAAAAATAGATTAATTAATTGGGATCCCAAAAAGCTCGTTATTATACTTTTTTTCAATTTTCATATTTATTATCTCACCTATTTCTGGTCCTTCTTCAAAAGAAACTCTACTGTAGTCCTCTGTGAAACCCTTGGCGTTTCCTTCAACTAAAACCTTTTGAATACTTCCAATTTTGTTTTTAAGATGTTTATTCAATCTTTCATTACTTATTTTTCTTAATATTGATGCTCTTTTATCAATTTCCATTTTTGGGACCTGGGGCATCTTACTGGCTGGAGTACCAGTGCGAGATGAGTAAGGAAAGACATGGATCCAGTCGATTTTACACTGTTCGATAATTGAAATTGTATTTTGAAACATTTCTTCATTTTCAGTGGGAAAACCAGCTATAATATCAGCACTGAATGTCATTTTTGGCCTAATTTTCTTCAATAATGAACAAAATTTTATAGTATCTTCTCTGCTGTGCCTCCTCTTCATTCTTTTTAAAATCATATTATCACCAGATTGAAGAGAAAGATGTAAATGAGGCATTAATCTAGTTTCGTAACATAACAAATCCATTAATCTTGGATCAATCTCAATGCTATCTATTGAGGAAATTCTTAATCTTTCAAGTGAAGGAATCGAATTTAAAATAAAGCATATAAGATCTCCTAATCGTTCTTTTTTTTCAAAATCTAATCCCCAGGACGTTATATCAACCCCTGTTAAAACTACTTCTTTGATGCCATTTAAAACCAATGTTTCAATTTGTTTTTTTATTTCAGACTTTGTAATCGATCTAGAATTCCCTCTAGCATATGGAATAATGCAAAAAGTGCATCTATGATCACAACCATTTTGTATCCCTAAAAATGCACGAGTATTGGATTTTGACGGGCTTAATTTATTAGAAGGAAGAGTGTTTTCTTTCATAATATTAGAAACTAAATTGGACTTAAAATTTTTTTTGTTTGTTTTTAATAAGTTATTAATTTTTGACCAATTCCCACTTATCAGCTTCTCTTGATTGCCTAACACTAAATCTACTTCACTCATATTTTCAAATGATTTAGCTCTAAGTTGAGCAGCACAACCTGTTACAACTAAAAAGGTATCTTTATTTTTATTTTTAATTTTTTTTATTTCACGGACTGCTTTTTTTTCAGCCTCTTGTGTCACTGCACAAGTATTAACAACTGAAAGATTTTTGATTTTATTAGTTTCTATAAAACTTTTAATAATTTCCGTTTCAAAAGTGTTTAATCTACAACCAAAAGTTTTAATAAAATTACTCATTAATTATTCCTATCATCAAATAAAAGAGAAGAAATCTTTCCAGAAAACACATACTTTATATCACCTGATACCCAAACTCCATCTTCTTTACAATGAACATCTACTACTCCACCATCTAAAATAATCTTAACGGATTCTTTTGTTAAATTTAACCTTTTTGCAGAATAGGCAACAGCACACGCAGATGATCCAGATGCCATTGTAATTCCACTTCCTCTTTCCCAAACTTTGACTTTAATTTTGCTTTCATCAACTACTTCAGCAATCTGTACATTTGTTTTTTCTGGGAAAAGTGGATTAATTTCTGTTTCTTGACCAATTTTAGAAATTGAAAATTTATTTAAATTTTCCACAAAAAAAGTACAATGGGGATTTCCTATAGAAGTAGCAATTGGATTTCCCTCTATTGGTAATTTTCTGGTATCACATTTTTCAGATAGAGGGATATCATTCCAAGCTGTTTTTGGAATACCCAAATTTGTCGAAATTTGACCATTATCTAATTTTAAACATTTTATTTTTTCCGCACTCGTAGCAATATTTACGCTATCTAATCCTGTCTCATTCATAATTATATCAGCTACACAACGGGTAGCATTTCCACAAGTTGAAGAAGTAGAACCATCAGAATTCCAGAATTTCAAAAAGACATGAGCATTATCTTTTTCTGCGTTATACATTAAAACAAATTGATCAAAACCTACCCCTAAGTTTCTATTTCCTAACAATTTTATCTGAGTGTTAGAAAATTGGTAATCATTTTTACGACAATCAATAATAAGAAAATCATTTCCTAATCCATGCATTTTAATGAAAGGTATTTGAAATTTTTGATTATCATTTGGCATTAGGATTTATAACTCAGTGCTATTTTTTCTTCTAGTAAATTTTTTTTTGGCAATTCCTTATAAAACTTTAAAATAAACTTGACCATTTATAATTGAAATAATACACAAAAACATGTGGGCCCGTAGCTCAGTTGGTAGAGCAACTGACTTTTAATCAGTGGGTCACAGGTTCGAATCCTGTCGGGCTCACCAACTTTTTTAAAAAAGAAGATTTATCATGCAACTAGGCTTTTCCTCACCAATTCACTTAGTTGAGTCCAACTTAGACGGTACATTTTTTGAAAAATTAAAAAAGGATATTTATTCATTAAGAAAAAATGATAGTGGTTCAAATATTTCAAATAATTTGGGTTGGCATTCCGCATCAGATCTTTTTTTAAAAAAAGAAGAGACATTTCAAAAAGTTTGTACTACTTGTGCATCATCTGTTGCATCAATTATGAAAAGCTATGATAGCAAATTTAACCCAGATTTATTTGATGCAAGATTTTCAGGCTGGATAAATGTAAATCCTAAAGGTGGTTCAAATATTTTGCATTCTCATCCGAACTCTCATTGGTCAGGCGTTTTATACATTCAGCAACCAACTGAAGTTGATGGTTTTTCGGGAATGATTGAATTTGTTAATCCGAATCAAGAAGGCAGAGAACTCGCCAAAATACTTCCCAAGTTTGGTTTTGATAATATAATTAGAATTAGACCAAGAACTGGCCAAATAGTAATTTTTCCATCTTATGTTTTGCATAGTGTTTATCCGAATAACTCAACTGAAGACAGGATAACTATTGCGTTTAATTCTCTTTTATTAAAAAAGAAAAAAACTTAAAACTTTATTTACCATGGATGATGTTTAGACACATTTTAGGCAGATCGTTCATTGTATAATCTCTAGCTCCCTTTTTCTTTTTTATAATCGTTTTCTTTTTATTAGGATCTGGCGGTTCTAAAGCTTTAGTAACCCACCAATACAATGTTTCATCACACCCTGTTGGACTTTTTGAAATTTGAGTTACGGTAGGTTTTTGTTTAACACATTCAGGAGAGGCTTTTGGACATTTTAGTCTTACATGAAAATGAGAATGATGGCCCCATATAGGTCTTATTTTTTGAAGCCATTTCTTTGATCCTTCCATATTTTCACACATCCAAATTTTTGCAGGAGCGTTNATAAATATTCTATCTACACGATTGTCTGATGCTGCCGCCTTTAATATTTTTGCATGATTTAAAGTCCAATTATTATTGACCTCTTTTAAATTTTTTTTTCTAACAGATACTGCTTTTATTTTGTCTCTCTCTTTTTTTGTAAGGGTTAGGCTTTTTGGCGGCGTTAACCAAATATCAACATCTAGACCCGTTTGATGGGATTGATGACCATATGGCATTGGACCCCCTCTAGGAGCTGCAATATCTCCAATATAAAGTCCTTTCCAACCTATTTGAGTTGCTGATTTACTTAAATCTTTAATATAGCTAATAACAGATGGATGTCCCCAATTTCTATTCCTACTTGGTCTCATAATTTGCCAATTGGGTCCAGTATCGCTTAATTGTACACCTCCACTTAAGCACCCTTTTGCGTAAAAACCAATAGGTTTGCTTTCACCTACTGTTGGTAAATTGAATTTTTCAAAGATTTTATTAGCAGGTAAATTTTGATTGGGATCGTGCCCAAAGCTGGGTTTCGTTAATAGTAGAAAGAGAAATATTAATAATTTTTTTCTAATATAAAACACATGTTTTTTTCCCATTATTTTCTATTGTGCACCAAAAAAAATCATTATCGAATTCAACAACGACATGTTTATGGTCACCTTCCTCTATTGTTTCTTGAATTATTCCTGATTTGATTAATTTTTCTGCTTCTTTCCCTTCGTAGTAATCTTCGCTGGAAAATGCAGTTATAACTGAAGTCATAAAAAAAAAATTTATAAATAGAAATAGTGAAAAAATCATATTCATTTCAATGTTGGCCTATAGGTTCTAATTATTCATGTACATCTAAATATGCTTTTCCAAAACCTTCAACAAAAATTTTTTTTTGTTCTGTAAATGAGTAGAAATTAAAATCCGTAAACATTCCCCACATTTTAGCGCCAGGTTCTATTTTATTGTAATTTTGTAACAACATTTGAAATTTAGGGTCATCCTTCTTTAATTCTAACTTTTTAAAAAGACCTTGAAGTGTCAATCTTGGATTATTTGATTTTATTTTGTGTTTTTCCTCTTGGGCAAAGTATAAAGATGCATTAGGATTTAAATTTAAATTTTTTGTATGTTCGCTCAAATCACTAATAAGAAGATAAACAATATCGTTATAATTCATTGGTATAACTTTAGTAACCATGGGGAACCCTGTATCATCAATAGTTCCTAAAGCAGCCTGTTGATAATTACCATTAATTATTTCTTTTATTTTAATAGCAATTTCATCGGTTATCTTATGTGTTAGCGATACTTTTTTTTCCATGTTACACAATAAAAAAAGAAATGATTANTGNGGATCTAATCTTACTAATTTGAGAATAAATTATTATGAGGGGATTTTTCAAGCTTTTTACCCAATTTTTTTTCTTCTTCGTCTGTATAACTAAAAAATCTTCCAAGTAAAGTTTTTCTCTTTTTTAATCCGATCAACCTAATTTCGGAAACAGCAGACTGTTGAATATTTTCCAAGTGAGCTTTAGCAGGCACTGCGACATGAGGTTCAATATATTCTCTCTCTAAAGCAGCTTTAATTCTTTGGATAGCATCACTCTTGATTCTTGCAATCCTTGATATTGCAGATCTTTCAATTCTTTTAGTTTCTCCTGCGAATTCATTAAGCTGATTTTGTGTTGGCTCAGGTATTTTTATAAGGATGTGAGTAGAATTTACTATCCTATTTACTTGTTTAAAACCATTCTGTTTAATTATGGAAATTATATCATCTATTAAATTTTCACGAAAAATATTTATTCTAAAACTATCCAAAGATTTTTTTTTAGAACTATTTTCTTCCTCCTCCTCTTCATTTATTATTTCAGAGAAATCGGACAACCTGCGATTTTTACCCTCTACTATCAATCTAACACCGTAAAGGATATTTTTATAAGCATCTTTAGAACCTACAACGTCAAGGTCTTCTACTAAAAAACTTAATATATCTTCTGTTCTTGCCATAGCGGCTAACGAGTATGAGTCTAAAGGTGTGTCGGCATCAAATTTCATATTTGCTGTAAATTTTATTCATTCAAAAGAGAGATTTACTATAGAAATAAAAAAANTTTGAAATAGCTTTTTGGAAATAAAATCTTTAATACTAGAAAAAAACATTTTTTGCCTAAAAAAAAAGCAAAATTATAATGAATTATGCAAATTATATTGTATCAGAATCGAGTTTTCTGCGATATTAATCTTCAACATTAGGAAAAATATTTGAGAACAAAGACAAATAAAAAGACAGGTGGTCAGATATTAGTTGAATGTCTAATTAAACATTCAACAGAAAGGGTTTTCTGTGTTCCAGGTGAAAGTTATTTGGGAGCACTAGACGCTTTTTATGATTTTCGAAAAAAAATAAAATTAGTAAATGCTAAACACGAGGCTAGTGCATCAAATATGGCTGAAGCATATGGCAAATTGACGGGAAATCCGGGAATTGCTTTTGTAACACGAGGTCCCGGTGCATGTCATGCTTCAGTCGGCATCCATATTTCCAAGCAGGATAGCTCTCCAATGATATTATTTGTAGGACAAGTAAGTAACTCAATGTTCGGAAAAGAAGCCTTTCAGGAAATTGACTATGTAAGTATGTTTTTAAATGTTGCTAAAAAGAGCTTTCATATCTCAAATGTTGAAGATATTGAAAAAGTGACACATAAAGCTTTTCAGATCTCTAAAACAGACCGAAAAGGACCAGTAGTTATTTCTCTTCCTGAAGACATTTTAATAAAAACTACTTTTCAGAAAAAACTCAAAGTTCATAAAATNAAAGAAAAAAAAATAAATGATAATAAAATTCTNAAGATGAAATCTCTCATTGAAAATTCAAAAAAACCAATAATAATCTTGGGAGGAAGTAATTGGTCTGAAAATTCAAAAAAAAATATTGAGAAATTTGCTAAAATTTATCAATTACCGGTAGTTACAAGCTTTCGCCGTCAGGATTTAATTAATAATAGAAGTAAAAATTTTGTTGGAACTTTAGGTACATCTGTTTCACCCAAATTATTAGATTTTTTTAAGGAATCAGATTTAGTCTTAGCTATAGGGACTAGGTTAAACGATATTTCCACAAATGGGTTTGACTTATTTAGCAAATCACAAAAACAAACTAAATTAATCCACATTTATCCAAGTCATAAAGAAATAAAAAAAGTATTTAAAGCTACACTTTNTATAGAAACTAGTATCAATAATTTNTCAAATAATATNTTGAATTTTGATGAGTCTAATAAAAAAAAGTTTGGNAATTGGCTTAAAAAATTAAGAAGAGAGTACATTGACGACATAACGCTAAAAGAAAATTTTGTTCATCACAAGTTAGCTATTATTTGTAAAAAAATTAATAATTACATTAATCAAGATACTGTAATCACATTAGATGCAGGCAATCATACAGGTTGGCCACAGCGTTATATTCAGTACAATTCAAAGTGTATTCAAATTGGATCAACTTGTGGAAGTATGGGGTATTCAATTCCAGCTGCTATTTCTTCTTCGTTTGTTTATCCCAAAAAAAAGATTATCTCATTTGTTGGAGACGGTGGATTTTTAATGTCNGGTCTTGAAATATCAACTGCAGTTGAAAATAAATTAAATATAATTTTCATCATAATTAATAACTCTTCTTATGGCACAATTCGGATGCATCAAGAAAAATACTATCCAAAAAGAGTTATAGGAACAAATTTAAAAAACCCAGATTTTGTAAGTATTTGTAATGGGATGGGAGCTAACGCAAAAAGAGTTAAAAATGTTGAAGATTTTTTTCATTTTTTTAAAAAATGTTTTAATTCAAAAAAAGTTTCTGTAATTGAATTAATCACAGATATTGAAAATATATCTACTAGATTATTGCTGTCGAAAATAAAAAAATAATTTTTTAAGAATAATGAAATTAAGTAAAAAAATAATTGATATTGAACCATCAAGTACCGTAATTTTGGGACAAAAAGCCAGAGAATTAATTTCTTCTGGAAAGGACGTAATTCAACTTGGAGAAGGTGAACCTGATTTTAATACTCCTGATCATATTATTGAAGCTTCTTATAAAGCNATGAAAAGGGGAGAAACTAAATATACAAATGTTGCAGGTACCCAAGAACTCAGAAATGTAATTAAAAAATACTTAAAAAACGAGCATCAACTTATTTATCAGGAAGATCAAATAGTGGTGGGTAATGGAGGTAAACAATTAATATTTAATGCACTTCTGGCTTCAATTGATCCAGAAGATGAAGTAATTATTCCAACTCCATATTGGGTGAGCTACCCGCAGATTGTGAATTTTGCTGGTGGTAAATCAATATTAGCAAATTGTACTGAATCAAATGATTTTAAAATAAGCCCAAAATTATTAGAAAAACATATTAATAAAAAAACCTTATGGTTAATTTTAAATTCTCCAGGAAATCCTACAGGATCAGTGTATTCGAAACGAGAATTACATGATCTTGCAATTGTTCTCCGAAATCATACTAATGTAAACATCATATGTGATGATATTTATAGTAAAATTATATACGGTAATGAAAAATTTTTTACTTTAGCTGAAGTAGCGCCAGATTTAATTGATAGAATTTTGATCATAAATGGTTTATCAAAGGCCTATGCTATGACAGGTTGGCGTATAGGTTATGCAGCTGGTAATCTTTCGTTAATTAAAGCAATGATAAAATTGCAAGGTCAATCAACAACTAATGCATCATCTGTAAGTCAAGCTGCTGCTTTAGCTGCGTTAACTGGTGATATGAAATTTTTAGAAGATTGGAATGAAAAATATCGTCAAAGAAGAGATTTGACTTTCAATATTTTAAAAAAAAGCTTTCCAGATTTCAATATTAAGCCAATGGGTGCTTTTTATCATTTTATAAATTGCGAGTATTATTTAGGAAAAANTTTTAAAAACAAAAAAATTCATAACGATATGGATTTTTGTAAATANCTTCTNGAATATTTTGGTATTTCAGTTGTTCCTGGTACNGCTTTTGGATGTAATGGTTATTTCAGATTATGTTATGCTAAATCAGAGACAGATCTTCAAATTGCTTGCAAAAGAATTAATCAATTTGTCTCTCTTATAAAATAATCAATTTGTTATTCCCCTAAGTCTTTCAGATCTTCTTCTCAATAACTCTACAACGGTTAGAAGTATAATTGAGATTATAACTAGAATTGTTGCAACTGCTAGAATTGTTGGACTAATCTGCTCTCTTATTCCAGAAAACATTTGCCTTGGTATGGTTCTTTGTCTTACGTCTGCCAGTTGTAATACAACAACAACTTCGTCAAAAGATGTAATGAATGCAAATAAAGCTCCAGAAATTACCCCAGGTAATATCAANGGCATTTGTATTTTAAAAAAAGTATTAACTGGTCCTGAACCTAAGCTTCCTGCAGCTCTGGTTAAACTATTATCAAAACCAACCAAAGTTGCTGTTACAGTTATTATTACATAAGGTGTTCCAAGCACGGCATGCGCTATAATTACACCAATATATGTTTTGGCAATGCCAACATCTGAAAAAAAGAAAAATAATCCAGAAGCAATAATTACTAAAGGTACTACCATCGGTGAAATTAAAAGTGCCATTATAGGTCTTCTATAAGGCATTTCACTTCTAGATAAACCAATTGCTGCTAGCGTTCCAATTGAAGTTGCTATTAATGTAGAAAAAATTCCAATTATAAAACTATTTCTGATAGATCTTATCCATTGAGCATTTGCCCAAAGATCTGACCACCACCCTTCAATTGCTTGAGGAGCAACCATCCCATTGTAAAGAATATCTTTGTACCACCGTAATGAGTAAGCATCAGGATTGAAGTTTAGCATGCCTTCTGTGAAACTAAAGTAGGGTTCTATATTAAAGCTAAGAGGAAAAACAATAAGGATAGGAGCTATAAGAAAAAGAAATATCAAGCCACAAATAAATCTAAATCCATAAAACCATAAAACTTCCATTGAAGTTGCATATGGTGGAAGNCCCAATCGATAATTACCAGAAGAAAGCCATAAACTAATTTTCCCTAAAAACCAACCTATCAATGCTAAAACTATTGAGTAAGTAAGACCAAAATAAATTATAGAACTGAAAAATAAAATTGCAGAGCATAAAATTGAAGAATATAAACTCCCTTTTAATATTTTGACACACACATAAGTGAGTGCAGCAAAAATAGATAAGCCTAAAATGGCATAAATTAGCATTAGATCTTTTTGGCCAGTTGCAGTCAAAAAACCTAAAATTGCTCCAAAAATTCCTGGCCAAAAAAGATTAAACCACATAGGTGGTTTAGGTGGTATATATTGAAATGGTTTGTGCACAGGTTATCCTAATTTCATATTATCTATTCCNACGACNCGATCATAAANCCAGTANAAAAATAATATTATAACNAGAAGTACTCCTCCCATTGCGGCTGCTAGAGACCAATTAAGAGATTTTCTCATATGATAATCAATAAAATTTGAAATCATAGTACCGTCCTGACCACCAACCAAGGCAGGAGTTATGTAAAAACTTATAGCTAAAATAAAAACTAATATAGCTCCAGCACCTATCCCCGGTATTGTTTGAGGAAAATATATACGCCAAAAAGCAGTCCAATTCGTTGCTCCCATTGATTTTGCAGCTCTTACATAAGAAGGAGGTATTGTTTTCATAACTGAATATATTGGAAGTATCATAAAAGGTAGTAGAATATGTGTCATGGATATTAATGTACCGGCTTTATTATAAATCAAAGTAAATCTATCTTCATCTGTCGCTATTCCAAAAACAACAAAAAGATCATTCAAAACACCTTGGCCTTGAAGCATTGCAATCCATGCAGTTGTTCTAACCAATAATGATGTCCAAAATGGTAACAAGACCAAAATAAGAAGTAAATTGGAAATCCTTATTGGGAGGTTAGCCAATAAAAATGCAACTGGATATCCTAAAATTAATCCTGCAATTACAACAATAAGAGATATCTCTAAAGTTCTGATAAACAACTTTACATGAATACGCCTATCTTCAGATTTTTGAATGAAAGAACCTTCAGCAGTATATTTCATATCTAGGGCAGATGCCAAAAAAACAGGAGTTAGAGAATGCGACGTAACTTTCATTGCTCTCCAAGTCTCAAGGTCTCCCCATTTCTTTTTTACTTTAATTAAGGATTCTTTATACGGTGCTTCTAGTTTTTTTGCTTTTCTAGCTGAACTTGTGAATAAGGAGCGTGAACCAGACATTTCTCGATTCATACGACTTGCCACTTTCCCAATATTTTTTGTTTCTTTTAACCATACTAAATCTAATACTAAGGCTTCAAACATTTCTTCAGTTGGTTCGGATATTCCGTTCCATTCAGCGAGGACTGGAGTGAGATTAACCATGTATTTTTCAAAAGTATCATTGTAAATTCCACGTGTTAAAAATACCAATATAGGAAAAACAAAACCAATTGAAATTAATAAAAGTAGAGGTGTTACCAAACCAAAGGCTCTAAGCCTACTTCTAAATAAAGCTTTTGATAACTTTTTTTTAAGCGGTATCCCATCACTTGTAAGCATCTGTTCATTGTTTTTATTTTGGGATGCCTGCATATTTCTCACAGATTAACTATTTATTTATACAAATGCACATAGAGATTAATCCCTATGTGCATTGACTATGTTTAATAACTAGTTAGCTAACCAAGCATTAAACCTTTCATTAAGTTCTTCACCATTATCAGCCCAGAACTCAAAATCATTTTGAAGAGCATTTTTAAGTGCTACTTCGGTAGTTGGCATATGATCAATCATTTTAATGGAAGGATCACTGTGGAAGGTTCCAATCAAAGGAATTGATGAGTTTCTAAGTGGTCCATAAGGTATCCAACTAGCCTGATCAGCTAGTCTCTTTGTATCAGTTGAGAAACGGATAAAATCCAGAGCAGCTTCTTTATTCTTACTTCCTTTTGGAATTACAAAAAGGTCAAGGTCATATATTTGGCCGTCCCATACTAATCCAAAAGGCTGTTTTTCTTGAGCAATAGCATTAAAAATTCTTCCATTCCAAGTAATGGTCATAGATACTTCGCCATCTGCAAGAAGTTGAGGAGGTTGAGCTCCTGCTTCCCACCATACAACATGATCTTTTATAGTATCAAGTTTGGCAAATGCTCTTTGAACACCCTCTTCTGTGCCTAACAGGTCGTAAACTTCTGCAGCTGGAACACCATCGCCCATTAAAGCCATTTCTAGCATTGCTTTTCCTAATTTTCTCATGCCTCGCTTACCTGGGAATTTTTCAATATCAAAAAAATCAGCCATAGTTGTTGGAGGTGTATCGAATTTAGTTTTATCGTATGCATATAAAGTAGACCAAACAATATTTCCTACTGCACAGTCTTGTAATGCACCTGGTAGAAAATCTTGTGTAGCTGGCGAACCATCTGGAGCTGCTGGTAATGTTGAATGGTCAATTTCCTCTAATATACCCTCATCACATCCTTGAAGAGCATCGGAAAGTTCAACATCTACAACATCCCATGTAACATTTCCAGATTCAACCTGTGCTTTGACTTCAGCTAATCCACCACTATAATCTTCGGAAACAACTTGATTTCCAGTTTTCTGAGACCATGGTTTATGATATGCTTCAACTTGTGATTTTGTGTAAGCACCACCCCAAGATACTACAGTTATAGATTCTGCATTTGCTCCAAAAGCAACAAATAATGCGCTGACAGTTGCAAATGTTAATTTAAATAATTTCATTTTTATCTCCCATTATTTAACGATTCGTAAAAAATAAAACGAACTAAAAGTAGATAATATATTATTAAGCCAATCTATCAAGAGCACGACAGTCATCTGTCGCCCAACTAACTTTAGTTTTCAGTCCTATTTTTAAATTAGAAACTTTTTTTGCATTTGGTATTTTTACAATGAAATTCTCATCACCTTCTACATTCATTCTACATCTGATGTGATCTCCAATATAGATTAATTCCAAAACTTCAGCTTCAGATGTATTTTCTCCTTTGACTCCAACATTGATACGCTCAGGTCTAATAGATAAGGTTGTTTTAGAACCAACAGTATCGCAATTTACTTTCTTACTTTTTAATAAATTTCCCTTTAATGTTTTAGCAGTGACTATTGAACCTTTTACATCGACTACTTGTGCAATAATTTTGTTATTTTCACCAATGAATTGAGCAACAAATGCATTGTCGGGTTTTTCATACAAATTTGGTGGTGAAGCTAATTGCTGAATCACACCGTCATTAAATACTGCTACTCTGTCAGACATGGTTAAAGCTTCAGTTTGATCATGAGTAACATAAACTACGGTAACACCTAGCTTTTCATGAAGATGTTTTATTTCGTATTGCATGTGTTCTCTTAATTGCTTATCCAGCGCTCCTAAGGGTTCGTCCATTAATACCAATTCGGGTTCAAATACTAAAGATCTAGCAAGTGCTATTCTTTGTTGCTGACCTCCTGATAATTGAGCTGGTCTTCTGTTTCCAAACTCAGTCATTTGAACCATATCAAGAGCTCTTTTAATTTTCTCTTCTCTTAAGCTTTTTGGTAATTTTCTCACTTCTAAAGGAAAAGAAAGATTCTCATAAACGGTCATATGAGGAAAAAGAGCATAATTTTGAAAAACCATTCCTATTCCTCTTTTATGAGGAGGTATATTATTTATTGGATTCCCACCTAACGAAATTATTCCCTGGGTTGCAGTTTCAAACCCAGCTAACATCATTAGGCATGTTGTTTTTCCTGAACCTGAAGGGCCCAACATGGTAAGAAATTCTCCCTTTGGAATTTCTAGGTTTAAATCCTTAACAACTAAGGTTTCACCATCATAACTTTTTTGGACATTCTCAAATTTTACAAATGAATTATTAGCCATAGTGCTTGTTCGATGTTTAAACGTAGAAGTAACTAAACCTAGCCTAGCTAACTTAAGAATTCAAATCATTAAAATGTTAATGAATTATTAATAAAATTCTNACTATCCAAACAAAAATGGAATCTTGGCAGTTCCAACTGCTGCCTCTATATTTTTTCCAGATGAAATTTTTGTTTTTATAACATTTATCCTAATTTGTTCCCATACTTTGTTGTTAGCGCCGCCACCGACAGTTAAAATATGTTTTGGAAAACTACCACCTAATTTATAAATGGATTCATAAGATTTTTTTTCTATTTTAGCCATAGACTCAAATAATCCATGAAGAAACAAGGAATCACTTTGGGGTCGGGGTGTTAGGCGCGGCTTAAGTTTAGGGTCATTTATTGGAAATCGTTCCCCCATTTTTAATAAAGGGTAGTATTCTAATCCACTTGAACTATATGGATCTATACCTTTACTCAAATTTACTATCTGATTTTCATTAAAAAACTTTTTTAATACATTTCCACCTGTGTTTGATGCTCCACCNGCAAGCCAATATTGTCCTATTTTATGTGAATATAGACCTATTTTTGCGTTTTCTATTTGATTTTCTGATAATACCTTTATGGCTAAGGTGCTACCTAGAGAAGATACTGCTGATCCTTTTTCAAAATTTGTACAAGACAAGAATCCAGCATTACTATCAGTGGTACCAGCATATATAATAGTATTTTTATCCAAACCAAGTTCTGANGCTACAGTTTCATTTATTTTCCCAAGTTTAGTTCCAACAGGAAATACTTTAGGCAACAAGTTTTTTTTCACACCTGTTTTAAATATCCATTCAGGCCAATAGTTTTTTTCAACATTATACCCTAACTTAAGGGTGTTATTATGATCTGAAAATCCACCTTTTTTTAAAAAATTAGCAACNATAAAATCAGCCTGATGCATTAAAAACTTAGCTGCCCTTTTCTTATCTTCTGCTATTAATTTAAGTGCTCTGGCAAGAGTTGAATTTTGACCTTTAGCAATATGTTGTTCAGGTGAATATGTTTCAATTATTTTTGCCTCTTTTCTAAATCCAGTAGTATCATACATAAGGGCTCTAGTTACAGGTTGTAATCTTTCATTTGCAAGTAATATGGTTCCGGAAGTCCCGTCCACTGCTAGCTTTTTTATTTCAAAAGAATTTATTCCTTTTTTATTAAGATTAATAAGATTTAATTTTATTGCGTGTTTGACTGTTTCCCACCAGTAAGAAGGATTAATCTTATCAGAATTTTGTTTTATGTGTTTAATATTTGAAGTACTGAATATTTCACATTCAGCATTTAAGGTCGCAGTTTTCACACCAGATGTACCAATGTCTATACCCAATGAAAAAGTCATTTATTCATTACTTAAAGATTTTCTATATTTTTCAGCATCCCAATCCAAAAGTTCGGCTTCAGCTTCTTCACCAATAGGTTCAGGAACCCAATCGAGTGGAAGTCTTAAAAGAATATTAGATAAACATTGAAGCATAGATTTCTGTGTTTTGGATGCTTTTGATTTTATAAAAATCCCAATTCTTTTTTTTAAAAAAACTGGACTTGTTCTTGTGGGCTCAAAAGATATTTTTGGGCCTAAAAAAACGACATGATCAGGATAATAGGAGCCAGAAGAAACTATATCAATAGTATGATCATCAAAAGCAATCCAGCTTTCTGGACATAATTTGTAGTTTGGAATATTTTCTGATTCAAATAATTGATCAATCTTTCTTATTATAGGCATTTTAAGTCTGAGTTCTACTTTACGAATTAGGTCGGATACTTCCTTTACACTATTTCCACAACATATTAAGCCATGATTTTTTAAAATAAAAACCTGAGTTTTAGGATTTAAGTTATCCATAATTTCTTTTGTTAGATCTATACCGGGCTTGATATATTTAATAACTGATAAAGGCATATCATTTAATTTTTCTTTTGCTATTTTTATACCTTTTTCACTTATTGCATGCACTAATGTTGATACAGAGTGAGTATGAGCTACAATTGACCAATTTAGGCAGGCATGAAAAGTTGTCTCAATAGACGGCCTCAACTTTATATTTTTATCCATAACAGCTTTCATTATATCTTGATTGTTATCAGAAGAAACATTATCTCTAATCAAATTAATATTAACTGGTACAAATATATTTTCTGAAAGTGAATCCGATAGCTCTTTTCCAGAGGCTTTTACCCACATATAGTTTTCATTTTTTATTGATGTATTTCCTCCTGCCCCTTGAACTTGCAAAGGGTCATTTCCTAATCTGTGAGAAAAATGAAGGAATTCTCTGTCATAAAGTTTGAAGTTAGACATAATTTTTAAATTTTTAAACTATTCCAGATGAACCGGGCGCTATAATTGGACGAACTTCTGAAACTATTGAACGATATTTTGATTTTCTATAACAATATAAGGGGTCGATTGGTCCATTTGAATTTAATCTAGCTTTCTCCAAGATTGGAGTAACATCTGTCCTAAAAGCATTTTTTAAAATTTCTGAGGCCATCAAGGCATCGTTTTCTACTTGAGCAACTTTAAGGGCTTCTCTATCAACTATTTGAGCTTGAATAAATGCACGCTGAGTTTCAATTGCGCTAATTATCAAACTTTCAATAGGGTCAGTTATATTGTGAGATTGATCTAACATAAAAGCAGGTTTAAAATTTTGATCTTCCAAATTAGCTTGAACCAATTCATTAAAAACTAAAAATAATTGATAAGGATTAATTGATCCGCTATCTAAATCATCATCCCCATATTTGGAATCATTAAAATGAAAACCACCTAATTTTTTAAATTGTATAAGTCTTGAAACAATCATTTCAATATTTACAGTAGGTGCATGATGCCCCAAATCTACCAAACATTGTGCTTTATTACCTAATTCTGTAGCTGCTAAATAATTTGAACCCCAATCTTGAATGACTGTTGAATAAAAAGCAGGTTCATAAATTTTGTGTTCTAAGAACATCAGCCAATCATCTGGTAAATTTGCATATATTTTTGAGGTAGAATCTAAATATCTTTCAAATGATTTCTGAAAGTTACTTTGTCCTGGAAAGTTAGAGCCATCACCGATCCAAACAGTTAATGCTTTGGATCCTAATATTTTACCTAGTTCAATACATTCAATATTGAGTTCAATTGCCTGATTTCTAGTATCTAGATCAGTATGAGAAAGACTTCCATATTTATAAGAATGCTTTTGACCTACTTGATCTTGAAAAGTATTTGAATTCATAGCATCAAAACACATACCTCTATTTTGGGCATAGTCTTTGAGTTTATTGGGGTCCTTTGGTCTGTCCCATGGAATATGTATTGATATCGATGGAGTACACGCACTTAATTGGTTAATTACAGAACAATCATCTACTTTATCAAATATATCTCGTGGTTCTCCTTTTCCAGGATATCTTGCAAATCTAGTTCCACCTGTACCAGTACCCCATGACGGAATAGCAACATTATAATTTGAAGCTTTGGATACCAAATCTGAAATGGATAAACTTTTTCTATCTAGTAAAATAGCCAATTTTTCAAAGTCTTCTTCATGTGATTTGGCACTAATTTCATTGCACTGAGTAATTAAATCATTGGATATAAGAAATTCGGACATTTTTTCACCTGGTAAACGATTGAATATTTCCAGAATCTACATTGATAATATTACCTGTTGATTTTGAAGAAAGATCTGATGCCATAAAGTAGGCCGCCTCTGCGATATCTACAGGTAAAACAGATTTCTTAAGTAAAGAACGTTGTTTATAATGTTCTTCCAAGTCCTCTTTATTTTTTTTGTTATAAGCAGACATCCTTTCATCAAGCCATTTTCCAGACCAAATTTTTGATCCTTGAAGTACAGCATCAGGATTAATTACATTTACTCTTATACCTGATGGGGCAGTTTCTAGTGCCAAACACCTGGCCAAGTGAATTTCACTAGCTTTTGCAGTGCAATAAGCTGAAGCTAGAGGTGAAGCAGTTAGGCCATTTTTAGAAGCAATAAAAACTATGGATCCTCCCAAATTTTGAGAATACATTATTTTTATTGCTTCTCTAGAAACTAGGAAATAACCAGTGGATAATATTGACATATTTTGGTTCCAAAGTTCTAAGGAGGTTTCTTCTATTTTTGCAGAGGAAGAAATTCCAGCATTAGAAAATAATAAATCAACACCTCCAAAAATTTCAGCTGATTCTTTATAGGCATTAGTTACTGATTCTTCATTTGTGACATCCATAATTATGGAATGAACAACATCCTCACCAAATTTGGACTGAAAATCATTTTTTACTCTATTCAGATTATTTTCGTCATTATCCGTTAGGATTACACACGCACCTTCCGATAAAACTTTATTTGCAATAGCAGAACCAATTCCTCCAGCTGCTCCCGTAATTAAAGCAATTTTTCCAGCCATAGGTTTTGCCTTTGGCATTCTCTGCAATTTTAAGTCTTCTAACAACCAGTACTCAATATCAAAAGCTTCTTGTTCTGGTAAACCCATATATTCAGAAACTGAAGATGCTCCACGCATCACATTGATTGCATTGACATAAAACTCACTTGAAATTCTTGCTGTTGGTTTATCTTTTGCAAAAGTTATCATCCCTATTCCTGGTATTAGATAAACAACGGGATAAGGATCTCTAACTTTTGGACTATCTGAATATTTGCATCTTTCATAATAAGAAATGTAATATTTTTTATAATCTTCTAATTGGTTTGGAAGTTCCTTAATTACATTATCTAAATTGTCTTCGTCAATTGCATCTAAAATAAGGGGCCTTATTTTGGTTCTTAAAAAATGATCAGGACAACTAGTACCTAGTGGTCCAAGTTCTTTTAATCTTGATGAATTAACAAATTCTAAGACTTCATCACTATCATTAAAATGGCCTATTTTAAATTCATCTTTTGAAATCAAACCTCTTATATGTGGCATTAGTTCACGAACTATTTTTTGTCGTGAGGTTTTACCTAGTGGATTATATATTTTGCCACCAAAATTTTTTGATTTATCCATGTTTTCTGAAAACCACCTTATAGACTTATTAATGATTTCTATCGTAATCTCATAACATCTTTCAGCATCATCATCCCATGTAAATAATCCATGACTTTCCAGAACAACACCCTTTGAGGATGGGTTATCCTCACTATATTTTCCAATCCAAAGTCCAAGTTCAAAGCCAGGTCTTTTCCACGGTAACCAACCAATTTCATCACCAAATATTTGCTTAGTTAATTCTTTTGAATTTTTTGAAGCTGCTATAGCAATGATAGAATCTGCATGTACATGGTCTACATGTTTTCTTTGAACATAAGCATGCAAAGGAGTATCAATTGATGCAGCTCTGCTATTTAGATTATATGTACAATGAGGTAAATAACCAACCATTTCATCTTCAAATTCAACACCTCTATAAATTGATTTTAATTCATTCAGCTTATCCATATAAAGGGAAGCCAATCCAGATTTATTGATGGAACCTAGATCTCCCCCTGATCCTTTTACCCATAAAATCTCTACTTCATCATTGGTCAATGGATCTTTCGACATTACTTTAGCAGATGTATTTCCTCCACCATAATTTGTTACTCTTTTGTCAGCACCTAAAATGTTTGAACGATAAATCAATTTCTCAACTTCTGACATTTCTTTGGCTTTTGTTTTGTTCCATAGATTTGGGATTTCAGGATTTTTATAATCAATTTCCATTTTTTTACCTATATATTATTATATTTATAGAAGTGTTTTTATTAATTTATTAACAGACTAAGCTTTTCCATTTCGTATAGTATTGTTTCATTTTATTTGATGTTTTTCCAATGATTTCTTTACATGGATTATCAAATCTACATCCATTTATATTTTCAAATGCTATTGTAGCTGCACCTAAGGAGGTGCCTTCAGCTCTTTTATTACAATAAATTTTTTGAGTGCTACATAATTCTTTTAACAACTCCATATAGTACATATTATTAGCAAAACCTCCATCAATAATTATTGTATTCTTAGAATCTAAAAGGTCTAAAATCTCTTTAGTCATACAAACTAAATAAATAGTTGCTAAGGCTGCTAAGCTTTCCCTATTTGAAATATTTTCACCTACTACTTCACCCACTTTTTTAGGGAATGGTCCTCCACTTGTAAAGCTTGGCAGTGCAAAAATATCTGATCCTAAGATATAGTCTATGCTTTCTCTGTTTATTGGTGATCTGTAAGAATGTGATATGAGATCAAAGTCTCGCCCTCCCATAAATCTTGCTGTCGCAATTGGCTTATTATCGACAGTAATATTACAAAGCATATCTCGTTCAGGATCTAATTTTTTTAGGGAAGTGTCAGTGTTAAAAATTACCACCCACGTACCTGTAGATATTAAGGTAAAACTTTTAAATCCAAGTGATCGGTAAAAATATAAACTTGAATTGCTGTCATGCAATCCATTATAAATTTTTAGTTTTTTATCAATTTTTAGTTCTAGAGAACCTAAAAATTCACCTGCTCGCTTAAATTTTGGAAATTTTTTATCCCAACCCTTTTTTTTGGTAAGAGAGCTTGGCTCGTTTCGCATAGGTGACCATAGATAAGAATGACATCCTATATAAGAAATTTCTGAAACTTTTTTTCCAGTAAATTTCCAGCCCCAATATTGAGGTAGACTTAAAATGCTATCACACTCTTCAAATATTTCAGGAAATTTTTTTTGTCTCCAAAATATATGCACGGCATAATTTAAACCCATTGGTAGTCTAGGGGTATATGTTTCTGAGAAAGAAGGCTTTATATTATCGAATTCCTTATTTATTTCTGTCGGTGGTTCATTTTCATAATCTAAGATTGGTAAAGCTAGTTTTTCATTTCTTATTAATGCAAAAGTACATCCATGGGCAGTTACTATTGTATGCCTAACTCCTGCTTCATCATAAAAGACTTCTAATGAATCCATAATCCAGTTCCAATAATGATCCACATCCAACTCTGATATTCCGTTATTTACTATCCAGTTGGGTTTCAAGCGAGTATCATTAATTAAGTTACCACCTCTATCAAAACATAAAATTTTTGCACTTGTTTTTCCAATATCTATTACGGCAAGATTGTCTTCAACTGATTGCATAAATCACACTTCCGAATTTTAAAAACCATTAAAAAAATCATAACAATTTATAATTATTAATACAAATTTTCAAAAAAAAACTTGCCTATTTTTTGATTCTGATGGCACGATTAAGATGTTTTGATGATTCACTTAATTTAACTTAATAAATTAATCATTAATTCCATTTCTGAGTAATAATTTTTTAATGGCAAAATTTTTAATGGAAAAAATAAATCAAGATGTCACTTTAAAAATAAAAAATGCTACTAAATCATTTGCAGGTGTTACAGTTCTTAATAATGTCAGTTTTGATTTATATAGAGGAGAAGTTCATTCTCTGTTAGGAGAAAATGGAGCAGGAAAATCTACCTTAATCAAAATATTATCTGGTGTTCATAAACCAGATCAGGGCAAGGTTATTTTAGAAAATAAAGAATTTGTATTTAATTCTCCAAAAGAAGCATTTAAAAATGGTATTGCAACAGTTTATCAAGAACTACTCGTTTTTCCAGAATTAACAGTTGCGGAAAATATATTTCTTGGTCATACCCCAAAAACAAAAATTGGATTAATTGATTGGAAAAAAATAAAAGCTGATTCTCGAAAAATCTTGGATAGCTTAGACAGTCATGATTTAGACGTTAATGCCAGAGTGGGGAGCCTATCAGTTGCAAATAGGCAAAGAGTAGAGATTGCTAAAGCTCTAAGTCAGAAAACAAAAGTCTTAATAATGGATGAACCAACAGCAGCTCTTGCTGATACTGATGTTAAAAAACTTATAACCGTGGTTAAAAGGTTAAGAGAACAGGGTGTAAGTATATTATATGTAAGCCATAAAATGCCGGAAATTTTTGAACTTTCTGATAAAGTTTCAGTCTTAAGAGATGGAAATCATGTAGGTACTTTTAATATTAAGGATGTCTCTGAGGATTTGTTAGTATCAAAAATGGTTGGTCGGCCAGTTGATAAACTCTATCCTATTTCTAAAGGTAAATTTGGAAAACCAATTCTTGAAGTTAATAATTTTACTGATGGGTTAAGATTTAAACAAGTTTCCTTTAAACTTAAGAGAGGTGAAATTTTGGGTATTGCTGGAGTGGTTGGTTCTGGAAGGTCAGAACTTGCTCAATCAATATTTGGTATAAATCCGTCGAAAGGTGGATCAATTAAAATTGATGAAAAAGAGGTATCTATAAAAAAACCAAAAGATGCTAGAAATTTAGGTATTGCTTATATTCCTGAAGATAGAGGCACTCAAGGTTTGGTAAAAGAAATGAAAATAAGTCATAATGTATCAATGGCTAATTTAGATCGTGAAGCAAATGGCATTTTAATAATTTTTAAAAAAGAAATGCAAAATGCTATAAATGCAATCAATAAATTAGGTATTCGAGCAAGAAACGCATTACAATTAGTTCGTCAATTGTCGGGAGGTAATCAGCAAAAAGTAGTAGTAGCAAAATGGTTACAAACCGAACCTAGAATATTAATTATGGATGAACCTACCAGGGGTATTGATGTTGGTGCAAAATCAGAAATTCATCAGTTAATGAGGAATTTGGCAGATGAAGGATTGGCTATTTTAATGATTTCAAGCGAGTTACCTGAAGTTTTAGGCATGAGCGATCGTGTATTAGTAATGAACAATGGTACAATAACTAAAGAATTTTCGAAAGAACACGCTACTCCTGAAAATGTAGGTGCAATTATGACCCAGAAAGTTAAAGAAACCGCATGAATACTCAAAATGAAAATAATAATAAATTTTTTTCGAGATTTTTAATTAACTATGGACAGGAGCTTGTTTTACTTGCCTCCATTATAATTTTATTTGTCGTTGTATCACAGGTTAATCATAGATTTTTAGGCGGAAATAATCTTAATACAATTTTTGCAGGTAATGCTTATATCGGAGTTGCTGCTATTGGGATGTCTATACTTATAATCACTGGTAATATTGACGTTTCAGTTGGTGCTCTTATAGGTGTTTTAGCCACAATTTGCGGAACTCTAGCTGTTTCAGGTTACCCTATTTGGTTTGCATGGACAGCACCCATTTTGGTGGGTATTGCTGTGAATTCTCTTGTTGGAATTATTGTAGCATATGCAGGAATACCTTCTATTGTAGTTACCCTTGGTATGATGTCTATCTTAAGGGGTGGTTTAATAAGTGTTACAGGGGGTGATTGGATCACTGACATGCCAGAAGGGTTCTTTTTAGCTCAACAAGATTTTATGGGAATAAGAGTCCCGTTATTAGCATTAATATTCTTTACGATTCTTATGTTTTATATAATGAGTAACACGACATGGGGAAGATCACTTTATGCAATTGGGGGCAATCCTGAAGCAGCTAGAACATCAGGTATAGATCTAAAAAAAGGTGTTGTAATAGCTTTTGCTGTGCATGGTATGTTTGTTGGGTTATCAACTATTTTATTCGCAACTCAACTCAATATTATTCAATCGACAGTTCCACCAAATCTTGAACTTACGGTAATTACGGCCTCTGTAATTGGGGGAGTTTCGATCATGGGAGGTACCGGTACGGTTATTGGTTCATCATTAGCCACAATTTTATTCGCTGCTATTGGGTCATCTTTAATATTTATAGGAGTTTCTGCTTATTGGCTAAGAGCTATAATGGGGATTTTGATACTATGTACAGTCTTGGCTGATATGGCTAGAAGAAGAAGAGTGGTATCATGAGGATGAAATCCATATTTAGACATGAAACAATCTTATTTTTAGTAGTTATTGTTGCTTTGGTAATTCTTTCAATACAGGCTGAACAATTCGCAACTATTGATAATTTGCTTAATCAAGGTCGTTTTTTAACCGAGGTCAGCCTTGTTGCTTTAATAATGACATTTGTTATTGTGACAGGTGGAATTGACCTATCTGTTGGTTCAATATTGGGACTTTCAGCTATAGTTTTAGGTGTTGCCTGGAAAAAGCTAGGTTTACCATTACCATTAGCTATATTGGTAGCTTTGAGTGTCGGAACTTTGGCTGGTTTATTTAATGGTATAATTATTACTCGTTTTAAAGTTCCTCCTTTGATTGCAACACTTGCAACATTAGCACTTTACAGAGGGCTAGCTGAAGGGATTAGTCAGGCTAGGTCAATTAGAGGTTATCCAGAGTGGTTTTTTATATTGGGACAAGGAGAGTTTTTTGGTATACCTACACAATTATGGATTGTAGCTTTTTTTACTCTTCTTACGGGATTTATTCTTACCTATACAACTTGGGGTAGAGCAACTTATGCAATAGGTGCAAACGAAACCGCTGCACGATTTTCTGGCATAGCTGTGGATAAAACCAAATTATTCATTTATGCAGCCTCAGGGTTTGCTGCGTCATTAGCAGCTATTATTTTTGTTTCTAGAGTTTCAACAACTCGTTCTGATATGGGAATGGGATTAGAACTTGACGCTATAACTGCAGTAGTTCTAGGGGGGACTAGTATTTTTGGGGGTAAGGGGACAATAGTGGGTACTTTTTTTGGTTTAATACTTATACAGATACTNAAGAATGGATTATCCTTAGCTGGGGTAAAATCAGATGGTACTTACATTGCAATAGGGTTGGTCTTAATATTAACTCTATTAATCAGTAACCTATTTAATCGAAATAGCGAGGGTTAAATATGGGAAAAATAAATCGCTATAAAATTAAGTATAGTAATTATTAACTATTTAAAAAATGGGAGAATGATATGAAAAAATACTTATTATTAATATCAGGGTTATTATTTAGTAGCTCATTAGCTTTAGCAGGAGATTGGACAGGTGGAGATGACTTACCCACAAATCCATTGCCATGTAGTGGACCTGCACCGGCAGGTGAAGCCAAGCCATACGATGGTGGATCACCAACTGGGGCACCTAATAGAAAAGGTAAAACAATAACAGTTGTCGATGTACCAAAACTAGTTGGTATTGGATATTTTTCTGCCACTACAAAGGGTATCTTGGATGCTGCCGCAGAAATGGGTAGTATGAATGCTAAAACAGATGGACCTTCAGAGGCTAATATAGACGATCAAATTACTCTAATAGATAACTACATTACTCAAGGTGTTGACGGAGTTCTATTTGCAGCTAATGACCCTGGAGCAATTGCACCAGTTCTTAAGAAAGCGTTAAGCAAAGGAATTAATGTGGTCGGTTATGATGCTAACTCAGATCCTGATGCAAGACAATGGTTTGTAAATCAGGCTGAATTTAATGGTATTGCAAAATCATTGGTTGATAATATGGCTAGAGAGATTGGTGGCTCTGGTGGAGTAGCGATTGTGACTTCTACATTTACTACTCCAAACCAAGCGAGGTGGATTGCTGAAATGGAAGCTTACAGCAANAAGTGCCATCCTAAGCTTGAATGGTTAGAGACTGTAGAGGCGCAGGAAGATAATATCCTTTCCTTTAATCAAGCNAATACCCTTATCAATAAATATGGAAGNGATCTAAAAGGGATCTATGGTATGACAAGTGTTGCTACTCCAGCTTCTGCAGACGCAGTTACCCAAGCCAATCAATGTGGTAATATTGCTGTTGTAGGACTTGCAACTCCTAATGCTATGAAACCCTATGTTAATAGTGGTTGTGTAGAATCAGTTGTTTTATGGAATCCTGTAGACTTAGGTTATGCGGCTGCCTATGTGTTGCGAGCTGTTGCAGATGGTGACTTAAAACCTGGTGCAACTTCTGNTAATGCTGGAAAACTAGGAGAATTACAAGTCATAAATGGAAGTGAAATACTTCTTGGAGCACCTTATACTTTTAATAAGGGCAACATAAACGACTTTGATTTCTAAAGTATAACTTTTTCAATTTGTGTCGGCAAATAAATTGCCGGCACATACGAATGAAATTTTTTCTGTTTTTAGAGGATTTTTAATGCAAGGTTTTGGTGTTCATACCAGTATGTGGACAATGAAATGGGACAGAAATGGCGCTGAAAGTGCCATTCAGGGTGCTATTGATTATAGTATGGATTTCTTAGAAATTGCATTATTAGATGCCCCATCAGTTGATCCTATTCATACTAGAAATCTTTTAGAAAAAAACGAAATTAAAGCTGTGTGTTCTCTGGGATTACCTAAACCTGTATGGCCTTCAAAAAATCCAGATGATGCAATTGAATTTTTAAAAGTAGTGATAGATACAACTAAAGAAATGGGAGCAGAAGCAGTTTCTGGTGTAACTTATGGTGGGATAGGAGAAAGGTCTGGTTTCCCGCCAACAGACACAGAGATTTCAAATGTTGCTCGTTGCCTTGAAATTTCAGCAAATTATGCCAAATCAAAGGGTATTCTTTTTGGTATCGAACCAGTTAATAGATATGAAACACACATTATTAACACCGCTTGGCAGGCTAGAGAATTAATTGAAAGGATTGGTTCAGATAATATCTTCATCCATTTAGATACTTACCATATGAATATAGAGGAAAAAGGTGCTGCAAACGGAATTTTAGCTGCTCGAGAATATCTCAAGTACATTCATCTTTCTGAAAGTGATAGAGGTACTCCAGGAGAAGGATGTTGCGATTGGGATGAAATTTTTGCAACTTTAGCAGCAATAAATTTTAAAGGAGGACTTGCAATGGAAAGCTTCATAAATATGCCTCCTGAAATTTCTTATGGATTATCTATATGGAGGCCAGTCGCTAAAAATTTTAAAGAGGTAATGGATAAAGGGCTTCCCTTTTTAAAAAATAAATCACAACAATATGGCTTAATTTGAGTTACTATAATTAATTCATATGAAACATTAGTTTAAGATCTTTAACTTTTGGTGAATTGTCCTTATTAGTAATCATGATATCTCCCATAAAATGCCACCATTTTTGCATAATATTATTCTTTGGTAATTCACTCATTTTGTGATTTTTCAATCTATACAAAACAGCAAACAAAACATTTTTTTCTTCATCCAAAAAAATTGAGTAATCCCTGATTCCTGTTTCTCTTAAAAGAGAAACAAGCTCTGGCCAAATTTCATCGTGCCTCTTTTTATACTCTGATTTAAATCCTGGTTTCAAATTCATTGTGAAAGCAATTTTCTCTAGATTTTCATTTTTTTTATTATTCATTTTAAACCTTTTAATTTATATATTTTTTTTTTGTTTTATTATAAATTTTATTTTTCAGATTTTTTCTTACCAAGGTTTATAAATTGAAATTTTTATGAATAAAACCCAAAACATAGCCATAATTGATATAGGGAAAACTAATATTAAAATAGTATTAGTCAATTTAAATTCTTTTACTGAATTAATTGTATTAAGTGAGCCAAACGTAGTGGCAAACAAAGGATTATACCCTCATTATGATACGGATAAATTATGGAAATTTATAAAGTCATCTTTAGGAACACTTTATAGAAGATATTCTTTTGAGGCTATAACAGTTACTACCCATGGAGCTGCAGTGGCACTTATTGATAAAAATGGAAGATTAATTTTACCAATTATTGATTATGAATTTGATGGACCAGATACTTTATATAAAGATTATGAAAAAATAAGACCAAAATTTAAGGAAACTGGAACTCCTAAAGCACCATTGGGAGTTGTGATTGGAGCACAAATTTTTTGGCAAAAAAAATTTTTTCCTCANAGTTTTAAAAGTTTAAAATCAATTNTTACTTATCCGCAATATTGGGTTGGTCTTTTAACAGGTAAGTGGTGTACGGAAGTCTCTTACTTGGGTTGTCATAGTGATTTGTGGCTTCCTTTTAAAAATAGATTTTCAAGCTTAGTTACTCATCTTGGGATAAATAATAGAATTGGTTCAATTAGAAAAGCTAATGATATAATTGGTTTCACTTTGCCTACCATAAATGAAGAATTAGGTATAAAAAAATTTATCCCTGTTTACTGTGGAATACACGACAGTAATGCGTCACTTTTTCGGCATTTAATTGAACAAAATAAACCCTTTTCGCTTGTGACTACAGGAACTTGGGTAATAATTATGTCAGTAGGGGGAGAAAAGAAAACTTTTAATCCTAATAAAGACATTCTAATTAATGTAGATGCATTTGGTAATCCAGTTCCTTCTGCTAGGTTTATGGGAGGAAGAGAATTTGAAATAGTAACTAAAAATATTTCTATAAAACCAACAGCAGTGGACATTACGTCAGTATTTAATAAATCTATTTTTCTTTTTCCTGCTTTGGTCCCTCAGTACGGACCTTTTAAAGGTCGAGAATCGCATTGGTCAATTTCAGAAAATAAGATCAATGAAGGAGAAAAAGTAGTTGCTGTTTCTTATTATCTAGCAATGGTGACTTTGGTATCTTTAGAGGCTTTAGGTGCTAAAGGTTCAATAATAATTGAAGGTCCATTTACAAGAAATAAATTTTATCTGGATTTAATGGCAACAGTTTTGGAAGCTGATTTATATTTATCTGAGGGATCTTTAACTGGAACATCAATTGGTTCCACACTTTTAATAAATAATAATACCAGTAATTTATATAAAATTAAAAAATATAATAATCCAGAAGGTGAATATAAACAAAATTTGATAAATTACTCAAAAAAATGGAAGCAATTAGTTAATAAATAACTTAATGTTTTTAGAGCTTTGGTTAATAAAGACTTAAAAAATAGGTAATATAAAATGATAGGATTTAAACATCCTTTAAAGTGTGTGGAAAGCCTCGCTCCTATTACTCGGTTATGTTGGGAAATGGGTTGGAACGAAATTAATGGTGGGAATATNAGTTGGCGATTATCAAATGAACATATTGAAAATGTCCTGAAGCAAATTGTCAAAATTGATGAAGATTTTATAAAACTTTCAAAACCACAACCAACTTTAGATGGTGAATATTTTTTAGTTACTGGTTCAGGTAAATATTTCCGTCACGCAATTGAAAAGACTGATGAAGTTTTTGGAATTGTTCAAATTAAAGATGGTGGTAACAGTTATCAAAAAATATGGGGATTTAAAGGGGGTGGTAAACCCACCTCTGAATTTGCAACTCATCTAACAGGGCATTCGATAAGAAAAAGACAATCTAAGGGAAGAGAAGAAGTTATTTTACATTGTCACCCACCTGAATTTATAATTTTAAGTTTTTTAATGCCACTTGACTCTTCTCTTTTAAGTTTAGCGTTATGGAAGACAATGCCTGAATGCATTGTTTTTTTTCCTGATGGTATAAGGGTAGTTCCTCCTATATTACCGGGAACTAATAAAATAGCAGATGCGTCTGCTATTGAACTTGAGAAAAGTAGAATTATTTCTTGGAGCCATCATGGAATTTTTGTTTCTGAGGAAAGTCCAGATGCAGTATTTTCGTTAGTAGAAACTATTGAAAAGGCATCAGCTATGCAAAGAAAAATTATTGCTGCTGGTGGTGCTAAGCAGACGATAAGTTTACAATTATTAAGAGAATTAACAGATGCAACTGAAAACATTAGAGTGTGTGATCCAGATATTTTGATTAAGGAAGAAAAAAAATCAAATTTATGACTTCTTGGGAGTTTTCAAATGAATAAAAAATTATATCTTGGAGTAGATGTTGGTACCTATGAAACAAAAGGCGTGTTAGTTGATGCTAAAGGCATTGTTTATAGTCAAAAATCTATAAAGCATGAAATGACAATACCAAAACCTGGTTGGGCAGAGCACTCCCCCGATGATGTTTGGTGGGGCGATTTCGTAAACATAGCTAGGCAACTTTTAAATGATAAAGATATTTCTCCTGATCAAATATCAAGTGTTGCAGTAAGCGCTATAGGTCCTTGTATGTTNCCAATAGATAAAGATGCTTCTCCANTATATTCAGGNGTTCTATATGGTGTTGATACCAGAGCAACAGAAGAAATTAATTATTTAAATAGAAAAATTGGAGTAGATAAAATATTTAAGTTTGGTGGTAACGCTCTTACTTCACAGTCAATAGGTCCAAAAATTTTGTGGCTAAAAAATAATCACTTTGAAATTTATAATAAAGCNGCAAAAATAGTTACTTCTACTNCATTNATTGTTCAAAAACTGACTGATCAATGTGTAATAGATCATTACACTGCTGCGAATTTTACCCCTCTTTATGATAAATCAACACTTAAATGGAGCAATGAACTTTCAGAAGANATTATTGATATTACAAAACTACCAGAACTTAAATGGTCAACTGATATTGCTGGTTATTTAACTAAAAAAGCCTCTGCAGAAACAGGCTTACCTATTGGTATACCAGTTACTGTGGGTACAATAGATGCAGCAGCGGAAGCTGTAAGCGTNGGTGTTAGGCAAGCCGGTGACATGATGGTNATGTATGGTTCAACAATGTTTTTTATTGGAATATGTCAGGGCAACAAATCTGAACAGTCTTTATGGTCTGCTCCTTGGCTTTTTGAAAATGAATTTGCATTGATGGCAGGCACCTCAACTAGTGGGACTATTACACAATGGTTTAAAAAAGAATTTGCAAAAGACTTAGATTCAGATGAAGCTTTGCAAATATTATCAGAAATGGCTGAAAAAAGCCCAATTGGTTCAAAAAATTTAATTACACTTCCTTACTTTTCTGGAGAAAGAACTCCTATTCAAGATCCTAATGCTTGTGGAATAATATTTGGGCTCAATCTTACTCATAAGAGAGAAGATATTTATAGATCTATAATTGAAGGAATAAGTTATGGAGCTAATCATATTATAGAAACGTTTATGCAGTCTGATTTTATACCTAATAAACTATTTGCTGTAGGTGGAGGTGTAAAAAATAAGATATGGACTAGTTCAATTTCTAACATCTCATGCCTTAGTCAGGAATTAAAATCAAAAACTATTGGTGCATCTTATGGAAATTCTTTTTTAGCTGCTTTATCTCTAGGTGATGTAGGTATTTCAGATATTGACTCGTGGAATAAAACTAAAGATATAATAAAACCTAAACCTTCCGTAATTTATCAAGAACAATTTAAAATCTTCAAAAAATTATATGAAAATAATAAAACAATTATTTCAAAATAATGAGTCGCAAAAATAAATAACTAAAATATCAGTACATCCATAAAGAATGTTTTTTTAATATTTCATATTGGATTTTTTTTTAAAATTGGATCTATTTGATAAATACAAAAAATGTACAGGCGCAATAAAATCTTTAAAGTTTT
>FUFK010046392.1_pt1 | contig 166209 bp, 200 predicted proteins | sample 1021851 | NCBI WGS metagenome assembly FUFK01 (sample SAMEA51879418, study PRJEB19060) | metagenome | reverse complement strand
TCCAAGGCGCAATCTTTTTCAAATTTACCTGATACAGCCTGCCTAGCCCATTCTAATTCTTGGATCAGTCGATTGTACCACTTTTGATCATGAGGATCTTTAGCCTTGTCATGATCTTCTTTAAGTTGTAGTATTCTAGTATCTATGTACTGACTTGTTATGTTATTCTTTCGGCGCATAAAAACAATTATCCTCGTAACTCCAAATTCGTTTTTCGTAAGTTGACGGTTTAAATATATGCGAATAGTCTTTTTTAAATTTACCTATTCTCATCTTTAACATTGCAACTCGATCTTCTAGGTTCATTTCTTCTCCTTTGAAATGAAACCATTTCGGTAGCTATGAACTTAAACTAACTGCTACGAAACGTCGTGCACGACCAGGCTGGTTCCCCACCTTTAATCTTTCCACTTGAAGTGGTGATCAATTCTACATTTACCATAATATAGAATTCCTAGCCATACAGTAAATAGTATGCCGTCGATATAAGTAAGCTCATTCCAAGCTGTAGTAAAATCCATAATTTTTCTCCTTATTTCATAATATTAGTATTATTTATAATTATCATGCACGTGCAATTGAATAATTGCGTAATGAATTATTTTCATAAGATCATTTCTATGATCTTCTCGGTTTCCTTTTTTACCATATCTTTGAGCGTACTTAAGAATATTTCCTATACAAAATCCTGTACCGTGTCCACTGTCCAATATGAATTCAGTAGCTTGAAATTTATTCTCTGAGTAATGAGCTTTATACGTATCATCAATGTGATCTTTTATTAAGTGTATATTTTTATCTTCACTAAATTTATAGTCAATCTTAGGAAGATCAATAACTTTTTTATCATTCTCAATTCTTTCAACATCTTGTTTTACTAACATATCAAATAACCTCATTTTTTAGTATACCTTTAATCATTTCTGATTTAACATTTTCTTTATTCATAAATTTTATATCACAGTAACCACAAACTACATACCCTTCTTTAGGTACATTATAATAAACTCTAGGATGATCGTTATCACAATATACCGTTTCTTTATCTGTATATTTTATAGTGTTTGGATATATTGCGTCTGGATCATGTTTTTCCATTATCTAATTTTCCAAATATAAAATATGTGATCTCCTATCTTTGCAGTCTTGTGTTTGCTCTTAGCCCAGCCTGGTGTAACGTAGTCAGCATGATAGTGTGTAGCACCATGTGTTATATCTGCCCAATAACCAGATGCTATTTTAGTAGACATAGCTAAAACATAATTCCAAAGGTCTGCATCAATCTTTGGAATTTCATCTGACTTACCGTCACAGTACCAGCTGAATTGACACCGATGTCTAACTGGATATTCTATTGAAGGATCCTTCCAAGAAGGTTTAGTAGGACCTTGTTCTACAACTTCACATGGAGTATCAGGAAATCTCTTATCCTTAACTCTATTCATCGTGACTTGTCCTACTGCTACCATACCACGAAATGGTTGGTTTCTAGCTTCCCAATAAATATTTTGTGCAATACATAACAATTGTTTGCTATCATAAAACTCAGCACGAACTGATGTTACTAATGAAAAGATAATAAAAACTGATAATATAATTGATCTCATAACCTACTCCTCTGCTATAAGTTTTATTCTATCACAGTTTAACAGCAATGTAAACAGTTTTTTTCATTTAAAATGAAAATATTCTATTATTTATTAAGATTTTGTAGGTTTCCAGTATTCTGAGGCAGGAACCTTTATAAATCTTTTGTTCGTTGTATTCTTACTTGGATTAGGAACTGTAAGAATAACATTCTTTAATTTTTGAAAAGCTTCGAACTGAGCATCTAATCTATCGCCGTATGATCTTTCTCTTCTAATGAGCTTAGTCCATTTCTTAGATACATTTGGTCTTTCACCTTTTGATTTATATGAATCATTACTAGATCTTCTCTTTCCCATATTTTCTTCTCCAATCGGCGTACGCCTGTAATAGTAAATTTTTTTCTAATTGCTTAGGATAGTTAAATGATAGTCCTTGTTCTTTCATAATTCTCTTGACCCACTTTGGATTGTTAATACAGTCTAAGTGGTATTTTTCAAAGAATGGTTTTTGTGGAATCTTTTCGTATGTTTCCATTATAGTTTAAAATCTTTGAACTTTTCACCTGCTTTAGTTTTATCAAAGACAGGCGTATCATCGACTAAGTTATCCTGTTCACTTTCTTCTATGTCAAACAATCTCATCTTGGACCTATCAACGCCTACCACAAATCTCTTGTTTTTTACAGGATCATTATACCTGTTCTTTAGCTGTTTTACTAAAAGCTGTCCCATATTTTCAAGTTCTTCTGTCGATATGATTGCAAACATAAGATCAGCAGTTGCAGGTAAACCGAAGCTTTCAGATGTATCTTCAAGACCAATATCAGAGTTGGTATATCCTGACCTTGTAGTTTGAGTGGCAGAAAATATTGGTACATCGAACTCAACAGCCAAGCCTCTTAATTCTTCAGCTATAGTTTTTATATATGTGTATGAGTTTATCGCTCCACCCATGGATTTGACTCGAGATGATGCCATGATATTCAAGTAATCAACGAATATTATATCCGGATCAAAATCTTTCTTTAACTTGAGCTCGTTTATCAATGACCTCATGTGAGAAGTATTTGCTTGACCGGTCGGATATTCTTTAATGATGAGCTTGCCTTGAGTTTTCCTAGCAAGATCTTGAACTTTAGTAGAGAACATGTCTTTAGATAGGTTAGGAATTTGATCGATAGGAATATTCAATAGGTTAGCATCAATTCTTTCGGCTATTCTTTCTTCTGCCATTTCCAATGTGACATATAAAACATTGTATCCTTGTACCAGAGCAGATCCTGCTACATGACACATGAATAATGACTTACCTACACCAGTACCGGCTAAGCATATATTTAAAGTCTTATTCGGTATACCGCCTTTGGTTATCTTATTGAAGTATTCTAAATCAAAAGGTATTTTTTCTTCATCGGCATGATAAAAATCAAACCTTTCGTTTATGTTTTCAATATAATCATGACCTACATTAGCATCAAAGCAAACTCCTAAAGCCTTTTGTAATATATTAGGTAAGGCACCCTTTGTTAAAGTTGAGTGTTTTCCATCTATTATCTGGATAGATTCCATTATGGCGTTATATACTGCTCGATCTTGACACCATTTTTCAGTTGAGTCCAGTAACCATTTTTCATCTATCTTTTCTTTACTGAAGAGATTTGGCAGTATTTCTATTGCATGTTTATAATGCTCTTTACTGAAATTATCTGATTGGTCTACTTCAATTTTAAATGACTCAACCGTGGGAAGCTTATTGTACTTCCCGACAAATTTACCTGCTTCTTTAAATAAGATTCTGTAAACTCCTTCAAAATAATCAGGCTTTATGAAAGGTAGAACCTTTCTCATGAAACTTTCATCTGTCAATAAGTTTCTTAATATTATTTGTTCTAAGTTTGTATTCAATTCTTTTTTCTTTCTGTTGTAACTACTGAACCGTCTTCCAATCCTCGAGCAATAATCGAGTTTAAAATTTTACCTGCTTCTTCTTGTAACTTAGCATCAGTTTCATCAAGATCCGGATCAGGAGAAGATACTACTTTAAAGTTAAAACTTAAGTGTCCTTCTTTTTCATTAGCTGCTAAGTTTCCAAAACGTATGACTGTTTCTGGAAATAAACCAACTAAGATACGAACATTCCATCCATAGCTATTTTCTTCTGCTGGAGTTAGTTCGTAATCTATATTTTCTTCATATTCTTTAGGCGATGACATATATTCTCCTGCAGTAGTAAACTTTAAATCATTCATATTGAGAATTTCTTTTTTATGTATTCTTTAAAATCAGTTTGGCTAAATACAGGATCCCAGAATTCTTTGGTAAGGGTTTCATCGTATCTGACTCTCTTATCACTGTCTTTAATTGCATACCATCCAGGGGAAGGCTTATTACAATACCCAGCATCAATGGCAACATCAAGAAGGCCAGAATAATTTTGGACGCCGCCTTCCCAAGAAACAGTGATAGGTATTTTAGATTTTTCTTTGACATATCTTGATTTTTCCACGTTAATTACAAAGTGATAGCCTTGAATGTCCTGTCCTTTTTTATCTTGTTGTCTACCTAAGATCCATATATTATCGGCTGAATAGTATATTCCTGTTCCACCTGAAACAACTGCTTTTGGAAATAAACCTATTTCTTGATATGTATGGTTGACTGCAACAAGAGGTATATCTTTCATATTTAAATAAGGTGTGCACATTCTAAATAAACCTTTAAGTGCTTTAGCTCTTGACATATCAGCTACTGATTTTTCATTGATCGCATCTTCTAATTCTTTCTTTGATGCAAGATTACCAATCGAATCTATCATTATAACTACTTTATCTTTTCTATCCAACTGTTCTAGTTGACTGATTATATCAAATTTTAATTCTTCTACGTTTGTGACAGGTGTATGTAGAACTCTACTAGTATCAATATCAAAATTTTCAAAGTAAGATTGTGGTGAACCAAACTCTGAATCATAAAATAATAATACTGATTCGTCATATTTTTTAAGATATGCACTCGCCATAATTAAACCGAATGATGTCTTAAAGTGTTTTGAAGGGCCGGCCAATACTGTTAGGCCTGGAGCCAATCCTCCATCCATTGAACCAGATAAAGCTACGTTTATCATAGGTACATCTGTTGGTACCATATCAGATTCAGTGAAGAATTTAGATTCCGCGAGTATCTGCGTTTCTTTTATCTTTGAGTTAGTTTTTAGTTTATCCATTATTGACATTAATACATTCCTCCTGGTATAAGGTAAATATCAATTAAAACTGCGAGCAAACCTAGTGTTACTCCAATTATAATATTGTTTGTTAATCTTTTTCTTTCCAAGGCAAATCTCCTTTTAGCATTATATCATAAATTCATCTAATTGTAAACCTGTTTTTTCATAGCTTACATTTCTTGATTTGTTACATTGAACTATAAATTCAGTGTCTATTAATTGGTTATCCAGTCTTCCATCTACAAATTTTAAAACTTGATCCGCCATATCTGATGCTGTTCCTACTGGAACATTTTGGCATATATGGTTAATATTCTTCTTTCCTCCTTGCAGCTGGAAATCATCAGGTAAACCCATAATAGTTAAACATTCTCTAATAGTTAGAAACCTGTCTTCATCTGGATGTGTAAGTTCTAGTGGCATATGACCAACAAAGGCTCCTATATAGTCTTTAGGAATAGTAACTAGTCTTCTCATTATATTATTGCCTTGTTCTAGTTTCTTATGAATTTCCATTGCTTTATCGGATTGTTTGATGTATCCGTTATCCATAAGCCATGATGAGACTCTATTGTATTTAACACCATGTTCTTCAATGTAATCCATAGCATTCATCGTTTTCGTTAAACTTCTCTGGAACTCTTTATGTGTCATTCCACCGCACATTTCTTTTAACACAAATTGATAGTAGGGATTATCGGTAGGAGTCTTTTCATTTGCTAAGACATTCATAGGATCATTTGGATCTCGAATTACACTTCTTATCGTATCTTCAATCGGCTTATGCTTTCTTTTAAAGTAGTCAAATGGAGGTATCTTATCACCTTTCCAAAAGAAGTAGAATGCTCTATCTCTTACCTGCCCTAATCCATGAAGAATAGATTTCGTTTTATATAGTGAAAAAGTGTATCCGTATTTTTTTCCAATTTCTCGTAAATCTTTGACAACTGGTTCTCCCATCTTTGAAGCAAGTCTTGGTGCGTTTTCGCCCCAGAATACTTTAGGCTTGAGTGTACCCAGGACATGAGTGGCTGAAGTGCGCATCCAATCATTAGTAGAAGAATCAGAAGATGCTGAAGTATTGAGGCTAGACAAACCAGCACAAGGACACACGGTGTTAATAACATCGACAGAAGGAACGTCAGGTAACCTATCACTTCCAATAAGATGATAGGGAACTTCTCTTTTATAGTATTCCACAAGGTGATTATCATTTGCTTTAAAATCTTCATAGCTTAAAATATATTCAGGTTTTTTTCCAAAGACGTTTTGCATTGCAATAGTTTCTCCACCTATCAGTGGAACTATGCTAGCGTAAGTATGGTTCATGCTAAGTCCTCTGTTCTCCACCCTTTATCAACCTGAACATTTACTGCCCTAGCTCGCGGTAAGCAGTTGGGAGTGAGTATATCATTGATTACAACTCTACAGCCTTGTGACACTCCAAGTATCAGTTGATCATAGGGTATTAGGTTATCTTCTAGTATTTGTTCTGTAAATTTTCTAGCACCTTCTTTCCTAGCAGACACTAAGATTATGGTATCTCCTCTTGAATCCAGTTCATCAAGAGTTTCCTTGACACCAGGAAGAAGTTTTGCAGAATTTTTAAGATTTGAATATCGATGAGCGTGAGTAAATATTGTTCCATCCAAATCTATAAAGTATGTATTATTTTTCTTAGTGTAATATTCTGAGATCATTCCCTTAAATAACGCAAGATCTTCAGGAGTTCCTGTTGACCAGTATTTACCTATACCGTTCTGCTCAATTGAACTCGTTCCTATAGACGCTTTATTTTTTATTAGATAGTTATAAGTTTCAGATACATAAGTTTCACCTCTGAAAGATTTAAGAAGATCTTGAGTCGATTCTTTAAAGTCTTTGGCTCTTCTCCAATAATGAACACCTACCAAAGCCTCGCCGCCCTTTATAGGTTTATCTGGTTTTTCTGTCATTTTTCTGACATAACCGTTAATAGATTCAGCAAATGAATTTTTCAGCTTATCTGATTTATAAGTTAACACACAACCTTGATACTGTCTTGCTTCTTTTAAGAATATATTAGGATTCCAATCTAAATATTGATCACAGTTAGTTACGATTAGTTCACCATTATAATTATCTTCCAGACCATATAGCGCAGTTTCTGCAGCACCGGTAGTAACATGATCAATTACTTTTATCTTTGGCGCACAGGAAAAAGTATTTATATCCTTAAGCTCCATTTCCAAATCGTTTAAATATGATCCTCCTAGATCTCTACATACAAATATGTACTCTCCCTTTATTCCTAAAGATTCAACAGTGTATCTTATAAGGCTCTTATTGTTTACTTTAATTAAAGGTTTGTGTGTTTTATAACCAGCATCAGTAAACCTTGAACCTAATCCCGCCATCGATATAATTACTCTCATTTAAACATACTCCTATATTTTATAGCATAGTCAGTGCATATACCTAAAGCGCCCTTAGGTATTTTTTCTCCAGTATTTTCTGGTAGTACTATATATGATCCATCAAATCCCTTGCCAGGAAGTGCCCACAATTCACGTTTCGATGTCATTACAACATCTTCGTTAGTATGATAGAAAACTCTCTTATCCCATTCAACTAGATATTTAAGAGATCCAATGTCTTTAGCGTGAAACCACACTTTTTTATTGTCAAAAAGCCATTTAGGAACCGTAGGTCCTGGCTTATCATGTCCTAGCTTCAATTGATTATTTTGTAACCAAACATCAACTTCAACATCAAATCCAAGTCCTAAAGCAGACATGATTGATGGTAGAGTATTTTCTTTATTTTTATCCGGACCATTTACTAATCCTCTATGTGCTATAATCTTCATCTTTTCACCACGTACTTATCACCGACTACACTCGGCGTTTTTACACACATTATTGAACAGTCTTCTAAAAAGTTAGGATCAACTACGAATTCAGGGTGTATAACAAATAAGTCACCCTTCTTGTAAATCACACCATCAATTTCAACTGCTCCTTCCATAACATAGTTATATTCAGTAGCAATCTTATGATAGTGCTTGTCCCATATTTCGCCTTTAGGATGAGTTTTTACTGATACTTCAAAATCTTTGGTTTTTAATAATGAAGGATTAAAATCACCGATGAACCAACCGCCTTTAAAATCGGATATGTCATGTGATGTTATCGTTCCCTTTGTCATTCGCTACCTCCACAGCATGTTTCATAATAATATCGTTTATATACTTTCCACTCTTTTTATCAGGTGTAATCATATCTTGTAGCTTGTTGTATAGTTCATTATACAACATTTCATTGGAATTGTAAAGGTTTATTTTCTCTAATAATTCTTTCGAGTCTTTGACTCTTAGTTCTTCAGGAAATCCAATATTGTTTTGTTCATCATAGCTAGGATGCATGAAAGGAATTATTCCATGCTTAATCATTTCCCAGAATTTTCCAGTCGCCCAACCGGGTGCTATTGGAATACAGAATGTATACTTAGTTCTTGGAAACTGCCAAGATAGTTCTGACATAGCAACTTGTTGAATCCTAGGATCTTTAAGAGCCTTTTCATTCCATACACCATAAACTTGCACATCTTCAACGCTGTCAAGTATAAAGTTTTTAAGATCATTGTATCTAGACGGTTTTCCTTCATTTAACCAAAGAACCATGTTAATATCACGTTCTTTCTTTACAGGTTCATCAAAGAAAGAATCGAGTCCTGATGGTTCTTCCTCTTCAACCACATAAAGAGTTTCCAAGCCTGAATATACTGCTGGAACTTTATCTACAACCATGTCATCTTTTTCATATGAAACTCTATGTTCTACATCCATAGTTTCATTCATAAGCTGTAAGACTCTCTTAGGTGGAACTAATATATCCTTTGTAGGCTTAGGATAACATCTTGGATCAAGTGAAAGAACTGTATAAGGAATTTTCGTCTCATTGATAAAATGATGAAGAGGACCGGCATATTTAGCCGCAGCCATCAATGTCTTAATATGTTTTCCTTCCTTCATAGTTTTACCTTGAACAGCATATTCAAGAACTCCACCTGCAATAAAGATTCCAACGTCAAACTTACTTTCAGTTTTTATGACATGATCAATAAACCTCCAAGATTCCGTAGTTTCATCTTTATCATCTTGATTATCAAACCAGTCATTAAACTTTGCCCATACATCTACTACATTCTTATGAGGATCAATTTTATTTCTTATTTCAGGTTTTAACCTAGAATAATTAGATCTTCCTATTAAGTAAAAAGTGTGTTCAGGATTAAATTTAATAAGAGTTTGAAATATAATTCTGGCATCGATGGAACCGGCAGTCATAGCCTTCTTTCCTTTACCCTTTTCTTCAGGGCCAAACTTAATTGATTTTCCTATTTTACCTATTGCAATTTTCATTGAGGTACTCCTTTATTTCATTCATGACTTTAGGTTCAAAGCTCTTATCATTGAACTGACGATTTAATCCAGAAGGATGAGGTGCTTTAAAATGCTTAACTTTATTCCTAGTTAAGTATGTATCTGCTAAAGTACCTAATGTTATTATCTTTCCATATTTTTTAAGTTTATTAGTATTGAGAGTAACTTTCTTAAGAGTAAGATTCGGTATAAATTCATCAACTAAATTTACAAAATCATATTTATCTACTCCTGCGTTTATCATCCACTTTCTAACTTTACCAAGTGTTGGAGAAGTTTCAGTTGTTTTATTAGGATTAGGACTGTGTCCTATCACTATCACTTTATTCATAATGTAAACCTTTCAATTGCTGCAATAAAAAATTCATATCCTACCCAAGCAAAAAATAAAAGTANTAATGTAACTAGAAATTTATTCATTCCATCATTGCTACCGTTATGTTTCCACTCATCTTTCATAATTTATTCATATACTCTATTATGTGTATCATTTACTCTGATAAACGTAGCACACTTTGATAGAGACTTAAGTTTTTCTGCACCAATGTATGTACACGCTGATCGTATTCCTGACAGTATGTCGACAATAGTTTTATCTACAGGACCTCTGTATTCTACCTCTACCGTCTTACCTTCTACCCCTCTATATTCTCTATGAGGAACATTGTGTCTAGACATAGCGGATTCAGAAGCCATACCGTAAAATTTCATCTTTCCATCTATGATTTCTCCATCGCACTCATCGTGTCCTGATAACATTCCACCAATCATTACAAAGTCTGCACCTGCCGCAAATGCTTTTACAATATCACCAGAAGAATTACATCCACCATCTGCAATAATATGAGCATTTAATCCATGTGCCGCGTCTGCACATTCCATAACAGCGCTGAGTTGTGGATAACCAACACCTGTTTTTATTCTTGTAGTGCATACAGATCCTGGTCCTACACCAACCTTAATAATATCTGCACCTGCTAAAATCAGTTCCTGCGTCATGTCTGCGGTTACAACATTTCCTACGACGATCGTAGCATTCGGTACCTTCTCTCTTAAAGATTTTACTGCATCTATGACTGATATAGTATATCCATTTGCAACGTCAATACCCATAAAATCCCATTTTGAGTTATTATCGGCTAAAGTATCTATGTCTTCCAATCCACCCATCATACAAAGATTTTTTCCTTTAAATGTGTTAATACTATTTTTTAAATAGTGTCTGGCCGGACTAGTAATCATCTTATGTTTAAACAATACTTTGTACATTTCTGGTGTTCCGACAGTATCCATGTTTGCAGACATAACTGGTATACCGGTCCAGTTTCTCTGGCTGTGGAGAAAAGTATATGTTCTTGTCATATCAACGTCACACCTAGATGTAAGAGTAGATCTTTTAGGCCTGATAAGTACATCAGAATAATCTAATTTTTTTTCATTCTCAACTCTCATAATTTATTATACCACACTTTCTTATTCATGTAAATAAAAATTTATATTTGCTTCCGATAATAATTTTTCAGATAGTTTCCAAGAATCATTCCATTTTTTTGGAAGTTTTGGAGCTTTCATAATAACTCGTTTTATACCTACCTGTATTACACCNAGACANCACTTAGAACATAAAGGCAANCCATATATGTANANAGAAGCTCCATCTAAACTAACTCCGTTATAACATGCATTATATATGACATTCATTTCGGCATGAACTATCCTATCATATTTAGATTTCTTATCTTCTAATAAACCGATATTATCACGAATACCTCTAGGAAATCCATTATATCCTTGAGATAGTATTTGTCCTTTGTCACCAACTGCAACTGCTCCACATTGAGTTGAAGGATCCTTAGACCACTTGGAAATTTCTTCTGCTAGATCCAAGTATCTTTCTTGCCACTTCCAGTTTTTCATTAAGGTATTAATGATCATGCAGCTCCTTTATATCCTTCCCACCAATCTGGTGCCGGCCTTCCCCAGTCCCATTTAGCAAATGGCTTAGCCGTATGATAATAATTACGATATGCCTGTACAGCATCACCTGGAACTATACAGTCAGGATAATGTGACATAGCTTGAGCAAACTCAGTTAGTCCAATATCAGGAATATTTGTAGGAGGCCTATGTAATAGTTCACCTAGTTTTTCCCAGGTAGCATGAACTTTTTTACGCCTAAAAGTATATTCATCAGCCATAGCAGCGAAATGTTTATAGTGCCACTTATAGTTATCCTTTGATTCGGTAGTCCATGTCGTACAAGGATGATACTTATGTACTGCTGCATAATACAGGCTTTCTCTTCCATCGTTAAAAGAATAATAAGTTTGTACAGTCTTACCTGATTTAGATCTTCTTTTTTCTGGTGTGCCATCTAATAATCTATGAGCTGTACTTAGCATTTGTGCTGACTCAACGATCATTTTTGGTATATGTTTATCACACAGCATTTGAGCTGCAAGTGTAGGATCTTTATGTAATATAAAAATATTCATTATTCTGGTTCCTTTACTAAATGAAAGTGTTGTTCATAGACATGCAAGTTTTGTACCTGCCAATATATAAATCCTGTACCTAGTTCATCTTCATCACTATCAAGAGATTCATTATATAGATTTATAATTTCATGATGCATAAACTGTTGCCATGCGAAATCATTCTTATATCCATATATTACATCATTGGAGCGCATTTGAACTACGCAATGTATCTTATCGTTTCTTATGTAATAGGATACTGCATTTGTACATATAAAATCATCTTTACCTAATTCATTATATTCAACCCATATTGAAGGCCTATTGTAAACTATAGTAGCTCGACGTGTATCTTTATTACGCATTAACTCGGCTATAGCATTTGACATTTGGTTATGATACTTAGAAGAAAAACATAGTAAGCCATAGTTGGAATTTATTTCACCATGTTTATTTGCAGATAGCTTCCATGCTCGAGGAGGTTCTCTATCTTCATCAAATATATCATTTATATTTGTAGACATTGATTTGTACCATTCTATTTCAGAATTAATATAATCTTTATTAATTGTACCAAATATAGATGGTTCATCGGCTATGAAAGATGCACCAATCAGTTCAATTGTTTTCTGTCCTGTTTTATCTACAGTAAAGTTTTTATTTTGTAACTGTTCTATGAAGTGTTTTCTTATATGTGTTGTATTAATTATCGGTAACATTTGCTTTTTTCTTTTTGTTAAACATATCTCTTTGAGGATCTTGACCTTCCATCTTACCTCGTATATAAGATACAGCAAAAGATGAATAGTTAATAAGATCTTTATAAGTATCTTCAAGAGATTCAAAGTTTGGACTATCACCTGCTTCAAGCAATGATTGAGCACGAATTAGTTTTTGCCATATCATATCATGAATAGTATCAACACCACGACGATAATGCATAGCTTGAACTATGTTGGATTGTTCATTTTGATAATCTTGAGATTTTTTAGTTTGCAGCTCAGCACATTCTTGAAGAACTTTTACAGATTCTTTCATATTTTACTCCATTTCTTTTTATTGTATCACAGTTTAATAGTAATGTAAACAGTTTTTTTCTCTTAAATCGAAGTTCTATACACATATTCTATAGCTCTATCAGCTTCAGTTTCAAAGTCCCTATGCTTATACCATTGGCCGTTATCATTATCGAACTGCCTACATAGCTCGGCAATTTCATCAGGTTCTATAGGATATTTTTTTCTTATAGCATTACTTGCAGTTGCAACCATTATTTGATACATCTTATGATACCAACCTGTTTCACCTATAGCCATATATTCTGATGCTAGTTTTTTTGGAAAGAAAGGACAGTCACGATAACTGGACCATTCGGCATTAACTTTTTCATCCCATATTTTGTCTTCCATATATTGAAGAACTTGGTCTTGCATCGCTTTAGGTAACCTATCGAAAAAAGAATCATTATCATCTTTTTCTACGAATTGGTGCTTNTCCATAAGTATTTCNGGAGTTATAGCAAANCCTTTATTTGTAAATATAAANTTNTANGCANNNGGATATTGAGCTGGAATATAATACATACGAGACATATCTTTAGTTTGCCTATCACCNAGNTTATCAAACTCAGTATTTAGTGCATACCANAANTGTTTTATTTGNCTGTTNACAACTGGTTCAGATAATTTGAAAACCANCCTAAACTTTGGNTAATCTTNTCTTGAACTAGCTGTACTGTAGCAGATATAGTAGTACTGTCCAAATCGTTGAGCAAGTTGCTGTTCGAGGTTTCCGTTGTTAAAGCTATGATCATCAACATCAATAGCAGCCCAACCGCTCCAATTAATAACATTTTTATTAGCACGAGTACTATCGGGTGTGTAAGTAGCAGGACTAATAAGAGGAGAACTAGTGCCGTTTCTATCATAATCTATTCCCTTTCTTCCAGGCTTTTGTGACAAACCATAGAGCAAGCTTTCGAACAAATCCCATGTAGGGAAGTTCATTCTCTTGTGAGTTTTATTATCGTATATGTTTTTAAAGAGTGTTAGAGAGTATTCCATGGTTGTCGTTATGTTCTGGTCCTTTCCAATCTTTTGGCTTAATTAAATCAGGTAATCCAAATGGATTAGGCCTGGATTCTTTTATTCCAACTTCTTTTGACATGTTTGCTTCATGTACTTGGTTCCAAGCTTTATTTCCATCAATACCGAATGCGTCTAGCGTACCAATAGCAAATACGCACATATCAATTAATCCATCGACTATTTCTTCCGGATTTTTATTTTCTATAGCCTGGTTAGTTTCATCAACTTCTTCCTGAATCATTTTCATTCTAAATTTTAAAAACTCATTCAACATGGAGTTATCAACATCGGACTGTTGTTGAGACTGTACCCATTTCTTAACACCAAACTTATGGTGCATTTCACTAATATCTTTTGCCCAGTTATCAGACATATTTTTCTCCTTTATACAAAAAAATCTTCCAGTGAAGAAACTTTTTCCACCTTCCAGTCAATAGCATCGAGTATTATCTTCATAGGTTCTATGAAAGTTTTTTCAAACTGTAGATCATAATCTATATAATCATGTAATTTAAATTCTTTCGGCAATACTTCAGGAAATGATATAATATTTTCCATCATAACATTTGGAGTTTTTAAATATACAAATTTAATTTTATCTCCACCTGAAATAGGCTCATACTTATTTACTAATCCTCCTTCATTTAGCATCTTATTATATAAGATGGATCCACGAATATGAATAGGAGTACCTTTCTTATATACTCTATGCTTGTCCTTAAACTGATCAACATTGTTAGCTGACCTAGGAAAGGATATATTTTCAGGAGGTTGGTTCTTAAATTCTGCTTTAAAATCTTCTATAAACTTTTGAGTTTCTTCCTCATTGCCATTTACTATAATCTTAAATGCTTCTTTAAACTTATCTCTAACTATTTGAGGAGTAGAAGACTTAATAGCTTCAATACCCATAATCTTAAGTTTAGGGTTAGTATACTGTACACCTTCATTGTTATGTACATTTAATATATATCTCTTTTTTGCTGTCCATATTCCACGATCTGCGATTGCTTCCCTAGCCATGACCATCCTCGAGGTATGACAGTTCATCTTATAATTTAATTTCTTGTATGATTTTTCTAAGTTCTTTTCAAAATGATCTTTACATATTTGATCTAAGAATTTAACAGGATCTTTAGGATTAAACTTTTTAACTAGAGGACCAAAGTTCACATAAAGAGAATCAGTATCAATTGCTATAACATAATCTTCATCAGTTTCCAATAACTCATTTATCGAGTTGTTCATAGCCTTTTCAGCCCATCTTATTGCAAGCTGACCTGAATAAGTTATACCTTCAGCAATTTTAAGATCATAATACCTAAACCATCTGTTACCCATTGCACCGTAAAGAGAATTAAGAAGGATTTTAATTGCCATCTGTCTATTTTCAAGTTGGTTTATTTCTGTATCTAGCTCATCAGTCTTTTGAAGTTCATATTGTTTCTTGGCAGCTAGCATCATGTTCTTAATAGATTTTCTTTCATCATAGTATTCTATAATAATCTTAGGAATCATTCCNTCAAAGCTTTTTGAATATGTAGAACCATTTGCNGCAACNGNNACATTGTGTTCTATAGCNTTNAGTGATTCGCCCTTATCATTGAGATAGTAATCAACTTTAGATTTGAAGTCATGACCTGTATGAGTCAGTGTTTCCGGAGACATATTGTATTCAACGATAAGGTTAGGATAAAGAGAATTTAAATCAAAAGAAACTACCCAATCATGCATNCCTACNTGTGGTTCNTTNACNTAAGCACCTTCAAATGACTTCTTTACTCGATCAGGATTTGANTGAATTTCTGCTACAGTTTTCTGTGAGTTTAAACTNCTGTAAATTATNGAATCCCATATTGCTGTTACGCCGAAAGTATCTCCATAGTTAACACCACCTTTATATGCTATAGTTAAAGCAAGTGTTATTAAACCCATCTTTTCTTCCATACGTTCAATAAGCTCTACATCTTTAATATTATAATCGATAAACAACTGGTGATTTTCTTTATAAAGGTTTCTTAATGAACCATATTCATCATATGACAGTTTCTTTTCACCTAAGACTACGTTTGCTATGTGATCAAGTTTATATGATTCTTGAGGACCATAAGTGTAACCAAACTTTAAAAACAGCTCATAATAATCAAGTGTTTCAATACCCTTAAGCGTAAATATATCATGCTCTTTGTTTTGTTTAGTGACAGTTCTATGATCTACGTGTCCCCACGGGGAGAACTTTTTAATATAGTCATGACCTAGTAATTTAAATGTCCTGTTAATTAAGTAAGGTATATCAAAGAACCTCACATTCCAACCGGTGACAATGTCCGGTGTTCTTTCAAACTCACTCCAATATTCAGCGAAGCTTTTCAGTAATTCTATTTCACTATCACATTTTATATATGATACATTATAGTTGGACTTTGATTTATCATAATCATTTAAACCCCATACGTANTAGATATTCTTTAAGCTGGATTTCAATGCTATCGATATGATCGGCTGGTTTGCTTCATTAGGATATGGAAATCCTTCATCAGATGCAACCTCAATATCAAAAGATACTACGTTTATTTTCTTTCTATCAAACTCAATATCTCGAGGAAATGCCTCAGTAATAAACTGTTGTATGAAATTTGAATGACCATATATTTTAAAGTTATCGACATGCTTATACTTATCAATGAAAGCCTTAGCATCTCTCATAGAGTCAAACTGAACCGAATCAACTGATTGGTTGTCCAATGATTTCCACTGGCTTTTCTTTTTTGATTTTATGTATAGTGAAGGTTTATACGAGATTTTCTTGATTATCTTCTTTCCAGCGTGATCATAACCTCTGTAAAGAATAGAATTGCCATAGCGGCTAACGTTTGTATAGAACTGCATATACCTATTCTATCACATTTTGTATGTAATGTAAATACTTTTTTTAGTTTTTTTTATAAATATTTTTTTGGCTCTGGGAGGTGGACTCGAACCACCACGCCTTGCTCAAGACAATAGAGAAACAATCTATCGCGTCTACCTTTTCCGCCACCCCAGATTAAGCACCGCCTGGTGTATTCTTTTTGTATGGATATTTTCCATCTTCTTTTTCTAGTTTAAATACTCTTGAATTGTAAACAGCTCCCCAGAACCAATTTGGTCCTGGAGGAAAGAGATGCCATACTGATATACTGTCTCTTCTGTTAATCTTACACCAAGCTATGATTTCTTTAATTCTCTGCATTCTTATCCAAGGCTGCAATCATTCTAGTCATACCAATACCTCCACCTACACGTGGAAAGAAATCAAATTCTAAGAACTTTTCCAATTCAGCTTCAACTCTATCTTTACCAAATAGTTGGAATAATAGTTGAGAATATTCCCCTTTAGTTATTGTATGAAACGTATCCCTCATCATATCCACATCAGTTGAACGTTCAGCAGATCCTATTGTTTCCATGCCTCCTAGTATAACATCGATCTTCTTTGAATGTATCTTATCTTCATACCTACTCATGTTCCAAAAGGGTGATGTAAATTCAGGAAAGTCTGTGATCATTGCTGTACCAAATTCATCATACATTTTATTTTCATGCTCAGCTTCAAGTTCTCCATCAACGCCGTAATGAGATTGCCATTCTTCATAAGTTCTTTCTTCTGGCTTTTTAAATCCTAGGTAATCTACCAGTTCATATTCCATCTTNTTAAGATCGTTTATATCTCCAGGCATTTCAAATTCAAACATTGGAAAGATAATATCATGCCTTCCTGGTATTGCGTTTGGTTCCTGCCTATACGAAGTAGAGACACAAAAAAACCCCTTACTATCGGGGCTACTTAATAATTCGTGTTCTAACCACATTTGACCTGTTTGTGGCAGCGGCCATATCTGACCTGCATAGTTATACGTTGCAACATTGAAAGGATCTTCACATGCTGCTAATATACTTAATCTATTCTGAGTATGGACTTCCAAAAAACCTTTGTCCAAAAAAAATGACCTTAAAAGGCCAACNGTNTCTGTAAATTTTTGNGGGGANATTAGTTGTGTCATTATAAGCTCCAATCATTAAATTCTGAGTTTATTTATACAATTAGAGCTTATAATAATTTATTTTTTTAATTTATTTTATAGAAGCTAATGCATCTTGTTGTTTTGCAAAATCTTCATCAGATAAAGGCACAAGTCCTGCTGGAAATAAATATCCATCAATACTCATAGCTTTTTCTGAAATAAATTCTTCCATAAATTCCGTCATGCCCGGTATAGCAAACATATGATCATTCTTAACATAGAAGAATAAAGGCCTAGCTCCTGGGTATTTGTATGATGCAATATTGTCAAAATTTAATTCAACTCCATCTATTACAGAAGCTTGAATTTTATCTCTATTAGTATCAAAGAAAGAGTAACCAAACACTCCAAATGCAATAGGATCTGCAACTAATTTTTCTACAATAAGATTATCATTTTCACCCATTTCAATTGCAACACCATCTTCTCTTAATACCTTATATCCACTCTTTGTGTCACCAGAGTATAATCCTAGCTTCTTCCAACCATTCTTCATAAATAAAGACCCCATAGCATCTCTTGTTCCAGAAGTAGGAGGAGGTACCATAATAGAAATAGGTTGTTCAGGAAGACCTATCTTAGCAGTTCCCATTGTCGAAGCAACGAACACATCTACTTGATCCCATGTCATTAAGAAGTTCTCTTGCATAGTACCATCTTTAGGTAATTCTTTTGCAAGTGCGGCAGCTATATGTGTGATAGAAAGACTAAAGTTTTGTTCTTCATTCGAATTTGCAAATGCAAGTCCATCATTGCCTACGACAAATTCTGTAAATGCCACACCGTTTTTATTACATGTAGCAGCCTCTTTTTCTTTCATAGCACGTGATGCGTTTGTAATATCTGGGTGTATTAATCCAATACCTGCACAGAACATTTTCATACCGCCTCCCGTACCAGTTGATTCTACGATAGGAGCTGGGTATCCTTGCTGTGCAAATTTCTCTGCGACAATTGTTGTAAAGGGATATACTGTTGATGATCCAACAATACTGATTTGTTCTCTAGCAAAAGCATTTCCTGCTAAAAGTAATATAAATAAGCTTGTAAGTATATTTTTCATGGTTCCTCCAGAACTGTGTTAATTAAAAAAAAACGAGAGTCTGTAGCTCTCGTTTTTTATTTATAGTGAATTTTTGCATTGTAACAAAAGTTTAATATTACCAGCTGAATGTTATACCAGCTACAATATTTTCTCTTTCCCAAGTTTTATCTAAACCCGTCTTAGCATAGATTTCTACATTTTCCATTCCTGGCATCATCATAGAAGCTTTATAATCAGAACCTGAGAATTCAGTTCCAATAATATCAAAATCTAAATCTGCAGTTAGAGTAAGTCCACTTAAATTAATTGACTTACCTACTTCAGCTGTAAGTGTAGAAACTTCGGTGTCTACATTGTACTCACCTGTTGCTTCCCAATCTAGTCCAAGCATACCTGCGTAAGCTGAACTCGTTAATCCTGTTGCGAGGATTGTTGATAGTAATAGTTTTTTCATTTTTACCTCCCTAATAACTCTTACTTAATCTCCACTTGAGATATTCTAAGCTCTCAATTGGTTCATATTTATCTGGTTGTTTTGTTAAATTTTTAACGATAGTTCCAGGCTTTGGATCCACGAAGTGTGGCATACTAAACCTGGGCTTGTCAATATGAGAGTTGACAACTCTATGCTTAGTACTTTTAAAATAATCATTAGTCCATCTCTGTAAAAGATCTCCTATGTTTATAACTATTCCATTTTTCATATATGGTACTGGATGCCAGTTTCCATCTAAATCTTGTACTTCCAATCCAGGCACGTCATTCAACTGCCATAGTAGTGTAATGGTGCCGTAGTCGGTATGTTCACCTATCCTCATCTGTTTCTTTTCAACAGGACCTTTATAGCCTGGATAGTGTATAACTCTTGTTGTGCTATAGTTTTCTTTATGATAGTCAACAAGACCGGTCGTATGAGCATTTCCTAATTCCAGTATGCTGTCAAACTGCCAAAGAATTCTTTCAGTTACTTCATCAGCTATCATGACAGTTTCTAATGCAACTTCTTTAAACCCCTCAATCTGAGTCGGCCATAAGTGATCAGGCATTCTCTTATCATTATAGTTGAAACTCTCTTTCATGTCTTTCGGCGCCGAAGGATCAACGTTTTCTTTTAGCCACATAGTATAGCCTAGGTTAGTATCTCCTTCGTAAGGATACTTCATTTTAGTTTCTAGTTTTAAATCAAAGAAACTTCTGATCTTATCATACCACCTGTTTATGATTCTGTCTTGATATGAATATGTCAAATTCGTAAATACCGCGAAGCCTACGGTAGTGTAGGCCTCACGTATCTTATCTTGTAATTGACTGTCTCTGTAATCAATTACTGGTATCATTATTTTGGTACCGTAGCATCAATGCCTTCAACATAATACATCATAGTATTAAGATGAAGATCGTCAGCAACTTCACCATCGGCAAGTTGTAGGTTTCCTTGGTTATCCTTTATAGGACCAGTAAATGCAAAGTACTCACCAGCTGATATAGCATCTTTGACCTGTTGAGCCACATCCATNACNTCATCTGGCATATTTGTGAATGGCGCCATTTGTACAGCTCCTTCGTCCATATGACCGAAATAATCTCCAGTGATCCAAGTATCAGTAAATACGTGACCTACACGTTCTATGTAGTAAGGACCCCAGTTATCGATAGTAGCTGTTAACTGAGCCTTAGGTGCAAATCGTATCTGATCAGATGCCTGACCAAATCCTAACTTACCTTCGATCTCTGCAGCCTGAAGAGGTGCAGGTGAATCGGTATGCTGCGCTACCATGTCACATCCGTTAGCCATCATGACCTTAGCAGCTTGAGCTTCTTTAGGAGGATCATACCAAGTATTGACCCAGATGATTTCTATTTCAACATCAGGGTTCATCTTCTTTGCTCCTAGGAAATACGTGTTGATTTCACGAATAACTTCAGGAATTGGAAATGCAGCNACATAACANATNTTATTNGTNTCNGTCATAAGNCCTGCAATAATACCTTGTACNTGNCTNGCTTGNTANAGTCTTAGNCCATANCTNGCCATATTNTCAGATTGCTTNTAACCNGTTGCATGNTCAAANTTAACATNNGGATANTCTTTAGCAACTTTTAACATAGACTCCATATAACCAAAAGATGTTGCGAATATAATATCTGCTCCTTCTTCAGCNAGATTTCTCATAACTCTTTCNGCNTCTGGACCATACTTAACATTTTCCACGTATATAGTTTTAACTTTATCACCATAAGCTTCTTCAACCTGCTGTCTGCCAATATCATGTCTGTATGTCCATCCATGATCTCCAATAGGACCTACGTAGATAAATCCTACTGTAACTTCTGATTTTAGATTAGCTCCTAGTCCGAATGCTAGGCCAGGGATTAAAAGAAAAAAAGTGATTATTGAGAGAAATAAATTTCTCATTCTTAGTCTCCTTTCGAGGGTGTTGAGGCGGGATCGTAAGGACTACTCCGCCGGGTTTAATTTAATCATAATATAATATTCTATTCAATTTTATCAGGCAAATGATCGCTTAATACCAAATTTCTATTTTCAATATGCTTTTCTGCAATTTCTTCTTTAGATTGTCCGTAGTAAGAAACCGCATGGTGTTTTTCTATCATGTAATCATTTAGTGATTTATCAGCGAAGTCAGTGGTACGCCATAGTTCACCGAGTATTCTGCCAAATTTACCCTTAGCATCATACTCTTTTGTTTTTAAGACTAACCACTCATCATCCAAAAATTTAGTGGCGAAAGATTTTGCCGCTAACCCGTATCTCTTTTCCTCTAAATCTCTAGTACGAGATTCAGGAGTGTCAATACCGTATAATCGCACTCTTTCACCTTTTAACCAGACACCAAAACCTAAGTCAATGTCTATGTCCATAGTATCACCATCAATAACTTTAATTAATTTACAACGGTATTCATACATGTATTTTTTCCTTTAAGATTAAAAAAGGGGAGATTTTATCTCCCCTAGTGAAGTTTTACTTCTTATTCCAAATGTGCCATAGCACTGCTATAGCAACTAGTCCAACAAGACCTTGATCACTGAAAGTTGATACTAGTCCTAGAATATTATCTATGACGTGGATGTCTGGCCAGAAGGGAACGTTCATACCACTGAATAAAATTTCTAATACGATCCCTAAACCAATTAGGCTGACGCCAGCTTCCGCTAAACTAGATGCCCAACTTTTTATTTTTTCTAAGATTTCCATAAGAAATCCTCCTTGTTGTTAAACATATCTATATTTATATGTTTTAACGATTTTTTCTCTTATTTCTATTTCTTCTTTTTGCAGAACCGATTTTACGTCGTCCAGCAGGTGGTCTGTTTTTTCTTGGATGCGGCATTAAGATAATGCACGCATTCTCTCAACTAATCTGTTTGCTCTGTTTGTGACTTGTTTATACCATCTAGAATCTACCATTTCATCAGCAGCTTGATTCCAATCTCTAGCATCAACTCCTCGTTTCATTCCTTTAAATTTGGAAAGACGAGGACGTCCCATATTAAACATCATATTTGCAATAATTAATTGAGCTTCTTCGGGTAGATCATTGAAGTCATCATATAATATTTGACAATCTTTTATGACCTGTTTGACATCAGATTCAAAGCATTCTTTAACTCGATCATCGGATACAGGTGTTCCAACGTCTTCTCCATACTCTTCATCTGACTTTGTGATAAGATGGCCAATACCAAAAGTAGGCAGGCCGAGATGATCCAAGTAAATTTCATGCTTTACTCCTTCATCTATTTCTAGTTCTTTTCTGAGTGTATCAATATTCATAATAATTCTCCAGTAATGCCAAGGAGTGTTCCTCAGCATTACTATATATATGTTTTTATTACGTAACTATTTTACCTCGAGTATTTTTTAAGTTATCTAAAGAATATTCTAAGTAATCTAGAGATTCATTTCTATATTCGTTACGCTTAAGAGCTCTTGCGATTTCTCTATGAGCCCTGTACATTTGTCCTTCTTGTAGTTTTCGCACTAAAAGATTTAATGCTCCATAGCTACTACTTAATAAAAATAGTAAACTACCCAGTAAGAAATTTCGATTTCTTTTTGTCATTGGTTACCCCATTAGATGTTATGTTAATCATTTGGGGACGCTTCTCTTCTGGAAGAACTACTTCTATACCGACAGTTAAAATTCCATCCGTTAGATCTGCTCCGCTGACTTCGGCGTACTCTGACAACCTAAACGACTTTAAGAACTTTCGACCAGAGATTCCTTTGTGAACATACTTGTCTTGATCTCTTCTTGGTTCACGATCACCTTTAATAGTTAATACGTGCTCCTTGAGTTCAATTGAAATATCTTCTTTCTTGAATCCAGCTATAGCAAGTTCAATATCATACTTCATACCGTCGTATTTTACAACGTTATGCGGTGGATATGAATCTTTTGCGTGATTTGTTATGCTTTCGAGTTCATCGAATAAATGGTCGAAACCTAAAAAAGCGTTCCTTGGGAACATAAAAGTACCAGTCATATTTTCCTCCTATTGACTTAGCAAGGTTAAAATTTAGGACCCGTAATTGGCATCCTATTACTATATATATTATTTATTTCCTATATTATACTTAGGACATAATTCCCATTCATTTTTTTCTTTGAATGAGATTATTTTTATCTGTCTTAATGGAGCTAGAGGTTTCATTTTTTCTTTGTTTTCAACCGTTAGCAAACCCCAATCGCTCATAAGTTGAGCTATCGTGTTTCTTCTAGCAACATCATTGACTTCTAAATTCGATTTTTTTCCATCAAGTAAAAAGAGTTCTTTAAAGTGCACGATAAAATACCTACCTTGCTTATGCAATATGTGACAAGATTGATAAAGCTTTTTATCTTTTCTTGATGCTACACCAATTCGTGTTAATGTTTCTCTTACTTTCAAAAAGTCATCAGGTTCGTTTAAAACGACCTCTAACATTTCTGATGGATTCCACTCTACAATACTATTTTCTTCCACCTTTATTCACCTTCTGTTTTAACACGTTGATTTGTTCAGGTGTGAGGAGAGTTAAAGCTTGGCGTGCTTTTTGATTGTTATAGCCATAATATTCTTTAACTACTTCAACATCACTTTCAACAGTGTTCTTTAACCATTTGGAAAATCTTTTTCTTTTCCTAACTATATTTATAAGAAAATCAAATTGTAAACGTTTATCTATTTGGTGATTCTTATTCATTTCATTAGCCATCAGCACAGTATCTTGAAAATATGATAAGCTTCTATTGACCATGAAAGAGTTATAGTCTTTTTCAGCAATATCATCTACCATAATATCTTTTTTACTGTAGTTGATAGAATTTACATATTCAAATGGATTCATAATTATCTCTGCTTAGTTATTTCATATAAACCTGAAAATATATCTTTACCAAAGATATTTTCTCTTAAAGGNGGTTTTGTAAATGACAGCTTATGTTTTATTAAGAATCTTTCAAAATCTTTCACTGATCCTGAGCAAGGATCACTTTCATGAGGCATTCCAGTATTTTGTTCATGGTTCCAATCAATAAACATTTTTCCATTACTGGCAAGTTGTTCAATCCATGTTGTTATAGTCTTATCAGGATCAAAGCTATGATCAAAAGAATTGCTATACACGATATCAAAATAACCTACCCATTCTTTTTTAGGTATTGCAAAATCATGTTGAACTGTCATTGGAAATTGTGTAGCAGTTTCACTTATTTCTGTTCCTATTACATAGGAAGAAGGACCCGTGTGTTTCTTAAATAGTTGTTGCTCTTTACCGTTCCTAGTTCCATGACATAATACAGTCGATGGAAATGAACATCGTGAAACCATCCATTCTATATGTTCTTCTTTAATTAAAACCCAATGCAGTTTTTTCTTATTATAAAATGTCTGTCTTTCTACATAATGATCGTAGTCTTTGTACTTATATACCTTCATTTAGCAAACTCTACGTTGGCCATTATTTCAGTTAGACATGCAACTACATTAAGCTCATGATCTGCGACAAATGCGTTCTTATATTGATAATCTGCTAATATTAAGACTACTTGAGGAATAGACTGAGGTGAAATGTGGTCTTGCATTCTATCATATATTCCTCTAAATATAGCAACGGCATCAACATCTATATTGTTGACTACCCATGACCTCATTTTTTTAAAGTCTTTGTTTTTTAAGTTTATGAATAAATCACTATATACATCAGAACTAATATTGCCACTATTACTAAGAGAGTGTATCCCTTTGTGCGAAAGTCGTTGTGATTCATTTATGATTCTTCTCCAATCTGGAGCATATTTCATAATCAAATCAGCTAAACTTTTTTCATCATACTTCACTTGCTCCTTGTTTAAAATATTTATCAACCTTTTCATAAAAAATGAAGCTAGTTTAGCCATATCTTTTTTGGAAGTGTTGAATTCATAAACACTACATCGAGAGTGTAAAGGTTCTATGATTCTATTTTTAAAGTTACATGTTAATATAAACCTACAATTATTTGAAAATTCTTCAATGAATCCTCTAAGTGCAGGTTGTGTAGATTGTGCATTAAGATAATCAGCTTCATCTAGTATTACAACCTTGTAGCCACCTTGAAGTGACACAGTTGAAGCAAACTGCTTTATCTTATTTCTTAGCGTGTCTATATTACCTTCTTCTGAAGCATTTATCAAGATAAAATCTAAACTCAGTTCTTTACATAAAGCTTTGGCTACAGTCGTTTTACCTGTACCAGCACTTCCTGTAAATAGCATATTAGGTAGTTCACCAGATTTTACTACGTGTTTAAACTGATCACTTAAATTTTCAGGTAATATAACATCTTCTATAATTTCAGGCCGATATTTCTCAACCCATAAAAAATCACTAGACATAAATGTCCTTTCATAATATAATAAAGTATTTTAAGAAGATTGTTGTTGGAGAGATTCGTAAAGTTGAACCAGTGAAATGCACTGATCTCTTAGTTGACCTATTGTTGTTAATTCTTCTCCTTTGAAACCTCCACGCTGGCATACTGCATCAATAACTGCAATCATACTGCGTGATGATCTGTTTGCTAATTCAACAATCTCTTGTTGAGGTGTTTGTTCAGCAGTTACTTCTGCTGGTGCGTCTGTTTTTTTATCAGCCATATTATACTCCATAAGTTTTAAAAAAGGCAATGTAAATTAAAAGTGCTATGATAACTAATTTACCATAATCAAGATCCCAGTTAGTGCCTTCACCGACAGTTTCTAGGAATTTATAAAATGATTCTAAGATAGGATTTAATTCTTTTTTCATATTATTACTCATAAGTTGAAGTTTTTTCTAATGCAATCCAATATTGCAAATCATATTCTTTGTGTTTAAAGTTTGAAATTAATTTTGATGATACACTAACTTCATAATCACCAGGAAGAATTTTCATATTCGGTATATTTATAACAAAGTTAAAGTTATCAGATTTAGATGTTCCATCTACATCGATTGAAAATTTATTTGACGTTACGTTTTGATTGTCGGCAACAGAAAGTGTTAATACATCTTTATTACCTCTTATTGACATTTCACTGTGACCAAGAGCACTAGCAGCATTCTTAATCTTATTGAAAGTGGAATCTTCCAAAACAAATGAAACATCAGGTTCAGGCATAACTATATCTTTATTAGGATAGGTTAGGCTTTCCTTTGATGAATAGAAATATTTAACTTTCATTCTACCGGATGAATCTCTAAATAAAATATTATCATCTTCGAATTTTAAGCTAGGCTTTGGATTAACCAGAGCTATAACACGTAAAAATTCATTTAGGTCGTATATACCAAACTCTTTTGGTATACTTTCTTCAATATTAGCTGAAGCTAAGACGTTCCTAGCTTCTGACATAGTCTTAATAGTATTACCTTCCAAAAAGAGCATATTTTGATTAATCTTAGCAAAATTTGCAAGGAATGCTTCAGTTTTTGCACTAAGTTCCATAATTTAATATCCTTAATTTTTTATATTTTTTCATTATATCATAAATCTTAATTAATGTAAACAACTAATTAAGTATTTTACTAAAATTTTTCTCTTTAGTAAATTCTATTTTGTTTTCAAACTTATCATCTAGGACTTCCCTCTTATGTGATATTACAAATACATTAGTATCATTAGTTAGTGTATATAATATCTTAAGAAGATTTTCAACTCCATCGTGATCCAAACTTGAATCAAATGTTTCATCGAGTACCAATAGGTTAGTTGATATCGAGTTCTTCATTTTGGCTATCTGTCTCCAAGAAAACAACAATGAAAGATCAATTCTTTGTTTTTCTCCTTCAGAAAATGAGTCATAAGAGAATGCATCTCTATGTCTTGACTTTATAGTTTCTTGAAAGTTTTCATCTAAGTCAAAGTGGACAAAGAAATCCAAGACTTGAAGATATTGGTTTACAAACTTATTAATTATAGGTAAATACTGTTTTATTATTTTAGTTTTAATACCTGTATCTCTTAACATCTCCAACATAGCCGAACTATATTGAAATTCTTCAGATAAACTCGTTTTATTATCTTGAAGTTTATTTAATTCAAGTACCATTTCATCGAGTTCTTGACTGGCATTATCAATATCTATTGTAGACGATCCTTGAACTTCCTTATTGAGCTTAGTCATTAGCTCATTTAGTCTAGTAATCTCTTTATGAAAATTATTAATATCGGATAGTAATTCTCTATAGTATTCTTGATGACTAATAGCACCTTCTAAAGAATTCTTTATTCCTTCAGAATTATGAGATAGTTGATTCATATTTCTTTGCAGTTCTTTAGCCTCAGTCTTAGACTCCTGTATCTTTTTTTCTCTAATTTCTTTCGTTATAGGTTGAGTGCAGGTAGGACACTCCAAGTGATCTTCATAGAACTTAGCGTTTTTCACGACTGATTCTATCTTTGATCTTACTCTTGCCATTGCATGCATGTTGGCCTGCTTTTCATCATTAAACTCTTTAAGATGTTTTTCTACTTTAGGAAACTCTTTATCATAATCGCCTTGAGCTACTTTAATTCTCTGCTTTAATTCGATTATTTCGTGATATGCATCATCGATTTGAGTTAGCTTGTCCTCTTTAACTTCTTCGTTTAATATCTTTATGTCTTTAATGTATTTCTTTTGACTATGAATTTTATTTTCTTTAATATCAATCTTATGATTAACTTCTTTTAAATTATCTTTAAGGCCATGTATTTCCTCTTTCAATATATTATTCATTTTAGAAAAGACGTTAATATCAAGAAGATCTTCTATAACTGCCCTTCTTGCATGAGCTCTCAACTGCATGAAAGGAATAAATGAAGAAGATCCTAGAACTACTACCTGATGAAATGACTTATGATTTAACTTAAGAATATTTTGTTCCAGTATTTTTTGATATTCTTTAGCATGAGATGATTGATTTAGCATCACATCATCTTTCCATATTTCAAATAAGTTTGGCTTTATACCTCTAATAATCTTAAACTGCGACTTACCAATTTTAAAGAAAACTTCAGTTAAGCATTCTTTTTGGTTTATAGAATTTATAAGTTGATCTTTAGTAATATTCCTGTGAGCTCTTCCAAACAAAGCAAAAGATAAAGCATCTAGAGCAGTCGATTTACCCGAACCATTTTGACCAACTATAAGAGTTGATTTGGATTTATTAAGTATTATTTCAGTTATTTGATTTCCGGATGAAAGAAAGTTTTTGTATCTTATTTTTTCAAATATTATCATTGTATCTCCAGAGCTTGAGCTTGCTGCATCAAGTCTCTCATTTTCACTTTTATCATATTTTTGTCCAAGTCTGTCGAAACTGCATCAACATAACTATCCATAAGCTGTGCAGTATCTTCTACTGAAACCTGTTCATCTTCTACATTTTCTCCAATAAATTCATTGAAGTTCTCAGCTATTTTCAAATCATGTATTTGTTGATTTTGTATTCTGTCCACGAACCTGTCAAAAGTAAAAGAATCGTTTTTATTAACGACTATTATCTTTACAAATTTATTTTTTAAAGACTCTACCTTATAACCATTATAATCTATTTTGTCATCATTGTAAAGGATTTTTTCAAAAATAGTACAAGTATTTCTTATCTTTTTCATTTCTCTAGTTTCAGTGTCAAGCTCATAGAAATATTTTGGATCATGATCATCTGACCAATAAAATTCTAGAGGAGCACCTAAGTAGTGTATGTTATCTTTTTCAGATGTAGTATGAAAATGACCGGTTAATACTTTTTCAAACCTTTTGAAAAACTTATGGTTGATTCCACCTTTATGAACTATTCCACCTCCAATTGGAAAACCATCTAATTCTAAATGACCTCCTAACCAATCGGCTTCACAATTTTCTATGAAATTAAAAGACTTATCATAGTTTTCAGAGTTTATCCATGGGACTAAGCCTATATTTAACGAGTCATATTTCATAACTTTAGGCTCCATCACAATATGGATTTCATTCATATAATGTCCTAGGCATTCCTTCAAAGAATTAAGATCATTGGTATTCTTGAAATAAGTATCATGGTTTCCTGGTATAATGTCCATCGTCATACCATTTTCTCTCAAAGGTGTTAAGAAATGTTTTCTATTATGATTAAGAGCTTTAAAGTTAACTATCTTTCTATTATCATAGTAATCACCTAAATGTAATACATGTTTTATATTGTTTTTTAAACAGTATGGAAAGAATATGGTATCATAAAATTCAGCTGCATTATTCAAAAATATCTCAGACGAATTTCTCACACCACAATGCGTGTCAGTAATTATAGCTATTTTCATTTATACTCCCATTGTAAATAGAGCTTTTACACCGTGCATAAGTTCTGGTTTTTTTCTGGCAAATACACACCATTTTTTAATGACGCTAACTGGAGCATCAGGAAAGTGTTCTTTTTCATAATCAATGAAGCTTCTACCTGTAGTATACACATCATCGACTATCCATATAGGATCTTTAGGGTCTTTAGTCGCATAGTGAATATTCAAAGCGTTGGCCAATGAATCGCCTCCTCGAGGTATGCCAAAGGCACCTCTACAGTTAAAGCCTTCTCTTTCTATCATCATTTGAGCTAAGCAAACCCAGTCATCCCAAGTCAGAGCATCACATTCTATTTTCCACTTTAAAGGTAAACCAGCATGACTAGTAAAGTCTCCTATTTGAAAAAGATTTCCACGTGGAGCGCTTCTAAAACTTCTCATATCATTCATAGCATAAATTCCTGTAAATCAGAGTCAACTTGTATTTTTCTTCTTCTCTTAATTTGCTTTGTTATTGTTTTAATTTTTTCATCTTTAGTTTTAACTTTTTCTATTCTGTTCCTTAATGAATCTACAAAACTATTAGCAACTTGCGTTGAAGCTTCATCGGCATTTTCATTTTCACTTATAAAGTTTTCTATTCCAGATTGTGTTAAGTATTTTAGTTTTATTTCTTGCTGTTTTTTCTCTTTTGCTATCCTTCTTAAGAACGCAAACCATGTTATTTGAGTAAAGTATGCAAAAGCATTCGGTTTACCTGTTCTTGTTGCTGCTTCCAGATTATAGTTGTTTATGGCCTTAAGGCAGTTTTCGACTGCATCCATTACCATTTCTTCTCTATAAGTATATCTTATAAAATTGGCCTTATGTGATAATCCTTCGGCTATCTTAAGAAAACAAGTAGCAATATAATCAGTTACTTTAGGAACTTCCTTTTTATTTTTCTTAGCGCTTTCAGCTGTTTTAACATATTCTACTACTGCATGAGAAAAGTCAGCATTATTGACATAATGTATATTTCGTTTTTTTGGCATAGTTTTATCCTTAATTCTATTCTATCATAATTTTACAGCAATGTAAACAAATTTTTTTCACTTTTTTTGAAAATAACTGTTTACACGAGCAAAAAACTGTGATACAATAAGACTATCGTCTGGTGGGGAGGAGGATATACTACTAGTGTAGGCGTCCTTTAGGGTTTTCCGGAAAATGAATTATCTTACCTTTTAACTCATTTTCTTCGATTTTAGCTTTTTCCATTAGTTTTTCAACTTCTTTTAGTTCATTATGTAATTCTTTTAATACATTTTGTCTGGTTTTTTCATCTAGATCACTTAAAGTTGCTCTAGTTATACTCTTTCTATCTGATTCTGTAACTTTATCCATTTCTTCCAGAAACTTATTATATTGAGTAGTTAAATATTCTGAAGGACTAGCTTCTACTACGATATGCATACTGTTTAAAATTTGCATATTATCCTTATGTTCTTGAAACATCAGCCATGGTCTGAATGCGTAATATCTAGCGCCTTCTCTATAGTTTTCCATGCTTATGACTTTCATAGGACGACGTATTACCATTGAAGGCTCTTCAGGTGTCGGCCATTCGATAACCTGACATACTATTTCTTCATCATTTGCAAGTTTGAACTGTTTTATTTCAAGAGTCATGTTAAATCTACCTTGTGTATTTTAAAATTAAATTTTTCTTTTTTATATATCTTAATTCTTTCTAACGCATGTATATATGAATAATTAGTTTTATCCTTAGACCTTATATCATCTGCAATATCAAAAAGTCTAGTATTAACATTATTATCACTTTTTCTTAATCCTCTCCCGATACTCTGTAAGACTCTAATTTGTGACTTACTTGGGCTAGCGAAGATAATGTTATGCAAGTTCCGAATATTAATACCAGTAGAAAAAGTACCGAGACTGGCAACAATAATAGCGTTATCTTGTTTCTCAACTATACCTCTTATCGCTTCTCTATCAGTGGTATCGACTTCACCGGACACGAAAAAAAGTTTTCTTTTTTCATCTATCCTGTTATTTATCAAATCATAAAGTACCTTACCATGCTTTTCAACAAATTGAAATAACACTAAGGTATTTCCTTTTTGATCAGAAGCTAACTTACTTATAAAGCTATTTCTATTAGTATTATTTATTAGGTAATCTATCTCTTCGTGATAAGTTTTTTTGCTAAAATCATTTTTAATTTCATTCGAATGATTTAACATTACCATGGAAATATTTAACTGGGCTAATGTATCTGAATCTTGAAGCTTACGAGTAGTAGTTACTTTAAATATTTTTCCAAACAATCCTTGCAAAACTAATTCATGAGTTTGACTTCCATCCAGAGTACCAGTTGTTCCAAACCTATATTTTGCCTGCCTAGCCTTGTGCATTATTGAAGTCAATGACTTCGCTTTAAATCCATGACATTCATCTCCAAAAACTAAACCGAACTGATCAAACCAGTCTATATTCAACCTATGAATGGATTGCCACGTGCTTATCATCACTCTCTTATCTGTATTCTTATCTTTTCCAGAATAAACTAGATGGCTGTCATTATATCCATAACTTTTAAAATCACTGTTCATCTGTTCAACTAAAGAAGTAGTAGGAACTATTATTAAAACTTTGTCACTATAATTATCTATATACCATCTCATCAGACAGTATATTATTAAAGATTTACCGGATCCTGTAGGAGAAACTAGTATGGCTCTCATTCTCTTAATACCTTCAACGAAAGCATCAAACTGATAGTCTCTAATTTTATGAGGAAGGTTTAGAGACTCTATAAACTCCATAAGAAGCTTTAAGTTTATAGGATTTTCTTCATCCGGAGAGCCGTAGCTAGAAGATACATGCTCCATACTATAGTTTCTTTTCTCACAAAAAGATCGTAAATAAGGATATAATCCAACTGGCAATTCTCCTGTTATCGCGTTAAATAGTTTTATCTTACCGTCCCATATCCTTCTTCTAAAGGCGGGCATGAACTTATGACCTGGTACGAAAAATGAAAAGAAATCTTTTAATTCTTCTGCAATACTAGGATCGCACTTAATATTTAGCACACTTTCATTTTCTTTAGTAACTAAGAGCTTATCCACCGCTTTCAAAAACTTTCCACTTTATCATATTACCTATAGTCTGGTGTCTCCACTTTATAGTGTCAACTATCTCTGTTAATACTGAAACTGTATTCTTATAGTACTCTATCTTTTCTTCTGATTTCTGTATTTCTGGATCTGCATCATAATAATAATCCATTTCACCTTTAAGAATTTTAAGACCATTGAATGGATCAGGGCTCCATCCTTTTTCACTTATTTCTTCTTCCGATAACTTGCCATTATAGTATAACCATTTTTCTTTCAATAAAACTTTTTGTTCCATTTCAGATTTTTTTAACTGAAATTTAGCTAGACTAAGAAGTTCTAAATATTTAGAGTGAAGCTTTGGCGTTTTTTGTGATGATTCATCAAGAGGCATCTCGATTAAAGAGTCAGATTTCCACTGCTCAAGTATATCATTCAATTGTAACATAATATTCCTATCTTATTTCAAAATATGAAAACCTAAAAGAAGCCGGAAATGATAAAAAAGATTCTCCACCGGCAATTGATTCAAAGTTTAAATCTCCAAGTAGTGTTGGGACTGCATCTCTATATATAAGAGATTTTGTCAGTACATTTTTGTTGTTTAATATTCCTACAGTAATGTCAGCTTGAGAAGGACTTGAAGTTGCTAACCTATCAGAAGGATTGATGTAGTTAGTTTCAACGAGAGTTTCCATCCAGTTATATAGTTCACTGTAAGACTTCATTTCTTCATCTACTATAATAGTCAATATCACTTCAGAAAAAGATAGTTTGTCACCAGGAAATGGTATTGATTGAACTCTTTGGAATGGAACTTCCATCGCTGACATGTTCATGCCCGGATGCTGAAAAGTCTGACAAAAAAACTCTAAGTTCGGATAGTGCTTGCGATCTATAATTACCTTATAACCTGTTGGTTGTAAGAAGTTATAGTTTGTTGTTAATGATGAATTTATAGACATAAAGTTATTTATACAACAAAAAAAGGGGCTGCCGAAGCAACCCCAGTTTGAAGTATTTTATAGTTATTAATTTCCGAGGATATGATCCACTCTGAAAATTCTATAATATTGGTTAGTTTTAGCAGATGCTAAACCATCTGAAGGAGTAGATCCTACAAATGGGTTTGAAACCATTCCATATCGTGTTTTGAAACCGATTCTTGGCTGAAATGTTTCTTCAGCTACTGCTCTGACCATTGTTAGTGGTACGTAAGGACAATAGAATAAACCAGCATCGTATGGGTTTGTTCCTTTGTATCCTACAGTTGCGTAATCGCCTGTTGCGTAAGGATCGATATATACTCTCATTCTACCGTTTAATGTACCGGCGAATGTGTTGCCTGTGTCATCAACGTTAAGTTGAGTATTCATTGCAGGTGCGTAGTCTAAAAGTCCTGAAGCTGATAGAGCAGATGCTACATCAGAAGAACATACTACGAAGTTACCTTTTCCTCTACGAGTTTCTTTTGCGATAATGTTCGCTTCTCTGTCCAACTGGACGATAAGTCCTTTGAACTTTTCTACTGACCATCTACCATCGGCATCAGTTTCTAGACTGAATATACCATTGATAGCAGTGTTAACTGTGCCAGCACCGAGTTTAGCTTGTGAGTTAATTGTTCTTACAACTTCACGGTTGATTTCAGCCATGATTTCAGTTGAAAGAATATTAGCTAACTCAGACTCAGCATCTAAGCCATGAATTGCTTTAAGATCCTGAGCAAGTTCTAAACTGTATTCAGCCTTGAGCGCTCTTGACTTTGCAGTCACTGTAGCTTTCTCAATTGTGAATCCCATTTCGTTGAACACGTGGTTAGTTGTGCCAAGTCTCTCAGCCTCTACTGTTGACATACCGCCTGCAGCAAGAGCAGTAAGAGCGGAGTCAGCAATTGTACTGTCTGGTGAACCACCAGCCTGTGGGTTTGTTAAACCTTCAAGACCAGAAACGTTATCCGAGTCGTGTGTTCCAGCAGAATCGCCTGAGAATCTTGTTTCAGCTTCGTTGTATAGAGCTTCTCTATTACCTGTTGAACCACCTTGGTATCTTGACTTCATTGCGAAGATCAAGCCGGTTGGTCCTGACATTGGCTGCACACCGCAGATGTCATATGCCATTAGGTTTGGCATTGCACGTCTTACGAGCGCGATGAGTACTGGATTCCAGTTATTAGCTGAAGCTACGTTATTAGCTGGTGCAGCTTCCGTCATAAATTGCATTTGACCTGCTTCTTCTCTTAATGCAATCTCTTGGTTTTCAAGAATAGCAGCTGTTACTGCCTTCTTGTGGTGATCTCCAATTTTACCCGCAGTTTCCTCATTAAGAACTGGGGCCCACTTTTCGATCAGTTTATCATAAGATACTAAATTTTGCATCTCTTTAGGCTCCCTTAATTTTTATCTGTTTTTCTAATCGCATCTAAGTATACGTTCATTGAACTAGATGTTTCTGCAGGTTGTGCATTATTATCTTCTTCAACTTCGTCTTCTGATACGCTTTGAGTTTTAGTTTTAAAATAATTTTCTTTTAGAGTCTCAATCTTATTCTTAAAAGACTCTTCGTCTTCGAAATCAACGTTTTCTGACAGATCTACAAGCTTTTCAACCTGTGTTTCTGCAAGACCTTTTGCTGCTTCTCTGATAACAGATTCGCGCTTAAGGTATTCAAGCTCAAGTGCTTGATCCATTGATTGCTCGGTTTGTTTGTTAAGCTGCTCTTCTAATTCTGCAACTTGATCAGAAAGATCATCAACTAAATCTACCTTAGATTCAGGAACCTCAATATAAGATTCTGTAAATAATCCCTTAAGGTTATTCATGAAATTCTCTGCGATTTCAGTACGTAGTCCGTTCTGGATAGCAAGTTCGTTTTCTTTCATCCATCCTTCTACTACGTAGTTTAGGTAGTTGTCAACTTTTTCGACTAGATCGGCTTTAGTTTGCTCGATCTCTTCAGAAAGTTCGGTTTTGTATTGATCTTCAATCCGATCGATTTCCTCAGATAATTTAGAATTGATCGCTGCCTCAAAAATAGTAGCTGCTTTATGTTTGAATTCAGCAGATAGTGTTGCTTCTGATTCTACTAGTGCATTGAGATCGTCTGAAAAATCTATGTTATTTTCGACTTCTCTTACTGCTTCTGCATCATCGTCTTCAACTGATTCTGCCATTCCAGAATGATAAGATGCATGTAACTTCTGCATTTCGTCTTTAGACATGCTCTGCATCTTTGTAAACATCTGGTTCATCATACCAGCTTTAGTTTTAGGCATAGGATCTTTCTTAGTATTATCTGATGCGCCACCTGGTGCTGATCTTTTAGGAGCAGTTCCAGTAGCGTCTCCAGCTTTATCTGCTGCAGCTACGCTAGCGGCTTCAGCATTTTTTGGATCGACCATTTCCTCTACGAAGTTATCTTCTTCAGGAGAGTCTTGCTCGATATTCTCTACTTGATCAGTCATTACTATGACTCCCTATGTTGATTATTGTTTAAGTAACGAGAGGAAATTCTTAAACTCACGAACTTCTGTCGCATAGCGATCGGATCGCGGAGCATTTTTAATTTCTGTCTCCATTTGTTCAATTGCCTTTTGCTCAATTACGCCGTTGTTCCATATCCATTCTACTCCCTCCATAATCCCATTAACGAAAGCTCCAGGGGCAGATGGATCTTGTACGATGTCAATCGCATTTAGAACATAATCCGGTTTTACAACCGCTATTCCGTCGCTTCTTGGCTCAAGACTTCCCATACCACGAGTTGAAACACCTAATTTTACACCTCCTTCGAGTAATTTCTTAGCGATATTACCGTTAGGAGTATCTAAAATTTTTGCTTTTCCCACAACGTCATTACCTTTATAGTTTAATTCGGTAACGAGATGTGAAACTTTGTCGAGGTTGATTGTAGGACCGCTTGGATGATTTAACTCACCTACGGCTCTACCATTACCTACGAATTCATCTTTATACTTATCTACGGCACCAAACAGTATCTGTTTACCGTATAATCTCTTATTTCTGTTTTCTCTTTCGGCCTGAGCAAACACACCTTCTATAAAATAGCTCTTCTTACCTTTATCATCTTCTTCTACTAAGAAATTGACGTCTTGATCAACGTGTTCTGATATCAGTTTCATACTAGCCTCTTGTAAATGCTATTTTAGTTATGTGCGTAGTGTTAGCTCCTGAATATATGAAATCAAACCTGTTCTTATGCATTATTACAGGAGAGTTTGCACCTATTTGAAATGAAGCGCCTGTAGTATCATTTGTTATTGTATCAGCCGCGGTTCCTAGTATGTAGACCACATCTGCATTTCCTACAGTAGACTTATTTCCGCTCGTGTTTATTACGACCTTAGCTGCTAATGGTTTGATTTGTGCTGTCATTTTAACTTCCTGTATTGTTTTATAAATTCATTAGCCGATAACATGGCATCTCTTTCAGATTTATAATTGTCTAATTTATCACCATCAATATATAAGCCATATTTCTTTATACCCCTGTCCATGAATGTACTTACTTGAACCGGTATATTCTTTATTCTTTTCTTAGTAACCATGGTCTCTTTCTTCGCCGCGGCACCTCTTAATTTTTGAAAAGATTTCATCTTACTATTATTTATAATATTTCAGTTTTTTACTCTGGTGAATTTCCATCATTATCATCTTGATCATAATGAAGTCCATCATTACCATTTTGACCTATGACGTCCATTCTCTTATTAGATTCTTCTTCATCCCATTCGTCTTCTTCTGATTCTTCTTCGGCCTCTTCATCTGATTCATCGGATTCATCTTCAGCATCATTTTCAATATGATCTTCTTCCTCTTCCTCTGGAGGTTCTTCATCATTAAATATCTGTCCGGCTAAGTTAACCTTTTCTTGTTCTAGAGCATCATCAACTTTGCCGAGCATCATCTCTTCAAACTCCTTACTAGCAGCAACATAGTCTTTAGCAGTCACTGCGTTTATAAAGTTTTCTGCCGGTGAAACCTCAGGAGTTTCACTTTCAGCATCTACTGTATTTTCTTCACTCATTATTTTTTCTCCTTTAAATTTAAATTAATTATCCTGTTATCGCCGATCCTGGAGGCGTAAAGTTCTGTGTATATAGTGCTTGACCTTTTATAATTCTAAAATTTGATATGTATCCTTGAAATCCTCCACCTCCTCCTTGAGCAGTACCTAATGAAGGCCTTAAAGTAGTCCTACCGTTAGCGTTTATGCTGTTAGTGTATGTGGTAGCAGTATCAAGAGTACCATCTACAAAAGTTGATAGATTACCAGATGAGCTACCATTTCTAACAACTGCTACATGATGCCACCTGCTATCAGCTACATTTGCGGTATTACTTTGATATTGTAATGTTCCAGATGTACCACCCCAAAGATATATTGTTCCATTACTATCATTCAATAAAATCTGAAAATTGTTAGCAACATTTCCACTGTTACGATCCATTATGAGTATCCTTTGGTTTTTTCCATCGTGTACAGCATAACCTGTTGCATAGATCCAAAAATCAATCGTAAAATCACCATCAAGTAGAAAATCAGCATGTGCATCAATGTTAAAGTAATCAGGCGTGCCGCTGGCTCTTTCAAAGTAAAGTGATGACATACTACCACTAGGAGCCCATGAACTAATTGCTATACCGTTGTTATATATCGTGTGTCCAGTATCAGAACCATCAGTAAGACGGTTAGTATTACCACCAGCATAAGTAGAAGTATGTCCACATAATAGCTTTACGTTTCCTCCACTGTTTCCTACTGTTATTCCGCTTTGAAAAGAAGTAGTTGTTGTTACTGTCTCTGTAAGAGGTATAAACGGATATCTTGCTCGTTTAGTGATTCTAATCATAGATAGGTACCCTTCGAAAAACCCTTTATACGTATATGATCCACTTTCAAAGTGATATGATCTACCTCCTATTGCATGAGTGGCACCTCCTCCTAGCATTCCTGCGTGTGATGCAGATGAAGTTCCTTTTACTCCATCAACAAATAAGTCTACGGTAGATCTATTTCTAACTAGTGCAATATGGTGCCAAGTATCTGCTGATAATGCACTTTGATGATCTAAAGTAAATGCACTTAGTCCTGAATATTGTCCTCCATGATAATATGATAATTTATTACCCCTGCTGATATCACAGTATAGGTAATCCCAAATTGCTGTTGTGCCGCTCATTCCCATTTGAAAAAAAGTCGGATCCACACCATTATTTAATGCCGGTGTTCCATTAAATCTAACATACATTTCTAAAGTATAATTTTCACTCTTAAGGGCATTTATGAGAGCTACATCAGTATCATGGTTTCCAATCTCAATATACTGCTCATCGCTTGCATCAAAGAGTATCGAAGGTACCGAATACTTTTGTTGAGCTGTACTGCTCTTAGGTCCATCATATGAATTTCCAGAAGAAGTACCTCTATCAGTAATCGCTAATTTACCCTGACCCTGATTAAAGTCCATGACTCCATGATCATTAAAATTTATTAAAAGTTTACACTCACTTGCCGTTAATGTGTCATCGACGGTAGTCGTGGAATCATTAGTCGGATCCTTAAGTGATCTGTAAGTTCCTCCTGTTGTAGTAAGTGCACCTGTTGGAGGATAAAAATTTCCAGTATATGCAGCAGTTCCTTTTATTACTCTAATTTGGCTCATCCTATTGTACTGCTGGTTAAGATTGAAAGCATCATAGCCTATATAACAAGGTGAATTTGATGATCCATAGGTCTTAGAGGTAGAAGATGTCACTCTCTGTATGCCGTTAACAAAAAGTCTATGAGTTCCACTAGCTCGAGTATAAGCTACATGAACCCACCCATAGTTTAGGTGAGAATCGCTAGTATCTGATAGAAAATCTGTTAAGTTGGTGTTATTAGCACCTGAACCGGTTGATACGTAATGATATGGGCCTTTTCTTTGAATTTTAAAATGAGTATCACTGCCATTTCTAAAATCTATAAATGTCTGGTGCCAAGAAGGAACATTAGGATTCGAAACGTTGTTATACCAGAATTCTACGGTAAAATCTGTACTAGAACCAAATGTAAAATCCGCAGATGCAGCAACTTTGAAATTGTTACTTTGATTCAAAGACCCAACTCCAGTAGCAGGATTATATACGGCTTTAGTTTTATATGGAGTGAATGGTAATACAGCGGCTTCTGTCACAGTTACAGTTTTTGCTCCACCAGGCTTTGATGGTAGATACCCTCTACCGTACGGTGTACTGCATGCTATAGCTGAAGTTGCTGATGTAACTGCGAGAGGCGAAGTTGGAGGAGTAAACGCTGCTGTGTATACAGCCGTTCCTTTAGTAAATCTAACATCGTGTAAATAACCTCTCCAGTGTTGATCTAAAGCACCTCTATTACTTCCTACCAGAATATCTCCAGTTGAAACATAAGTCAAATCATTAGTATGAGAATCCCATGGACTACCGTTTATATAGAAAGTAGTAGTGTTTCCAGATCTTACTACCGCAACGTGATACCATTGACTATAGTTTATTTTAGGTCCTTCCATAACTAGTCCATAATTCCCACCTGGAAAAAATCTAAATCCTAAATTAGAATCAACACTGAAAGTAACTCCGACATCGTTATTACCACCACCTCTCATATCTAACATATACTTATTTCCGGAAGATCCATCATCAACAAGATAACACCATAATTCTACGGTAAAATCATTACTGGTTCCAGAAATAGCTCCAAAGGCAAAATCTGCATGACTAGGAATTTTAATTATACCATCTTGATCTGCAGTACCTCCATCGGCCGTCGGTGATAATCCTCCAATAACAGCAGAATAACCTACTGATGAGTAAGGACTTAATGGTGTTATGAATCTACTAGGAATATTAATTCCATGCACAGCAATTGTATGATTACTCGGAGAATCATCTGCTATAGTCTCATTTATCTGATTATTTCCAATTCCTCTTACGAGCATAGATGTATATTCACTTTCAGATATTGAAGTATCAAAGGTTAGTGAAAAAGTAGAAGCAGCTGAAGCTATATTGATTCCGTCTGTCGCAGTGAAAGTTAATGTTCCTGCTGCAGGTGTAGCTTCTCCAACTGAATCCTGTGATTTAGGTTCTACGGTAAATATAAATCCGGCAGCTGAATCTTTATCGACATAAGCTATATTATTAAAAGCCGAATTGCCGGTAGCGTTGTAAGTTATTGGAAATCCTTCAGAGTCTGTAGCAGCAATTGTAATCGTAGTAGCCGTTCCGTTTTTAGCAGCAGTTGCATCAGTTGCTAAAGTATAACTCGCACTAGGAGTTGTAGTAAAATATGGAGTCGTATTGACTATTGCTATGTTGAACCAGCCTTGTCCGGTATGCACATAAAGTCTGTCTGAATCTTTTGCAAATCCTAATGATCCTGCATTATTTGAATCATAACTTGTAGGAAGAGCTCCTGAACTGTCATAGGCTGTCACTCCTAATACTGCTAGTGAACCATCAGAAGCAATGTTATTTGTTCTTACTGCCTGTCCTAAACTCTTTGCTAAATCTCTTGCTCTTGTCTCTGCCATATTAATTAATCATCTTTATTATAGTTAAAAGGGAATAGTGGTACTTTATACCAACCACCGTAATCATTTTCTCCATTTCCTACCCAGATGTACAGTGAATCCCATCCAAAATTTCCATCTTTATCTTTGTATACAAAACCAAGATCTCCAACTGAGTTACCACTAGTAGGAAGATTCGTAATAGCCGTGTACACTGTCACCGCGCTGACGTCGAGCTCACCCGCAGGAGTTATAGTATCAGCTACAACTGCCTTTGTTGCTCTCCTTGCTATCTTTCTTGCTCTTGTCTCTGCCATTTTATCTATTTATCCGTACATTGCTTCGGATGGTGGAGTGAAGTCCACGTTATATAAGAAGCTACCTTTTGTAACTCTTACATTTGATATGTAACCTTTAAATTTCTGACTACTACTTTTTCCACCTATTGATAATACACTCGTTGAATCTTGAGGGTGAACTGTAGTAGATGTCTGCTTTACCAAATCACCATTTACAAATGCCGCTGCATAAGAGCCGGTTTTTATTAGAGCAACATGTGTCCATGTCTGAAGAGGTACCTGTGTATTATTTGCTGTAGCATCAGTATAAGAAGAACCATTATAGAACTGATATCTTACATATCCTGTAGTACCGCTGAATTGAAGAGACCAAGCAAGCGAGCTTGTCCACTGTCCTACTACAAGAGCATGTGACTGATAACTTTCTATCCACACCCAAGCTTCTGCTGTCATAGCACCGCTTCCCATGTTCCAGTCTGCACTATCAGGAACTGTTAAGTAATCTCCTGTTCCATCAAAATATACTGATTTCATTCCGCCGTTTGGAGCCCAGTTTGATACAGCTGCATCACCAACTGCTGTTATGGTGTGGCTAGAAGCCGAACCATCTGTAAGAGTTGCCGCATGACATGTTATTAACTTAGTATCTCCTCCACTGTTTCCTACCGTTCTTGCACTGTTGAATGCTGTAGTAGGAGTTAGAGTTTCTTTTCTAATATTTTGAGGATATACAGTTACTCCTTTTTTCAATCTCATCTGAGACATATTCCCGTTCCATCCTCCGGTATATCTAAAAGGAGGGTTATCATATGTTCCACCACCAAAACCTTTATATCCTGTAGCTGCTAGTCGACCAGTGTAAATTAAACCACCGGAATGTCTTACTCCATCTGCGTATAATGACATCCTACCGTTTTGTTTTTGTCTACACAATGCAATGTGATGCCAGTTACCATCTAAAAGATTAGCACCACTTATATTTGAAAATTCAACAGCATAACCGGTACTTGAAACAGATGAGCCTATCGTCATTTGTAACTTTCCGCTATTAGACACATCAGCATATAGGCCAGAGTAACCAGCATTACTAACATCTGCTCCTTGTTGAAACAATGCTATTGTTGGATCTAGGCCATTTTGTGTTTCTGCAGTACCTGACCATTGTACCCAGCCTTCGAAAGTAAAAGCCTCATTGGAATATATATTTGGAAACATAATATGATCAAGCGGACTATTTCCTAGTTCCATAAATTCATAATCTGTTTTATCCCATAAGACTGAAGGCACCGAATATTTTTGTGATCCAGTATTACCAACTGGACCATCATAAATTCTTGGACTTTGGTCTTGTAATTGTCCTAGCACAGTCCAACTAGCCATTCCCGCCCTGTCACCTACTCCAGGAGCCCAGTTAGCTAGGAAAACTGTTTCACTAGCCGTTATAGTATTATCTACAGTTGTACTACCATCACTGCCAGGATCTTTAAGAGTCTGATATGTTGATCCAGTTTTAGTAAATGGCCCTGTAGGAGGATAGAAATTTCCGGTATATACTGCGGTACCTTTTACAATTCTCATAGGTCCTATATAAATAGGTTTGCTCCAAGCTACATTTGATCCTATGTAGAAAGTTCCGGAACTATTCCAGTTAACGCTTGTACTACTATTAACAGCAACTTGTTCTCCATTATGATAAAGTTTGTGAGTTGATCCTTCACGTGTGAATGCTATGTGATTCCATGCTCCAATTTGCTCATCAATATCAATAGTAGATGAAATAAGAAGAGTAGAACTGCTAGTAGTTCCATACTTAATTCTAACTATATGTCCGCTAGTTTGATGATCTAAATAAATGTACCATCCATTTCCGCTAGATGTTCTAGTATCAAGTATAGTTACATCATTATTATAATCTCCAGTTGGACTTCTATCAACAAACCAAAATTCTACAGTGAAATCTGTGCTAGTACCAAATTGAAAGTCTGCATGTCCTGATGCTTGAAGTCTACTAAATCTGTTTAAACTGCCTCCGTGTTTTGTAGCATCCCACTGGTTTTGAATCTTATAGGGAGAAAATGCAACGAAGGCTATTTTATCAGACACAGGTCCAGTGCTAGCACTCATAAATTTTCCCTTGCCAGGAGCGCCTTCTGCAGACATTCCCTGCATATATGGTTTATTGCAAATTAAGAGTTCAGTGTTGGCTATTCTTTGTAAAGGTGCAGTCGGTGGAGCGAAATTAGCCGTGTAAACTGCAGATCCTTTCACTACTCTAAAATCTCTTACATATCCTACGTACCTCGCATCATCTGTGGCACTTGTATTTCCTGGACAAGTTCTTCCTAGTACGAAATAATTATCACCGCCTGATCCAGCTGAAACGTAGTTGTTATTATCAGTGAAAGACATGCATTCACAGCCATTTATGTATATCTTACTAGTAGTTGCATTTCTAACCCATGCTATGTGATTCCATTCGAAATCTTTAAAAACACCGTCAGTTGAAGCGTGTGATCCTTTTGTCGCATCACCAGTGATACCGGCTGCGGTACTTCCGGTTCGAGCAATTAATCTACCGTCAGCGCTATTTATTTCTAGAGCAATATTTAAGTTACTAGTAGCACTGCCTCTAAAGTCAAAAAGATTTCTGGTGTTAGCACTATTCCTCGTACTATAGTACCAGCCTTCTACAGTAAAGTCGTTAGAGTTTCCTGATGGAGCTCCAAATGCAAAATGCGTGCCGTTCTTATATTTTATAAAACGTGTTCCTTCTGCTAAACTAGAATTGCCATTGTCAGAAATACCGCCAAGTAAAACACTATATCCTATAGGAGCAAAGGGAGAAAAAGCAGCTAACTGAGTTTGATCTACGGGGATCCCGGATGGATCAGTTGCAATTGAAAGTGTATGAGGAGAATCTGATTCATCAGCTGTAAGAGGTGAATTATTAGAATTATTTCCACTTGCTCCTAGAAAAAATGTAGTGCCTTCAGAATTTGCTACACTCTGATCAAAAAGTAAACTAAAAGTAGATGAGGTAGAAGCAGTATTGATACCGTCAGTAACACTGAAAGTCAATGTACCATTTGCAGGTGCAGCTTCTCCAACTGAATCCTGTGACTTAGGCTCGACAGTAAATATAAATCCATTTGCTGAATCTTTATCGACATAAGCAATATTGTTAAAAGCTGTGTCACCTGTTGCAGAAAATGTTACAGGAAATCCTTCAGAATCTCGAGCTGCAAGAGTTATGACAGTCGCCGTTCCGTTCTTATATGCTGTAGCATCAGTTTCTAAAGCATAAACGCTACTAGGACTTGTCGTGAATATCGGAGTCGTGTTGATTATTGCAATATTAAACCAGCCCTGACCCGTATGAATATACAGCTTATCAGAATCTTCGGCAAAACCCAGTGTTCCAGCATTGGACGAATCATAGCTGCTAGGAAGCAATCCTGCAGAATCATAGGCGGTAAGACCTACGACAGCAAGTGAACCTGTTGAGGTAATCGTATTATTTTTAACTGCTTGACCTAAACTCGTTGCTAGGTCTCTATTTCGACTTTCTGGCATTTACTTTCCTTTAAGATGATAGCACGATCTTATACCAACCGCCCGTATCATTCTCGTTGTTTCCTATCCATATATAACTCCTATCACCGCTATCTACAAAAACTCTTTGACCATCTGCATTTCCAGTTACCGGTAAATTACTGTTCTTAGCAAATACTGGAACCGAACCTACTACCTTTGAAGTTATTGCGATACTTTCTTTTATATCTGAGTACTTCATACTATTTATCCTGTTAATGCAGTTGTTGTTGGTGTAAAGTTCTTAGTGTATAATGCTTGCCCTTTTACAACTCTAAAATTTGATATGTAACCAGTAGGCATATAATTTGTACTGGTACTGGCAAAATATCTTCCGATGTAAAAAGTAGATCCCTGAACATAGGTATTTGAATCAGAATAAGTAGATCCATAATGTGAACCATTCACAAACATATTTGTAGAAGAACTACTTCTAGATAAAGCAACATGATACCATTTATTTGTTACGATTGAACTTGTTGGACCATTGATTCTATTAGCTCCATTGAAATAGTAATAGAGATATCCTGAATTCGCGTTAATCCATATACTTGGAACATTCTCAGTGCCAGTGCTTCTATAATCAAAAAGCGCTGGATTTCCACTTATCGATGTTAGATATATCCAAAGTTCTATGGTAAAGTCTCCGTCGCCAAAATTAAAATCAGCACTAGTAGGAATTGATAAGTAGTCTCCATTTCCATCAAAATATACTGATTTCATTCCACCATAAGGTGCAAATGAACTAACTGCAGCATTTCCACTTGCCGTCACAGTACGACCGGTAGCTGAACCATCACTTATACTTGCAGCATGAGATGTTAATAGTTTTGTATTTGATGGTGTTAATGTAATTCCATTCTGAAATGATGTTGATGTCGTCAAGGTTTCTTTCTTAGGAACGAATGGGTATCTACTCAGTCCTTTACTCATTCTAAAATTTGATAATTTTCCATCTAGATCATTTGAAGTATTATAGTAAGCACCAAGAATTAAATTATCTCGACTAGTATAACTTTGAGTGTCATTACTACTAGTGTATATTTCCGATCCATCAATATATAACTTAGTAGTTTTGGCATTTCTTGTATATGCAAAATGATACCACTGACCTGTACTCGCTGTACTTGAAGCATCACCGGAGGTACCAGAAGCATAATGTCTCCACTTTTGATTTCCACTATTAATACCAAAAGCTGGATCATTACCTGTATTATTTAGAACACCGTCACTTATTTGGAACATGGCGCCTTGTGGAGATGCATCGATATACACGAATCCTTCTATAGTAAAATCTTCACCGGCGTGGAATCCGTACAATCCTTCGTGACCATCGTTTCCTTGCTTCCAATAATGTCTAAGATAATCACCTCCGCCTGGAAAATCGATAGAAGATGTTCCACTGAATTTTTCAACTCCGGTAGTCGATGTCACATTGTTTCCATCTCCGCCACTACCACGAGATCTAAATTCAAATCTTCCTCCTTTATCAATAATCTTTCCATCAGTAAAATTTAACAAAAATTTGGTGTGACCAGAACCTATTGTAGCAATATTTGTATTTGACGGATATGTTCCGCCTGTTTCAGTCAGAGGTCCGCTTGGTGGTGTAAATGCCCCGGTATAAACTGCAGTTCCATTTACAAACCTAAAGTCAGATATATTACCCTGTATTTTTTTACCATAACTAGCATCTTGCTTAGATCCTACAACAAAACCTCCTCCTGTATTATTTGCACCAGAAGTCTGTGAAGTAGTATTTACTGCTATTCCGTTTTTATAGTATGTAAAAGATGATCCGGTATGTACAAAAGCGATATGATACCATGTATTTACCAAAATATTTCCATAAGTAGTATCATTGAATGAATTCAATAAAGTAGTTCCTCCAGCTGCCATCCACCATTGTCCACTAGCATCTAATTCGGCTATAATACCATTACCACTTCCACTGTTTCTAAAATCAAATATACATGATCCAGATCCGGAATAATTAAGATTGTATGATTTAAACCAAAATTCTACTGTCCAAGCTCCGCCTCCGCTAGTATTAGTGTCAGTCGTATCAGCTGTGTACAAGTTAGAAAATCCATTGAAGTGACCAGATCCACCATGGGTTGCAGCAGAATACGGCGCAGATACATTATAAGGTGACCATGGAACATCTCTTGTTCCGTTTTGAACAGTTAGAACATGATTTCCTGTTGCATCTTTTGTTTGTGCGAAAGATGGACCGTTTACCAGCAATTTTGTATTAGATACCGCTGTTAATTTTCTACTAGGAACTGTAAATGATTCACCTGAATAAATTGCAGTTCCATTTACAAACCTAAAATCAGTAATATATCCATCAAAGAACCGAGTAGCAGTTGCTCCATTTGCTGCTCCTATATAGAAAGATGGAGAACTAATATTACTTGAATTAGACCAATCAGAAGAAGAAAGAGTATCAGTAGCTACTCTAACTCCATTAACATACATAGATTTTGTAGTACCTGATCCTACAAGAGCAAAATGAAACCATTTAAATGGCTCTAATGAGTACGTTCCGGAAAAGCTATGAGGATTGTTGTGAGAAGCTAAAAGACTGTCACATTGTATAGTATTAGCAGCAGAAAAATAAACCATATATGATATGCCAGTAGTGCCCCAACTAAAATTTTGCATATATGCGAATAAAAAAGGAGAGCCATAATCAGTACTTGACGAAGCTGCTCGACTGTAAAACCATCCTTCTATAGTAAACGTACTGTCATACTGCAAGTTGAAATCTGAAGAACCTGGTATTTTAATTGTATCTCCGTTTCCATCTAAGTCTGCGCTATGTCCACTTGGAGAATACGGACTATATGTACCTTGAATAGTGTTACCAGTTACACTTACTGTATGAGTGGTTCCAGTAGTAGCTTTATCGGAGAATGAGTGATTGCCTCCGGCATTTCCAACTCCATCCAATAAGAGTATAGTGTTCTCTGAATTCGCCACTGATGTATCAAAAGTTAAGCTGAAAGTTCCGGTTGTTGAAGCTGTGTTAATGCCATCGGAGGCAGTAATTGTAAGTACACCATCTGCAGGTTGAGCACTCCCAGCTGAATCTTGAGTCTTAGGTTCGATCGTAAAGAACCTTCCCTTAGCAGAGTCATGACCAGCAGTACGTTCTATATGTGCTATGTTATTAAATGCAGTATTTCCGGTAGCTGTATATGTGACGTCAAATCCTTCAGGATCAGTAGCTAGTACTTCAATATTAGTCGCCGTTCCATTCTTGTAAGCCGTAGCGTCTGATGCTAAAGTATAGTTCGAGCTCAGTCCCGTAATAAATGATGGATTGGTATTGATTGTAGATACCTCAAACCAGCCCTGACCAGTATGAAGATATAACTTATCGCGATTTGTAGTAAAAGCATATGTTCCTTCTATACTATCTCCATACAATCCTGTTGGAAGGTAAGTATTACTTCCCGTGCTTACAGCAGAATCATATATTAATGTTTGGCCTGTTACGCCTGCACCATCTGCGACTGATTTTTTAATTGCTGATAACTTCATATTATCTCTCTATCATTACCCAACCTTGGTTAGCATCTACATATACAAATCCTAATGCCGACCTGTTAATATCAATTATAAAATTAGAATCTGATCCCATAATTTTAGCACTGTTTCTTTGTACAGTAATGTTATTCGTAGCTGCAGTTCCATAGGCATCTATGATCCTTACCTCATCTCCTAGTGACGGACTTGCCGGCAAAGTAACTGCCTTGGCTCCGCTCGTACTATTCACGAATACACCTTGACCTGCTACTGCTGTGTAATCAGCAGTTTTAACCGGCTGCCAGTCCGTACCTCCAGCGACTCTCTCTTGAACATAAGCCGAATCGACTATCGGAGATATCGTTGCTAAGTTAACAGTGTCTGCACCTTTATAATCACTGATCTGTATGACATCATCTGAATCTGCTCCGGATGTTAGTACTACAGATGTTCCATTTGTTGCAGTATAGTCATCACTGTCTACGAGTAAGATACCATTTAAGAATACCTCTATACTCGAAGGATTATATGAAAGTGTTCTACCTTTAACATCTGATCCTTGAAATGTAGTTTGTGCTGAATCTGCAGTAAATCTAAAGTGTTTGACTCCTTGACCAATCTTATTAAATGTTGATATATTGATAATGTCACCGGCATCAGCTCCAGAATTTAATACAACATTTGTTCCACCGGTTGCTACATAGTCATTTGAGTCTGTTAATAAAATACCATTTAAGAATACCTGAATAGCTCCAGCTGTATAAGATAGTGTATTTCCATCTATATCAGCTCCACCGAATGTAGTTTGATTTGCAGTTGCTTCATAATCAAAGTGATTTATACCAGTAAGACTTCCAGTTGCATTTGAAATTAAGGTATTAACGGCAGTAGAATCAACATGAGAAGTAATCGTTTTAGTAGCACCACTTCCAGTTGCTGTAATACCTCTTCCTACAAAGTTTAATGTAGTGCCTGACGTGGAAAGACTAGAACCTTCTTCTTGTACGGTAACTCCACTTCCACCACCTGATATCGTAACGGTCTTAGTCGCGCCTGAACCCGTGGCCGTGACGCCCGCGCCTACGAAGTTAATAGTTGTGGCTGCTGTCGATAGAGCGGATCCTTCATCTTGTACCGTTAATGATGATCCTCCACCTCCACCGGCAGAAGCTTCCAGGCTGATCTTACCAGTAGAATGATCATATGTCAATACATAGTTGTCTTGACCTGAACCAACTGATTGATCAGCATCAAATTTAAAATTACCTAATAGTACATCACCTGTTCCATGTGGTTCAATATCAATATTGCCGTTAGATGTTGATACGATCTTAGCACCGTTAACATCTAGAGCTCCACCAAGTTGAGGAGTCGTGTCTTCTACTACATTGTTAATTGATATTGCTTGAACTCTTGCAGTCGTATGATATAGATTAGTAGAACCTTCTGTCAATGTATCAGTTGTTGCATGGCCTCCACCTATATTCGCTATTCCTCCCATTCCAGAATGATTAGCGCAATAGTAATAGAGTACAGGAGTATCTTGTTCAACTATGATTTGAACATAAGCACCTGATGATCCTGCAGTTCCAACCTTAGTAACTCCAGTTGTATATTCAGATCCACCACCATGAGTTCCATTTGATGTCGTACTAAATCTTAAAGGATGAGTCGCATTAGTATTATCGGATTGATCGAACCTATAGGAAAATCCTTTGGCAAGAGATAGAGCCTGTTGTGAAGTTCCATCTATTACGAACTTTCCTCCTGCTACTGTTACTGTAGCTTCAGAGTAGAAAGCTTGAGCAGAGTCATTCATCTTTAAGTTTCTAGCATGTAGAGCAACGAAAGACGAGTCGACAAGAGCATCCACTCTTGCATCTACTCTTGCTTGTGTATAGTATAAATTAGTTTGTTCCGGAATATCTGCGGTACTAACTTGGTTTGTACCGGTACCAAAATCAATATGTGTGTCATCTATTCCATCGGCTTTGATTGTAACTGCACCTGATGAAACTGTAAAATGATCTGAACTGAAACTCGCTATACCCTTATTAGAAGTCGTTGCATCCTCACCTGAAATAGTACCACTAGATATATCGATTCCTTCACCGGCAGTAAGTGCCGCTTGAGCTCGAGCATCTGTAAAATATAAGTTCGAAGAATGTTCTGATATGTTTTGAGTAGTTAAACTAATATTACCAGTACCATCAAATGATACACCGGCAATATTTCTTGCAGTTTCTAGTGCTGTAGCTGTAGCTGCATTGCCTGTTGTACTTTGATTCAGTGTCCCTATGACTAAGTCTATAGTTCCGTCAGCATCTTGATAAGTAGCGGTAATTCCTGTCTCAGTGTTTCCACTAAACATTGCTCCAACAAGATCCTGTATATTTTCAGAATCAATATTTAATGTAACATCACCGCTGGCTCCACCATCAGATAGTCCTTTGCCTGCTATAACAGAAGTAATATCTCCACCACCACCGGCGCCGGCAGCAGTGAATGTAATCGTATCACCAGAAGCATTTGTAGTAATAGTCATATTACTACCAGCAGCAAATGTTAATGTATCTGTTGCTCCATCAGCAACAACATCGTCTTGTCCGGACACTGATATTGTCTTAAATGCTTCAGTAACTGTTCCACCACCATCAGCAGCTGGAGCCCATTCTGATCCTGACCATTTTAATATTTGATTTGTAGATGGAGATGTACTACTTACGTTTGATAAGTTTCCTATAGGAATTGCAATATTTCCAGTTCCATCAAAACTTACACCAGCTATCGTCCTAGCGTTTTCAAGAGCAGTTGCAGTTGCAGCATTTCCGGAAGTATTTTGATTTCCAGCTGTATTGACTCCAGGAAGATTTATGTTTCCAGTTCCATCAAAAGATACTCCACCGATGTTTCTTGCAGTTTCGAGAGCTGTCGCAGTGGCTGCATTTCCAGTAGTACTTTGATTAAGTGTTTTAATACTAACTGCTCCGGATGATACTGTAAAATCAGAAGATGCAAAACTCGCTATACCTTTAGCCGAAGTTGTAGCATCAGTTGCATTAATAGTATTTCCAGATTTAGTTAAACCTGTGCCGGCAGTTATTTGACCTACACCTGAGAATTGACTAAATGTTAGAGATGTAGAACCTAATGTTATTGATCCTGTATTTGTTAAGACAAATCCTAAATTAGCGTTTGCAGTTCCTTCTTCTACAAAAGTAAATGCTCCACCGGTAACTTCAGAATTAGCATCGAAGTCAGTAGCTCTTGTNGGTGCACCTGAACTGTTAACTGTATAGATACCATTTTCAGATCCTGTGCTTTGATCTTTAATAAGTATTCTATCACCAGTTGATAATGAAACACCATCTACAGTTTGACCATTAGCATAGGCAGAAGATAATGTACCATTTCCTGTAGTTGCTACTCTTACTGATTTCTTAACATCTAGACCACTAGCAACTCCATCAACATATTGTTTTGTTGCAGCATGTAAATTATTTGTAGGATCTCCATCTAATGTTAGTTTATCAGATAATGTTCCACCAGCTAAATTTAGTTTTAAAGCTAAAGCATCAAATACTGCATTCTGTGAAGGAGCAACATCTGTTGTTCCATTATTAATCGCGTCTGCGACTGTAGCTGATTTTGCTCGAGCAGTTGTAAAATATAAATTAGAAGAATGTTCTGATATGTTTTGAGTAGTTAAGCTGATATCACCTGTACCATCGAAAGATACTCCAGCTATTGTCCTAGCATTTTCTAATGCTGTGGCCGTAGCTGCATTGCCAACAGTTAAATCAATAGTTCCATCAGCATCCTGATATGTAACCGTAATTCCAGATTCAGTATTACTACTAAACATTGCACCTACGGTATCTTGAACTACTTCAGTTAAATCGATGTTTGATGTACCGTCAAAAGATACGCCATGAATTGTTCTCGCATTAGCTAAAGCTGTAGCAGTAGCTGCATTTCCTGATGTATTTTGATTTCCTACAATGTTGACTCCAGGAAGATCAATATTAGCCGAACCATCGAATGAAACTCCTCCGAGCGTTCTTGCCGTTGTCAATGTAGCAGCAGAACCAGTAGTATTTTGATTTAGAGTCTTGATTGATACAGCACCGGATGATACTGTGAAGTGAGTAGTATTAAAGCTCGCAATACCTTTATTTGATACAGTAGCGTCTTCAGCTGATATTGTAGATCCAGATATATCAATACCTTCTCCAGCAGTAAAAGAGGTAGCATCCAACGCATCTAGTTCAGCCTTTGTTGCTAGTCTTGTTCCACCTGCCGTAGAAGCATCATGTACTCGTAATGTTTTGTTTGTGGTATCAAATGTTATTTCACCTGCAGCACCAGTAAAAGCATTATTCTGTGTAGCGGTACCTCTTCTAAATTGTAATGTTGTAGGCATTTTTTACCTCAAATTTCCTATATTAAGTATATTTATATAATAAATAACTGCCATTATGCACCGACATGAGTTTCACTCGCACCAAGATCCTGTACTTTAAACTGTCCAAATGGTTCAAGACAATCGTATATTGTTTTTAAACTTGATCCAAACTCATCTACATCTTTACTTCCGAGAGTATTAGATCCATCATCTTCTCTAGCTCTATTATTCGTATCGCCTTCAGTATTTCTTAAATCAAAGTTTGTTGATCCCGGTATAGTAGTTGTATTAGATGTGGTTAAACTTGGAGTAGTTCCTTGAGCATCTCTTAATTGTAGTCCTCCAGAAGATCCTACACTAATCTTAGCATCACCTAAATTTATNGAAGATCCTGAAAGGTGTAGATCTCTCCATTTTTTCTCTGATGTACCAAGATCATATGTTTCATTCAGTTTAGGTATTATATGTTGATCAACTTCAGATAGATCTACACTACCTCCACCTGATCCACCATATTCCTGTGCAATTTTAATGACGTCTTTTTCACCAAGACCACCTCCTCCAAGTGATGCAAGTGATCTATTTACATTACTGACAAACCTATTATAATCAGCATTATGTTTATCCAGTAAGGGTTTAACATCTTCTATGGTAACGTTTTTTCCGTCTTTACCGTCCTTGCCATCTTTTCCCTTGATCCCTTGAGGACCTATGTCACCTTGATCACCTTTTAGGCCTTTATCACCTTTTGGACCTTTAACGCCTTTTAGGCCTTGAGGTCCACGATCTCCAGTTTCTCCCTTTTCACCTTGAGGTCCTCTATCTCCTTTTTCGCCCGTAAGACCTCTTTCTCCTTTTGGGCCAGTCTTTCCCTCAGGTCCCGTTTCTCCCGTGAGTCCTCGCTCACCTTGCTCACCGAGTAGACCTTGTAAACCTCTCGGGCCAATTTCACCTTGTAAACCCTGTTCGCCTCTATCACCTTTTTCTCCTTGTATACCTTGAAGACCTCTGTCTCCCTGCTTTCCTTGTTCACCTATTAAACCCTGAGGTCCTATTTCACCTTGAGGACCAATAGGTCCTTGTTCACCAATTAATCCACGTAAACCTTGAGGACCTCTATCTCCTTTGATACCTCTATCNCCTTTTCTTCCCATAGGACCAGCTTGACCGGTTTCACCTTGCAAACCAGGAATTCCACGTCTACCTCTTCTTGGAGAATTTTTGAGTAACTCTATTTCTTCCTTGAGCTTTTTTAAGGATAGAGCTATAAGGGCTTCATTAATTACTTTAGACATAATTTAACTTGTCACTAATGCTTGGGCTACGTTTTCTAATACTTGCAGTTCTTTTTCTTTGACTTTATTTTCTAAGATTTTACTCTCTTCGTCAACTTCATTTTCAACTACAATGTCTTGTAAAACTTCTTCCTCCTTACTTTCTTCTTGTTCTTCGGGTTCCCCGCCTTCGCCTGAAATTTGTTTTTGCATGGTTTGAATATCTTCATCATCTAGTTTAAGTACATTTCTCATCACCCATTCTTTCGAAAAGTATGTACCTACTAGATTTGCATTCTGCATTGTTTCGAGTGTTTGTACTCTTTCTCTGAGTATTTCACCGTTCTTTAGCTCAGCAAAGTAGTTATCTCTAACATAGTTAACTACGATGTCATTTTTCCATGATTCCCAGTCTTCCTCAGTGATAATTCCTTTAAGTATACAATTTTTCTTTAGAATCTCTAAAAATATCTTACTAAATCTTTTTCTTAGTCTGTCTATAAACTTTTGAAATTTTAACTCATCACGATTTATTTCAGTTGCTCTACCTAATATATTGCTGACCTGTTCCTCGTTCATTCTACTTACAGGAACATTTAAAGAACCGAATAATTTTCTTTGAAAGTAATTTATGTCTTCAATCTGACCTAGGTTTTCTCCACCGGCTAAGTTTGTAATTTCTGTTCCTCTACCACCTTCTCTACGAGGCAACCAGAAATCTTCTAACATAGACATGTGTTTTCTATCATCTTTTATTTCGCCGGTCTTAGCATCATATACTAACTTGTTTCTATATCTAGCCATGATGTCTTTCATATACTGTTCCGCCTTACCGCGTGGTAAGTTACCAACATCGATATAGAATATTCTTCTTTCAGGTGCACGTGCAAGTCTGTATATAACCAGTGAATCTTCCATCATTCTTAGTTGGTTAATAGGCTTTAATGCTTTGTGCAGGTGTGATATTATTTTCTTCTTATCTTCATTTAACAGTCCAGATGTCACATAGCACATAGCGTCAGGAGATATCTTGACACCTGATCCATGTGAATAAACGTTTCCAGACTTTGCTTTTTCTTGGTAGATAAAGAACTCTTCTGTATTAGTTACAATAGTTGCTCCTGTCTTAGGATCTTTCTTCTTCTTTACCTGCTTAACTTTTCTAATTTTAGCTGCGTCTATATTTCTTACTTCCTGTATACCAGCCTTTAAGTTTGATTCATTTACTACGAGATGAAAATATATTCTTCCATCTACATACCATCTTCTAAAAATGTCATGACCTAACTCATTGAAGTTCAACATCGAAACAACGTTTTCAAATTCTTCTCTCATTTGTTTCTTTATTGAATCGCTTAAGTTATCTATCTTGTCTAAAACTAAGTCTACAGAAGATTCCATCTCACTTCCAGTAATAGCCTCATTGACGATATCCTCTATAGCCATGTCAACTTCAGGGTGCATCGACACACCTCTGTACTTCATAACAAGTTGAGTGTTATCCTTAGAGTCGTCTCCATCCATGTTGAGATATTGACCATAGTGTGATCCAGCAGCAGTTACATAACCTGCACCGTCATCATCAACTTTAGGTACAATGGATTTTAATTTATTTTCTTCTTTTTCTTTAACTCTTCTTAGCTCAAAGCCAAACAGCTTTAGTCCATTATTTTCAGCCATGTAAAATCCTTATATGAGGAGGGTATTATCCCTCCTCTTTATAATATGTATATTATTAACTTGTGGTGTTTGATTCCCAGTACTGTATTTGAAACTCAACACCGAACTGTTCTATGACATCGTTATCTTCATATGATAGTTCAATCTGTCCTGTAGCTGTAGGAAAACATCCTCTGAAGTTATATGTCTTAGTGGTTGAACCATCTTTATCAAGTTGCTCTACTATAAGGTCTGCCTGATAATCAATAGGATTAGTAAGACCAGTATTGACTGTATGAGCATTGATGCCGTTCATCCATCTTTCCATAGCATTTCGTGTTTCCATAGTAGTATCATTATACATTGATACATTCCATGTTCCAAACGTTCTGTCACCTGCAACTCTCAATTGTCTTCCTCTAAAAGGAACATTGATTACTGCAAATTCAGATGCCGGTAACTGTGCAGCTCTACAGAGAAAAGATGTTAGTTCTACATCTCCTTCAGCATATGCCGGAAAATTAACCGTTGCCTTGAATAGATTGGGACGAGCGCCACCGCCTCGTATTTTCGATTTAAAATCGTCAACTCCTAGAATTGCCATTTTTTACTCTCCCTTCCTAAACTGTACCAACGATTTCAGTAAAATCAACACCTGTTCTAACCGCAACAAAGTTTAGTGTTACGAAGTTGATAGAACGTGCCGGTTTAACGAAAACGTTAGCTATGAATTCATTTCGATCAATAACAGCAGAAGTATTGTTTGTGCTATCACAGACTAGCTTAAAGTCTGTTATACCACGCCTTCCTTTGATTTCTCTTAGGAATGGTTCTACAACATTTACGAATTCTGCTCTAGTAAACTCATCGTTAAATTCGAACATAACATTTCGAGCTGCGACTGATATCGCTCTTTCAATCGATAAGAATAACCTTCTTACGTTGATTCTATCGAATGCTGAATTTTTCAACAGGTGAGTTTTATCGCCGAATAACATTGTTCCTTGACCAGGAATGTTAACGACCGGATTGATATAATTACGATATAGAGTATCTCTTTGACTCTTGGTCGGTGACCAAGCTAGATCAGTTATACCTAGAAGATTACCTCTTCTACTACCAGCAGGTGAAAACCATGGAGCAGCTGTATTATCTGATAAAGCCATAAGACCGGCCGTTGAAGCAGAAGCCGGAATAAATATAAACTTATCGTTAAACTTATCATACACCTTAGTAAAGTTTGCATCATACACTAAGTATGAAGATGCCGTGAGTTCTTCTCCCGTATCTACAATATTTGTAGTGATAGCAGAACTGTTAGCAACGTTAATGACATCACTTCTTGCAGGTGATGCTACCACGATACAATCTTTTCTTAAACTCTGAGCAGTTGCTACTAGATCATTTACAACTGTTTTTTGATCAGCTCTTGATACCATACTCGGTGATATTAAGAAATCAACCTCTACTGTATCTTTATCTTCAAAAAGATCAAAGCCGGTTTGAATATTGGCTGTACTTAAAGTACCTCCGTCTTCACCTTGAGATAATGTTTTAATATCTACAGTTGTTACAAGCTGAGCATCAAAGTTTGTTCCATTTACATCTGCTCTTGTAGCTCCTGCACCAGCAGCTGTTTTAGCAGAGTCAAAGTTTAAAAAGCGTATGTAATTTGAATTTTTATTAACTAGATCTTTAATGTAGTTACTTGTGCCATCGTCTAATTTAGCATCAGGTGCCACGGATGCAGCATCATATGCTTCTAGCACAGTTCCTTGAGTTCCAGTAAAAAGACCGTCTGAATCTACGACCGCTAAATGACATTCATCATTCTGTGAATTGAATTTAGCAGCATAGGTTGATGTTTTAGGTGCTCTTTGAAAATTGTTTTTATAGGCCCAACCGTTAAAACCGGATGGTACAGCACTATCTGTAGCACCTAGTAGGTGAACTGATAAACTGTTTCCTAGTGCTCCAGGAAATCTTCCTATGTACTGGATCTTTCCGCCTGTACTATTGACGGCAGCTTCTAAACCACTTTGAGCGCTGTCAAAGTGTTTGTCGTTTTTTACTAGTGTTGCTTTTGTTGGCTGAAGACCTATGTTACCGTCGGAATCAAAAATTCCTTTGGTAGAGACTCCAGAGTTAACAGCACCAGTTCCTATTCCACGTACGGCATGCAAGCTATTAGAATACTTTAAAAACTGCGAGGCCATGTGGAAATCTATATTGGAGTTGGAATCGGGAGAAGCAAAAGTACTTACTAGTTCAGACTCATTGCTGACTTTCTTTCTCTCTTCTGCCGGACCCCAACGATATTTTCCTACTGTAGCACCGGTTGAAGTTTGGACATTAGGGACTACACCCGAAAGGTCGACTTCTTTTACTACTACTGCAGGTGATTCTGATGGAGTGAATAACGCCATTTTTTTCCCCTTTATCGAAAACTAAATTATAAGTGTTACATAATACGGATGTTCATTCTATTATCTATTTATAAAAATGCAAATATCAGGACATGTTATCATATTCTATCATCCATGGGTTATCTTCTTTCTGCTGTATGCTTTCAATATGTTCGGACCCATCGTCAATATGACCAAATGGAGGAAGATCATCTTCTATTTCTCTCATCTTTTGCTCGAACAACATCTTCTTAATGTCGATATCAGTTAGATCTCCAAAGTATTGTGATGAAACGAAATAACCAAACATTACTAAGTTCATCATGAGATCATCATGGTTACCATCACTAGCCTCATATGAGGTACCTCTAGATTCAAATGTTGAAACTTCCATTATAGTATTTTCGTCTACGATCTTTAGCTTATTAGTTTCTAAAAGATCCTTGATGGCAGAACATCCTAACCTCTTAGATTTTCGAGTTATCTCTACTCCTATCGCATTTGCCTTTACAGAAGATGAAACATGCATATTTTCGTATTCTAGATCATAGTATAATCCATTACATACGACAGTTCCTTGATCATTAGATTCTACTATAGTATATGCGTTGTTGTATAATTTTGCATACTTATATATAATATTAGGGAAGAGTAATGGAGAGATAGTGTTGTTGCGATATACAGCCACCTGTTCAAAAGGCCTAGCGCTAATATCGATCAAAGTAAAAGTTGAATAGTCCTGTCCTCTTCCTTTCGAAACATCGACTGTCATAATGTAGTTATGATTTTTTTCTGGAGGTTTATATACAAAAAGAGACTGTGCTTCCAATATCTTGTAAGGCTGTCTTGCCTGTAATTCTAATAGAGTCTGTGCCTTAATAAGAGTATTACCAGTACCAAAAAACGTATTTCCAAATTCTTGATCAAACTGTAACTGAGATGTATTTAATATTGTCTCTTCTTTCCACTTCTTATTTCTTCCAGGAACATCCCACCAATCAACTCNAAAAGGCTTAAACGCATTTACTTTTTGTACAGCACCTTCCCATATCTTATGATAAATATTACCTATTCCATTTGCAGTAGATGTTATAATCACTTTGGTATTAGTACCTGCCGTGACAACAGGATATGTAGAAGTGTAGAACTCAGAAGCTCTTTCTACGAATGCAAACTCATCAAGATATAGTAAGTTAACAGAAAGACCACGAATAGATGAACCTGAAGTTGCAGCTGCAATTATTCTAGAGTTATTTGAAAACTCCAGAGATCCTTTGTTCAATGCTTTACAGCCTGGCTGCAAAAAGAAAGGAATATTTTCAAGCATCAAGGTAATTCTTGATAGCATTTCTCTAGCGGTTGCACCTTTATTAGCTAATATGGCTATTGTTTTTTCGGGATTAAAAAGAGCATACCAGATCAAGTATGCACATGCAGATATTGATTTTCCTGACTGACGACATGCCAACACTACATTAAACCTATTGTCATTGAAGTGTTTAAACATTTTTTTCTGATATTTGTAAAGGTTAAAAGTTACTAAACCTTTATCTAAGGATATAATCTTAAGATATTTTTCTGTAAAGTAGACGGGATCTTTCATACATCGGTGATATTCCTTTACCTTTTTAGTATCCCACTTCTGTATTACACCGTCTTTCTTTACATTGCTATTGGTTAGATATGTTTCTTTTTGGTGTAACATTTACAAATTCCTCTGTACCTAATAATTTTTGTAGATCTGCTGTAGATCCTAGGAAAACATTATTATTGGTCGTATTGCCTACCTGTTTAGTTTCAGGTTTTTGCAATTCTTTTTCTTTCTTATTTAAGTCCATGAGCTTATCATTAATATCTGCCATGTTCTTCATCATTCCAGAAAGAACTTCAAATGCACGAGGATGTTCTGATTCTCTTGCAACTTCTATCATAAGCTCTAAACTCTGCTTACCTTTTTCTAGGAGTTCGTAATATGTATCTCTTGAATATTCATAGTCATTTCTAATATTTTTTTCACTCATTATACTGCCGCACTATCAAAATTAAAAATTATCGTTTCATTAAATCCAAAATCACTGTCTGGTCCTACATTAGATGGAGTAGGNGTTATNGTTATAGTTTCTATNGAAACATCAGAATCATTTAATCCACCNGANTGTTCAAAAACATTTGCTATAGATTTTCTTATAATATCAGTTCTAGATGTAGGTCCATAAAAATTGCATTTTAAATCAAAAGAAAGACTATATACTATAGTTCTTCTATCCTCTAAACTTCCTTCATAGCTATCCTGTAAATTCAATCCTGTCAGAATAATCTGTATATCTTCTTTAATATCAGGAAACTCAGCTGCAAAAGGCTTCATGGTTAAACTGTACTGAGGATTAAAGAATGGTATTATCTGCTCAACAATCTGCAATCCGTCATCTTGATTCTTAGCATATATGCTCAGCTCAAATCCTATATTGTATGGAACCGGTACAAAGAATTTTTCCCTTTGATTTACATTATCAATAACNGTAGCTCTATTAAAGTTTGCTATCTTTTGAAGNTGTCTATTTGGATCATANGTAAAAGATGATATTTCAAAAGACATTCTCGGTAGCTTAATCGCTACTTTACTGTCAGTAGTCAAGTTTGGCTGTTCTCTTATTCTCTCTAGAAATTTACTCTTAGGACCATAAGACAAAGGAACTTTAATCTGACTTATTGAAGCACCGCTTGAATTTTTTCTAATTACGTATAGGTTATTGAATAGTGACCCAAACATCGCCACGCACTTCCTAACCTTTGAATGATAAAAGTGTTCTCCAAACATGCTACATATCCGATGGATCGCCGAAAGGATTGTCTTCGGAGAAATCTAAAAAGTCAGTTGTCACTGTATCAAATCCTGTGTTTTGAGCTGTTATCTGGTTCAGCTCTTCATTAACTGCGGTTATTCTTCTTGTAAACCTATTTCCTTCTACTCCTGTAGAATCCAGTGAAGTTATATCTCCAACACTAAACATTCTAAACTTACCATCAGATGAACCAACATGTGTTACTTTAAGAATGTTAGTAGAATCATTATATTCAGTAATTTCTGCAGTTAAGTCTTGTGAGGCTCCGGCACTATCGGAGAATAACTGCCTTATTGTATTTCCAACAATAAATCCTGTCTTGGCAGAATCTTGAAGAGTCAATACAACTTCATATCCTTGTTTTTCTACGTTGTCGATTTGAACTACACTAGTATCGATGTCTTCACCGGTATATTCGAATAGTTCAGTAAATAATCTGTATGTTGGAACGTTCTTAAGCTGATAGAAAGGATATTCGTGTTCTACTCTTGTTATCTTAAAGAATTTCTTTGTGAGAGGTAAATAGATTAGATCGCCTTCAAGAGGTCTAACAGAAGTTATTTCATTATCAAATTTTTTGACAGATGATGACCATCTTGATCTTGCAACTACAAACGTAGCATTATCTCTTATCTCAACTCCAAACTTCGTAAATAAGTCTCCTTCACCGTCAAATCCATCGACATTTTCAATATACATCTCTATCTTATAAGAAGAATTAAACTTTGAAACTGGATCATCTTGAAATATAGAATCAACATTGACAAGATCTCTTGGAAGGTAGTAAACGTCCTGTCCGTATATCTTAATTGATTCAATGACAATACTCTCATAGAGATCTTGTTCTGATTTAACTCCTTGAGAGAAATAAAAATTAGTGGCCATAATTTATCCTATAAAGAAATCAGCTGGTAGTTCATGTTCAACTCTAATTTTTTCTCTTAGAGCTAATAATTCATTCGTTGCATCATCATATATTTGTCTACCGTTTAATGAAACACCTCCTGGTAATTGCATTCCTTCGAATTTAATTAAGTTTGAACCCCACTGTTGCTTAATGAGAGCAGTTGAATATTCTTTCAACCACATATCATTGAACACACTAGTATGAGTCGTTGGATTTACTATGCTGTACACTTCAGCAACTAAAAAATCACCGAGTCTTATATCAGCATCAGCAAAGTCTCCATGTACGTAAAGCCTGTCTTGATGTCGAGAATATGTTACTAAAGGATGACCATTTAGTCTCATATCTAATAATGATAAGTACTGTTGTATCTGCTCATAATATGCAAGATCTCCAGAAAATGTAGCAAAATCTGCAAGATCATTCAGCATCATCTGATACTTTATGTCAAAGAAATTTCTGGATGAGTTAAATGAACTCGTTAAGGCAAACATCTTGGTAACTTGAATTACATCGCTGGCTACAGGTATATACTCGTTATTGATGTCAGTTTGAGTAACCTGATGTTTCATATATCCTTTTACTGTAGCATCAGAATGAAATTCTTGATAGTACTGCAAAGCCTCATCAATACGATCTTCGGCTTGCTGTTCATCTACATTAATCTCAATGACAGGTTCACCTAGTCTTCTTTTACAATAATCTATTAATGTTGTTTTTGAATTTGGTGCAGTCATATTATAACCTAGAGTTTTTTAATTTATTATACTCTATTTATAATATTTTTAATCTTATAGTTTATCCATCTCTGCTTTTATTCTGGATTATTTATTTTAGGTAAACTGTCTAAATAATCTTGTTGAGGGTTATAATCAGTAACTACCCATTTACTTCCATTATATTTACAATGTTGTTTACTATCATCAAACTCTGGTGGCTCAATTTCGCAAACATCAGAAGGCATATGCCAAACACCTTTTTCTAATGGACTTTCATGGACTGTTTCAGGATGACCTGTATTTATATTCCAAACTGTTTTATCATTGCTCATGCTTACCTCTAATATTTAATACAAAATTTTACTGCCATACCAAATGGTCTTGATTCATTGTTAGCAGCATCAGAATTTTCATATTTTCCATAAGTTCTAATGCTTGATGTACTTGTTAAGGTTTGAACTTCGTTAGAAGTTGAACTTAGTTGAGTACCATGAGAAGTTCCACCCCAGTTACCATGAGGATGAAAATAAGAAACTGGTATATCACTCCAACCATAGTGTGTATGATAGGTTAATCTTGTTCTTGCTTCGTGATTAAATATTGCTTGAACCTTTTTAGTTCCTGCTGTTCCACCACTATATGCTATAGATGAATAAGTCTGGTCGCCAGAACCTCTTAAAAATGCTGCTCTTAAATCAGGTACGTTAAATGTATTAGAACCATCTCCAGTTCCATACGTTGTTCCTACTACAGCAAATAATGCTGCATAAGTTGTTCGACTAACAGCAGATCCATCACAAGCTAAAAACCCAGTTGGTAATGTATCTTTTGGATAAGATATAATAACACCTACTAAATCAGTTCCATATCCTGCTGGAAGATTAGCAGCAGTTAAAGCTGCCATTTTACTTTGAGCTATTGCTGCACTATTATCTACATCTGAATTTGTAATAGCTAAAGCTCCTAATTTACTTTTAGCTATAGCTGCACTAGAATTAATCTGAGTATTAGTTATAGTATTATCTGTAATACTTGCTGCTGTTATTTTTGATAGTGGCATATTAGTGATTGCTCCCTTTAATTCCATACAGTGCTATTCTTGCACCAGCAGCAATATTACCAGCGCTAAATTTAAAATCTATATAATTTATTGGATTTGTTGTTTCTAAATTAGCACCTCCGTCCCATTTATATTTGGCAGTTTGGTGTTTACCAATACTTTGGTAAAGCATGTATTTTTGAAAACTTGTATTATTTAATCCAAAAAAATGTGCTTGAAAATTCCACCCTTGATTAGCGTCATTTCCTAAGTCTGTAGCTAATTGAATACTCCAACCATTAGTATAACGATTTGCTTCAGGGCCATGACTAGAAGAACTTATGTTATTATAGTGCCTACCATTATCAACATAAACATCCATACTAGAACCATTAGCCGTTGATACTCGAAGATGTGGTTCAGCACCATCTGTAGCAGGAGTAATACTTTTACCAATCATTACATAATCATCATAGGCAGTTGTTATATAAGTATTGTTAAAAGAAATTTCAGAAGCAGCCACACCTAAAGATACAGTATGAAGTTGTATCCAAGAACCGTTAGGCATATTAGCTGCTGCCAGTGTTCCTACTTTTGTAGCTGCTATTGCTGCACTGGCATTAATATCAGCATTCACAATATCTAAAGAAGCTAATTTACTTTTAGCTATTGCAGCGCTCGAATTAATCATAGCATTAGTTATAGTATTATCTGCTATTGACCCAGTCGTCGATGGTTTAAATTTACTTAGATTCCTTGCTCGGCTCATCTTCCTTCTTTGGTACCTCTTCTTTAAGATCTCTCGTAAAAGCATTCTGTGATGCTATCAATTGATCTAATCTCATTCTTGATATATTTATCTGATTTTGCAGATCTTTCAGCTGAGCTATACAGACCTTAGCTTTATCTGAAAGGCTGTTCACTTCATATTCTACTTCGTCTATTACGACTTTTTCAACTTCATTATTTTCCATTATTTGCTTTCCTTTTCCTCTTCATCCTTTTTCTTTTGTTTGTCAGCTTCTTTTTCCATTTCAGTTTTCCATTCTTCTTTCAAATCTTCATATTTTACTTCTGGCATTTATATCTCCTATGCTATTTGTATTACACTAAAATTAGTATATGTTCCTGAGTGAACTCTTTTATTTACTCCGTTAGTTCCAGCTGCTACAGGTTGTAGATAATTTCCTGCAACCATTTTAACGACACCACAAGCATTGAGAGTAATAAATATCATACTGCCCTGAGTACCAACATTACTTGGTACTTGTCGATATGCTTTTAAAACGTCATTTTGAGTTGCAGTACCACTATGTCTTACTTTTATTAAACCATAATTATTTCCAGATGAGGGAACAGTTATTCCGTATAAAGAAGTAAGACTTACATAATGATATGTTGTTCCTGAACCAGTTGGTGCTGTAAATTTACTAGTACTAGCATCCCACCAACTACCATTATCAACCGGATAGCTGTTATAATACGAACTATTAAGTCCAGTGATTGTTTCATATTCACTAGAAAATATTTGTTCAGTGCTAACTCTAGAAACAGAAAGTGCAGGAACTTGTGGTTTTTTAACTAATCCAGTGCTAGTTACGTCCATAAGCGTAGTGGCTGCATTAAGTAATGACATTGTACCGTTGTTATAAAATCTAACGCAATCAAAAGCATTACCGCTGTTTAAATTTGAGTTTGTTGTAGTTATAGCTAATGCCTGTCCATCACCTTGATTTTGACCTGCCATTTTAATATGTAGCCCTTGCTTATCTCCTGGATTACCACCTTCACCAGTTTGCTCTAAAACCATTGTAGGTTGATTGGTTGCACCAGATTGTTTTACATGAACAACACCATTTGAATTAGCATTATCACCAGTATTAATAAATGTTGCTACATTAGCAGAGCTTGATCCATGAGTTGCATGTAAGCCTCCGGTTCCACCTAGTGTTACACCACCATTGGCACTCAGAGTCATAGCATCGCTGTTATCACCTCTAAACTGTATCTTCTCTGTCTTTAATGTACTTGTCATTTATTCCTCTCCAGGCAACTTTTGAGATTCCATCCAAGCTTTATATTTATTCTTTACTTCATCATCCCAAGCAGCTTCAGCAATAGCTTTGACCTTTGCATCTTCTCCACTTAAATCTGTAGCAGTGTGTGTCCAATTACCATTGGAATTTTTTATTGACTGAAATGGTTGAAGAGAATGCCTATGAAGACTGCTACTTATTTCTTTTTTACTACCATCTTCTTGTTCTTCCATGATAGTATCTTTTCTTCTTACTTGAATAATCCAAGATGAAACAACTTCAATCTTATCATATTCAATTTCTTTTGTTAAATCGCCTTTTGCCATGTGTTATTCCTATGCTGTTGTATAATACCAAAATCCAACTATTAAATGAGAAAACCCTTGAACATCACTATTTAATACTGTAGCTGCAGTTCCTGAGTCTCTATGAAAATAAAAAGTAGTACCACCACCACTATAAGGTGTAGGAGGAAGCATACCTAAACTAGAATTGTTGAAAGTATGTATATATGTTATTGAACCGGCTGCATGATAATGACTTCCAGATGCTACTGCAAATGGCAATCCTCCAAAATACCACATTCCGGAATTGTTAGGTGTAGCAGAAGTTGTAAAATAAGTACCTACATAAACCATCTGACCTATCTTTTGATAAAAGGCGCTATAAACTGTACCTATAGTTTGACCTCCTTGAGCAGTCGGTGTCCAAGTTCCATGCTCATAATCAGTCAAAACTTCATTGATACTTGTGCCGGCACCATCAGCAGATGCAGTAAAGTCTATTCCCTTTCCAGCTGGAAAAGCCAATCCGGTACTTTGAAATTTAGCCACTTCTGTTCCTGTCATATTCATGGCAATACTACCGCCAGATTGTTCAGCATTTATAAATGGTTGACCACCACTTGTAACTCCCATTGATACTCTTTTTGAACCACCGCTAGATGTTTCTTCTAACATTATTTCTGGTGCAGTTCCTTTTGCTTCTATTGTATGCCCAGGATTATTTGTTCCAACTCCTAATGCTTGACCGACAGTGTTAATAGTTAAGCCACCGCTTTTAACTTGTAGATGTCCAGCTGCATCAAATGCTAATCTACTATTATCAACTAATACGGAACCATCTACTTTTAAAGTCTGTCCATTCGGTACTATAACTTTATTGGCATTTGTACCAGATGTTCTACCTTTTACTTCTTCTACGAATAATGTACTAGTCATTATAATAAATATCCTCCAAATGCTGTGTAACCACCTCCATAGTAACCTTGATAATCTGTTTGACAAGTTATGGCATCATTTAATGCAAGAGTCGCTATAACTGCCGTATGTAAAGAAAAGTGTTCACCAGTAGCAGTAGCATTGTTACCATATTGATAACTATTTGGTATAGTTGCGTTTGCCCCTCCACTAGGCTGTCTATTAATTCTTACTTGTGCGGCTGCACCACTTCCAATTTGGCCGGCCTGTGATAATATTTTAAAAAATATATAGTAATTTCCAGCTACGGGTATAGTTACTTTTCCAGTAGAATTACTGTATATACTTCCAACATTTACGTCTACATCATCAAAAATTACTGGGTTTTGTGCTACAATACCAGTGCCTGTTTTTCCTACGAACCAAGCAGGTTTGGTGGGTTGTAATATTCTACCATCAGTATCAATTGTCATAGCAGTTGTACCAGTAGCATTTTGTATTGTAGTAGGAACTTTAAGAGTTGTACCTCCAATAGTTACAGTATTTGCACTTAAAGTAATCTGATCGCTGTCTGAACCAACTCTCTGTAATGTATCTACTTTTAATATTCCTGCCATATTATCCTCAAATTATCGTCAGCGTAGCATCACTGTCTATCGTAAGTGTTACTGCACTATCTATTGTAAATGGACCAATTACCATATTGTTAAATCCTGCTGCTACCGAATGATTCGTTGAAAGGTTTGATTTACTCCTTATAAAGGGAATCGTACCATTCATCGTAAGCTGTCCATTCACTGCAACACTACCGCCAAATGTTCCACCACTTGCTGGAACTACATCTGCGAGTTGTACTGTGTTATTTGCTGATATTACAATCTCATCATTCGAATCAGCTGCACTTGCTAGAGTTACACTCGTTCCGTTTGTAGCCGTGAAGTCAGTTTCATCGAGCCTCACACCGTTTAAGAACACGTCGATATCACCTGCCGTATAACTTAATTGCATTGCGTTATGGTCAGCAGAATCAAATAGTGTTTGGTTTGCTGTAGCTATATATTTAAATTTTGATGTTCTTAAATATGCATCCTTAGTATCTATAGCTCTTCCTAGGAACCTTATGACGACAGTATCACCATTCGGTGGAGCTGAATCAAAGGTCAGAGTATTGCCTGACGCAACATAAGATTTCGTTGAACCTTCTTCCTGTATAATATTACCGACAGTAACGAGTATTCCAGTTCCATCAGCTACATATTGTTCGAGTGTATATGATGTAGTCGAACCATTGCCTGTAAAGGTCTGCTGATGAAATAGTCCGTGATTCGGTTCTGATCCAATATATGTCATAGTTTATCCATCTCTGCTTTTAGCTGTGTCCAAGTTACTTTAAAGTCTTTTGGATTTGAACTCAACACAGCCTGTCCATTAATATCTTCATACATCGTTTTTCTAAAAGCGGCATTAAATTTTTCTCTTGTATCAATGTCATCTACATTTTCACAGTATAAAGACCAGTTAGTATGTCCTAGATTCATTAAAGCTTTAACTATTTTACTACGTTTATCCATTATCCCTTAATCTCCAATAATGTAAGATTAGCGTATGTATCATCACTTAAGTTCATTTGGAAAGATCCTCCTGCCCCTATCATACATGCTTGTATTTTATAAGTTATTGCAGAAGTCGTATTAGGTGTATCTAAAAAAGTAAGTCCTTGAATATCTGATAATTCTGCATTAGATGCTCCAGTTGCACTTATTCCAAGATAAGCACCACTAGTAGTTGCTGCTGTACGACCAGATAATAGACCGCTGTAACTACCTCCTCCTATACTTCTCAAAAGAAGCGTATTAAATCCAACATCTGCACCTCCTCCATACATGTAAAATCCGTGAGTTCTATGAATTAATATCTTGCTTGAAGTAGCAGAAGGTGTTATTGAGCAGGATATTCCTATGTCTACAAAAGAAGTTGAAGCACTAGCTCCTAAAGAAGCTTTTGCATTTGTAGTCTGAACTTGTAATACAGATCCAGTAGGCATATTAGCAGTCGCCATCGTTCCTAGTTTAGTTGCAGATATTGCAGCATCAGTAGCTATCTGGTTATTACTAATTCTACTTAATGGCATTACTTACTCTCCAACTCAGCTACTTTAGTTTCTAGTGTTTCTATTCTTGCCATTGCTTCTTGAAGTGCTTTAGTAAGAATTGGTATGAGTTTTCCTTCTTTAATAACTTTTGTTGTAGTTCCTAAATCTTCTTCATTAAGAACTTCGTTACCATCTTCATCAGTTTCATTCGTTGGTTTTTTATCTTTTATTTCTGTTACAAGACCAGGAAATACAGTTTCAAATTCTTGAGCAATAAACCCAATCATTTTTTTATCTGCTTTGTTCGGGTGGTAATCTTTTTTCCAATAAAAGTTCCTTACCTTTAATTTTTTTAAATCCTCCCATTTATCTGAAGCATCTGTAATATTATCTTTTAATTTTATATCTGAAGTTAGTGTTCCAGCATCTGAAGTAAGAACATCACCATCTGAATATATTCTTAATCTTGCAGTAGTACTGTCATGGCAAGTCAAAAAGTAATTATCATTATTGTCCGGTGATGCTTGAGTAAATTGTAAATACGTTCCATAAGGTTCTGAACTATGCTCATTTATAAGATAATGTGCTACAGAATTTCTATTTGATAAAAGATAGATATAATTGTCAGCATTACCGTTGTTGTGATAAAGTCGCATTCTTTCAACCAATGTTGCTGATCCACCATCACTTCCATTCACTGCATGATAATAATATAAACTTCCATTGTTTAGAGATAATAGAGAAGCACTTCCAGCACCTACATATTCCCAACCGCCGCTTGCATTATAAAATATATTACTGCCTATATAAGTTGCTCCCATAGAAGGGTTCCATTGTTGTATTATGCCTCTACCGATTTGCAATGAGGACATACTTGCATGTAAAGTTTCTGGTGTTGTACCACCGACTACTGCACCATTAGTTGTCGTTTTGAATTTTGTACTATTATCAAACTTACAAAAGAAAGAGCTGTTCTTATCTGCGCCAAATAAATTTTCAGAGTTATCTGCACTATTAACTCTAAATACATCAGTATAGACAGAAAAAGGCATGCCGTTATCAGATAGAATAACATTGTTATTATTTGTATGACCTATCTTTAAATCAGCACTTGCACCTAAATGAATTGAATTAGTAGCAAATGTAAAATCAGCAGCATCAGCGCCAATAACTGCATTACCGGTAAATTTTACTCCAGTGCTTGTTGTTTCAAACTTTTTATTATTATTATAATAAAGGTCTACACTATCATTAGTTTTAAAGATTGCTTTTATTTCAGAAGCATCAGCACTTCTAATATACATCCAACTATCATTAAGAATTGTTATTCCACCTTGACCTTGATCACTAATATAACTATGATTACCATCATGATATATTTGTAAATCATCAGATGAACCAAATGTAGCTTTAGCATTATCTGCAAACTCAAGAGCGTTATCTGACCTATCAAATACAATATCCCTACCAGCAGTTGCACCGTCAAAAGTCACATCATCATTGAATGTTTGAGCCGCGGTAAATGTATTATTTTCTGCCAACCTAGCTGCTCCTGCATCAATAGCATTAGTCCCGGCTTCATTTCTATAAACTACATAGAATTCTCCAGAAGGAGGAGCGGAATCAAAGTTGAGCGCCAGACCTGTACTTCCAATCGTATATGATGTAGTCGGTTGCTGCTGTATGTTTGAAACGAATACTTCGAGATCTTCGGGAGCAGATACTCTTCGATTCAATGTAAATGCTGTCGTGCTGTTGTTCCCAGTAAATGTCTGAGATGTAGCAGAAGCAAATGAAGATGTTGGTTTCTTCCCGATATATGACATTAGCTAACTTCCAATACGCTTAATGCACAGTCAATTGACGATGCATTACTCGATGTTACTTTCAATAAGTCTCCGGCCTCCATTACGAGTTTCTGTGTACCACCTATTGGAGCTAATGCACTTCCAGATGGTATCGGTGCATTCTTAATTATACTGATATCATCACTGTCAGCATTTTCAAATGCTACTGTTGCAGTAATACCGGTTGTCAGTATGTTTGCAAGATTCAAACCGATTACAGTTGTCTGTGTTCCCGTTGGACATACATATATGGTATGAGCCGAAGTTCCTATCGATCCACTTGTTTTGACTTTAAAATTGTTTGGCATATCTAATCCTATTTATCCTAATGCTATTGCCATCACTATGGCATCTCCTTGAATGCTGTCTGAAGTCGCGAGCCTTCCATCTGCATCCGGTAGTTGTAATGTTCTGTTTTGACTTGGATCTATGACGGTAAGAGTCGTCTTATTAGCATCCACTGTAGCTCCATCAAATATTATATTCTTAGTNGTAGTAATGTCACTATCCATTACGGATAGATCTCTAAAGTTTTTAATCGCGTTGCTAGAATTCTTATAGTATATTATACCGTCAGCGAAGTTAATAGCAAGTTCGCCGTGATCTAAATCTGAAGCTGTTGGTATCTTATGTGCTACTGAAGACTTTTTCAGTATGAGTTTAGTTGGTGCTGTCATGTCAATCCTTAATAAAGGTTAATTTAATTTAAGAGTAAAAACTCTAGTATGTTCCTCCGTCAACTGTCGGTAACGATATGTGACCAGAAGTTATTCCAAAATGAGCTGAATCAAAAGATGCGATTCCTAAGTTATTTTTAGTAGCATTTTCTCCTGCAAAAGTAAGAGTACCTGCTCCATCATTGTATGTTATATCTATACCTTCTCCTGCAGTAGCTAGAGAACCTACCTGATCATCAATAGTTTCTGCCAAAGTCACGTTGTTTAATAGTAATCCAGCAGCAGGTACATTTAACTTCTTATTAAAGTTCCATCTATCAGTAGAAGCTACATATGTTAATGAAGGTTTCACGTGATTCGTGTTGAGTGTTATACCTCCTCCGTCCATGGAAGAGCTATCGGCGGATGCATCACCTAACAATAAGTTTTTATCATCGACTTGAACAGTAGTCGAGTTTACCGTAGTCGTTGTTCCATTGACGGTAAAATCTCCGGAAACCGTTAAGGCGCCTGCAACAGTAAGAGAGTTTGATGCGAGAGTTAATAGGTCTGTATCACTGGTATGTCCAATATTTGAACCGTCAATCTTCACATTGTCGACAGTAATAGATTGTAGGTCAGTAACAGCTGAATCTAAGTGTATTGTTATTCTATTGTCAGAAACTCGAGTGTTTATGTTAGTTCCACCTGTAAAAGTCAGAGTTCCAACTACCGAGTCGGCTGTTCCAGCATCTGCTGTAACTACCTGAAATAAATTTCCAGGAGCCCATCTACTGTTTCCTGCATCATATAATAAAGCCTGTTGGTTTGCAGGTGTAGCAGTATGTACATTAGAGAGATTTGATAACACTCCACTAGTTCTATCAATTAATTTATGCCAAGCTCCAGCATGTGCAAAATATGCTAGACCGGTACCGTGTACATGTGCGAACATTCCATGATAAGTTGAGGCTGAAGGTAAATCGCCTTCATTTTGGTAGACATTTGCAAAACGAATTTTACCGGTAGTCGTTATGTCTAGAGCTCCTGCATCTAGATGACCACCATGCAACGTAATTCCACTACTACCAATATTTCCGGATGAATCAAATCTCAGAATAGCAGCATCTACATGACTTTCTAATCTCAATGATTTATTAGTGTCTATAGACACATCACCAGTTCCATTAGGACTTAGTACTAAATCTCCATTAGTATTTGTCGTTGATATTGTATTACCGTTTAAAGTAATATTATCGACATTTAATACGTCTATCTTACTATTAGCATCCACTAGCAACGCACTCGATGCAGTAAGAGTACCAGTAACATGATCCAACATGTTTGTAAAATACTTACCACCTATGACATCGATATTGGCAGCTTCACCTGCTGTCTCTGTACCGGTTCCTACGTATAACCTATCACCACCATTTGACTGTGTACCACCTAAAAAGGAGTATGCCATTTCTCCTTGAGCTAGAGCAGTTGGAGCTCCAGTAGATGCCGATCTTTTTGTCTTAATTACTGAAGCCATTTAAAAATTTCCTCCATTTATTTTATTATTGGCACTGTTTATTTCAGTTTGAGCAGTAAACAATTGTTGATCACTATCAAACATTAAAAATGATCCGTGTGTTCTTCCTGAAACATTGACTCCTCCGAGATTGGTAATGCTTGAAGAACCTGAACTCACAGTTCTTACAGGCTGTCCTACTTCAACCTTCTTAACAAAGTTTGTCTGCCCGGTTGAGGAAACTACTACAACCTTTTCAACTTTAGATGTAACTTCTACTGCCATAATACTCTACTTTGTCACCGATGGAGTTACGTTGATTCTACCTTCTAATATCCTTTCGATAGTCGTATTGTTACTGCTATCAGTAAAAGAAAGCTCTACATCATACAGATACCTTCCGGCCGGTATAGCATCGGTCTGTGTATTCGTCATAGATATAATTGCTATTCCTTTTGTAGTAGGAGTATCAATATTTCCTGTGAAAGCAAAAGTACTGTCACTGTCACTTGAATAAGACTTCTTCATCTTAGCTGCTACTGAGTAGTTTGCTAAGTCNTTAGCCGACCCGTTATTATTCGTGACATGAATATTGATAGCAACATCCGTTCCTTGGTCTATTGTAAACTCTTCAAATTGTGCCATATTTATAACTCTTATTTTTTTTACTATTTATAATCATGTCGCGCCATAAAGTTGACTAAAACTTATCTGACCGCTGCCTGGAACACTCGTATTAACTTGAGCAACTCGACTATTCCACTGAGTATTTTTGGTACTAATTGAAAGAAACTGTTGAATTGATTGAGNTGTTTGAAGCATTGTAAAAGTCACTGTTTGATTTGCAGTTACAGTTATAGTACTTCCGTTAACACCAAAAGATCCAGCAGTATTTCCTTCAGTATATCCATAAGCATATTTATTTGTAACATTTCCTGAAGATGCTCCGGAAATACTATAGCGGTAACCTTGATCGTATGGATAGGCGTTCGGTTGACCTGCAAATATATAGTAAGTTCCAGCAACTGCAAAAGTAACATTGAGAGTGTGGGGAGATGAAGAACTCATGCCGTGAGTACATGCATAGTATAATACTGCGCCCGAATCATAATTTTTTGCTGCTCCATTATACATGTAATAATTTGCTTCTGTCCTTGTTCCTCCAGCATTGGATGAATTTAGAGACTGAAGATCAGAGCTACCTGTTTGACCATTATACAGGTATCCCATTTGAAATATAAATCTTCCTCCATAGTAATTTTGAGGAGGGTTTCCAGAAGTACTAAAAGACCAGTTATTTAAATTGCCGTAATTAAATCTCTTACTATAGCCGCCTTGACCGAATCCGGAATCAGATACGCTTGATATTAAATCTGTTCTTGATTGTTCTGTGTCAACATAAGATCCTCCTCTATATAATTGACTCATAGATATGGAACCCGATATGCCGAACTCAGATCGCATATCATTCATACTTATGGCACCAGAGGATTGAAGAGGCATTATTTATTCTCCAGATCTTTCACCTTTTGATTCAATTCTTTAATCGCTTCAATTAAGAGAGGAACTAGTTTATCATAATATACAGTTTTATAGTCTTCTTCTATTTCATCAGCTATAGGAGCTTCAGTAACAACTTCCGGTAAGATCTTTTCTATTTCTTGAGCGGAAACCCCTACTTGCATTTTATCATTATCATAGCCTAATTCTTTAGCTTTTTCATTTTCTTTATAGTAATATCCGTTGATTGATTCAACTTTATCTAGAGCATCTTCTATCTTACCATGCATATCTTTTAGTCTTTCATCAGAATAATACGCAGTGATATTTCCTGTAGCTCTAAGTTCTCCGGTATTACCTGATGCATTAGTTCCTAGTCCTAAACAATGAAATCGAACATGATCACTTGTTCCAACAGATTGAGCGATTGATATTGTAGGATGTGCGCCTTCTCCTGAAGTTGAACTTACAGTTACTCCTGTTCCAGAAGCAATTCTATATACATAATCTCCTGTAGTATCAGTTCCTAGTGCAACACTATTGCCTTGGATTGTTGTACTTATAGTAATATTACCACTGCCATCAAAGTTGGCTGAACCTGACACATCACCTGAAAGACCGATTGATCGAGCTGTAGTTAATTTGGCTGCAGAACCTGTAGTATTTTGGTTTCCCTGTGAGTTAACTCCAGGAAGAGTAATATTACCAGTTCCATCAAAAGATACTCCACCTATAGTACGAGCATTTTGTAAAGCGGTTGCCGTCGCAGCATTACCGGTACAAGATCCTGAAGAACCAGATGCGTTACCTGTTACATTACCTGTTAGAGCTCCTACAAAAGTTGTAGCTGTAGCAGTTCCCGTGATTGTTACTCCTCCAGATGCTGTAGCTAATTTGGTAGATCCATTATGAGAAAGAGCAACTGCTCCACCATTAGCACATGTAACATAATCAGCATTGTTTGCTAGATTTGAAAGATTGATTTGATTTCCAAGGATTCTTAGAGCATTGGTAGAATTTTTAATAAAAGAATTATTTGAAGTATGGTATAACTGTAGATCTGCATCTGCTCCTATTTCTAAAGTATCATCCGTTCCTGGTGTGGCTGCATCTCCAAACAATATCTTCTTACCGTTTACATCAAGATTGCCACCAAGTTGAGGTGTTGTATCACCGACCACGTTTGTCGTTGCGGGACCTGTATACGTAAGAAGTCCAGTACCACTATTATAGGCGAGTGATCCTGCACCTGATGAGCTAACTGATATTGCTTTACGTGCTTGAGCAGAATCAAACAGTAAGCTGAACTGTCCGCTAGCACTATCATAATCTAAGTTTTGAGGGGTACCCGTGCTTAATGAACTCCTAACCGCGATGTTATTGGTCGAGTCGGCCGCAGAGTCAACCTTTATTAACATTCCTGCTACGCTTGAATCATAAAAATGTACACTCTGTATATCACCTAAGTCATTAGATATCTGGTTGATCTTAGTAACCAGAGTTGAGAGTGGGTCTGTTAAATTAACTACTGTCTTAGCCATGTCTTACCATCCGTTTGCTATTTTATTTAAGAGAGTTTTCATCTCTACCATATTGTTTTTTAATTCTTTAATATCAGTTTTCATATCATCAAACTCTTCTTCTTTTTTCTTTGAAATGATTTTTCTCTTGCGAGCTCTTTCTATCTCACTCTTGTTCGTATTAAGTATGGCACCGGTTTCCTTGTCTCTTACCATTCCACTGGAACCTTCCACGTTTATGTATTGCATATCATCCTTCATTATGTTGCCAATGCTATTGTTCTCATATCTCTCAATACCGGTACTTTCGATGAGTTATATCCTACGAACACGATCTTGAGTTTAAACTGTGTGAAAGGATCAAGAGTTCCACCAACGCCTCCAATCAAAAAGGTATGATCTCTAAACACATTAGGATTATCATCAGTAGGTACCGGTGTTTCTCTTGAAGCAAGAACGTAACTCTTATTTGTTATATTTTCTCCATCAGTTGCAGTCTTGAAGTACAGATCGAAAGTTGAGTTGTTAGGAACATTCGCTGCTATAATAACCTTCAGTCCTACAGCATCTTCTGCTAATGTAATAGTCTTAGATATATGCTTGGATGCCGAACTTCCTTCAATAGGATCGGTTTCTGCCTTTGGAGCGATCGCAGTTATAAGACCAGTCCCGGATCCTGATTGTTTATCAATTAAATTGTTGACGACAGTTAGTGATGTTCTTTGTAAATCAATTACAGGTGATACATTAGCATCAGAAGTATACATTCCAACTCGAACTTGTGCTGATCTCTGGTTAGGATTATCTGTAGTAGATATATTTCCTGCCTTCAGCTCATTCTGTCTTGATGCTATCATCTTAGGACTAGATAAGTGATTATTCTTATTTAGAGATATGGCACTAAATGATCCTTCTGCATATTCAGTTTCTGTTCCTCCGAAAGACTTACCGCTTATAAACTTTGCATCTGCATTGACAAAAGTAGAAGGAGGAGATATAAACTGAACATTAGGTACAAAGGTATCAAACTGCATGTTTTGAGTAGCTCTTAACGCGCTTCCTCCACCTGATACTGTACCAGAAGCAACAGCACCGTCTGCAGCAAATTGATAACCTGTCCAATCTACTTTAGTGATTGCCCTTCCTCCATCAAGTTCAGATCCAAGTATTCCTGAATTTCCAGATCCTCCAATTTCAGATGATAAGAAAGCTGCTGAATCTGAAGTTGTAACTCCGTTTATCGTAACTAAGTCACCTACATTGAATCCATGACCTGGCTGATACACCGAAACAGTTGTAGATGAATTAGTAGTAGTGATAGGATCTGTTTTTAATAACATTGGAGCAACATCACCGTTTTCTAATACAGCCATTCCTCCACTGGTAATAAAATTCGCTTTAAAGATAGTAAACATTAAATCTTGTTGCTGATCAGGAGTCCAAGTTGAACCATTTTGAGATTTAAATAATGATCCTAATGAAGGCTGTTTTGTAACACGCCTTTCTGTTGAATTCACTATGAAATCTCCTGACTTAGCGGTATAGCATGTATACTTATCAGATTGTGCCATGATTACTATTGCATATTCAGTGAATGGTTTTAAATATACAGGCTCTTCAAATTCAAAATCAGTAGGATTTGCTTTAACAGTATCTAAGCTACTTCCTTCTGCAGTAACATTAACAGATCCTGGTCCTAGGTATTTAAAAGCTCCAGGTAATACGTATGTATCAGGAACTCCTGCAACAACAGGTCTTATTTGAACTTGTACAGGAACATTAGTATCTTTAGTAGCAAAGAATATTCTAACTTTAGTAACAAATATTCCTGACTGCTGTTCAACGAAGAAAGTTTGAGCCAATGGATCCTTATTATTATTCTGACATTTTGCATGCTCAACACTCAGTTTAGCTGTTTCATGATCAACACCTTGATTTTTCAATGAAAAGTAGTTAACGGAAATTTTAGTCGAGCTTGGGTCGGTAAAATCACCTGTTTGAATAGTAGTTACAGGATCGGTTCTGTCTTCTCTCTCTTCTTTATTTGAATAAGCAGTTCTTCTTCCAATTTCTCGAGAACCTGATCCTATTGAAATATTACGAGTTGAAATTACATCATCCCGCATTGTTTCTAATGTTCCACGAGAAGTAAATGTTGCAGCTGCCATCGCAGTGGCCGCACTATCCTGATTAACACTAATATCTAAAAGTTTAAAGCTTGCATCACCTGTTCTAAATTTAATAGCATCAGTGTTCGGTATAAAGAATGATCCAAATAAAGAACCTGAATCAGTTGTTGTTAAAGTGCTTGCACCATTTGGATGAGATGTAGAGTTGTTAAACCTGCTACCAAAATCTTCATTGAGTGTAGAATATCTTGTAAATCCTGTTTCGGCTCTAACCCAGCTTGATACGTCTACTCCATTGAAGAAAGCAAACATTCTACTATTTGACTTCAGGCCTTGAGCTCTGAAAAATACTTTCTTAGACCTCATGAATGGTATAAGAGCAATATCAATTACACGGCTTCCAATGAATGTTCGAACAACTTCATTAGATGCTACATAATTGGTTTGCTTGTATGTTATAATTTGATTTCCTACTTGATTCTCTGTTTGTCTAGCTGAAAGTTCTTGTCCTGCAACTAATGATGCAGCTTCAGTTCCTGACCAGTTCCACTCCCAGTTATTCCAGTTATTAGCCTGAGATTTATCAATCTTAACTCCTCCATCTAAAACTCTAGGAGCTATTTTTCTTGAATCTTTCCATTCATCAGATGATGGAGAAAGTTCTAAGTTTCCTATTGCACTTATTACGTTAAATGGGTTTACATTTTCAGTTTGAGTAGCTAATAGATTAGAGAATGCAGAATCTTCTGTATGTTCTAAATAGAGATTATCACCTTTTATAACTACGCCTGAGTTATTATTTGCTAACGTTTTTGATGTAGCCGAATCATACATTAACCTGACATTATCTTCCCAGAAAGACGGTCTTAATATTTTTTGCTGTGGACTTATGGCAGCTCTATATTCATTTGAAAGAGTATCAGCCTGAAAATGATTCGCGAAGTTATCTACGACAAATCCTGCTTTAGTTCTATTATTTCCAGCAGAATCAATAACTTCAAAATTTCTAGTATCAACCTCTAGTAAACTTAACGCTGTAGTTTCTTCAAGTTTATCAATACGCTTTTCAATTTGACCTATATCTTGCATTGTAAATCTTTTGGATTCAATCTTCTCTAATGAAAGGTCTGAATCATTGAGAGTATATGCATTTAAATTGACATTATATAAATCCAATGCACCGTCAGGAGTTGGAACTTCTTTTTGATCAAATCCACTAGAACCTTTTAAATATACTAAATTATTATCTGATGTAACGGCAATCTTATCTCTTCTTGGAATATAGCATGTTATATCAGAAGATATGATGTCGGTATTCTTAGGTATTTCATTTATTATAGAAGCAAATCCAGCTGATCCAAAATTTCCGTCCGAGTCAACTACAGGCCTAAAATCTATAGCACCTCGAAGCTCTATAGTTTTATTATCTTTAGTAGTATGATTTGGTATGTCTGCATAGTTTACAGAAGATGGATATGATTGAGCAGTGAAGAACTGACCTGATCCATGAGTAAAATGTCTGAATACTACATGCACCGGATTGGTTTGAGTTTGACCTGGTCTTAATATTAATCTTGCAAGATCATAATGATTATCTCTTTGTCCATTATCAACTATGAATTTACTTGATATATCTTGTCCGGCAGAATTAGTATCTTTTATTGAAGTTATATCGAATAGATCTGGTTTAGCTAAGTTATATGAAGTTACGCCGTTAACTGTTGTAGGACCTAAAGTTTTGGTAACTGTTACTAGTGTCTTAGTTCTTTGAGTAGCTGTTGCTGATACGGCTTTATTAATATATCCAAGTGCAACTATATTCTTATTAGCCGGTCCACCTGTAATAGCAGCAGATGTCGTACCTGATCCTGTTACCGTTGGAGCAAAAGGTGCACTATCAACTGAAGCAAATACCCAGTCAGTAGTGTTTACATAGGTTTCATTCGTAAGAGTACTAAACGTTAAAGCTCCAGCTCCATTAGTAGTTCCAGTTAGCCTTCTTTGCACAGTAAGATTGAAATCAGTCAATGACTGAGGTCTTCCATTTGGTAGAGGAAATATCAGCGTGTTTTGTTCAGGAGATTTTAACACTGTCTGACCATTTTCTTTTAAAGGATTAAAATAAACATTTGCCGAAGGACTTATACTTCCTGCCGATCTAAAACTCTGACCTGAATACATCTCAATATTTTGTAAGTAATACTTATAGGCTCCAAGAGTGGATCCTGGTATTCCTGTGCTTCCTCCTTTTTCAACTGCTCTTACTCTACACTGACCTATGGCCGATCCTGATCTTGCAACTCCACTGAATATTGTGCAGCTGTCTGAAAATAAATTAGGCATTCCTTTTGCCGACCTATTAACCGCAGTTCCTGAAATACCATCATACCCACTATCTTGAACAAACACGAAATTTCCGTAGTTAGCTGCAATTGCCTGATTACTGTCAAGTTGAGTACTTTGAGCTCTTGGAACTGTTAGAGGTAAAACATCTGGTTGAACTCGATATCCATCGACATAAGCAATTCCATTACTCATATTTAAAGTCAAAGTTGAAGGAGTATCCGAATCAAATTTAGCTATAAACTGCTTAGCAATATAATTTCCTGACTCTTCTTTAGTTCTCTTTGCCAAAACATCATTAATGGTATTGTACTCATCACCAGCTTCCGGCTGGCTTGTTACTGCTCCATTTATAATGTTTGCAACTGATATAAACTTACCATTAGCTCCAATAAATGAAGAATCGTCTTGTGTACATAAGTCTAGTTTAATTCGATATCGATCTGCACCAGGAGCAGAAGTATTAGGTGCAGCTCCTTGATTATCAAATAAGCTTATGTCATCTGCCGAAGTAACGATATCTTGAGTTACCTTGAACCCCAGTGACTTATTTGGGTTAGTTGTATATCTTGATATAATTTTTGATTGAGCTTGAGCATTTACAAAGTGACCTTCTACATAGAAATCACCATCGGCTACTGAAGCTCTTGTTCCTTTTCCTATGGCAGGGTTTAAATTTGAATTAGTAGTCTGTACAGTAAGAGTTGTTCCAGATCCGTTTGTCATGTTTTCGCCAGGAGCCATCCTAATAGCAGATGTTCCGGCTGTTCCTGAAGATGTATCTGTATATTTGACATAAAGAGTTGCAGGCAACCCTGATCCGCTATCCGCAAGAACATCAATAACCTGAGCTTTAATACTTGAAGTTGCTCCAGTAAATTCTGTGTCAACCAGTGAAGAAGGAGTTCCTGGAAGTGCGTTTGAAGAAGTATCTAGCTTTATGAATTCGAGTTGATTATTGACAGTCACTCCTCCTGGCCTTACCATCGCACCTTCTTTATAGAGATTATTGCCTATTCTCTCTATTTCTTTTTGTGTTATAGTCTGTGACTGCGTTAACTCTCTCGCTTGAAGCGTTCTACCGCTGTTAAATAATATCCTATGAAAATTATTACTGTCAGCGAAATCGTCTTTATAGGTGCTGCTGAATGTTGTACTTGTGTATGTCGCCATAATCTTACCTTAAATTGAAATAACTACTTTTATGTCTTCTGTTTGTGCTGCATCTCTTACAACCGGTGCTCTATTTTCTATATAATATACATCGAACTTTTGAGGAAACACATCGTTCATTCCCGCTCCTCCTTCGGCTGATGCAGCTCCTCCAAGTTGAGCAGATGTTGCTGCGGTAACCTGTCCTATTAATGCTCCCGATGCGTTTGTAATATTTTCGTTTGAAGCGAATGATTTAAAACCTGATGAATCGCTTTGATGATAGAAGAGAACGGAACTATCAACTCCATCTAGAAGTGCAGTTGCACCTGAAGTTGCTCCTGTTATTGTTCCATCAAGCACCGTGTTGTTTGCATTAGCTTGCAGCTTTAAGCTTCTACCTGCTCTTCCTACTGTTGCAGTAAATGCAGCAGTACTATCCTGTGCAAAAGGAGCTCTTAATAACATGATCTGCCTGAAATCCTGTCCTACGTTGAACTTACCTGATTCTGTTCCATTAGGTTTAGTATTAAACATCATTTGTGTGGACCTTAAATCGTCTCTAGCATCGGCACCATGACCGTTAGTAGGAGATAAAACTGCTCGAGCCGTAGCACCTCCGGATCCTGATATTGTTATACTCGCCTTAGTGTAATCTCTTCCCATCTTTCTACAACTGTCTTGACTGGAGTCCAATGTTATCTTTGAGATAGTTCCTGTAGGACTTACGGTCGCTGTAGCCGCTGCACCTGTTCCATTACCGTTTATCGTAACAGTAGGTGCTGAAGTATAACCAGACCCAGGGTTTGTCACGACGATGTTAGATATCTGTCCAGGTGTTGCATTGCTCTGTACAGTAAACTGTTGATCTAGAGTTGCATTAGCTCCACCTGTTGAAGCAGCTTGAAAATTTACAGGAATAAAGTTAGCCGATAAGAACCTATTAGCGTTAAGAGTCGTTAAACCATACAAGAATTTCCAGACATATCCGTCAGACAGCTTAAACGGTTTACCGGTGTCTGTATTAGTAGGTTCAACAGTTGAAGTTTGAGTTTCACCTGAAGTGTTCTTCGAAGCTTCAACACACATGTAGACGTCATTGGCAGAATTAATTACGTAGTATGCGTTTGTAGGATAGCCTACTATTCTATCATCGAATGCATCATACTTTGTCCCTGAAGTCCACGTGTTTCTTGGAACTACGAATGATCGATCTTCTGCCTTCTTTACTGATTGTAAAGCAAGTGATGCTTGTCTCGCATCAAATGAGTGATTCAACGGTGTTGGTACTGCTTCTGTAGAATTCCACTGTACGCTTCTTCCTATTCCAATATAGTATTCTGCCCTATTAGATATATCGGAATCTAGCTCCAACAATATTTTCTTTTTAAATGCGTCTGTTATTATTGCGCCTGCTGCCATTATTTACCCCTTAGTGTAATTGTACCCAAGCACCACCGGCATATGCTTCTATTTTACTTGTAGTACTATTATATACTAACATTCCATTTGCTGCTGATAATGCGTTACGTTGAGTTGTTGTTAGTGTTGGTAGTTTAACTGAACCTGCAGTGCCAGTAACTTCAATTGACGTTCCTGAAATAGATCCAGCAGCTGCCGTGTTACCACTTGTAGCATTTACTGTAAACTTATTAGTATTAACGTCAAAATTACCTGTTGATCTAAGAGTACCAGCTACTACCGTGTTTCCATTTGACGCGGTAACAGTAAATTTATTTGTGTTAACGTCAAAGTTTCCTGTTGATCTAACAGTAGTACCAATTATCGAAGCAGGAGAACTACCACCAATTACTGTACCATCAATTGTACCACCATTAATATCCGGTGAAGTTAAAGTTTTATTCGTAAGAGTTTCGGCGTTGCCTATGAGAGAAACAGTTCCGGTTGCATTAGGTAGTGTTATTGTTCTATCTGCTGTGGCTGAATCTGCCATCAAAAATATTTCATGCGCATCTGCAAGATTTCCTTCGAAAACCACTGCAGAATCTTGGATAGTTACCTGACTCGATAAGTTAGTCCCATCACCTACCAGATTGTATATCTCAGTAAAATTTGCATTTATTTTAGTACCAGCCTGTCGAAGAGTATCACCCGTTCCGTCATTCGCACTCGATCCTGTACTTATTACTTGTTTAGTCATGAATTTACCTATTAACTATTGTTCTATTTATATAATTTTTATACGCTATCATATTTAAATATGTTCTGATCCATTGTTTCAATTGCATTCGAGAAGTCCTTACCGCCAAGTGGGAATAATGACGCGTCACTATCCTCATCAAATGTAGGTGAGGTAGGCTCCATAATTTCTGCAATGTTGGCGTAACCAATGCTTGCTAATTGTGAGAGAGTAAGTGACTGATAACGATCGATAGTATCGTCTAAAGTCTCTCTCAAAGTAGTTCCGTCAGAATCTCTTAATGCTGTCAACAACGTAAACGGTGTACTCTCAAACACTTCAGCAGTCTGTTCAAATATTGGATCAACACTTGTCGGTATTGATAGTGGAGCAGTTATATTCATATTTGCTACACCGTCTGTTGAAAGCTGACCTTGAAAGAACCATCCTGCAGGATGAACGAACTTCTTATATAGTTCACTCCAAGTCGAGGTTGATAAAGATGATGTAATTAAATAGGAGTACAACTGATAGAGCTTATCGTTCCTTATAAATTTGAGAGATTCATATCCTATTCTTGATTCTCCAACGGTAAACAAGTCTTCTTTTGGAAAGCTAAGAGATATTTCCTGTCCAAAAAATAGCCTGAAAAACTCCTTAATGCTTTCCGGACTTCCTTTTTTCCTGTAAAACTTAGCAAGACGTGTTGCTGCAAATCGAGGTTCAGTAAATATATCTGCGGCAGTAAGTTCATTTCCTATTTCAAATATTAACTGGTCTAAGTTCTTAAGTGATGCTGCTTGAATATCACGATTACGATATAGATCTTTCAGTTCTCTACCAAAATTAAACGTGGCGTCGCTGTCCATGAAGTCATAGTAGTGTTCTAAGAATGTAGTAAGATTAGGATAGTCACTCTGAAAGTATTCAGGAAGAACTACGTCGACATCATCCGTCCTGAGGCTGACGTCTCTACGATTAAAATCAGTAAGTGTCTTACTTATGCTCATGTTGTTATAACTGTCTCTGTATTTTGAAAGTCAACTTGTGTTGTCACGTTAAGTTGTGTGGTATCAATATCTATAATATAGTTTCTTAATGGTCTGACTGTACTCTCATTCGCAGGTCTAACTGCGATCTTCAATACACCTGAATTATCGACCGCTGTCGGTAAGAATCCTGTGAGATTTAACTTACCAGTAGAAGGAGTAACAGATCCAATATTATCTACCAGCACATCACCTGTATTGTTGACGATCTCGAGCGTTGTACTGTTAGCCCTGTTCCTTATGCTACATGTTTGTGCCTGGAAGGTAAAATTACTTGAAGATACTAGAGTAGTAGTTGCGTCAGGAACGGCGATCAACATAGGAAATGCGAGTTCATATGAAGATTTCACAGTTACAGACGGCGTTATTCTCTGCTGGACTTTAACCGTCATTCTTGAGTTTAATATGGAATCATCGAGGTCGTCAATCTCTGCAGTTAACAACGACCTTCTGAAAACCTTATCGAATTTCTTGAGGTTATTGTTGAAGTGAGTTTCAACCTGAGTCTTTATGTTGTTTGCGGTTGCGTTCGAAGTTAAGCTCGTGAGATCTGGGTCGAAGTTATAGAAGATATCGAGCTCTAGGAATGCTTCTATAGGGTCTATATATATGGTCTCAACACCTGCTATGGCAAGATTGTCAGTTAAATTCTGTGTAATCTGGTTCCTAACTTCTGCTTTTTGCGTATCGCTTAAGTTATCGGTGAACTTAAGTGACACGTAAACCGCATTGTACTTAGGAGGCACATTATCCTGTCCTCCATACGCAGTAACATCGGTGATATTAGTTCCGTACTTGGAGAGAATCTGTGACTCGTAGTCTTTCGCTGTAACGAGCCTGTTTTGAGATGAGAAAGCAGTTCTTGCGTTCAACCTTATTGATTCTAGAGATTCTCTAAGAGCTCCGCCTGCAGATGGAGTCACTGTCGTAACCGACAGAGTATATGGATTACCGTTTACCTGTACAGTCGAATTGGCTGTAAAGATAGCAGCTCCATTAGCATCTGATCCTGAAGAAGACAGGTAGTTAGCAACTATCTTTTCTCCGGCAGAAGGTGTTGTTCCTGTAGTTATTCCATCTCCAAAAGCCAGCTCGTAAAAACCATTAGGAGTCTCCTTGACCTCGTAGTGCTTCGATGACGTTATAATCTGTACAGAATTACCGAGGTTAGTGTATTCGTTAGATGTACTGCTCGATGTCGACTCAAAGACGTCGACCTGTAGAGTACTGGTGTCGATAGTCTTGTCAGGAATGACGTATATCTGCCTCTCTGTCGTCTCACCTACGAAGAAAGTCTTGGTCTTCTCTGTACCTTCGAATATAGGCAGGATATTAGATCCGGCCGTCGTCTTAAACGTGTAGGTTCCGCTAGCATCGTTAGCGGAGAATGCTTCTCTGGTCTGAAAGGTATATGTGACCTCGTCGACAGTCGCGCTGAAAGTCGTTCCTTTCGGCAAGGTGAGTGTCGCAGGTCGACCTGAGTCAGATACTGTCAGAGTCAGGTTGACGGTCGCCGATGAAGAGGTGATCGATCTCGGCTCGTATCCTAGAGCTTCTGCGTGAGACACTATCGAAGATCTCAGCTGCGCGGTGTCGAGAAAAGTCTCGTTCAACGCGAAGTTCGCTGTCAGCCCGTTAAAGTGAGTGTTGTACGCCAGGACGTCGAGTATGTTGCTGAGACCTGAACCTTCGAAGTCGTAGTCAGAAAACTCTGATTTCGACTTGAAGAAAGTCTTCAGGTTGTTCTTGATCGACTCGAAGTCGAGAGCAGTTGATTTAATCGTTGTAGCCATTCTATCTTAACCTCGTTAATGATAAGTTGAGTGTTACCTCCTCGCTCGTGCTCACGACCTTGAAGGTCACGGTAACGGCGATGTCGTAGTTGTCCGGATTCGATATGACCTTCACGTCGAGCACCTCGGCACGAGGCTCATACGTCCGGAGAGTCGTTTCTATCCTGTCCTCGACCTCCTCGTCTTCGAAATCATCGTTCAGCTCGAAAAGAAAGTCGTTGAGGTTCCCGCCGAAGAACGGCTGGAAGGGTTTCTCTGTATAGTTCGTCATGAGGATGTTCTTGACCGACTGCTTGACAGCGGCCGCGTTCTGCTTCTTGAAGACGTCACCGTCGAGCCTCTTGGCGAACGTCAGGTCGACGTCGCTGTAGACGCGCTTTCGAGCTCCAACGAGAGTGAGAGTGTTCTGGTTTCCATCTTCTATCGAGAACGCCTTTGCGACCATATTTATATCCTAACTAATTTCTACTATTTATACCAGTTCTACGAGCTCGTTCACGCTCTGTATGTTGTTGTTGAACCTCGTCTCGATGTCCTTCTTGAAGCTGACTCGGTACGTGTCCGGAACGTTCGGCATGACCACGATGATCTGAGTGTTCAGCGACCCGTCGGGATCGAATGTGTCGTAGTCCAGTATGATCTTGTCGTAGTCGAAGTTGTCCTTCCAGAACACGGCCAGGTCGAACGAAGTCGAGCGGTCGATCTTCCCGTCATTTCCTACCAGCTCGTACACCACCACGCGCCCGTCAGAGGCCAGGTCGTTCAGGCTCCCGCCCTTCAACGTCTCGGTAGGACCCTTCTCGTACAGCCCCTCCACGACCACGAGACGGTGGTCTCTGAACTGCCCGTCGTTGTTGATCACCGACCTGTTCAGCTCGGCCTGCAGGCTGAAGTTTCGAGCGACCTGCAGCCTTCGACTCTGGTCCAGCATCTCGAGACTCCCCGCGTCTCCGAACCCGCCGGTGAAGCGCCCGAGAGAGATCCCAGGTCCCAGCTTCGTGAACTGGTCGATACTTCCCTGTGCGTCGACGTTGAAGTTCGGGTCCGGCAGTATCGTCCTTCGAATCGCGGGTACGTGCGTGAACTTCTTGATCTGAGCGTCGACCGCTCCCCCGATCGAAGTCACTCCCGTTCGAACGCCAGGCAGCTTTCCCGCCGACCTGACGACTCGAGTCGGAAGGGGAGTCGCGTACCCTCCGCTCAGTATCCCCTCGGACACCTGGTGCCCGACGAAGGTCTCGTTCGCNGCGTTGTTCTCGTCACGCATCTTACTTCGCACCTGGTCGGTNTNCANNTTCTTGCGNTCGATACTCTGGTTCGCGGTCTGGTCGACCTTGTTCCTCAGGTCTCCTCCCGGGTCCGTGATCACCTGCCTACGCCCGACACTCGAGTTATCGATCAGGTCCTTGATGATCGCCGACGTCGGCTGAACCGTCTGAGCCGTATCCGTAGCAGCGTTCGTAATGCTCTGAGACTGACCGCCTGGACCGGCAGAAAAAGAACGATTCGCGTCGATCGCTCCCGTAGCAACGCCCTGTACATCTCCAATCAAGTCCCCGTGAAACGTAGGAGCGGTAAACCCCGCAGTAAAAGTCCCCGACGTACCGAATATATTCTTTACGTATCCCGTTATATTAGCGCCTCCAATCGTACCGCTGTCTCCCAGTATCACAGTACGACTCCCGTTTAAATTGGTATTCAATCCAGTCATCGTCAAGCTACCACGTGTCGTGATAAGGCAACTGTCTGCGTTTAACAGGCTCGTATTCTGGGCCTGTATATTGTTCGAACCTTTTACTGCTCTGTTTAAATCTCCGTTTATGATATCCGTTATATTGTTGACCAGCTGAGTTTTATCTCCGGTGATACTCTCCTGAACGTTCTTGTTCACGTTTAAACTGTAGTTTCCATCTACGGTGTCGATACGATTAGCCTTGGTGGCTATCTGCAGCGAACCGCCCACTTTTAAAGCCATATCTCCGGCCACTGTAAGGCTGAGGTTGCCTCCGTATACGATCTCACCGTCTCCCTCTATGACCACCTTGTCGTCCGCCCCTCCAAGCCTCACGGTGTTCTTTCGAGAGCTTATCAGTATGGAACCGTCGTTCCTCATCTCGATGCCCGTACCGGAAGTATGTTTCAGCAACAGACGCTCACTACCAGGAGTATCATCAAGTTCTATGGAGTGGCCTGCAGCAGTTTTCTGCACCTGGTTGTGAGGATACTGTGACGGGTTCTGCTTGCTGAGTTTCAGGTCGACGTTGCGATGCCCGCCTCCTACGTAGAGGTCGTTCCTCTCAAGCCCTCTCGCGGCCTTATTCGTTCCTGCTATATTGTAGTAGTCGGAGGTCGGGAACACACCTTTGGGGTCCTCGAAACCGTTGCGATTGATACCTTTCGTCATACTGTTGTCGTTCCTTTCGATTTCTCGATAATCTGTAGTGGTGATAGGGAGGAGCTGTTCTCGAGCGTGTCTATGAGAATGGTCTTCTCGAAATTATCCTTGACGTACTCGTCGACCGAGAATCCCGGGCCTAGTCTAGAATCTCCTATCAAATCGTTGTAGCCGAGAACCTGTCCTCCGGGATACGCCGTGTAGAACTGAGCGCAGAATTCTCGAAACGTCTTCATCTGTTTCTCGTTGATGGATTTTCGACTTAAGAAGAAGTCCTTGTTGGGAGTGCCTGAAAGAGCATCGTATCCTGCAACGAAAGCCAGAGATATACTATACTGTACGTGCCCCTTGGTGACCGCTTCCGCAGTCGACCTCAGAGTGATCGGCCTTCCTCTCTGCAGAGTCCCGTCCCTCCTAATTATAAAGTGATATGGTATCGGCTTACCTAGGTCCAGCTGGATATCTCTCGCAGACAGGATCTGGTCCATGAACGTCGACGTCCAGTTGACGACGACCTCCGTGACGTCTCTCTTTGGATTCTTGAGCTCGGTCAGGAGCTCTTCTATAGAAGATACAGTCTCGAACCTATATGAATCAGACACTGAATCCTCGTTGAACTCCGACGCGTTCTGCTCTATCGTATAGGTCCTTGTCGTGCTGGTCAGCGTCGTGTCCTCGACTATAGTCTCAGATATCGATGGGCTGCCGTCTGATCCCGACAGCTTCCCGACGAACGCCGAGAGGACTCCGATAAGCGTGCTGATCCCTACTGAGGCTCCTCTAAGCAGGTTCGTGAACTGAGATATCGAGGAGTTCACCGATCGCAACTGGTCCGTTTGGAGAGCCAACTGCACGCTGCCAGCTCGATCTGCAGTCGTGGACTGTCTCAGCGCCGTGGCCATCTGGTCTGTCGTTGCGGATATCGATTCTTTCAGAGCGTTCTGTATTCCTGACGGTGCTCCTGAGCTGACGACCGCCTTGAGCAGGCCGTCTTCGATGTTCGTTCCTATCAGGTTAGTGAGGTTCGTCTTCTGTGATGAGGTGTTCGTGACGGTGAGGCCGGGTACCGATGACGTCATTCTTACGGGTATCGGGTTCTTGGTGAGGAGAGTGTTCTCTTCGATCGAGGATCCTATCGCCTTGAACCCTGCCTGGACGGTTCCGTGGTTGAGGAGGGCGGAGGCGCTCTTCGTGAGCTTCTCTTCGATCGACTTGGCGACCGTGCTGTCGACCGTCGTCCTCGGGAACCTCTTCGTAAGCGAGCTCAGCTCCGTCTCGAGCTTCGATCTTTTCAGTGTCATGACGTCCTCCTAGTGAAGTTCTCGTAAGTGTTGAAGCACTCCCTTGCTCGGGACAGCCTCTTGTCGGTCGATCCTGCCTGTGGTCTTTCGTAGTACTCCTCGAATATCCTGCACGCCTCTTCTGCTCCATCGATCCCGGAACTGACTCCGAGCAGCCCGTGGTCGAGGCCCATCCACCTGTACTTGAAGAGCTCGTGCTTGATGAAGAGCAGCTGTGCTCGTAGAGACGTCGCCGGGAGGTTTCGCTCGTTCGAGAACTTCTGCAGCTCCATGAGTCGAAAGCCGGCGTTCTTCGAAGGGTTCCACTGGGCGATCCCCACCGAGCCCTCCTTGACGTTGATGATGTCTGGATGTATGTCGATCCTTCCCGGCCTGTCGACCTCGAAGTCTTTCGTCAGGTCCGAGCTGTCGACGACTCGAAACTTTCCTGCGAACCCGGACTCGACGATGAGGTTTCCTACGATACCTGACACGATCGCTCCCCTGTTCTGGTCGTCGCCGATGAGTCCCGCCTCTCCTGACTTGAGAAAGAGGAACGCCTTCTCGATATTCGACTCGGCTGTCGGGAATGTCTCTCGGTCCGCCTCGACCGTGTGCTTTTCTCGAGAAGATACGCTGTTCGATATGACGTTGACTCGATCGTTCAGCCTGGCGATGCTGTCCGCGTTCTCCTCGACCAGCTGCTTGAGCTCGTAAGATGGAGTTCCCTCGATCTTCGTAAGAGACCCGAGCACCAGGGGAACCTGGCTGTTCTTACCGTCGAGGAAGATCCCGAAGACCTGAGCGTTCTCCTTGATTCCGATGTTCGAACCTATGCCGCTTACTCCTCCCTGCCTGATGTCGGCTACGACCTGAGCATAGGGGAGGTCCGACGTCGGTATGTCGTCGGTGTTGTCGGTGTGGAGTCCGTGAATTCTTACTCTGACACGACCCATCTCGAAAGGGTCGTTGATGTCCACGACCGTGCCGAGGAACCACCTGATATTGTCGCCGTAGAAGTTCATCATGCTAACTTCTCCATGTCGGCCAGCTTGAGGCATGTCATGACGATCTCGTACTTCTCCTTCTTCAACATGTGCTTACAGTTATGTATAAGATATTGACCTGACTTCTTGACATCGATTCCTGCCGAAGCTCCCTTCTTGTCCATCTGGTTGTCCATGAACCTGAGGTCGATCACGTTTCCAATTGTCTGGTGAACGTCTCCTTCGATGAATGCGTGAGCCGGGACCACGATCGTGATCGGGTTCTTGCGAAGTACGTTCTGTATGACCTCTCCGACGACACGCTTATTGTAGTCGCTAGGAAGGAACTCTTCGTCGATCGACTTGCTTGAATTGATTCCATCATTGTACAGCCCCGAAGAATGAATCCTTGTCTGAGTTATGCTGCTCCTCTTGTGCAGCTTCTCTCCTTTGAATTCGAGATTCTGATCATACAGGAACTTCTTCTGCTCTTTTCGAATGATATCCCTGTCCAGCAGAGGTTTGAAGATGTCGTTGATGATGTCGAACTTGATATCCGTGCTCTTCATCGTGAAAGTGTCGTAGAACCTGTTCGTAGATCCAATATGTCCTGCCTGCATAATCGAGTACAGGTCGTCCTGTCTCTTGATATCGTAACCCCTTATCGTGAATATGTCCTTGATCAGGCTGTCAGACATCGTCATATCTCTCCTTGTCTGGGCGTGTACGAAAGGGTGCTTGAAACTCGTTTCTCGACCTATCATCGTGCCGAGATCCATGAACTGTAAGTCATCTGAAACGAGGTTCGAGTAGACGAAGAATGGAAGTCCAAGATCCGTTGATGCTCGAGCCTTGATGAAGTCGATCGCGTTGAGTGGAGAGAGGTTAGGTATGATAGTCTTAATTCCTTCTTCTCTTACCGGCTTAGACCTTCTTATCCTCTTGTCAAGATACTGCAATGCTATATCTCGAATGATGGTGTATGAAGTGCCCTTGTATGACTTACTGATACTCTGAGCTTCAGAAGTGAACATGCAGTCGTCGATCAATGATAGAGATATGATCTCTCCATTGTCACTGTTCGCCTTGATGCTCCTTTCAGTCCTCCTAACTCTAAACTTTTTCGTGATAGTGAAGTCTGAGTCTCTCCTACGAAAAGATATCGTGATTGACTCTCCTCCTCTGATGTTGATCTGGTCCGAGAATCCTACAGTATCTGCAAATACGATATATCCTGTTAGATATGGACGGTCGAGATTTTCAAATATTTCGATGTCGGTCGTGACTCTAGAAAGATCGATACTGGCGCCGTCAATGATGGAAGGTGACTCGAATTTGACTTCTGTCAAGTAGTAAGCATCAGCACCGTGTATGTTGCCTTGAACCATGATCTAACTTCTTACTGCCTGTTTGAATCCTCTTGAAACCTGCTCTATGAATGAGGGCTTTATGACATTGATTATCTTGAGTTTATCATTTTCTGCCGTGTATCTCTCAGAATTTGTGATTGGAGTAAGACCGGCTCCAACAGTCCCGTATGGATTGATATCTACGTAGTTGTTATCTGAATCTTCATAATGATGTATCGCAAGATGTTCTGCGGTAAATCCAGTTGAAGTTACAGAAGCTCCACCGCTCGATGACATAGTTTCTCCTGCCGAAAATGAAACTGTTCCTTCAACGACAATCTGTCCTAGGTCGAGGTGTCTCTTGATTATCTTACCTCCGTTACCTGAGCTGGTCCCTGTTGCAGTTTCTCCAATTTTGAATATGTTGGTAAGGTCGTTCTTTGTCGTGAATACTGTATTTGGAAAGTCTTCTTTGACTTTTTCTTCTAACTTATTGAAAGGTAGTGGCCATCCTTGTAATCTGATATGATCGTTGAGCATAAAGAATGTCCAGTAGTGTTCTGTAGTGTTATAGAAATTGAATGAAGTTTGATCTGGTCTTTCTCCTTGAGGAATTGTGTATTTTTCATGAAAGCTCGTGACATCCTTAATATCATCTATCATATCTGCGAAAACAGAAATATTATCGAAAGAAGTATTAGAAACTTCTGAACCGAACTTATACAGAACCTTAGGTAGGCTTGGAAAGTATGACATTAGAATCCCTCCTTAATATCTTTTCTACTAAGAGTTCCAAATTCTTGAAATCCTAAGTTCAACTCAATTTCAAATGGTTTACCGTCTTCATGAAAACTCATTCCACTTGAATTATAATTGGATGCTATAGTTCTCAATACACATGGCTTTATCTTGTATCCGAAATCTACATCTCTTCCTTGCTTATTTTTTACTTTCATAGAAATTCTAAACCTGTTAGGGAAAGTATATCCTAACGGTATGTTAGCAAAAGGATTGTTTTCGGTATCATTATCAGTCATTCCTGCGTTTTCATTTCCAGTACTAGACGGAATATGTTCAGGATATGCATTGAGCCTGAAGAACTTTATAATCTTTTCAATCTCTCTTGACTCTCTTTGTGAAGTTGCAATAAATTTGAAACTAAACTGAAACTGCCTAGGAACTACTGCTCTAAAAACAGATTTAGTATTTGGGTTGAGAGTTGTCTGTAATGCTACTCTTACTCCACTCAATACATCATCAGGAGAGGCAATATTCAGAGATCTCACGATTCCTGCTCTTGCGGCATCTTCTGCTACATTTGTACCGGTACCATTGATTAAGTCTGTGATTCCTACGAATCCTGCTGCTATTGCTTCTCCTGCCGCATTGAAAACTCCACTACCTCCCTCTATTGCTCCTCTTGCAAGAGCTCCTCTTAAGTTTAGATTAGCTTGATCATAATCTAGAGTATCATTGAATTGTATATTAGGAGGAAGATACAGCTCTACAGTTTCGTTTCCCAGTCTCTGTTCTGTTGCTCTAAAAGCTCCTGCAGCATTGACATTATCTGGAGTTGTTGCATTCTCACCTAGAGTATCTGATATATCATTTTGCTTAACAGATCCTGACTGTCTTGAAGGATCATCAGTTCCAGGAACCAATTCTGTAAATTCATTAATGAAAAAATCTCCAGTATTTACAAGTCCCCTCTTAAGTATCGATGATAGTGCTTCACCTCTCGTGTTGGGAGGAATAGTTTCTATAGTTCTGAAAATCATTCTTGCAGGATATTCCATCTTGTTTTCAAGTGGATATTTCATCCTAGACATTGATCGAACAGAATTTTGAGCAGCCATACGTAAATCTCTTATAGATAATTATATAATTTTTATTTTATTATTTATATAGAATCTCATGCCGTATTCAGGAAGATATAAAGTATGTAATGTTAAGAAGTATAAGGGCGATTATACTAATGTTATTTATAGGTCTATGTGGGAAAGGCTATGTTTCAAGTGGTGTGACGAGAATCCTAAAGTAAAAGAATGGTCTTCAGAAGAAACTGTCATTCCATATTTCTATGACGTCGATAAAAGATACCATAGGTACTTTATTGATCTTAAGATCAAGACGATCGAAGGAAACGTAATACTCGTAGAAATCAAACCTGATCATCAGACACGTCCACCAGAAAGCCAAAAGAAAACTCGAAAATATCTTTCAGAATCTTTAGCTTACGTAAAGAACCAATGCAAATGGAAAGCTGCTGACAACTTTGCAAAAGATCGTGGATGGAAATTTCAAATATGGACAGAAAAGACTTTACAAGAAATGAAAATACTTGGAAAACCGGTTCCCGGTAAGATCAAGAAACTTAAGCCATTGAAGCCATACAGAAGAAGGCCTAAAAAATGATATAAATAGAAACATGGCGAATTTATTTCAAAAATTGCAAATTGATGCTTTTAGAGCAGGTATCACTCCAAGAACTAAAGAATCTCAAAACTGGTTTCGTCGTAAAGTTCAAGGATTAGCAATACCTAATAATTTGAGTCTTATGGGACAGGAACCTCTAAAGTTGAGAAGCAGAACAGGAGTAGGAAGCATGTACATGTATTTCTATGATCCTAAGCATAAAGAAACGTTACCCTACTATGATAGATTTCCTCTTACAATCGTAGTTGGCCCTGCAAAAGGAGGGTTCATGGGACTGAATCTTCATTACCTTCCTAATGTTTTAAGAGCTAAGTTTCTTGATGGTCTTATGGGAATTACCAGTAACAAAAAATTCGATGAAAGCACAAAGTTCGCAGTTACAATAAGAGAGCTGAAAAATACTTCTAAATTAAAATATTTCAAGCCTTGCTTAAAACACTATCTCATGGATCATGTCAGATCAAGATTGGCTTTGGTTCCTGCACCTGAATGGGAAATAGCTACATTTTTGCCAACTGCAAGATTTGAAAAGAAGGGTAAATCTATAATACACGCCGATTCAAGGAGAATGATCTAATGGCCTATGGAATAGAACAACTTAAGAGTCAGTTTGTAAAATCAAACGGCTTTCAATCTACTAATCAGTGGGTCGTGGTGCTTCCTAGGATACCGAATACTATACTAGAATCACGTGAACTAAATCTCTTAGCTAAGACAGTCGTATTCCCGGGAAGAGCTCAGGTAGCACAACAGAGAATAATCGGCGTAAAAGGAATAGAAGTTTCAAACGGTTTTTCTGAAGTAGACTTTCAAATGACATTCCATGTCATGAATGACTGGGGAATCGTAGATTATTTCTATAAGTGGCAGGATCAAGTTGTGAATCAAGGTAATAAATACGTAGGATACCTGAACGATTATGCTAAGAGTATGAGAGTGCATGCACTGACAAAAGGAATGACATACAATTTTGATTCAGTTAGAAAGATTAGAAACGTCAACTCTTTATTGGACCTACTTGGAATTAATTTAGAGTTAGACCAATCTTTCGGACAGAAAACTAATTATTCTGTAGAAATAAGAGAAGCATATCCTGGTGACGTATCACCAATCCAACTTACTAATGAGGCTAATGATATAGCCGAATTGACAGTTGCAATGAAACATTTAACATGGAGAAGATTATAAAATGGGTTTATCAAACTTACTGAATGAAACACCTCGTTATGAAGCTACGTTGCCATCTAATGGAGAAGTAGTAAAATATAGGCCATTTTTAGTAAAAGAACAAAAAGTACTGATGATAGCGGCTGAAACTAAAGATTCTAAAGAGATGATTAACGCAATGATTAACTGCGTTACACACTGCGTGGAGGGAGTAGACGCTATAAAGTTACCGACTTATGATTTAGACTATTTATTTCTACAAATAAGATCTAAGTCTGTAGGTGAAACTGCTAAAGTCATAACTACATGCAGTAATTGTGGAGAAAACAATCCTGTAGATATAAAACTTGAAGATATTAAATTCGACAATAATCTTAAGAGTACAGAAATAAAATTATCAGATAAATTAATTCTTAAAATGAGAGTTCCTTCGTATGATCTTATGCTTAAGAATGAAGAAATATTTACTGGAGACATGACTGCGACCGATATATTGTTTGAAACTATTTCCTTGTGCATGGAATCAGTTATGACTGACGAGGAGAATATAAATTTTAAAGATGAAACTAAAGAAGAGATCACAGGATTCGTAAATTCTTTTAACAATGAACAGTTGCTAATGGTTACTGAATTTATTGAAAGTCTTCCTAAAGTTTCTTATAAGAAAGATTTTTTATGTAAGGGGTGTGGAAAAAACAATATTTTTGAACTAAATGGAATACAGGATTTTTTTTAACAGCCCTCTCACACGATAACTTAGAGAATTACTATAGAACTAATTTCGCAATGGTACAAAATTTTAAATATTCTTTAAGTGAGTTAAATGATATGATGCCGTGGGAGAGGGAGATTTACTTAACATTATTGAATGAGTATTTGAAAAAACAAGAAGAAGAGCAGAGAAATAACAAAGGAACAATGTAATGGCTAGAACACCAATACCTCCTGGTCCAACTCCAGGAGCAACAACTGGAAGTAGACCTGGACCAGGAGTAAGTGCAGACGGGAGACATATTGGAAGTAAGCTAAACATGGTTACGGCCGAATTGAAGAAACTCAATGGTAGGCTTGGAATAGAAAGAACGAATCGTCATCTTAGTAACATTGATTCTAATATAAAATCTCTTTTAGATTACTTCACCCAAAATCAAAGGGCTGCTGCGCTGGCAGCTAGAGCAGCTCAACGAGGAGCTCAATCACCTGCTCAGGGACCTCAACAGGCGACCGGTCCAACTACACCAACCGCACAAACCACACCTACAGTTCCTCCAACTGGAGGTTTATTTTCTAGAGTTGGAGACTACATAAAACGTGGAGGACTCGCAGCTTTAGCTCCTTTATTCGCAGTTCCTGTAATTGGTGGAATGGTAAGAAGATTATTCAGCAATAAAGCTGCAATGAAAACGATAGGATTCATTTTGGCAGACGATATTGTAAATTTCATACTAGGTGAAAAAGGTGAGAGCGAGTTAAGAGATGCGGTAGAAGATGTATTTAACCCTTCTGCAGCAATAGGTTTTGGGTTCCTAGGAAGTTTAATTAATAAAAAGATGAGGAACATAGGATTTATCGTAGGAGCTTTCGCTACAGAAGAAAATGTTGATAAGTTTGATAAGCTTATGGAAACAATAAACGAGAAAACTATTCCAAATGTGAGAGAGAAACTTGATGGATTTACAGATAAAATTAATGATTTCTTTGGAATAGTCGCTATTCCAAGAGTGGAAGATGCAGTTCAAAATTTATCGGATAATGTAGGAGAGGCTATAGACACTGTAGATAAAATATTACAAGGAGACTATAAGGCATACTTTTCTAAAGGAGGAGCGACTCTTACATTCGGTGCCGCATTGGCACTTAAGATAAAAGGATTCAGTAAGGTACTGAGAAAAGCAGGAGGAGTGAAAGGTAAGATGGCGAGTGCTGCTTTCGACGCTCTTCTCTTTGCTATGGGATACCAAGCTATTACTGCTAAAGCAGATGATACAGGATTAAGACAAGAGGAAGATGAAGGCGGTGGAGGTGTTGTGGACACATTAATGTCACCTGACGTGTTGGTTCCAACTGGAATCTTGGCAGTTCAGGGCGGCATTAGGGCAGCGGCGGCAGGATATGCAAAGATGGCGGCAAATGTAAGAGCCGGACCAGGTGGAGCTGCAGCATTTAATGCTGCCAGACAAGGATTAACTTATAAAGCGGCAGTATCTAGATCTCAAAAACTGATGAATATCTTGAAAAGAGCAGGATATCAATTTGACAAAGCTGGAAGAATGTTGATGCCAGGAGGACCTGGCGGAAATAGAATGGTTATAGCGAGCCATGCATACATAAANNCTGCTTTAAAGAAGGTAGGATATAAAAACTTAGGAATGATCATATTAAAAGTGGCTGCGTTCTTTGGAGTATCTGTTGGAGTTGCATTTATTGCTCCTGCAGCTGCAGCTGCAGTAGGAACTGGAATGGTATTATTCAATATAGCTACTGGAGTTTCTTTAGCGCTGGCCTTATTACCTGAAGAAATACAGAGATCGCTTAAAGACTTTGTAGGAAGTGCATTTGCATCTTTACTTTCAGGAAGCTTTCTTACTCCTGCCGATGTAACATATAATGACAGAACTGGAATGACAATGATAGGTGATATGAGCGTAGATCAGATCGCGGGAGATTATACTTCTAATCTAACATCTGCTAATTTAAACCGAGGAGAAAGTCTCCTTAATACATTATCATCAAGTACAATTCAAACTCTTCCAAATGCTCAAAAAAGAATGCTACTTGAACAGATGGCAAATACTTCTGAAAGAAATAGAATATTAGCTACCATAAGTGATTCTAGTGTGAAGAACTCTAACAATTCGACAAGCTCTGTACAAAATACTTATTATGGTGGAGTAGGATCTTCTGCCGATAATAATGGAATAATGGGTGTTATATTCGGCAATAGTACGCCGTTATCGTATGCTCACGGTGGCATAGCTCTTAGGTAAGCATACGACAATAGTTGTTGAATTAACCTTCTTTAGCTAATTTGGCGAAGTAACTCATTGTGTCATCATCTTCTTGAGATGACATCTGCTCTGCAGTCACGGGTTCAGCCGACTTGATTTCAGGTGGAGGTGTTGACTCTCCTAGTTGAGTATCTTGCTTGACTGTATTAACACCGGCACTTACTTCTTCACCTAGGACTCTTGATAGTTTCATCTTGAGTTCATCATGAGTCTTGAAGTTCTTAGGATCTAAGAATTCCTGTAAAGAAGACTGCTTATTGTATATACCTTCGAGAACCGAATCATCATCTGAAAGTGTAGAAGGTGAATCAAACTCAGACTTATCATAGTTACGATAACCTTCGACATTTCTAATCTTAAGCTTGAAGTTTGCACCTTCCCAAAGATCAAAAGGATTGACTGCTTTCTCATCGGCGAACGATGGTTGCATCATATCCATAATCTTATCGAAGATCTTCTTACCAAACTGGTATAGGAATACCTTTCCTTCGTTATCTGGATTGGACGGGTCGGACACAATATAGACATTGGTGACATAGTGAAGCCTACGCTTTTGAGCACGTGCTTTCTCTTTGTCAGCTTCAACACCTGAGTTCCAAAGACGACTATTGAGCTCACCAACTGGATCACTTTGACCAATGGAAGTTAAAGAGTTTTCAATGTACCAAAGTCCTGTTGGTCCTTTGAAACCATGATCCCAATAACGTATCCAAGGTAGTTCTTCACCTTTTGGTGCGGGCAAAAATCGAATAACTGCGTAACCGTTTCCGGCTTTATCTACAGTAGGTTTCCAAAACCTTTCGTCCGTGTATGATTTTTTCTCTGAGTTTCCGCCTGCTTGTTCTGCGGCTTTGATCAAACTTTGAATTTGATCTTTACGTTCTTTTAATTGTGCAAAAGACATATTTTATTCTCCATATTTGCTGAAATATTATTTTTATATTAACACAGTATGACTGTAATGTAAACCTATTTATATTCAAAATAGGGTGTTCTGTTTAGGTAGGAAGTTCAAGGCCATGGCCTCGGCTTCTATCTTACCTTTTATTATTGGTGAAATAAACTTCTTTACATCTTCAAGATCTATTGAGTTCATTTCACATATGTAAAGAACTGCATCCATATATGACAATTGTTTTTCGATGACAGTTTCTTCGACAATCTCTGTAAACTTACTCTTATTTAAAAATTTCTCTTCTATCATTTTCCTACCCATCTCTTTATACCTTCAATAGGATTCTTAAGATCCTTATATGTTTGTTCTATAAAGTCTATATGATTATCTAACTTATCCATTTTTGAAAAATGTACTTCCATTTTTGCGTGGAGATGTCTTATCATATCAGATAGATTTTCAACATTATCTTCAACATCTTGAAGTTTCTGCATTATATCATCATTATTATATCCACTCATTTATCCATCACCCTAAGTAGTATCGTATTGTCATTTATTCTACCATTGGTTTTTTGAGTTTTAGTAGACTGTTGATTCCAGTATGCATCAATCTGTTTCTTAGTTTTACTAAGTACTTCCAACATTAAACCGCCTGGCCTTGTTGGATGTCTTAGAGTTATTTCTCTTGACTCATCATAGTCAACATTCTTTATGGTAGAACCACTGACTTCAAATCCCTTAGTGGAATTACTTACCAACTCTGTAAGTTTCTTATATTTAACATTGAAAGTAAATAGTCTCTGTGAACCAACAACTAGAAGAGGATTAATTGATGCTATTTTAAATTCACTACTTTCCTTAAGATACTTCATCTTTGATATTTGTTTATCAGCAGTTCTAACCTTTGGCTTCCTAACAGCCCTAGTGGCTTTCTTAGTAGACATATATTTGTTTGTATCTGAAACAATATTACTTACAAATTCCAGATATCTCCTCTGATCCTTGGAACTAAGATGAGAATAATTTTCCAAGAGATCAGAGGTTCTATCGTTAACGAGCTCATTTAACTCAGTTTGGAGAGGCGAATAAAAATCATTCACTTTTTTAGCCATGATATAAGGAGCATCGATTTTTTTCAGCTCATCAAAGACAGAGTAACTTTCATTATCGATCCAATAATCTAGCTTTTCTTCCACACCACCTATAAAGTCTGATGTTCTCTCCTTGATAATATCCGTAGGTGACTTAGTCTTTATGACTTTACGTATACCTGGAGCCTCCTGGTCCGTACCTTTCGAATATTTCTCCAAAGCACTCTTGAATTTCAAGAGAGCTCGCTTACTATCCCAGCTAGCTGGGAACTCTTGACCCGTACTTTTCCAAAGTAGAGTCATTGTTACTGTCGGCTTGTAAAATACCCAGTCATCTGCTGTAAGTAGTTTACTACCCCAATTCTTTTTGACATATTTCTTATTGAAGTTGATTACTTCTTTTCTGCCAACCTCCATGTGTACATAATCACACATTCCGGTGAAACTATGTAATGGGACGTGAGCAATACCTGATCTTGATTTNGCTCTCATTACTTTTTTCCTGTTGGACTTTTTTCCTTTAAGTGCTGTAAGTGCCATATTCTATCTCCTCATCTTTGCAATATGTTTAGCATCATTTGAATTCTTACTTACTGGTACCATGTTTGATTTATGTAGTGTACCGATACCGATTAACAAATCACCAGTATATACTTGGCGTTCTTTCTTTCCATGGAATGGGACAATCCTATCAGAGGTAGGAGTAGAATGATCAGTTTCACCATANTCGGGAAACTCATGACGATAGGATTGTCCCGTAGGCTTGTACCCNAGNTTTTTGATATACTTTTNNTGTGCAAGCCTTAACTGTTGCTCCTTAACAGAAACTTTTTTCTTCCTACGTTTTCTTTTATAAACTGTGCTGGTCACCCAAGGACCTAATAAATGCATACTCATAATTCTATTCTATCACACTTTCATAGTAATGTAAACAGTTAATTTCATTTTTTTTAATAATAATCTGACCAATATTCATTCCAGAGAGATAAAGCTTCGCTCTTTGCATCTTCATCACTTAAGGCTCTAAATATTTTATTCTTAGCCTCAATTGATTTGGAAATAAATTCTTCGAAGCATTCTGAATCTTCTACAAATTCCGCGACTTTATCCATCCACTTATCATAAAATTTAACATCATGATGAAATATAGCTAATCCCATTATTCTGACCTTTCTTCTCTACATTCATCACAGATTTCATCACCGTCATATGGTGGTTCATCTAGATGAAAAGTTTCATTACAGTTTGTGCATTCGTAGTCACCCATTATGACCTCCTACTTGATGACCATTTTGCATGGGCATCTTCAGTACCTGGAGTGAATTCATATTCTTCTCCATCTTGATCAGCAATCCAAATTGCTTCATCATCGATATCACAAATGTCGTACCAACGACCGTTCATGGTGATTTGATCACCTAAGTTATAATCAGCAAACTTATGTTTACCACTTATGAATAAACCTTTTACTTGGTTTGCTTTTAAACTACCTTTTACTGAAATCATATTTTCTACTCCTTTAATTGATTTAGTTTATATAATCATCGTATCACATTTTCTCAGCAATGTAAACAGAAAAATTACTATGAAAAGTATTTTTTTAGAGTGCTGTGATATTTTTGTCACAGTGTCAATTTATTGACTATTTACTCTGTCAAATTATATTACTGTCAAATTATTGACAATTAGGTTTTTTTCGATAAATAATTACAAAGGATCAATTAGGGAGTAAGAATGTTCAGAATAATTATGGCAGTGCTGGTATATGCGTTAATGATGAGTATCTCATTCGCGGATCCCATTGTCACGCAGTCAACAAGTACCAGCACTGTAACCACTACAACTAAAGGAGAAACTCAAGTTAAATCTCCTCCGCCTTCTGCTATAACACCTTCAATCAATGCGTCAAATTCAGACCTTTGTACAGTTGGTGTAGCCGGGGCCGTTCAAACACAAATACTTGGTATATCAGGAGGAACGACAGTTACTGATGAAAACTGTGAAAGATTAAAGTTATCTAAAACAATCTATGATATGGGAATGAAGGTTGCAGCTGTCAGCATAATGTGTCAAGATAAAAGAGTTTTTGACGCTATGAAAATGGCAGGAACTCCATGTCCATTCCTAGGTAAGATAGGAAAGGACGCATCAGACGCATGGGATAAGAATCCTGAGCTACAACCGAAATCTAAAAAAGAAGAGGATTCATTAGGTGATCAAGTTGTCAAAGGCACTGTTGCCGGTATTGGCCTTGCTGGTTTACTTTTACTCATATTATAGTATTTCACAGACCACTACTGAATGGGATTACGCAAATCCAAGTGATGCAGTTCAAACTACAGGAGTATGCCCTACAGGATCTGTACCAGCTCATATAGTTTCAAACTGGGGAGGATCTGATACTTCATCTATAGCATTTGGTGGATGTCATGATATATTTGCAATTAGTTTTGCAATTAATCAAGCATTGTCAAATGCTGGAACTGACATATCAGTTGATGCAGTTGAATACACTTGGAAATGGATTAACGGTTGTTATAATATAACAAAGGATGATGGATCAACTGAATGGTGNGCGTCAAATATAGATGATAGGTTAGATGATAACTTTAAACCTACAGGACAATACGCAGATCAATTTGACACGCTAATTGTTACTGTACAAGTTAAAGATTCAAACGGTAATGTTATACAAGAAAAAATATATGATTATGATACATGGTATCATTGGTCTCAATCTAATTCACATAGTACAAATGAAGTGAAAGAAGGTGGTGCTTATTGGCAGGTTGAAGAAGATTCGATAACACTTTTCAATCATAACAATATGTCAGGTACAATATACGGTTTGAATCAACTATCCACTTTTCATGTGCAGGTTGAAGGAAAAGATGGAGGTTATTGGTCTGGATATTATGGACCAGTAATTAAAGATGGCGGTGCCAGATTTACATACAGACCTAATCCTTGTTTAAGTAATTCTCTTTATGATGCTTCATGTCCTGGTTATGCAGAAGCATATGCACTACAATTATATAATCAACAATGTCAGGCAAATCCTTTGTTTGATTCTCAATGCCCAGGCTATGAAACTGCATACTTCAATCAACAGTGTAGCCTAGATCCTCTGTACAATCAGGGGTGCACCGGTTACGCTGTGGCTTACTTTAACCAGCAATGTTCAATTGATCCTCTCTATAACTCCGAATGTGATGGTTATGCCACAGCGTATCTTAACCAGCAATGTGAAATTGATGTTTTATATAGTCCTTTATGTACCGGTTATGAAACAGCATATTTACTACAGCAATGCTCTTTAGACGTTTTTTATAGTACTGAATGTCAAGGTTATGATGAAGCTTATTTAAACTTACAGTGTTCTTTAAATACGCTATACGATGAAACATGTCCCGGTTATGATTTCGCATATTTTAATAATCAGTGTTCTTTAGATCCACAATATGATATTGACTGCCCTGGGTATATTGAACCAGAAGAAGAAATACAATCGCCAATTGAACCTATAGATTCTCCTACTATAATAGCTTTAGCTACTCCTGTAATTTTAGTACCTGTAGAACCAGTCATAGAGATTATACCGGAAATAGAAATAGTTGAAGTCATAGAACCAATCGAACAAGAAATTGAAATAAATATAATTGAAGAAATAGAAGCAGAAATAGAAATAGATGATATTCAAGAAGATCAAAAGGAAGAGAATCAAGACGGCAACTCAATTTCCGAAGATGAGCCCGAAGAATCGAAAGATGGCATTTCAGAGGTTCCTAACGAAGTCAACGAACAAGAAGAGAAAGAAGTACAAGAGCCCGATAGTGCTGATGACGTCGACATGGGATCAGGAACTAAAGACAAATCTTCAAACTCAAAAGATGGAAATGACAAGGGTAATACATCTAAAAGAGAAAAGATAAAGAAGATAGTAGCAAATAAATTAAAGTCTTTAGCCGAAGACATGGGAAATGCTGCTTCCTTAGAACAACAAAAACAAATACAGCAACAAGTTCTTGCACTTATAAATTATAATCCAGAATTTAAAACTTATGGTACCACCTTACCTGGTGGATACTATCCAGATGTAAATTTTTATAAAACTAAACAGCTTGCCGATTCTCAAAGAGGTTTAAGAATGGGATTGGCGAATCAAATTCTACACAATAAGATGGTAGATATGCAATGGCAATAAGGAGGAATACATGGCAGAAATAGAATACGGAGGTATTAAAGTCGGAGGAAGTAAACTATTATTGGTCATTCCTCTACTTGGAACTATCGGAGGCGGTCTTTGGGCTGGCTTTGAATTTTACAAAGATTATATGGATATGAAAGAACAGATCCAAGAGTATGTTGCACCAGACTTATCAGAGTTTGATAAGAGAATAGCAGTTATGAATGAACACATGGAAACTGTTGATATTCATATGGACTTTGTAGAAAAAGAAATAGGATTATTTAAAGAAGAAATAGCAATGTTAAAAGAAGACATCTCAACAGCTAATGATTATAGTCGTGATATGAAAAACGACTTGAAAGATGATCTAATTAGAGTAGAAAAGTTTTTGACTCAGGTTGAAAACGATATGGACGATGTTGAACAGGAGACAAAAGATTTGGTAAAAGAAACAGAAAACGATATAAAAAAGACTACAAAGACAGTCAAGGATATGATAGATAATGCAGAAGAAAGATTTGACAATAAAAGAGATTCTTTAATGACATCAGTGGAATCACAGAAGAATGCCTTATCTTCTGATACTGAAAGAAAGTTAAATGATTTGGAAGAAAGAATTAATAAATTAGTTCAGCGAGCTTTGGACAATCCATTGGCTAACTGATATAAATACATAAGAGATGAATTGATCTTTTTATAATTCTAAATTTTATTAATATTTTATAGGAAGATCATGGATCCAGTTACAGCTATCGCTGCGGCTACTACAGCCTTTAATGTTATAAAAAAAGGATTTGATATGGGAAGAGATATCGAATCAATGTACGGTGACATGGGTAGATGGATGGGCGCAGTATCAGATGTCAATCAAGCCAATAAGATGGCTAAGAATCCACCTTTATTTAAGAAGTTATTTGCGGGGTCTTCAATAGAAGAAGATGCTATGAATGCCTTTGCAGCTAAGAAAAAAGCTGAAGAGATGGAAAATGAATTACGTAGCTATGTAAATTTAGTATATGGTCCAAACTCTTGGAATGAAATACTAAAATTACAAGTTAAGATACGTAAAGACAGACAAGAACAAATATATGCTCAACAAGAAATGCAAGCTTATGTACTCAATGTAATTGGTATAATTATTGCATCTATCGTTTTTGTACTTGCAGTTGTCGGTCTAATCTGGTTATTGCTTCAAGCTTGATAGATTTTTCTTAACACATCTTCAAACTGTTCAACTTTATCAACTCGATTTGGCCAGAGGATATATTCTTTCTCTGGATTTTTCTTAAGATTATTAAGTAATGGTGTAATTGCATTATATAATTTATCCAGTTTGTCTTGTGTAGTAGTAGCAAGTTGTTCAGCATCATTTGCAGTGTCTTGTGTTTTCTTAACTGCTTCCAGTTCTGATTCATCTACTACTGTAAATCCAAAGTCGAATATATCATCTGACATTTTTTTATTCCGTTATTGGTTTTTGATAAGGGCTTGTTTTAGAAAAATGCTTTTCAATCATTTCTAACCTGTCGCTTGCTGCAGCCATTTTATCGAGTTCTGCTATAACAGCTTCAGTAACATCTGAATGTTCACCTATACCTGCCGGCATAGTCTTATATACTTCAATATTAGCTTTATGCACAGCCATTTCACCTTCAGCCTGCTTTTTGGCTGCTTCAATTATCGCTTCTCCAACTTTCATTCTATTCTCCTTTACTTTCATTCAATAGTTGTCCGCTATGTCTGTCCCAGAATTCTAATTCTTTTTGAATATCTGGTTCAGTCTCTTTTTTGAGATCTTCATATTTTTTCTGAAGATCCAAAACTTCTCGCTGCAGTTTAGAATTTTGCCATTCTAATTCATCCATTCTTTTATTTTCTGCATGCAATTTATTATTGTCTTTAAGTAGTTGATCATTCTTTTTTTCTAATGATTCTACTTCATACGTCATGGCATTCTTATTCCAAAAGTCATAAGGTTTACCTTTCGTCATACCAACATTCTCCTAATACAAAATCTGTTCCATAAACTTAGCACTACTGCAAAACATATAGGACTAAGTATAAAGTTTTGAATATTTATTATTGAAAATAAAAACAAATATGAGAATCCAATGCATATTCCCCAATCCCATAATGTCATAGGAGTCGGTTTGAATTTTAAATTTTCTACTTCATATATCATTTTTGTTCTACTTTCTTTGGAATGCAATAAACTTTTAAATATATCTTATCACCTGCAACTCTTTGATGATAGTCTTGAGCCTTTAATTTCTCTGAATATTCTAGGCAAGTATTAAGATCGTTGAAATACACTGGATCTTGCAAAGTTCCTGCCAGATATATAGTAAGTACCCACAGTAAATCCATAAACTTCTCTTTGCCAGTCCCTTGTTAGTTTTTTTAGAATCTTATCCCAAAGATTATAACCCCATGTACCATGATCAAATTTAACCAACATTGAGTTAGCATTGTCAATTCTTCTTCCTATTTGTTCTAACTTATCCATGTTATTTATAGCCATTTTTAATATACTCCTCCCATCGATTAATAATTGCAGCAAACTCTTTAATATTTAAAGTGTTCTTAGTGGTAGCACATACATCAACAGAAGTTATCCTATTGAATTCATATGTGTCTAGATTATGTCCGGAAATATACTTAACACCTTGAGGACTTACTATCTCATTATTGTATACTTCATTTTCTGGATCCCATTCTGATATAAACCTGTAACCATGATAAGTGAAGTAAACATTCTTCTCATTCAAAGGTTTGGTTTTCATTACGTTCCATCTTGACATAGTATTTTCTCCTCCACTGATTTTATATGCTTACATTTCTTATATGCTGGACAGTCACACTCAAATCCATCATTAGTCATTTCAACTGAATACTGATCTCCTTTGCTTCCAATCACAGGCCAAACGATTCCTACAAAGTGATGATCTTTAGTATTAAGTTCTTCCATGCTATTTCTTCTCCAATATTGTAAATCCTACATTGGTACGATGTACCTCTTTAATTTTCCATCCGCCTTTATTTACGAACCTATCAACTGCTATTGTTAACCTTGGAAATAATGTTGTATCATGCAGCATAATATATTTTTTAGTAAATAAAGAATATTTTAATAGCTCTTTAAATACGTGATTTGCATTATGCCAACCATCTAAGAATGTAAAATCAACTTCTGTTCCTACTAGATAATCCAAAGAATCTTTTTCTGTTACTATATACTCTATCTTATTTTGCTTTGCAAAAGTGTCAAAATGATGATGGTGTTTTAAGTACTTTTTAAGATCATTGTCTATTGTATGAACATAAGGTATTTTCTCTAATAGTATTCTAGATGTAGAAGCACCTTGCCAAGTTCCTATTTCCCTATAAGATTTTATTTCAGAGGAGTATCTTGATATAGCATCTAAATAATCTGTATATTCTTCGCCATGAGCTTTTTTTAATTCTTGCTCGAGCTTGTCATTATAATCATGTAGATCTACAGCTTTACTTAAATCTGCTTCTATCATTTTTAACTACCTCCACCTTGAGCCATTTTCTTATTGAACCTTCTGTCTTTAGCTTTACCGACTTTCTTATCAGCCTTTTCAACACCTCTACTAGTAGAATGTGTTTTATCCTTTTTTCTTTTTACTGAAGTACTGAACATTAGTAGAAATTAGATCCGCTTAGTGGCATATTTTTATCGGCATCATCTAGCCACCTCTTAAGTGTTGAACGTTTGATGTTAAGCTTTTGAGCTAACCTATTATATTCTTCTTCAACTCTCCTTGCAGCTTCTTGTTCTCTACGAAACTCATTTCTGATGGATTCTTGTAGTCCTTCAATTTCCATACCATAATCTTCGATGGACCAATCAGATGTATCGTAACTAGGACGTACACCGTAGAAATCTTTATGAATATCTGAATAAGCTTGAGCCATCTCGCCTAGTGTTGCTGGTCTACTCATTATTTTACTCCCTGTTCTTTAGCTGCTGCTAATATTAATGGTGTTATTACCTTTTCCATACGAAGTTCTACTTCTTCCCACTTTTCGCGGTTCATATATCCTGGGTATGGCTCCCTTGTAGGTATTGGAACAAAGCCGAAGAATTTTTTGAAATCACCTCTACGATTCATAAGACCGTTATTGAATAGATCATATGCTAGGTTAGCAGCTCTTCTGAATTTGTCAAGATGCTTGTTCTTTGAACGTGGAGATTCACAACTACCTGATGTAGGTATAAGATCCCATAGTTTTTCTTGAACATCTTTAAGATCAGCTCTAACGCCCCAGTTTACTTCGAATAAGTCCATTTGTTTTTCCATTTTCTACTCCTAAAAAATTAATTACTTATATATTCAGTGTATCACATTTTAAAAGTAATGTACATAAAAAAATTCATTTGAAAGAAAAAAAGTTAACTACTGTGACAATTATATCACACTGCGAAAGACTCGCCACATCCACAGGAAGCAGATGCATTTGGATTGACAACCTTTAGATATGATCCTCCTAGCTCTTTAACATAGTCGACAGTACAACCAGCGACATACATTTCAGCCATAGGATCAAGGACAAGGACTCCTTCGATAGGATCACTCCAGTTTACATTTGGCCAATTCTTTTTGAAATCCCAGATATACGTAAAACCAGAACAACCGCCACCTTTTACACCAAGAGTAACATAGTCATCGTTATTCTTATCTTTTAAGACATTTGTTAAATATTCTTGTGCCGATTCAGTAACTTGTATCATTCGTGTTCACCGCCAGGATCGCTAGGATCTAATTGAACTTTCTTACCATTAATCCACATATGCTGTCTTGCACGTGAAAAGCTATGATAACCATCTTTCTTCATAAAGAATTGTGGATTCTTTTCTGCAGTTCTAAATATGGCAAATGTTATTGCGATACCTGCAATGATTAGAGTATGAAGTACTGCTGTAGTTCCAAAAATATACATTGAGCCAAAGTACATAGAGAATATGATACACCACATCCAGGCTAGTAATTGAAATACCATGTGACGTGTTTCGAAGTCAGGTATCTGTGATAGTGGATTGTATTTGTTATTCATTACTACATCCCACATATTTAACATATAGTTCATTTATTTTCCTCCTTTAATGGCTTTATGGTAAAATTAGCTGCAATGGTAGCTCGTCTTTTGTCAGTCTTACTAGGTAAAACATAATGAGATATCCAGCTAGGAAATAATATCAAAGTGCCTTTTTCTAAAGGCGGTATAAAGTGCTGACAGTTCCAAGCATTAAATATGACATCCAATCCTGAGCTGCGAATCAGTGGGAAATTTGGACACTCAAATACCAACTGTCCTCCAGGATCTCTTTCATCTTTTGGATAGTCAAGAACATAAATTGCACTAAGACCTGTGCCTGGAAAAGCATGATCGTGCGGCTCTTGATAATCACCAGTCGAGTATTTGTTAAACCACCTGTCATTACAACTTAAAGAATACGGTATCATTGGCTCTAAAGTTTGTAAGTAATTATTTACTACAGGTTCTACTATATCAAGCCAGCTTTTCCATGGCAACTCTTTATTTTTTTCATTTCTTATACTAGATTCTACTTGTGCCATGTTCCAATCAGACTTTGACACATACGAATCATCAGATAAAAAAGGATCCCACTTTTCAAGTATGGTTTCTGCTTCATCTAACTTTTTGAAGTGAAAATATGTACCCCAAAAATTTAAGTTCATTCTTTCATCTTCATCTTTGACATATCAACAATTGATGAATCTTGAAAAGACCTGATGAGTTTATCATCTTTATCTACTCTGTTTCTCAATGTTTCATTAATTTCCATTAGTTCTTTGATTCTTTCTAAAGATTTGTTGTGTGCCTCTGACAATTGATTCATATCTTCTTGTAACAAATGATACAGCTGTTTATATTTTAACATTTCTCTACGTAAAGTTTCTTCAAAAGAATTTTCATGATTATTCCAGTCATCTGGATCTCTAGTAGTTGTAATTATTTCATGATCTTCCATCATAGAAGATTTTCTTAGCTGATCGCGTATCCAAGTCCCATATCTTTCCATTATATTCTCCTCACCAACTATTTATAATATTCTTTGAGTAAAACTTCTGATCTTTTATATGCATCTTTTTCATAGGGTTTTTCCAAATAAGGAATATCCTGATCTATGCCATCGATGCCATGCATTTTCTTAAGATGTTGTTCTACATGAATTAATTCATGCAATATGCAAGATATGAAATCATCTCCATCAAGTCTTTTGTCAATTTCTATTTCGAAAGTATTATTTTCATGATATACGCAAGAACCGTTAACATCATCTATTTTTACTAGATCAATCTGTATATCTAAATTTTTATATCGGGATAATTGCTTATCAATAAACCACCACGTAACGTCTTCAGATAACTTACGTTTTTGAAAATTAGATCCGTATGCATTTACATATAAAGCCATAATTTATTATATCATGGATTTAAAGCAATGTAAACTGTTATTTTTTCTTCTCTTCTACTACAGTTTTAGCGTTATCTGGTAATTTTATTTTTATATTGTGATGTGTATGATATAATCTAAATTGTGTGTTTGAAAATTCTTTGAACATATTTTCCCAGATTGGTCTCCACTCTGTCTTTAACTTATTGTTATGAGTTGGATCTCTGAGAGATGATAGGTAAAGATCTGAAATACTTCTTAAATTAAAGTCGAATATAGAATCAAATCCATACATATGAACTTCATCTGCCTTTAGTTTATTGCAAACATAGTGAACTGCCATATGACCGCAGTTAAAGTCAGTATAATTTTTAGCGTACTTAGGTAGAACTGTATAGAATTCTTTTATCTGATGAGCTCTCTTTATAAAGAATGTAGGATGTTTGTCCATCCAGACTTTAGGTCTTGCACCGACTATCCATTCGCCTGGGACATCAAGCTCACCTATAGTTATAGCATTCATAATCTTAAAGTCTACCATAAAGGTGCAGTATGCATCTTCAACCGGAAATGGAGGAAGGTTACAAGTGACTTTCATTCCTTCTCTTTTTTTATTTTGAAATATTGAAACGGCATCACCATTTCCTATAACATGTACAACTTTAGCCATTTTCTTCCTCTTTGGTCTTATACTGCCACTCGTCCGTATGTCCTACGCTCCACTTAGGTTCTGTTTCAACTCTATAGTTTTGAGTACATACTTTAAAATCTGGCATTTTTAAATCGCTTGGTGTTAAGCTTGAGTCTCTGAATATTATTCTGTTATTAGGTTGAGCAGCAAACTGTCCATTATCTAATTGAATTATATTAAATGACTTATGTTCAGGATCATGTTCTGAATAGTTAGTGTCTAATGTAGAACTTTCAGAATGACAGTTATCTATAGTAAATAAGTATTCTCCCTTATGCATTTTCTTATCCTTTCCAAAAAATTCACATGGACCTAGCATTGGTTTTTCTATGACAGTTAAATTATAATCAAAGCAGTCCCATAGTTGAAGAGTATCTAAGGGCAGATCACCGTGATCTTCTGTTTTCCATACGAATGCTGACAGCGGAAGCTTATCAAATAGTGCACCATACTCAGTTAACAAAGTTTCAAAGTATAGAGCTTTATACTGTACAGATTTAACACTTACCCATATACCAGGAGTGTACTCACCATGACCTCTTTCTAAATCATAAAGATATTCTTTTCTAACATAGACATTAATAAGCGGTAAATTGTGTACTAAAAACGCCATTTTTTATTTTCTCCTTTATTATCATATTGCCTTTTGGTCCTGTCCAGTGCATTATTTTTTTCTTCACGCTGTCTTGATTATCATTTACTAGCTGAACTCTTAACCAGTTATATTCGTTCGGTATCTCTCTCATATATATAGTTCTTCCTAAGTCATCACCTAACATCAGATGTAGAGTTTCTTGATCTCCAACTGTTGGATTTTCTCTTACAGCTTTTACCCAGTTGTATAAAACAGTTGGTTTGAACTTAAATCCTACTACACCTGAGTTGAACCAAAGTTCCTCTCTTCTTTTAGTCCAAGGTTTATCTACAGCCATTGATAACTTTTCCAATTCAAGCATATCAAATAGAGGTGATATATCATCTAAGACTTCACAGTCAGTATCTATCCAATATGTCATTTTAGCTGGAGTATTTAACATACTGTATGGTTTCAGAAACCAACCTTTTTCTTCTTTATGACTTACATCCATGATTCCTTGAAATTTTCCTGATTCTTTCACGAATCTAAGCATACTTTCTGAAACTCCAAAGTTTGCAAAAATCACAGGAATGTCATTATGCTTTCTGTAATTATCTATAAACCACTCTAAAGACCACTCAGTTTTTTCATCACAACCAGTCATGAAACATTTATCTATTTTCCAAGTCATAGTATTTTATAATCCTCGTCATAATTATGTTTTGCTATACATCCTTGAACTTTTTGTATAGTAGTAAATTCATCATCAGCTTCTATAGGCCATGGATAATATTCTTGTAACCATGGAAAGTCTTTATTATTTAAAAATAAATCAGTTGGTGCAGGATGTTTTTCTGCATGCTTTAAGAGTTTTTCTGCTCCAACTGGAGAAATCATATATGCATGTGCTCCAGGTAAGTATCCTCCAGATTTTGAGAACAAGCTGAAAATTCCTCGTTGTAGTATTACTCCTTCAGAAGGAATGTTATATCTACCAAAGCTGGGTTTTCCAAAATTTACTAGTCCATGGAAATATATTTCTTGTGGCAATTTCTCTTTAAATACTGCATCATGTTCCAATATCAATATTTTTTGTTTTGTCTTTACAGATTCTTTCCAAATTTCTCTATGAGATAAAAAACAGCACATACATGGTTCTGTTTTCGAAAACCTCGAATCAACTTTAAATTTATCTATAGGTAAGTTTTCTTTTTCAAATATTTTGTTTGGATCATCATCTGGAGTAATAGCTGGAAATATGTCNACNTTATATCCAAACTTTTCAGCTGATTCTCTGCATCTTTTAGATGCTTGGACCGATTTATGATTATTCATCATTGTAATTACATAAATTTTCATCATGATGTAGTCGTTGACTTTATTCCTTGGATAGTTGTGTAATATGGATATACAACTTTAAGTTGCATAGGAAAGAATTGTTTACACATTATCGCATCATTAGGCCAACCTCCTTTTTCTTTAAGTTTCATTAACAACATATCTGCAAACTTCGGTTTAATTATATATGCAGAATTTCCGGCCAATCCTTGAGGCATCGCTGTATAAGATGAAACCCACGGTGCTGAGTGCACTCCTTCTCTCAATGATGCTAAGTTATGATATATCAGTGAAGAATGAGTAGCTCTTCTTGGATCATTTAATCCTAGAACTCCTCCTTCCCATTGAAACTCTTCAAATTTTCTAGTAAACACTGCATCGTGTTCAAGAATCATTATGTCTTGTTTACTGTTTACACATTCCAACCACAACCTGGCATGAGATAAAGTACATGCAAAAACTTTTTTATAGTCATTCGTTCTATATGGCTTTAGGTTTATTCCAAGCTCTTTATCAGTTGCAACCTCATCATTAATTGGATAGTTCCATGATATATCACCAAATATGCCTGCATGATCTTCTACGGTTTCAGGTGATGTCTGTTGAAAAGGATGAAGATCTATATCACTTCCATGTGCCTTTATAGAGTTATGACAGTTCTTTACTCCTAGTGCAGACACACTACTATTCTTATCATTAATTATATAAGCTTTCATATTAAATAAGTAGTTACATCTTGTATAATTCTACATCCAAATCCTTGAGCTTTAATGTACTTATCTTTTTTTGCAGTAAATGAAGAGCTGTCAGTATCTGTTCCATGTATCTTTGGAACTATAGCTTCTCTAGGATTTCTAAGTCTGACCATTAGTTCATAAGTAGGTATTTCATTCTGCTTAGTAATATACACTATGTCTGTCTTAGCATATTTCACCAAGTCTTTAACTCCTAGCTTTGCACCAAACTTTACATTTGACCAATCAAAGGAAGAAGGATACTTGAGGTTTTCAGTTTTTCCAAAAATAAAATTAACTTCTTTATGCTTACATATTAGAGGCATCCAAAAATTTTTAAAGATGTTAGGATCGGTCATTTCGGTTATAATTGTGATCATACTAACTCCGGCATTTTAAATTTTGATGCGTTAATAAAATGTTGAAATTTTCCTTGAGGTTTTTCTGGTGGCCACTGTCTTGTAGCTAGGCTGTTCCAAGACCAGTCGAGTTCTGTTACATTGAACTTAGGATTAGATAGCTGAAGGTTTATATACATTTGTTCTGTATATCTAGTATGCATATAATAATAATCTACTGAGGTAAAGTTTTCTCTAGCTTTAAGTCTTCCTTCTTTACTCCACAATTGAACTCCACCGTTTAGGTATCTGTATTTTTCTTTAGGATAGAGTTGTGACTTTGGAAACATCCAATCTTTTCCAAATAACTTTTTACCGTATGCGATTATTCCTCTTTCATGTCCAGGTGACTCCATTACACGTTTTATCCATCCTCCCGCTGATACATGTATTCCAAGTTCATGTACCATTGCGATATCACCTATTTCAATATTGAATATATTTTCTTTAGTTTTTAAAAGTATATCGAGATCAATTGATAATATCTTATCATACTTATCAAAGAAAGGATCATATATAATTCTAAGTGCATCAAGTCTAGGATCTAGGTGTTTGAAATATCTATCATGTGATAACATATATTCTGCATTACAGTTATCGGCATATTGTTTCGCAGACTTTGAACCGGCTTTGGCCCAGTCCGGCATTTCAACTCCTCCTAAGTGAGTGTCATCTGCTTCATACGGCATATAATATTGAAATACTAAATTCATATTCTAAATACTTTACTTCCATTCATTTCGGCTCTCACTAGGTGATGAGATTTATAGCCATTCACTTTATTGTATATATGTATTTTTTCGTGAGGTAAATATAACTGAGCTACATGCAACATTCCAGAATCTACACCTACATGATATTCTGCTTTGGACATAGCATAACCAATATGGGCTAACGAATTCTTTAAGTAATCATTCTTAGACTGACCTCCAACATGAATATGTTCACAATTATATTTAGAGTATATTCCTTTGAGCAGTATGTCAGATATATTTCTACCCACATCAGTGGAGTCCCACTGTACAGTTATAAATTTTTTAGGAAGATCTAATGAAACATTCTTAGGTTTCATCAATAAAGGTTTTTTTAGATACTGAGACATTTCCAATGAAGTTTTATTTTCATTAGGATGCATGTAAGCAGTATCTTTATAATAATATATTTCTGCTTCAATACCCTGTTCTTTAAGAAAACCTAACCATTCATTCTCATATAAATTTTCTACAGGCCACGGCTTAATATATACAGTATTTTCTGGAAACAAATCAATTATTTCTTTCCAAGATTTTTTCTTCTTATCTGATTTCTTGCCGTTTGCTACACTCCACTTATCATCTGTTATATGCACAGTTACTGGAGTATTGTGACTTATTCCATATTGTCTGGCCATGAGAATAGAATGAATTCTATCACCTAGACCGGGGCAAGTGTATGGTCTATCACCGGATCTTACACTCTTAGATCTTAAGGCGATATGTTTCAATGACTTTTTCTTTCAGTAAATTCACTCTTAAAGTAAGAATCTACTCTTTTCTTAGTTTCATGTCTAAGATCATTGAGCTGAGTTATTAAGAAAGCTACATCGCTCTCTTCTTTGGAATATCTTTCAACACCTTTTCTTTTTCTATCTTCAAGATCCCATAACTGAAGGTTAATAGATTTTAATATGTTTAAGAAGTAATCATGAGCAGGATCATGCTTTGAACCTACGAATACACCAGTATATCCTTTTAATTCTTTAGATACATCTAATCCCTTGTCTAATTTGATAATTAAAATGCTCCATCTATCTAAAAAATCTGCCACACTTGTTTCAATTTTAACTTTCATAATTTTTCACTTTTTTATTTTTTGTTGTCGCTATTCCTCGCAAAAGCTGAAGTTGCCATAAACGTTGCAACAATACCTAAGTTCGCTACAACATACGTTGATAATAATGCCGTGACCATTTCTATTCTCGCATCAGGTATTATAGGTGACATAGCTACAAGTATTAGTGCTATCGATGAAATTGAAGAAACCCAACATATCAATCTCTGTTGGTCTTGCATCTTATCATTATTTTCAAGTCTTATCATTCTCTCTGTCATAGCAATTTCTTCATCTGTGACAACACCATCTCCATCGGCATCAGCCTGTTCCCAAATGCTTCCTTTCTCTAGTTTCTTTGCCATTGAGCTCTCCTAAAAGTAATTTACTAATCTCTTTAGCTCTACTAAAATTACTGCGTAAAGAGTTAGATCTATACCCGTATTTATAAAACCACTCGAAACTTTCCTGTAATCCTATCTTAACTTCTGCTGGAAGTTTAAAATCATAGACTATGTCCTCATACTCTGATCTTAACGTTAGGTAAGTAGCTACTGACATCATACTAAATCTCCTCTATTTGCAAGATCTTCTAACTGTCTAAGATCAACCTTGAGTTCTTCCACTCTTTCTCTTAGTGTGTTGACAGTTGTCCTAAGATGGCCGGTATCTTCAGGTTGGAATCGAGATTCTAATATTCTGATTTCTTCTTGTAATACAGTTATATAATCAATTTTCATTAATGTAGTTGCTGTCATAATTTTCTCCTATCCAGCTTTCAAGTTGTCGATAACCTCCAAGGTGTAAATCATCATTCCATATTTGTGGAACCGTCTTTAACCTTAAAGCCTTTAATACCATTTTACTAGTATGGTCTTCATCAATATTATATTCTTTGTACATAATATTATTTTCTTTTAAAATCTCTTTTGCTTTGACGCACCAGCTGCAATTGTGTTTGGTAAATATCTTAAACGTCATTTTCTAACGAACCAACAGTTATCTTGTGCAGTTTCATACTTTACATATTTATTTGAAACTGCCATTCTTACTCCCATCCAATCTATATCATGTCCTGCAACTATGCCGCCTTTTTTAACTTTAGGATCCCAACATTTTATATCTTCTAAAACAGATTGTTCGGTATGTCCTGCATCTATGAACACGAAATCTAATGATTCATCTTCAACTTTTGAATGAGCTTTATTGGAAAGATCTCTGTACAAAATAGCTCTAGGTCCGATATTGTTACTGAACTCAAGAAGTTCATGATACCACGGCGTGGTTGGTAATTTTAAAAGATCTTCTGTAGTTTTAATTCTTGTTTCTATAGGAGATGATTTCCAGAGTTTATCATCATAAAATATATCTACACCAATTAAAGTTAGATGTGGACAGTTATTTAATAAATGCTTATAAGTAGGTCCTCTCAAGACACCTATTTCAGCTCCACGTGAAAAATTGTTTTCTTTAACCATTCTTTCTAGCCAAAGAGCTCTATGATTTTGATATATTCTGCTCATCTTATAAATTTCGTAGTATAGGTTTTGCCTTCAAACTGAAAGGTAAATGTACTGTAATCATAAACTTCTCTTCGCGTTTCATCATATCTTGTTTCTACATGACACTTATCCTGCTTTGCTTTTTCATTGGCGATTATGGTTCCTAACAATGCACCTATAGCTCCACCATTTTCTTCACCTTTAATATTGTTGCCAATAGCTCCACCTATAATAGCACCTGACAATAAATCTCCAGCTGAAGCTCCAGACTTATTTCCCTTTTGACAAATCTCTACATTGTATGGTTGCCTGTCTATAACAATCTTATAATGATGCTGTACATCACTTGTAACTGAAATTGATTGAGCAAATGCATAGGCGCTAAAAAAAGAAAATGTTCCAAAGAGCATTATCGAAGCTAAAACAATTGCACTGATAGTTTGATGTTTTTTAAAAAAATCTAAACTTATTTCAAAAAAATGAAAGTAAGGCTTTAATCTCATATCCATGTTTCCCCTATTATGTATTCGTAAACTTCTTTCCAATTCTTCATAATTGGAATTGATCCTGTATCCTCAGTCTTAATATGAGGATGTGCTACTAATATTGAATCGAATCCTAGTTCATTACCAATCTTAGCATTTCCTACTTTATCTTCAATCCAGTATGTTCCTGGATATACTTTAGTAAGTTCTTTAAGAACTTCAGTCTTATCAGCTCCAGTATCTAAGTATATGAAATCTTCAAATACTTCTTCACCGAATATCATTTGAAGATTCTTAGTTCTTAATTTTTGAGCATAAGGATCTTTTGATAAAGATGAAACTACTAGGAATTTATAACCGTGTTCTTCAAATAGCTTTCGAACATATTTATAAGAATCATATAGTGGAGGAAGATAACCAATGTTTGCAGATTGGTTAAACATTTGAATTAGGTGAGTAACCTTTTCCTGATCAATCCCATATCTTACAGTTTGATCATACTGCCTAACATCACCTTTGGCATATATTCCTTGCCTCATCATCCAAGCATCGAAGGTATCTCTCCAATTAAGAAGGACGCCGTCTGTATCAATAAGAATTACTTTAGGATCATTCATTAAGCTACCTCCTTAGCTTCAAGTTCCTTATCTTTATCTTGTAAGAAATGACCTAGGTAAGTCCAAAGATCTTGAGCTAACCTGAGATCTGTTTCAACAATGTCCCTAGCTGTACATGTTGGATAACTAAGTTGAATATCGAGGATCTCTGCTTTATGAAGAGCTTTAAGAGTTTGGATATTGCCAAGACCTGAATAGTTAGGATTGTCTTGAAGATTGACTACAGTTTGAAGAATATCTTTAAGTTCTTTGATTTCTTTTTTAAGGTTTATATTATGTTCCATGTTTTCTACTCCTTGTTAAAATTACCTTATATATTCATTGTACCACAAGATGATAGCATTGTACATAAAAAATTTACTCTCAAACGAAAAAAACATGTTTACTGTGATATTTTTGTTACAGTTACGGTCTGTACATTTTTCTATGTTCGTACTCTTTTATTGTATCTTTCAACATAGGAATCCAGTTATCTCTATGTTCTTTATATGTTACGGGATGAAAGTTATCGACGTCCATAATAACTATTAGATTTGTGACCGGCATTCCAGTACGCTCTTCCCACATAACTGAGTATGCAGCTAGTTGACAGAAATAATTAGGAATATCAGCTTTTTTCTTTGGTCTACGTGAAGTTTTAAAATCGATAACTGATGGAACTCCATGCCATTCGGCGATACAATCACAGGTACCTGCGAGTTTTAAGTGATCACTATATAGTGGAACTTCATTACCATATATCTTACCGAATCCTCTATGAAATAAAGGTTTGAGATTTTCCAATGATTGTTTAATGTGAGGAAGGAAGTCTTCTGTATCTTCATTCTTTAAATATCTTTCTACTATTGTATGAACTGCTGTACCGCGTTCTCTAGCAACTCTTCCTATTTGTTCGGCTTTTTCTTCGCCTACCTTTGCTTTCCAGGCTGCTATCTTTTCTTCGCCTAAGATGCTAAGTACGGTTGTAACGCTAGGATAAGCAACACCATCAAGAGTAAGATAGCGCCTACCATCTGAATGTTCAGCTCTATCCAATGTTTCATAGCCAAGATCAATTTTTTCATGTATAAATTCCATTTCACTTCCTTAAGTTTTTATAGTATTTCCTCGTGCTGAATTTTTCTTTATCTGCTTAAGCCTGTCTCTAAATCCGTCAGGAGTTTTAGAATGTAAATTACCGACACCAGAAACAATCTTAGGAAATCCCATAACTCGTTTCCATTTTTTATCTTTTAATATTTCTTGTAATTCTTCATATGTACAGTATTCTTCTTTAGTTTCATCTGTTTCTATATTTACAAGTTTATATATTGGCATTTTTCATCTCACTTATTTCTTTAATTCTAAGTTTTAAATAATCAATTATAGTTTCTGGACTAGGATGATAGAATGTATTGTTTTCTATTTTCGCTTCTATAGTTTCTATTTCAAATTTAAAAGCGGACCTCAACATAAGATCAGCGCCAGTTGCAGCTTTTAACTCTTTAGAATCATTGTAAATAGCCATAGTTTATTATAAACCTTTTTGCTGGTAATGTAAACAGTTATTTTTCTGAATCTCTTAATAAACCGGGAAATGCTTCTTCTACAACGACTCGAGTTAATCCATCAATTTTCTCTCTGTTTATCATTTTTACCACGAGCTTTGCATCTTCTGGATGAATTGTTTCAAGCATTCCTATAAAAATATTTTCTCTTTTCCAAGTGTTTAGATCATCACCTGGTCCACCTTTGACTAGATATTTAAAATCTCTATTTGCTCTACGCAATGATTTAGGGTGGTTGTGAATATGACTTGGAGTGAAAGGAGGAGTCGCTCCTTTAGGTAAAGACCACTCTAAAGTCGTATCAAAAAACCCACGCAGCACGTCTTTAAGTGCCCATGATTCATGGGTTTTCATTACTTTAATCTTTTCTTCTCTTTTTCTTTTTCGACAAACTTCTTCTATGATTTCAAAGATTTCTTTTTGTCTTGATTCGTATGCCATAGTATACTCTCCTTGCTCAAATGCCTTGAATTTATTTTACAATTGATAATTCCATTATAGTATTCATCAGAAAGAAGCACATTATTATCAAACTGCAATTTAGCTTCCCAATATGAACACTCTCCTTTTGATTTACAAAGCCTCAATATTTCTCTATCAAAAGCCTTAAATCCTTTTTGTTCAACTAATTCTTGGATTTTTTTATTAGAACCATAATAGTCCTTCCAGTCTGATTCAGATACAACTCTTCTTGTCCTACCTTTGACTTTCTTTCTCCTAGTAGACCAAAAGAGTTTTTTCCCTATGTATTTTTTACCTGTATCTTTTTCAGTAATCTCGTAAACGAATCCAACTAAACTATCATTAGGATAATTTTCTAGTTTGAACTGTTCTCCATTATAATACCACATATATTATATATCATCATCTTCATCTTCCTCTTCATACACGACTATAGGTGCAGCGTTTTGCATGCATATAGGACAGAATGATGGTTCTTCAATTGATATTATTCGAGTATCCTGTTCACAGCTCGGACACTCGATCAGATATTCTTTATGCTTCATTTTAGAAATCTATTTCGCATTCACCACTAGCACAGGCAGCTGCACCGGTTGTGTCCACATCAATAAACTTCCTTTCAGTTATATCATTATTCCATTCTATTTCTTTGATGTTACTTTGTATCTTATGCCACTTATGAAGAAGGTATGCATCTTTTAGACAGTATTCAGTTTTCTTAATATCACCGTTCATATAGTTTTCACTGAATGACTTGAACCTTCTTATCCAGTCTCGCTTCAATGCATTTTCTGAACTCTCAATCGATAAATCTTCTCCCATACCTTGAGCTGTGGCACAAGCATTCCATAAGTTATCAAATGCCTTTAATGAATCAACTACCATTCCACTCGCAAATATTGCAGCTGTCCCATATTCTTTAACCATCTGCTTATCATCTATAACTGCAGTGTTAGGAGCTTGATTGTAGTCTTTGTCACCTGTCATTGGTAAGAAAGAAATACCTGCAAAATGGTTTCTATTTTTGAAGACATAGTTTTCTACTTCTGTCCAGTCATCAACGATAATTGTATTTGAAACGTTATGCCTTAATCCTTCATCTGCACATAGGTCTTCATTAGTTCCTGCTACTACCCAGTTCTGTTGAGCCTTCTTAACTAACTCTAAATGCTTCACACCTAGTAAGTCATCTTTGTAAATAGAACCTTTCTTTGGAAGTATTGGAAAACTGATAACATAATCAGTACCACCTGCAGACCAGACCGAATCTTCCACCATGTATGGATTGCTCTTTAATAATGCTTGAGATATTTCTGATTCCTTTGTCATCTGAACATTTCTAATATACATCTTACTGTGTTCAGCNTGGATACCAGAAGCTGTCTGCAATAGAACCGATGCGTTACCCGAAGGTTTGACACAAGTAGTTCTGGCTGCTGGATTAATGCCAATGATAGCTGCAACTTCCTTATTAACTTCTTTAACAATTTTAGCTCCTTTTCTCAAGATCTTATCATCAAATAAGATGTCAGGATTATTCATCCACCCAGTTATCGATACTCCTAGTAACGCCTCTCTATCAAATATCTCTTTTGATATTGGCTGTATAAATTTAAAATCCGTGTATCCGGCTTGTAAGGTACCTAGTATTGCTGCAGCTCTACATGCCTTATAGAAGTTTTCTTCTGTAGTACACTTACCTCCATTAATCTCAGTTAGGTTACATCCTTGCCATCCTGACTCTCCATCTTTTTGAGGAAACATTCCAATCTCAACACAAGGATTTGTTGTATGTTCTTTTGAATCAACGAAATAAAAACCTGGCTCACCGAACTGCTTTACTGATTCCATGATTTTACTAAACTGTTCTTTAGTTACTTCATCTCTAACTATAACTGCTGAATTATTAGATCTTCCTCTTTGAGGATTATCGATGAACCAATTTCCTGTTTTAGCATTCATCATCTGTTCATCATCCGGTGAAAATAAACATATTGTAGCTGATCTTCTTACACCGCCTGATAATACTGCATCAGAAGCATGCATACAGATATCATAGACATGTATTGGATTAAGACGTGTTTCTTTTGCATTAGCGGCCAGTACTATTCCTTGAATAAGGTATTCCACTCTGTCCAAGCATCTTCTTAAACCGTCTGGTCCTGGTGCCTTGAATCCACCAGATATTAGAGAACCTGCCGGACGTATTTGTGATAAGTCGAAGAATATTCTTCTTCCTTCAAACTCTGGATATTTTCCACCACCAACAAAATAAGATGATAATAAAACATCGAGAGCTGATGACCAACCTTCAATTGAATCTTCAACTACATATCCTTTTGCCTGTTTATTTCTTAACTTAATGTTTGGAAGTTTATCGATATGATGTGTTTGAACAGAGAAACCAGCACCTGCACCACATAATAAAATATAGAAGAACTCTCCAAAGAAAGATGGTCTGTCCGCATATGAAGATGTACAGTTATACATTCTCATTTGATGTTTTAATAACTGTTCTCCACCAAACTGTAAAGACCTTTGAGCTGCTAAGACTCTCTGCTCACTGTAAGCAGTTTGAGCTTCTTCTAAATATTTTTCTAATTCGCCGTTTTTGTTGTAGTAATTTCGGTGCATATTAATGACACGTGAAACTGCCTCATCCCATGTCTCATATCTACTCTGATCTTCTATGTATCTGGAGTATCCATCGTAGAACTTGGTTTCAGACAGAAAAGAACGCGTGTCAACAAAGTTTCTTGTTTGCATATTTTTCTCTTTCTTTGGATTTTAATTGATGATTAGCTAGTTCTATTATATATTAAAGAACTGGCAAAGTAAACAACAATTTAAATTAATTTTTTTAGTTTTTCTGAATATTCAGTGATACTATGATCGTACATTCCATCAAATAATTTTCTCTTAGTTAGAGCTTTCCATCTTCCTCTCCAACTATCCTTCAACCTTTGCCAAAATGTTTTTGATCTAAAGTTACCGTAATGATTGATATACCATTCTGTTCCATGATGATGATAACCCATGAACCAGAAAGGCACCTTTGTGACGACGTCATTGTTATTTACGAATCTCCAATGAGGCACGTCCATTCCTTGACAGAATTCTTTTCCTCCAACTCTCGGTGATCCGTATGTGTATAACTTAGGATTTTTTTCTTCTAACCTTGATGCGCATAGCGTTGCCATAGCTCCACCTAGTGAATGACCAGTAATCCATAACTGTTTCTGTTTATTTCTATGTAGTAATGCTTCGATATCAGACCAGAGCTTTCTAAGCTCCATCTTGAAACCCATGTGAACTTTACCTTCAGTTTTAGATTTTCTTTTGAAAGCTAAAAGATCTGCCTTGACATCAGACATTTCACTCGGCTCAGTTCCTCTAAAAGCCACAACTATATTTTCTTCATCAGAGAATATATGGCACTGTGCACCATCATTTTCTAAGAACTTATAATTTTTAAATCCGATCTTATTGAGCTCTCTCATAGCTCTTGTACCATCATGGTAAGCAAGTGCACTTACCTCTGCAAAGAAATAGTTCTTCCAATCTAAATTTCCCCAGTTTAATTTTTCGCATCTTTCAAAAAATTTCTTTGTCATTAGATTTTTTCTCCTATTTCTTACTTCATTCTGATACATTATCAGATATATCTTCAGTAACAGCTTCCTCATAATATACTATAATCTCGCTTTGTTGTTCTATATATCTCTTTATGTCTGCCATATTTAATGCTAGGTTCTCGTAACTTCGAACTGATATCGCATAGAATATCAAGTTGCCTTCTGCATTTAAGAACCTTTCAGAAAACTCATCGTAATTTTCTTTCGTTACAACATACCATTTTACCGGAGATAGTTTTAGCCCCTTAGGTCTTTCAACTACTGGTACGTTGTTCTTTATTATTTCTGTTACTGTAACGATTTCTTTTTCTGGCTCTCTGAACCATGAGCAACTACTTAGCAGTAATAGACTCGAAATCATTAAATAGTTTTTGAGTTCCTTCATTTATTTTCTTCTCTACTAAACCTGGTTTCTTTTCGCTTAATCTTGTTAAGTCGTGTTTCTGTAATTTCCTTCTAAGCTCATCTTGGTATACTTCTGCATTTTGTAATTTACCTTGAAGTTCTTTGTTTAATTTATTAGTTTTTTCTACGTTAGACTGAATTGTCTTAAGTGCTTCTTCTTTTGATTTATTAGCAACTTCTAACTTAGCGTTATTATCTCGAAGTGTTGCTATTCTTTCTTGAGTATCGTTATAGTATGATACTGCTCCATAACCAACTCCACTTAATACAAGTAATATAATTATCAATCCATAAATTTTAATCATCTTTAATACTCTAGTGTATGAACTGCAACTTTAGCTTTATGATCTTGTACGCCAGCAGTTAATCTGGTATTTCCAGCTAACAGATGTTTATGTCCAGTTTCTTTATGATGTAATATGATAGGTTTTTCTATAGAACCTTTACCTTTTTTAGCATTTTGCCATTGACTATTAACTCTATCTCTTTTTTCTTTATCAATTTCAGGGTTTTTATGTATACCTCTTTTGTCTGCAGCATCAGTGTTACCCATTTTACCAAGATCTTTATCTGTATGGTGAACATATGTAGTCTTTGCATTTTTCATGGCAGATACAAAATTCTTTTTATTTGATAAATGTTTTAGCTGTTTAGTAACATGACTAGGATATGCACCTGCAGGCACTTCTAATTGAGTATGAACTTCATCATGTTCAGCATCATGTTTAGGATCATGATATTTAATTTCTTCTTCTATATAGCTTTTAAATCTTAACATTAGTTATCTACTTTAGATCCAGCTCTCCATTGATAACATGACCAGTATCTTGCTTTATATTTAGGACCTGGGTTATCACAGTTATGTCTTGCTCTAAAACTCTTTCTTCTTTCAGGATTATCTCTCTTAATTGACATATTAGGATCGCCAAATCTTACCACCACTACTTTTCCATTAGGGCCCATAACATATACCTTGAATTTTTTACTAGGATTTTCTGATGTTCTAATAGGGTCATTCAGCTTTACCTGCTTTCCTTGATAAGTAGCTTCACTTATCACGTGATCAAATTGACACTCTTCACATTCTTCACCGATATTATGCTGCTGTACATATTCTCTAAATCTTTTCAATAATTTCGGTCTTTTCTTTTTTCTTCTTTTATCATGAACTGTAATTGGATTATACCTCTTTCCATAAGAAGGTCCCATTGCAGTATCTGCAGGATTAGGTATTGATGCTGTACTTGTCATTTCTTCGTTTTCTATTTCAACTCTTGTAGTTAACTTCTTTTCTTTTTCTCCTCTAATCCTGTCGGCAAGAGTATAGTTTTTAGGTTTTCTTTTTACTGGGACTTTAAGGTTTGGTAGTTTCTTAGACCTTCTTAAATATGCCTTTTCGTTAACAGATTCCTGTGCATCTAGGTATGCAGCAATCGCCATCTTTTGTTTCTTCTTTTTTGATTTTCCTTTGAACTGAGGAGCCTTAGATTTTCTAAAATCTTTTATGTAGTCACCAATGTCAGCGTCTTTTCCTAATGCTTCATTCTTAGGAACGCAGTTTGGTACCAACCTTCCATTTTTCTTTTTCATTCCAACCTGTTTATGTGAATCCCAGCAAGGTCCGTTTTCGTCTATCATTTGTATAACTCCGAAGTTGTTACATACATTTCTTGATTGGTTGCAGCATGTATGACCTTGTAGATATCAAGACCGAATACTTCCCCAACCGGTTTATTGTTTTCTCTCACAACTACTCTATCCTTAGATCTAACGATGTCATTGCAATTCTTAATAATCATACCATCATTCTTTACTCTGTATAAGCCTGGTGATATTTTCTTATCTTCAATTATAAACCATTCCGATTCCTCTTTTAAGAAATCTAGTGTATCGATATCGAGTTTTTCACAAATCTGTTTTAAGGATTTATCTGTCATATTAAAATTTTCTTTAAGAAGATAAAGTGCAGCGGCATAGGATGCTAGCCTTGAACTTCCTCCTGGTGCCTTAGCCATTAGCTTCTTTATATTAAATACTAATTTATGAAATGAATTATACGCTGCCATCTTTTCAGGTGTATCAACAAGAACATCTTTTATCTTCTTTCCTTTATNATCNATGACACCAAGCTTATAAGCATTCGTTTTTTCAAACGGTGTAACGAGTAACTTTAGGAATCTAAAAGTGTAAATTAAATCACCGGCTCTTGACAATATTGACATTTAAATTTCCCTCAATTTCTCTACTACTCTTTTATCCATTTCAATATTTAAATACTGATTGTTCTTTATATAGTTTAAGAATAATAAAAATGGCTTAATTACAGGCCAATGTTTATCTTCCAACTTTAGTTCTAAAATATTCAATGCGGCTTCTATACCAAATGCATTGAATATGCATATAAGATGATTTAAGATAAGTCTTTCAGCTAAATCATCATTTTCAATATATCTATTAAGCAGTCTTTTGACATACTTAAACCTCTTCATATCCTCATTAAAATCCTCAATGTCCGAAAACTTAGGATTCATGTAATGTCTGGAGGCGTATAATAATAAAGTGTCTTCAGTTAATTTAAAATTCATAATATTATATATTATGAAAGACCTGCCTCTTTTAAAGCTTCAATTATCTGCTTCTTATTGAGATACATGGTTTCTATATCATGATCCCATGCATACTCTTTAAGTTCCTTCTTAGTCATCTTGTCGATAGACTTATCCGGAACTTTTTTAGTATTAATATATTCATGAGTATGTTCAACATCACCATCTGCATGCATATGCGTAGTTCCATCTTCATGAGTATGAGTTAGTCTTTCTATTTCATCAAGAAATTCTTTTTCCTCAGCTTCTTTTTTAGACATAACTAATCTATATGCTTCAAGCTGTTCTTCCGTATGTTCCTCTTTTTTCAGGAGCTCTTTATTTTCAGGACGAATCCATCCTTCTAAAGTAGGCTTAGCTTTCGGATGGAACTTAGGAGGCTTAATCATTAGTACTGATCTCTCACGTTTCTACCTTTCTTACCTTGAGCAGGAACTTTAGCTCTACCTATTATTTTGTTAGCAGCTGTATCCATTCCTTTCATCATCTTCATAGCTTTTCTCTCAGGACTTTTCTTGTAGCTTGGTCTTTTCATTCCAATCGTAGATTTTATATCTTCTTCTCCAGCCTTTTTTCCTGTGAAGAATATATCTCTTGACCTACCTTTCATATAAGCTTTAGCTAGATCTTTTGAGATTTCATTAACAGTTTTTCCGTCTATGTCCTTATAATTAACGGAAGACTTTTCTGACATACCTACTTTTTTATTCTTTGGCTTTATTAAGTTTTTATGATCCGGATGAAGAGGTGTCACAGGTTTCATTCCTTTATCAATTCTTCTTTGATTTACCCGAGCTTGTTTTCTCAATACAAACATTTTATTGTCATCATCTTCATTCATCTCGTTATATGCATCTGTAATCCACTGCGGTCTGCTTGGAACATCGTGGAAAGGATCCTCATCGAGTTCGATAGCATCGAGGTCCATGTCAGCCCAAGGATCTGTTGAATCAGAAACTGCAGCAGCAGTATCTTTCTTCATAGTTACGGGATGAGTCTTACCTCCAAAAGAAAATGATTTCTTACCTGCTTTATGAGCTGCGGCCGCTGCACCCATGAAGGCAGTTCTTTCTTTCACATCAATTTCTTCTGGTACTACGAATGAATCTCTAATGACATTTCTGTTAGTCTTCACCATGCGAGTTCTCTCTTTTCCTTCACCGTCAGTATAATTTTCCGGCTTCTTATCTGCAGAACTTACCGCTTCATTTGTAGTTTTCTTGACAGGAGTTCCTCCTGGTATTATCTTTGAATCACCTTTATTTGAATTCTTCTTAGGAGGTCCACCAGCAACCTTAACGTTTGCTGTTTGTTTCTTAGCATCTTTGTCAACCATATCCTGTTCATCGGCCGTAGGATTAGCTATAGCATCTTGTGCAGGTTTCATCATGTCTTCTGCACCTTTTCCTTTAAGCTTATCCTTCATCATTTCAGGAGGTGTTGCACTCTTGTAGTGTTTTGCTCTGTCACTCTCGTTGACAGTTTCTGAGTCTCGCATTTGTGTTAGTGCCTTCTTCATAGCTTCAACACTTTGCGGCCTTAAGTATCTATTGTCCATTTTTCTTTCCTTTATTTTACATCCAATATTGAGCTGAAATAGCACCAACTATTGCGACTATTAGCACCCAGAACAATTTGTTTATGAACTGCACGGTCCGGGAATTATCGTTGACAGTTCTTTCGATATCATCTANTTTTTCAGAGAACCTATTGAGTCTCTCATGCTGGTTACTATGATCCTGCTGCAATGCACCGAGCTTTTCTTCGGTCCTAGCGAGAGATATCATAGCTTCTGATAACTTATCGACTTTATCTTCGATTCTTATTAGCCTATCATCTACATCAGCCATTTTCGAGTACCTTTATCCTGTTCTCTAACTCTTCGATCTTCTTTGCGATTTTTGGACTTACCTTCTTCCAAGCATCCTCTGGCTGATCAAACCATGTTAATCCATATTTATCTCTGAGCCAATCTACAAGCCTATCAAACTGTGCATAGCCCCAAAGACCTATTTTAGTTTCTCTGATATATGCCAAACATGCTGCTCCAAGTAATGCACCTGCTATGCTCGTATATATCCAGAGATATGACATTATCCTTTAAGACTCTGCCACAACTTCCATGCACCGTATGCTAAGCCAGCCCATGCTAACAGCTTGGCTATCGGACCTAGCATTATTACGATACCACAGAAGATTATTATTCCTAAGCCTTCTAGGCTCTCGATCTTTTTAATTCTATCGATCATTAGTTTAAAGCTTTATGATGAATGTTGTCAAAAGTATCTTTATGGTATTTACCAAGAGCCTTTTTCAACTTTTTGACATGGTCCATATGAGGATAAGAACTTGATGCTGCACGATGTTTTTCATCATACTTAATTGCATGATTAGAATTAAAATGAGCAGACCTACTAGCGTCTTGTGCTGATTTATGCAATTCTTTTCCTGCTCCTGTTTTAGGAGGACCGTTTAACTTATTAGACTTTACATGTGTAGCTAATTTCTTAATTGCTTCAGCAGCACGTCCATGATCTTGCGTAGCCCTACCATGTTCATACTGTCTGTCCGGATCAGTATTCCTCTCATCATCTCCTCCTCTTGAAGAGTCGATCTTAGTTTCTAATGATACGTGACCTTGCTCCATATTCTTATGATGATCGTGTGCAACCTTTAACTTCTTCATATATCTTCCATGAGCGCCTGGTAACATTCTAGAAATAATGTTTTCGTCAACATTTTCTACAGATTCATTCTTGGTATGATTTTTCTTAACATGCTGTGCAATGGCATCAAAATTCTTCATAGATTTCCCAACACTTGTCATTATAGTTTTATCAGTTTTAGAATGAACTAGATCATCGCCATCATGATAAGTATCTACTCCTGCATGTCTTTTGATATGTCTCTCTAGTTTCTTTTTCATTTGCATATGATCCATAACTTTGTTATTTAAAACATGATATGGTACCATTTGTCCCATTTTAGCTTCATCGATTTCTGTATTTTCATAGAAGTCCTGGACTGCTTCTAAAGTTTTTGTGAATGATTTTCTATCATACATCTTTTTTCTCCTTAAAGTTTTTCTATTACGAAAGCTGGTCCAGTAGAGTATATTCTGACCCCTTTCTTGTCTGCGTTTGGCATAATATATTCTTCAGCCCACTTATCAGGATTGGGCCATTGTCCTCTAACAATTGTTTGTCCTTTTCTGTATTTTCCGGCCATACGATCTTCATTAACCGATTCATTCTTCTTGGATTTCATCGCTGCTCTTGCTTTGTCTGCTAGGTCTTTGTCAGCCTTACCCCATGTTCCTGAGCCTTTACTTATAAAGCTGTTAACTCTTGCATGAGCCCATTGCTGTTGAGCCATACCTTTCCTATGACCGCCTTTCCATGCAGCCATTCCTCTGTTATATACCGATCTTAGTATACTAACAGGGATACGACTCTTTTCTGATTTATCCTTTAAAGACTTGGAAGGATCTTCATTGAGTTCAAACTCTTCACTGATAGTACTCTTAAAATGACCGTGGCTCTTTTGCGCCTTGGCCTGCATCTTCTCTTTATCTGCAGGTTTAGCCTGGTTGTATTTCGATAGGAACTTCTGTGCATGTCCTACATCAACTCTAACCTTCTTACCGTCCTTAAACTCGACCGGTCTCATACCTCTTAGTGTTACAGCCTTTCTTAACTGCATTACGATATGATTAGCACCTTCATCGTCATGAGGATTTACTGCTTCTGAAGTAGGCCTTTTAAATCCATGCTTAGCTAAGACGTCATCCTTATTATGTTTGTCATATGATGTAGTGGCTTTCTTTAATGCATCTCTTCCTGCCTTGTTTATTTTTGGACCATAAAGTTTATCTAATTTTTTTTCAAGCGATTTATTCCTCTGAGGTTTCTTACCATAAAGTTTATCTAATTTCCTTTGAAGGGGCTTATTTTGTTTTACTGCTGCTACATCTTCATTTTTAGCTTTATTATCAAAATAATCTTTATGATCATTATGTCTACGATCATACTGTGGAAGTTTATCATAGTCATGACCAGCTTTCTTAGCAAGCTCCTTTGCCTTTTGTAAGTTGTAGTAACTTCTATCACCAGGAGTCTTACCTACTGATTCTTGAGTTTCCTTTTTAGCCAGATCATCAAATCTCTTTTTCTTTCTATCTTGTACAGCTTTAATCGCCTTTATTCTAGGATCACCTTTCTTTAAAACGTTTATTTTTGGACTCTTTTTCTTTAATGCTTTATATTCTTTTGTTTTCCTTGGGTCAGCACCTAAGAAATAATCCATAGAAGACCCTTTGCTATCATACTTTATTGCTTTTACATCTTCATTCGTTTCTGCATGCTTTCTAAATATATCTTGTACTTTAGGATGATTGTATACAGATGGTGCTATTGATCTAACCTGATCCATAAATTTAGTAGTCGACGGTTGACCTTCACCTCTACGGCGAATATTGTTTAGCTGTCCTCGAGTAGGCTCATAGACTTTTTCCTTTTTATTCGCTCCTCTAGGTCCTGTTTTCTTTCTCATTATTCCTCGAGATCCGGCCATTCCTCTGGTTTGAGGTGTGGCAACTCTCATTTCTTTTAAAGTCTTAGCCATCGGCTGTTTTCCTCCTCATAAGTTTAGCTCTCTCAATATCTTGCTCAGCTTCTTTGTTTCGAGCTTCTCTTCTTTTTGTTTGTTGTTTTAATTTTTCTACCGAAGCCTTGGCTATAGCAGATCTACTTCTATGCACACCTTGGTAATATTTTGGTGCCTCATCTATTCTCGACACGTCACCTAACCATTTTCTTAATTTAATTCCGTCACTGGTTTCAACTATTACGTAGTTCGAACCACAGAATACTATTTTTGCAACTTCATCATTGCCTTTAATTACTACATCATCTCCTTCATTAAATAATTTACCTCTTATATAATTTTCCCTCTCATCTGAAATAGATTCAAGTTGAAGGTGTCTTTTAAATAACTTCTCTTCTTTTAATCCCATACCTCTTCGTACCATATTGTAGAGAATCTTTGAATCTGAATTTGAAACGTTCTTAGGAAGACCTTGAGAGAAAGAAGTGAAGTCACTCTTCGATGCAAAATATCTCATCTTTGATGCAGACATTCCTGTAACTCCTTGCGCATCAGGATCTCGTTCTCCTGCAGATATAACTCTTATTGTTTGAAAATTGTAGAAACCATGAGTTGATTTCTTACCGTTGTACTTTTTGAGAAGTGTATCGAATTCTATTACTCTGTCTGATCCTACAACCATTACAACATTCTTAAATCCTTCATCATATAGACTGGTAAGTGCATGGAATACAGTTTTGATCTTCTTATTAGCCATGACAGAACGAGCGTGTCGAGGAAATATCTTTCTCAACATCTTGATTTTCTCCATGTATTTAAGGGGATTTGACTTGGGATCGTTAGATTGTGTTAGGTATATTCTATAGGGATTAGACTTAGACTTATCCATTAACTTATCTAATAGCTTACCGTGACCTATTGTAGGCGGATTCATCCTGCCCCAAGTAAAGTAAACTGTCTTAGCTTCTTCAACTAAGTATTCTTTAAACGACGATATCATAATAATTTATCTTCTTAAATCGGCTTTACGCTTAACAGGTATCAATCTCTTCTTCATTCTAGCTGCTATTGATGTCATTTTATCAACTCTTGCCTCGATTGATCTCTTTTGAGCTGCACTCATTTTACTCTTAGATTTTCCTTTTGCAAACCTCTTGAATAAGTCTTTACGAGTTTGCTTACCAGCTCTCATAGAAATTCTCTTAGCATCGGCTTTACGCTTTTTAAATCTTTTTGCTCCAGCTTTACGCTTACCTGAACTCTTTATAGCAGATAGCTTTCTTCCGATTCTGGTCTTGATGCTTATAGCACCTCTACCTTCTTCAATTTCTTCGTCAATGAAGTCTTTAAATGTTAACATTTTATGTCCTTGTTGGTTTATCCCATCCTTTTAATATATTCGGGCTAAAGTTGTTGTATGAAAACTCAAGTCTATCAACAATCTTTACCGCATCACCACCTAGTTTATCAATTGCAACATATCCTTCTTGACCCGTGGTCTTAAAACCCCTAGGAGTTTTAACGAAGGTGTCCAGTTTAATAAACTTATTTAGTATATTTATAAGTTTTAATTTTACTACGACGATCAATTTTTGTAGATCGAATATTTTTTTTAAGTTATTTTTGTTTTTAATTGAAAAGAATTGTAGTACATCATTCAACTTTGTTTGCTGTACTCTTTTTCCTTTTTCTGTTTTGCGACTATCAATCTCTTTTTTATATTTGCTCGTAATATATCGTATGAGGTTGTCGACGTGTTTCTTCGTGTCGTTGATGACCATTCCACGTCTGACATAAGTATTATTAAATGTTTCAATGGTTTGAGCAAGACTCTGGTTTTTTTCAAGATCTCTAAGAACGTTACCAGAAATTTGATTGAATAGTACCCCTGCTTGTGAAAGATACTCATTTACTGTGTCTGTCTCCTTTTTAGACATAGTATAACGTGTCATGTCTCTCAACATTGCGTCTTGAGACCATACGTTAGGATTTTTCCTTAACTTATTTACATTGACACCGTATGATGCCTTCATACTTTCAAATGAATTCCCTGTGTATGTTGTATGCCACACTATGCCTATTTTTGATTTGATTAATTCCTTTGCATTTTGTGACTCAGCTGGTACAGCATAAACGATTGTATTAGGATGAAAGGTGATATAGTTCGCACCTTTAATCTTTTCTCTTTTCAATTCACCTGGTCCGTATAAAAAGTCTCCTTGTATGACCCCCTTGATTCCTAGTGAAGGTAGATATTGTAATGCTACCTTTAATTTTTCTGATAAGTCTCCTGATGTATCGCTGTCAATGTCAGCGTTAGTCTTGTATACTTTAGGTGACTTGTTGAATATTCCTTTCTTAGCTACGAAGAACTTACCGTCTCTCGGATCAATTCCTGCAAATATTGCAGGTGCACCGTCCCACTTAACGCTGGCTGATCCCTCTTTAACTCCACCTAGCATGTCTCTTAAAGACCTCAATGCGAGTATCGCCTGACGCGTACCGTCAACTCCTCCATATAGTACCTTGTCCTCTATATGTGTCATATGAGTATTCTTCTGCTCAGTGATGTATTCTAAAAATCTCATTTTTCTTTTTTAGCTTCGTGCTGTTTCTTTAAAACTTTCTTGGCCTTCGTAAATATACTTACCACCTCAGTCTTACCCATCACCTTTGCTCTTTGCTCACCTACTGTGAGTATCTGTATTTTTCTAGCATAAGGTTTCTTAATCCTCTTGACTTTTGCCACGGTAGCTCTTGCATCGGCAGGAGTTGCAAACTTAATACTAACTGTGTCTTTTGGATTTTCATCGGTGTATAGTCTTCTGCCTGATCCTTTCGGTTTCTTACCGGTACCTACTTTAGGATCGGCTTCAGCGATAAAGTCTTTGAATTTTATCATTTTAATCTTTATGAATATATTTAAAATCTAAAGCATCACTTGGTCTAATTCCTCTGCCTTGAGGTTTTTTGTAAATAACAAAATCTTTACCTTTATGAAGGAAGTACTTTGCTTTATCCTTTATATATTTTTTTGAAGAAGCTTCTGTACCTCTATGAACTACTGTTTGATAGTCAGGTACATTTTTCTGATATACAAAATGACTCTTCTTATTTTCTTTTATAAACTCTTTAAATCTCATATTTTCACCGCAGGTTTGATAGAACTCTGTGTAATAGTATCAATAATAACGTCTCTTGTATTTACTGGTCCAACATGCAGTATCTCACCATAAGTTGCATCTCTTTTAGCATTATTGATAAAAATTACAGTATGTGTCTTAAAGTAACTCGCTGCAACTCTTTTAAATTCATCTTCAAGCTTCTTAAATACTGCAGGCTTTTTTTGTTTTAACTCTGCAAGTTTCTTACGACCAAATTCTAAACCTTTACCCGATCCACCAGACTTAATTCCAATCTTTGCGAACTCATCAGCAAACTTACCAGCGAGTTTCGAAGTATCTTCAGCACCTCCCATAAAGAAACCGGAAACATATCCCTTTGGTATTGAACCCTTAGCAGTTTTAGACACACTTATACTTTTTAATTCAGCGCCATTATTACCTAGACTTACATCGATACCTTTTGATGCACCTCCTCCAATTGAAGCTTCATCATACATAAAATAAAACATAAACTCACCGGGTCCTATGCCGGACATTGGATAGTGAATTAAGCTTTCTGCATTTTTTGGATCTTCTTTCTTAAGCTTAGCTAAAAGTTTGTTATGTGCATCTTTCGAAAATTTTGTACCCGAGATTGTATCTTTCAAATCAAAATTAGGAAACCAAGTTGTTCTTACAACAAACTGTATTTCTTTTTTATACTTAGTCGTTTTTAAATCTTGTGAAGTTAAACTGAAAGATTTTAGTCTTAAAGCCTTTTTTACAAAATCTCCGTCTAAGTCTTTTAATTCGACATCTTCTAACAACGTAAAAAACTTTTTGAATCTCATCATAAAATTATCCTCCAAACTCGTGTCCTGCGACTCTTTTCATTTGTTTATTAAATTCAGACTGTGATGGTTTTTCTTTATATAATTTAATTGATATTTCTGGACGATCTTTTCCTTTGATTCTCCAGTTGTAACCTTTTTCTTTATGTTCAGGTTTAGTAGTTTTTACGACTCTACGAGAGTAACCTGCCTTCCAAGATTCTGATCCTTCATTCGTCTGTTCAGGCTCTTCTTTACCCTGCGCCTTCAACCTAAAAGACTTCTTAACATCGGCATCAGTAATTCTCTTTACAGATTGAATCATATCAGGTTTCCTGATGATTTTACGAAGTTCCTGTTTAAGTTTACTAGGAGAATCTGATGTCATGAATATTCGAGGAAGTCCTTCGATTGATACTGAATAGTTAGCAGCTTCATTGGTTTGTTCTTTTTCATATCCAGTAGTACCTGATTTCTTAGTCACAGCCATAAATCCTTTAATTCTTTTCATTCTTTGCAATTCATTATCTCTAAATTTTTTATCTTTATACTCTTGACTAGTTCCTGGGTAATTTTTAGCCATTCTTTGAGCAGCTGTATAATGACTTCTTTGGTTGGCCTTCTTATAAGCATTTCTTTTGGCTGGAGTATCTAATACTTCTTTAACTTGCTGACCTGGTGTCATCTGCTTCATATACTTAACTGATTCTGGAGTGCCATAGTCATACTTCTTATATTTAATATTATAAACTGCACTTTCATTTGTTTTCTTCTTGTCCTTATATAAAGAAGGATACATCTTCATGACTTTTAAAGTATGTTTACTTTTCTTATTTCCATGTGGACCTTCTGAATCTCCTGGTGCTTTTTTATATGCAGATGGATCGCTGTCCGACATCTTTCCTTGTCTTGCAAAGTGTCTGGCTCGAGCTACTTTATCTTTCTTTTTTATTCCTTTATAATAACCTGGAGTCTGGTGTCCTGGTTCATCTGGAAGAACGTCTTTTCCCTTAGGTTTATTTTCGACAATAAAATTTTTAAATGAAATCATTTTCTAGGACCCTATCTTATAAACTATAGATCTATTTATAAAAAAACGAAGGGGAACCGAAGTTCCCCTGTAGGTTATTATTGCCATCTTCGATACAGATATACATCGCAGTATTTAGCATCATCAACTGATATACAAACACTGCCTCCTCTATTCCATAGACTTCTATACATATCTGCAATAGGACCTTTCCTGTTCTTACCTAACCTTCCTTGCAGCTTAACATAAAACTGCAAGGGACTGTTATAGTTATCTCGAGCCTTTTGTCTTCTAAGATCTCGGTTTAAGTTCTTGACCATATTTCTTATGGACTGTAGATGTTCAAGATCCTTTTTATTGTCCATGAATATGGTCGAGATGTATGAACTGGTTCTATTTGGTTTTATCATCATATGCTTAACCTCGCTTCTTCTGCAATTTTTTTCGGTTTAGCGAATATGACTTCATAATCGTCAACCTTATTAGAAATGTTATGATTCTTCATCCAATAATAATATGCCCAATCTCTACCAGCTTCAACAGATACATTCCATTTTGTTTTTTTACTTCCATCAGGAAGTACTATCTTAACATTAACACGCTTTGTGTCTAATGTAGATTCTACAATAGTAACCATAGATAGCTGAGACATTCTTCCTGTATTAGATTTTGTAAGCATATCTTGCTTACGAGTTTCTAAAATTTTGTCCTGCTTATCTTTCTTTTTCTGAGAGAAAGAAACCCCGCAAGGGATTTCTTTCAGCTTAAAGGTTATGTATGGAGGGATAATTTTTATTTTTTCAGGATATACTTTCATTACGCAGCCTCCGCAAACTTTAAAGCAGTTTCAAGAGCATCTCTCTTACGCTTTTGGTTTCCACCGAACCAAGAAGAATATAACCTGTTATCTTGGTTTCTACCTTGAACGTGATCAGTTATATATGTAACTGAGTTATACGCCTGCCACCATGAACCTTTGGCGAAGTTTGCGCCAGGTTGTAGTTCGATAGCATCATATGCGTCCTTGGCGTTCTTAGATAGTTGAAGAACCTTGTCGGTAATCTTACCGTCATCAACCTTTTTAGATGAAGTTCTTGGAAACACATTGTTGTAGTAATCAATAAGAGAATCGAATGTGTACCTCTTACTGCCTAGGTAATCAGCAGCTTCCTTGTACTTAGCAAATTTTGCAGAAGCAATACCTAGAGTTTCCTTAACGCTATCAGCATCAAACTTAACACGGTGTGAAAGTTGAATGCCTGTCTTAGCAGTTCCATCCAATGCAACCGATAGAGTATTGTTACATACTACTCTGATAGGAGTAAACCTAATATCGATAGACTTACCATAATGATGAGGATTTGAGAAGAGAAGATATGAATCAACTCTATCACCACCAAAAAGTTCGAATGATTCCTTAACCTTAGCTAAGGCAAATACATTTCTACCGTTTCTGATAGAACCTGCAGTATTCATTTCCATATCACCTGCGAGTACATATTCAGAGAAGAAGTTGAATGCTTCTTCATTTTGTACTGGTTCCCAGTCAGAACCAATAACATCGAGTAACTTTCCATCTGTTTGTCTAACAAGAGCACGTTTGTTTGGTACATTGACATCGGAAGCATATACTCCTTTATAGTAAAGAGGCCTTGTTTCTACCTTCCAGTCCAAGCCTGCTTTTTCCATCATTTGTGTTGGAGTTAGATCGTTTGATACTGGAACTCCTAGGCCATGCCATGGAACTTCACCTGCGTAAGCCATTTGAGCCTGACCATTGATCATTTCAATTTCATGTGACATAATATAATTCTCCCTATTAGTAAGAAATTTGTTGTTGTTTAATATATTCTTTGGCAATTGCTCTACCAAATTCACCATGTTCTGCAAATACATCCTTGAGGATAGTATTTACTTCTTCTTGAGACATTGAAGGGAATGTTAACTCATGATTATTAACGAATTCCTGAACTTCTTCTAAAAATCTTTTAATTCCTGACATATTTTCTACTCCTTAATTTGTTGTCATTTATAATATCATTATACCACATTTTTCTATCATAGTAAACAGTTAAATTCACTTTCATATAAAAAAACTATTGTACTGTGACATTTTTATCACAGTTCTTAAAGTACTCTTTATATAGCCATTCTAACTTATTTAACTCAGGATGTTTACGAACCCATAGGCCTGTATCAGCTGCAAAGTGTTTTCTAAAGAAATTATCTAACTTAATGTTTCCAGTTTTTTCTTGTGGATTAATTTTTAAAGCTAGCTGATCAAAATCATCATCAGACATGATAGGATCGCTCTTATACTCATAAGCGTACGCTGCGATAGATAGTTTAATTCTATTCTTAATTTCTTGATTTATTTCAGCCATTTAATACCTTCCTTTTAAATATTCTAAATGATATTTTAAATTAGCTTTGGTATTACTTAATTGATTTGATAAACCTAAATATGTTTGACTAGACATAAAGTCTTTAGATCTACTTTTTACAATATCCATTAAATTAGAGATTTTAAAAAATACTATTATTTCTAATACCTCTAATCTATCAGATTTTAAATCTTTTTCAGTAATTCCAAATTCATTATTGTTTAAGAATTTATCAATATCAGAATCGAATAATTTAACCATTGTACTCATAATTTTTGCTGTATCCTCTCTTCATCTTTTTCTTCTTGTCCTGTATAACTCTTTTTCTATATCTTGGAGTCTTTACTTCTCTTGCTATAGGATTTCGAGTTCTTTTCACTGGCTTAACCATTTCGTACCTTTCAAATTCATATCTGCATATTCCCTTCTGTAAAATCTTTTCACGCCAGGACGTTCCTTACCTGCAAATATTATGATATCATTTTCCCAGTCAATTTCAACATTAGCTCGATAGTCATTTATAGGATGAATGAAGTCAGGCTCTCCCCATATCTTTACGGCAGAGTAATATTCATCTCCTCTAAATCCTATAAACTGTACTATCTTTCCGTCTTTCATTAATCTATCTCTACATCCTTGACTGGAACTGCGAAGAAGTAAGATGGATTTTCTACATCCTGTACTTTATATAAAGTATTTCCATAGATATCTTCATCCTTATACTGTGCTACTACAACTCCTCTACGTTCTTTAATTTCATACCTGGCTACAGGTATATCTGCTAAACTATAAAAACCTCCAAGACGACCAAATTCATCTACTGGAAATTTTTTCTTATAAGTGCATTGATACTGTTGCATTATGCTATATCCTTTAAATCTAAATTAAACTCTTTAGTTTCGAATCTTTGGATTCTTTCAACTGGTATTTTATATTTTTTGCAATCCTTAATTGCATCTTTTACTGATTCTTCTTCGGTTGTACCTAGACCACCGATCCAGCCTTCCTTACGTCTACCTAATTGTGGGGTATAATATACGTAGTAAGCTTTGGTTGTATATCTTTTAAATTTCATTACGATATTCTCCTTTCCTCTAACATTTCTTCCATTACAAAGTATTGAGCATCTGCTACATTAGAACCTTCTTCTTTGATGAACTCTTCGACTCTTCTGTCATATTCATCTGACCATTTAATATCTTCTCTGATATCCTGTTCTTCGAACCATTCGTTTGAAATCATTATTTGACTCCTTTAACTTTTTTGATTATAAGTTTTCCACCGTTGATTTTTTCAAGTCTTTTAACTTCTTCCTTATCGATGAAGGTCCAGTACTCAATTTCCCCGTCCGGGTAAGTGACTTGGTAGTAAGTTTGTTTCATAGTTTCTACTCCTTATTTAGTTACTATATAGTTTTATCGTATCATAGAAAAAAAGTAATGTAAACAAAAAAATACGCATCATATGAAAATAATGCGTTAGTGTGATATAAATGTCACAGTATTCTAGGTACCAGTTCCGAAGATATAGCTTTGGTATTTTCCAACAAATTCTTTAAATACATCTATATAAACGTGCATATTATCACCTTGTGACTCCCAGCATATTATATTCGTATCTATATTAGAAGGTTTTGAAAAGACGGTAAATTCACCAGATTTGGTATTGAACATCATCATAAACGTGACATCATTAGTAACATCTTCCCATTTAAATAGTGGTTTCTGTCCTAGTACATCATGTGAAAAGTTCATTGCACTTTCCAGTTCTTCACAAACTAATTCTTTGTTTATGTATGCTAATGATTTAGGATTCATCGTTTCGTATGTCGTATTGTTATCTTCACCGAAAGATTTTCCAACTATTAATACTGTCAATATAATAGTAAATAAAACTATCGATCCTATGTAAAATTCAAAATTTCTCATGTGCTCAATCTTTCTTTTTGTTCGTTTAATATAGTCTTTATAACGTTTTCATCAACGCAGGATATTAGCTTAGGAGAATTTGACAATCCATACTCTTCAAATATCTTATAGTAGAGTATGTCGGTATTTTCTCTAGCAAATTCTTTACAATCATCTATGGAATAAAAGTGTGGGGTATGAAATACGAAATATTGTTCGTAACTTATTTTAGTGGATGGATCTGTATACATCAAGCTCATTAGAGCTAATATAAAAAATTTCATAATATTTATTTCAATTTAAAGTAAATTGTCTCCTCATCTGTTCTAGGATTAATTAAAGGTAAGTCAGGAACACCAGCCGTATTAGATTTTCCAACGTATTCCCATTTATATCCTTCACTCATTTGTTGTCTAGAAGTATTAAAGAATTCTATATTTTCCCAGGTGAATAAACCTGCCATCATAACTATTGCAATCATTTCCAAATCTCCAAAGCGCAATCTTTTTCAAATTTACCTGATACAGCCTGCCTAGCCCATTCTAATTCTTGGATTAGTCGGTTGTACCATTTTTGATCATGAGGATCTTTAGCCTTGTCATGATCTTCTTTAAGTTGTAGTATTCTAGTATCTATGTACTGACTTGTTATGTTATTCTTTCGGCGCATAAAAACAATTATCCTCGTAACTCCAAATTCGTTTTTCGTAAGTTGACGGTTTAAATATATGCGAATAGTCTTTTTTAAATTTACCTATTCTCATCTTTAACATTGCAACTCGATCTTCTAGGTTCATTTCTTCTCCTTTGAAATGAAACCATTTCGGTAGCTATGAACTTAAACTAACTGCTACGAAACGTCGTGCACGACCAGGCTGGTTCCCCACCTTTAATCTTTCCACTTGAAGTGGTGATCAATTCTACATTTACCATAATATAGAATTCCTAGCCATACAGTAAATAGTATGCCGTCGATATAAGTAAGCTCATTCCAAGCTGTAGTAAAATCCATAATTTTTCTCCTTATTTCATAATATTAGTATTATTTATAATTATCATGCACGTGCAATTGAATAATTGCGTAATGAATTATTTTCATAAGATCATTTCTATGATCTTCTCGGTTTCCTTTTTTACCATATCTTTGAGCGTACTTAAGAATATTTCCTATACAAAATCCTGTACCGTGTCCACTGTCCAATATGAATTCAGTAGCTTGAAATTTATTCTCTGAGTAATGAGCTTTATACGTATCATCAATGTGATCTTTTATTAAGTGTATATTTTTATCTTCACTAAATTTATAGTCAATCTTAGGAAGATCAATAACTTTTTTATCATTCTCAATTCTTTCAACATCTTGTTTTACTAACATATCAAATAACCTCATTTTTTAGTATACCTTTAATCATTTCTGATTTAACATTTTCTTTATTCATAAATTTTATATCACAGTAACCACAAACTACATACCCTTCTTTAGGTACATTATAATAAACTCTAGGATGATCGTTATCACAATATACCGTTTCTTTATCTGTATATTTTATAGTGTTTGGATATATTGCGTCTGGATCATGTTTTTCCATTATCTAATTTTCCAAATATAAAATATGTGATCTCCTATCTTTGCAGTCTTGTGTTTGCTCTTAGCCCAGCCTGGTGTAACGTAGTCAGCATGATAGTGTGTAGCACCATGTGTTATATCTGCCCAATAACCAGATGCTATTTTAGTAGACATAGCTAAAACATAATTCCAAAGGTCTGCATCAATCTTTGGAATTTCATCTGACTTACCGTCACAGTACCAGCTGAATTGACACCGATGTCTAACTGGATATTCTATTGAAGGATCCTTCCAAGAAGGTTTAGTAGGACCTTGTTCTACAACTTCACATGGAGTATCAGGAAATCTCTTATCCTTAACTCTATTCATCGTGACTTGTCCTACTGCTACCATACCACGAAATGGTTGNTTTCTAGCTTCCCAATAAATATTTTGTGCAATACATAACAATTGTTTGCTATCATAAAACTCAGCACGAACTGATGTTACTAATGAAAAGATAATAAAAACTGATAATATAATTGATCTCATAACCTACTCCTCTGCTATAAGTTTTATTCTATCACAGTTTAACAGCAATGTAAACAGTTTTTTTCATTTAAAATGAAAATATTCTATTATTTATTAAGATTTTGTAGGTTTCCAGTATTCTGAGGCAGGAACCTTTATAAATCTTTTGTTCGTTGTATTCTTACTTGGATTAGGAACTGTAAGAATAACATTCTTTAATTTTTGAAAAGCTTCGAACTGAGCATCTAATCTATCGCCGTATGATCTTTCTCTTCTAATGAGCTTAGTCCATTTCTTAGATACATTTGGTCTTTCACCTTTTGATTTATATGAATCATTACTAGATCTTCTCTTTCCCATATTTTCTTCTCCAATCGGCGTACGCCTGTAATAGTAAATTTTTTTCTAATTGCTTAGGATAGTTAAATGATAGTCCTTGTTCTTTCATAATTCTCTTGACCCACTTTGGATTGTTAATACAGTCTAAGTGGTATTTTTCAAAGAATGGTTTTTGTGGAATCTTTTCGTATGTTTCCATTATAGTTTAAAATCTTTGAACTTTTCACCTGCTTTAGTTTTATCAAAGACAGGCGTATCATCGACTAAGTTATCCTGTTCACTTTCTTCTATGTCAAACAATCTCATCTTGGACCTATCAACGCCTACCACAAATCTCTTGTTTTTTACAGGATCATTATACCTGTTCTTTAGCTGTTTTACTAAAAGCTGTCCCATATTTTCAAGTTCTTCTGTCGATATGATTGCAAACATAAGATCAGCAGTTGCAGGTAAACCGAAGCTTTCAGATGTATCTTCAAGACCAATATCAGAGTTGGTATATCCTGACCTTGTAGTTTGAGTGGCAGAAAATATTGGTACATCGAACTCAACAGCCAAGCCTCTTAATTCTTCAGCTATAGTTTTTATATATGTGTATGAGTTTATCGCTCCACCCATGGATTTGACTCGAGATGATGCCATGATATTCAAGTAATCAACGAATATTATATCCGGATCAAAATCTTTCTTTAACTTGAGCTCGTTTATCAATGACCTCATGTGAGAAGTATTTGCTTGACCGGTCGGATATTCTTTAATGATGAGCTTGCCTTGAGTTTTCCTAGCAAGATCTTGAACNTTAGNNGAGAACATNTCNTTAGATAGNTTAGGAATTTGATCGATAGGAATATTCAATAGGTTAGCATCAATTCTTTCNGCTATTCTTTCTTCTGCCATTTCCAATGTGACATATAAAACATTGTATCCTTGTACCAGAGCAGATCCTGCTACATGACACATGAATAATGACTTACCTACACCAGTACCGGCTAAGCATATATTTAAAGTCTTATTCGGTATACCGCCTTTGGTTATCTTATTGAAGTATTCTAAATCAAAAGGTATTTTTTCTTCATCGGCATGATAAAAATCAAACCTTTCGTTTATGTTTTCAATATAATCATGACCTACATTAGCATCAAAGCAAACTCCTAAAGCCTTTTGTAATATATTAGGTAAGGCACCCTTTGTTAAAGTTGAGTGTTTTCCATCTATTATCTGGATAGATTCCATTATGGCGTTATATACTGCTCGATCTTGACACCATTTTTCAGTTGAGTCCAGTAACCATTTTTCATCTATCTTTTCTTTACTGAAGAGATTTGGCAGTATTTCTATTGCATGTTTATAATGCTCTTTACTGAAATTATCTGATTGGTCTACTTCAATTTTAAATGACTCAACCGTGGGAAGCTTATTGTACTTCCCGACAAATTTACCTGCTTCTTTAAATAAGATTCTGTAAACTCCTTCAAAATAATCAGGCTTTATGAAAGGTAGAACCTTTCTCATGAAACTTTCATCTGTCAATAAGTTTCTTAATATTATTTGTTCTAAGTTTGTATTCAATTCTTTTTTCTTTCTGTTGTAACTACTGAACCGTCTTCCAATCCTCGAGCAATAATCGAGTTTAAAATTTTACCTGCTTCTTCTTGTAACTTAGCATCAGTTTCATCAAGATCCGGATCAGGAGAAGATACTACTTTAAAGTTAAAACTTAAGTGTCCTTCTTTTTCATTAGCTGCTAAGTTTCCAAAACGTATGACTGTTTCTGGAAATAAACCAACTAAGATACGAACATTCCATCCATAGCTATTTTCTTCTGCTGGAGTTAGTTCGTAATCTATATTTTCTTCATATTCTTTAGGCGATGACATATATTCTCCTGCAGTAGTAAACTTTAAATCATTCATATTGAGAATTTCTTTTTTATGTATTCTTTAAAATCAGTTTGGCTAAATACAGGATCCCAGAATTCTTTGGTAAGGGTTTCATCGTATCTGACTCTCTTATCACTGTCTTTAATTGCATACCATCCAGGGGAAGGCTTATTACAATACCCAGCATCAATGGCAACATCAAGAAGGCCAGAATAATTTTGGACGCCGCCTTCCCAAGAAACAGTGATAGGTATTTTAGATTTTTCTTTGACATATCTTGATTTTTCCACGTTAATTACAAAGTGATAGCCTTGAATGTCCTGTCCTTTTTTATCTTGTTGTCTACCTAAGATCCATATATTATCGGCTGAATAGTATATTCCTGTTCCACCTGAAACAACTGCTTTTGGAAATAAACCTATTTCTTGATATGTATGGTTGACTGCAACAAGAGGTATATCTTTCATATTTAAATAAGGTGTGCACATTCTAAATAAACCTTTAAGTGCTTTAGCTCTTGACATATCAGCTACTGATTTTTCATTGATCGCATCTTCTAATTCTTTCTTTGATGCAAGATTACCAATCGAATCTATCATTATAACTACTTTATCTTTTCTATCCAACTGTTCTAGTTGACTGATTATATCAAATTTTAATTCTTCTACGTTTGTGACAGGTGTATGTAGAACTCTACTAGTATCAATATCAAAATTTTCAAAGTAAGATTGTGGTGAACCAAACTCTGAATCATAAAATAATAATACTGATTCGTCATATTTTTTAAGATATGCACTCGCCATAATTAAACCGAATGATGTCTTAAAGTGTTTTGAAGGGCCGGCCAATACTGTTAGGCCTGGAGCCAATCCTCCATCCATTGAACCAGATAAAGCTACGTTTATCATAGGTACATCNGTTGGTACCATATCAGATTCAGTGAAGAATTTAGATTCCGCGAGTATCTGCGTTTCTTTTATCTTTGAGTTAGTTTTTAGTTTATCCATTATTGACATTAATACATTCCTCCTGGTATAAGGTAAATATCAATTAAAACTGCGAGCAAACCTAGTGTTACTCCAATTATAATATTGTTTGTTAATCTTTTTCTTTCCAAGGCAAATCTCCTTTTAGCATTATATCATAAATTCATCTAATTGTAAACCTGTTTTTTCATAGCTTACATTTCTTGATTTGTTACATTGAACTATAAATTCAGTGTCTATTAATTGGTTATCCAGTCTTCCATCTACAAATTTTAAAACTTGATCCGCCATATCTGATGCTGTTCCTACTGGAACATTTTGGCATATATGGTTAATATTCTTCTTTCCTCCTTGCAGCTGGAAATCATCAGGTAAACCCATAATAGTTAAACATTCTCTAATAGTTAGAAACCTGTCTTCATCTGGATGTGTAAGTTCTAGTGGCATATGACCAACAAAGGCTCCTATATAGTCTTTAGGAATAGTAACTAGTCTTCTCATTATATTATTGCCTTGTTCTAGTTTCTTATGAATTTCCATTGCTTTATCGGATTGTTTGATGTATCCGTTATCCATAAGCCATGATGAGACTCTATTGTATTTAACACCATGTTCTTCAATGTAATCCATAGCATTCATCGTTTTCGTTAAACTTCTCTGGAACTCTTTATGTGTCATTCCACCGCACATTTCTTTTAACACAAATTGATAGTAGGGATTATCGGTAGGAGTCTTTTCATTTGCTAAGACATTCATAGGATCATTTGGATCTCGAATTACACTTCTTATCGTATCTTCAATCGGCTTATGCTTTCTTTTAAAGTAGTCAAATGGAGGTATCTTATCACCTTTCCAAAAGAAGTAGAATGCTCTATCTCTTACCTGCCCTAATCCATGAAGAATAGATTTCGTTTTATATAGTGAAAAAGTGTATCCGTATTTTTTTCCAATTTCTCGTAAATCTTTGACAACTGGTTCTCCCATCTTTGAAGCAAGTCTTGGTGCGTTTTCGCCCCAGAATACTTTAGGCTTGAGTGTACCCAGGACATGAGTGGCTGAAGTGCGCATCCAATCATTAGTAGAAGAATCAGAAGATGCTGAAGTATTGAGGCTAGACAAACCAGCACAAGGACACACGGTGTTAATAACATCGACAGAAGGAACGTCAGGTAACCTATCACTTCCAATAAGATGATAGGGAACTTCTCTTTTATAGTATTCCACAAGGTGATTATCATTTGCTTTAAAATCTTCATAGCTTAAAATATATTCAGGTTTTTTTCCAAAGACGTTTTGCATTGCAATAGTTTCTCCACCTATCAGTGGAACTATGCTAGCGTAAGTATGGTTCATGCTAAGTCCTCTGTTCTCCACCCTTTATCAACCTGAACATTTACTGCCCTAGCTCGCGGTAAGCAGTTGGGAGTGAGTATATCATTGATTACAACTCTACAGCCTTGTGACACTCCAAGTATCAGTTGATCATAGGGTATTAGGTTATCTTCTAGTATTTGTTCTGTAAATTTTCTAGCACCTTCTTTCCTAGCAGACACTAAGATTATGGTATCTCCTCTTGAATCCAGTTCATCAAGAGTTTCCTTGACACCAGGAAGAAGTTTTGCAGAATTTTTAAGATTTGAATATCGATGAGCGTGAGTAAATATTGTTCCATCCAAATCTATAAAGTATGTATTATTTTTCTTAGTGTAATATTCTGAGATCATTCCCTTAAATAACGCAAGATCTTCAGGAGTTCCTGTTGACCAGTATTTACCTATACCGTTCTGCTCAATTGAACTCGTTCCTATAGACGCTTTATTTTTTATTAGATAGTTATAAGTTTCAGATACATAAGTTTCACCTCTGAAAGATTTAAGAAGATCTTGAGTCGATTCTTTAAAGTCTTTGGCTCTTCTCCAATAATGAACACCTACCAAAGCCTCGCCGCCCTTTATAGGTTTATCTGGTTTTTCTGTCATTTTTCTGACATAACCGTTAATAGATTCAGCAAATGAATTTTTCAGCTTATCTGATTTATAAGTTAACACACAACCTTGATACTGTCTTGCTTCTTTTAAGAATATATTAGGATTCCAATCTAAATATTGATCACAGTTAGTTACGATTAGTTCACCATTATAATTATCTTCCAGACCATATAGCGCAGTTTCTGCAGCACCGGTAGTAACATGATCAATTACTTTTATCTTTGGCGCACAGGAAAAAGTATTTATATCCTTAAGCTCCATTTCCAAATCGTTTAAATATGATCCTCCTAGATCTCTACATACAAATATGTACTCTCCCTTTATTCCTAAAGATTCAACAGTGTATCTTATAAGGCTCTTATTGTTTACTTTAATTAAAGGTTTGTGTGTTTTATAACCAGCATCAGTAAACCTTGAACCTAATCCCGCCATCGATATAATTACTCTCATTTAAACATACTCCTATATTTTATAGCATAGTCAGTGCATATACCTAAAGCGCCCTTAGGTATTTTTTCTCCAGTATTTTCTGGTAGTACTATATATGATCCATCAAATCCCTTGCCAGGAAGTGCCCACAATTCACGTTTCGATGTCATTACAACATCTTCGTTAGTATGATAGAAAACTCTCTTATCCCATTCAACTAGATATTTAAGAGATCCAATGTCTTTAGCGTGAAACCACACTTTTTTATTGTCAAAAAGCCATTTAGGAACCGTAGGTCCTGGCTTATCATGTCCTAGCTTCAATTGATTATTTTGTAACCAAACATCAACTTCAACATCAAATCCAAGTCCTAAAGCAGACATGATTGATGGTAGAGTATTTTCTTTATTTTTATCCGGACCATTTACTAATCCTCTATGTGCTATAATCTTCATCTTTTCACCACGTACTTATCACCGACTACACTCGGCGTTTTTACACACATTATTGAACAGTCTTCTAAAAAGTTAGGATCAACTACGAATTCAGGGTGTATAACAAATAAGTCACCCTTCTTGTAAATCACACCATCAATTTCAACTGCTCCTTCCATAACATAGTTATATTCAGTAGCAATCTTATGATAGTGCTTGTCCCATATTTCGCCTTTAGGATGAGTTTTTACTGATACTTCAAAATCTTTGGTTTTTAATAATGAAGGATTAAAATCACCGATGAACCAACCGCCTTTAAAATCGGATATGTCATGTGATGTTATCGTTCCCTTTGTCATTCGCTACCTCCACAGCATGTTTCATAATAATATCGTTTATATACTTTCCACTCTTTTTATCAGGTGTAATCATATCTTGTAGCTTGTTGTATAGTTCATTATACAACATTTCATTGGAATTGTAAAGGTTTATTTTCTCTAATAATTCTTTCGAGTCTTTGACTCTTAGTTCTTCAGGAAATCCAATATTGTTTTGTTCATCATAGCTAGGATGCATGAAAGGAATTATTCCATGCTTAATCATTTCCCAGAATTTTCCAGTCGCCCAACCGGGTGCTATTGGAATACAGAATGTATACTTAGTTCTTGGAAACTGCCAAGATAGTTCTGACATAGCAACTTGTTGAATCCTAGGATCTTTAAGAGCCTTTTCATTCCATACACCATAAACTTGCACATCTTCAACGCTGTCAAGTATAAAGTTTTTAAGATCATTGTATCTAGACGGTTTTCCTTCATTTAACCAAAGAACCATGTTAATATCACGTTCTTTCTTTACAGGTTCATCAAAGAAAGAATCGAGTCCTGATGGTTCTTCCTCTTCAACCACATAAAGAGTTTCCAAGCCTGAATATACTGCTGGAACTTTATCTACAACCATGTCATCTTTTTCATATGAAACTCTATGTTCTACATCCATAGTTTCATTCATAAGCTGTAAGACTCTCTTAGGTGGAACTAATATATCCTTTGTAGGCTTAGGATAACATCTTGGATCAAGTGAAAGAACTGTATAAGGAATTTTCGTCTCATTGATAAAATGATGAAGAGGACCGGCATATTTAGCCGCAGCCATCAATGTCTTAATATGTTTTCCTTCCTTCATAGTTTTACCTTGAACAGCATATTCAAGAACTCCACCTGCAATAAAGATTCCAACGTCAAACTTACTTTCAGTTTTTATGACATGATCAATAAACCTCCAAGATTCCGTAGTTTCATCTTTATCATCTTGATTATCAAACCAGTCATTAAACTTTGCCCATACATCTACTACATTCTTATGAGGATCAATTTTATTTCTTATTTCAGGTTTTAACCTAGAATAATTAGATCTTCCTATTAAGTAAAAAGTGTGTTCAGGATTAAATTTAATAAGAGTTTGAAATATAATTCTGGCATCGATGGAACCGGCAGTCATAGCCTTCTTTCCTTTACCCTTTTCTTCAGGGCCAAACTTAATTGATTTTCCTATTTTACCTATTGCAATTTTCATTGAGGTACTCCTTTATTTCATTCATGACTTTAGGTTCAAAGCTCTTATCATTGAACTGACGATTTAATCCAGAAGGATGAGGTGCTTTAAAATGCTTAACTTTATTCCTAGTTAAGTATGTATCTGCTAAAGTACCTAATGTTATTATCTTTCCATATTTTTTAAGTTTATTAGTATTGAGAGTAACTTTCTTAAGAGTAAGATTCGGTATAAATTCATCAACTAAATTTACAAAATCATATTTATCTACTCCTGCGTTTATCATCCACTTTCTAACTTTACCAAGTGTTGGAGAAGTTTCAGTTGTTTTATTAGGATTAGGACTGTGTCCTATCACTATCACTTTATTCATAATGTAAACCTTTCAATTGCTGCAATAAAAAATTCATATCCTACCCAAGCAAAAAATAAAAGTATTAATGTAACTAGAAATTTATTCATTCCATCATTGCTACCGTTATGTTTCCACTCATCTTTCATAATTTATTCATATACTCTATTATGTGTATCATTTACTCTGATAAACGTAGCACACTTTGATAGAGACTTAAGTTTTTCTGCACCAATGTATGTACACGCTGATCGTATTCCTGACAGTATGTCGACAATAGTTTTATCTACAGGACCTCTGTATTCTACCTCTACCGTCTTACCTTCTACCCCTCTATATTCTCTATGAGGAACATTGTGTCTAGACATAGCGGATTCAGAAGCCATACCGTAAAATTTCATCTTTCCATCTATGATTTCTCCATCGCACTCATCGTGTCCTGATAACATTCCACCAATCATTACAAAGTCTGCACCTGCCGCAAATGCTTTTACAATATCACCAGAAGAATTACATCCACCATCTGCAATAATATGAGCATTTAATCCATGTGCCGCGTCTGCACATTCCATAACAGCGCTGAGTTGTGGATAACCAACACCTGTTTTTATTCTTGTAGTGCATACAGATCCTGGTCCTACACCAACCTTAATAATATCTGCACCTGCTAAAATCAGTTCCTGCGTCATGTCTGCGGTTACAACATTTCCTACGACGATCGTAGCATTCGGTACCTTCTCTCTTAAAGATTTTACTGCATCTATGACTGATATAGTATATCCATTTGCAACGTCAATACCCATAAAATCCCATTTTGAGTTATTATCGGCTAAAGTATCTATGTCTTCCAATCCACCCATCATACAAAGATTTTTTCCTTTAAATGTGTTAATACTATTTTTTAAATAGTGTCTGGCCGGACTAGTAATCATCTTATGTTTAAACAATACTTTGTACATTTCTGGTGTTCCGACAGTATCCATGTTTGCAGACATAACTGGTATACCGGTCCAGTTTCTCTGGCTGTGGAGAAAAGTATATGTTCTTGTCATATCAACGTCACACCTAGATGTAAGAGTAGATCTTTTAGGCCTGATAAGTACATCAGAATAATCTAATTTTTTTTCATTCTCAACTCTCATAATTTATTATACCACACTTTCTTATTCATGTAAATAAAAATTTATATTTGCTTCCGATAATAATTTTTCAGATAGTTTCCAAGAATCATTCCATTTTTTTGGAAGTTTTGGAGCTTTCATAATAACTCGTTTTATACCTACCTGTATTACACCGAGACAACACTTAGAACATAAAGGCAATCCATATATGTACAAAGAAGCTCCATCTAAACTAACTCCGTTATAACATGCATTATATATGACATTCATTTCGGCATGAACTATCCTATCATATTTAGATTTCTTATCTTCTAATAAACCGATATTATCACGAATACCTCTAGGAAATCCATTATATCCTTGAGATAGTATTTGTCCTTTGTCACCAACTGCAACTGCTCCACATTGAGTTGAAGGATCCTTAGACCACTTGGAAATTTCTTCTGCTAGATCCAAGTATCTTTCTTGCCACTTCCAGTTTTTCATTAAGGTATTAATGATCATGCAGCTCCTTTATATCCTTCCCACCAATCTGGTGCCGGCCTTCCCCAGTCCCATTTAGCAAATGGCTTAGCCGTATGATAATAATTACGATATGCCTGTACAGCATCACCTGGAACTATACAGTCAGGATAATGTGACATAGCTTGAGCAAACTCAGTTAGTCCAATATCAGGAATATTTGTAGGAGGCCTATGTAATAGTTCACCTAGTTTTTCCCAGGTAGCATGAACTTTTTTACGCCTAAAAGTATATTCATCAGCCATAGCAGCGAAATGTTTATAGTGCCACTTATAGTTATCCTTTGATTCGGTAGTCCATGTCGTACAAGGATGATACTTATGTACTGCTGCATAATACAGGCTTTCTCTTCCATCGTTAAAAGAATAATAAGTTTGTACAGTCTTACCTGATTTAGATCTTCTTTTTTCTGGTGTGCCATCTAATAATCTATGAGCTGTACTTAGCATTTGTGCTGACTCAACGATCATTTTTGGTATATGTTTATCACACAGCATTTGAGCTGCAAGTGTAGGATCTTTATGTAATATAAAAATATTCATTATTCTGGTTCCTTTACTAAATGAAAGTGTTGTTCATAGACATGCAAGTTTTGTACCTGCCAATATATAAATCCTGTACCTAGTTCATCTTCATCACTATCAAGAGATTCATTATATAGATTTATAATTTCATGATGCATAAACTGTTGCCATGCGAAATCATTCTTATATCCATATATTACATCATTGGAGCGCATTTGAACTACGCAATGTATCTTATCGTTTCTTATGTAATAGGATACTGCATTTGTACATATAAAATCATCTTTACCTAATTCATTATATTCAACCCATATTGAAGGCCTATTGTAAACTATAGTAGCTCGACGTGTATCTTTATTACGCATTAACTCGGCTATAGCATTTGACATTTGGTTATGATACTTAGAAGAAAAACATAGTAAGCCATAGTTGGAATTTATTTCACCATGTTTATTTGCAGATAGCTTCCATGCTCGAGGAGGTTCTCTATCTTCATCAAATATATCATTTATATTTGTAGACATTGATTTGTACCATTCTATTTCAGAATTAATATAATCTTTATTAATTGTACCAAATATAGATGGTTCATCGGCTATGAAAGATGCACCAATCAGTTCAATTGTTTTCTGTCCTGTTTTATCTACAGTAAAGTTTTTATTTTGTAACTGTTCTATGAAGTGTTTTCTTATATGTGTTGTATTAATTATCGGTAACATTTGCTTTTTTCTTTTTGTTAAACATATCTCTTTGAGGATCTTGACCTTCCATCTTACCTCGTATATAAGATACAGCAAAAGATGAATAGTTAATAAGATCTTTATAAGTATCTTCAAGAGATTCAAAGTTTGGACTATCACCTGCTTCAAGCAATGATTGAGCACGAATTAGTTTTTGCCATATCATATCATGAATAGTATCAACACCACGACGATAATGCATAGCTTGAACTATGTTGGATTGTTCATTTTGATAATCTTGAGATTTTTTAGTTTGCAGCTCAGCACATTCTTGAAGAACTTTTACAGATTCTTTCATATTTTACTCCATTTCTTTTTATTGTATCACAGTTTAATAGTAATGTAAACAGTTTTTTTCTCTTAAATCGAAGTTCTATACACATATTCTATAGCTCTATCAGCTTCAGTTTCAAAGTCCCTATGCTTATACCATTGGCCGTTATCATTATCGAACTGCCTACATAGCTCGGCAATTTCATCAGGTTCTATAGGATATTTTTTTCTTATAGCATTACTTGCAGTTGCAACCATTATTTGATACATCTTATGATACCAACCTGTTTCACCTATAGCCATATATTCTGATGCTAGTTTTTTTGGAAAGAAAGGACAGTCACGATAACTGGACCATTCGGCATTAACTTTTTCATCCCATATTTTGTCTTCCATATATTGAAGAACTTGGTCTTGCATCGCTTTAGGTAACCTATCGAAAAAAGAATCATTATCATCTTTTTCTACGAATTGGTGCTTTTCCATAAGTATTTCTGGAGTTATAGCAAAGCCTTTATTTGTAAATATAAAATTATATGCATTAGGATATTGAGCTGGAATATAATACATACGAGACATATCTTTAGTTTGCCTATCACCAAGATTATCAAACTCAGTATTTAGTGCATACCAAAAATGTTTTATTTGCCTGTTGACAACTGGTTCAGATAATTTGAAAACCAACCTAAACTTTGGATAATCTTTTCTTGAACTAGCTGTACTGTAGCAGATATAGTAGTACTGTCCAAATCGTTGAGCAAGTTGCTGTTCGAGGTTTCCGTTGTTAAAGCTATGATCATCAACATCAATAGCAGCCCAACCGCTCCAATTAATAACATTTTTATTAGCACGAGTACTATCGGGTGTGTAAGTAGCAGGACTAATAAGAGGAGAACTAGTGCCGTTTCTATCATAATCTATTCCCTTTCTTCCAGGCTTTTGTGACAAACCATAGAGCAAGCTTTCGAACAAATCCCATGTAGGGAAGTTCATTCTCTTGTGAGTTTTATTATCGTATATGTTTTTAAAGAGTGTTAGAGAGTATTCCATGGTTGTCGTTATGTTCTGGTCCTTTCCAATCTTTTGGCTTAATTAAATCAGGTAATCCAAATGGATTAGGCCTGGATTCTTTTATTCCAACTTCTTTTGACATGTTTGCTTCATGTACTTGGTTCCAAGCTTTATTTCCATCAATACCGAATGCGTCTAGCGTACCAATAGCAAATACGCACATATCAATTAATCCATCGACTATTTCTTCCGGATTTTTATTTTCTATAGCCTGGTTAGTTTCATCAACTTCTTCCTGAATCATTTTCATTCTAAATTTTAAAAACTCATTCAACATGGAGTTATCAACATCGGACTGTTGTTGAGACTGTACCCATTTCTTAACACCAAACTTATGGTGCATTTCACTAATATCTTTTGCCCAGTTATCAGACATATTTTTCTCCTTTATACAAAAAAATCTTCCAGTGAAGAAACTTTTTCCACCTTCCAGTCAATAGCATCGAGTATTATCTTCATAGGTTCTATGAAAGTTTTTTCAAACTGTAGATCATAATCTATATAATCATGTAATTTAAATTCTTTCGGCAATACTTCAGGAAATGATATAATATTTTCCATCATAACATTTGGAGTTTTTAAATATACAAATTTAATTTTATCTCCACCTGAAATAGGCTCATACTTATTTACTAATCCTCCTTCATTTAGCATCTTATTATATAAGATGGATCCACGAATATGAATAGGAGTACCTTTCTTATATACTCTATGCTTGTCCTTAAACTGATCAACATTGTTAGCTGACCTAGGAAAGGATATATTTTCAGGAGGTTGGTTCTTAAATTCTGCTTTAAAATCTTCTATAAACTTTTGAGTTTCTTCCTCATTGCCATTTACTATAATCTTAAATGCTTCTTTAAACTTATCTCTAACTATTTGAGGAGTAGAAGACTTAATAGCTTCAATACCCATAATCTTAAGTTTAGGGTTAGTATACTGTACACCTTCATTGTTATGTACATTTAATATATATCTCTTTTTTGCTGTCCATATTCCACGATCTGCGATTGCTTCCCTAGCCATGACCATCCTCGAGGTATGACAGTTCATCTTATAATTTAATTTCTTGTATGATTTTTCTAAGTTCTTTTCAAAATGATCTTTACATATTTGATCTAAGAATTTAACAGGATCTTTAGGATTAAACTTTTTAACTAGAGGACCAAAGTTCACATAAAGAGAATCAGTATCAATTGCTATAACATAATCTTCATCAGTTTCCAATAACTCATTTATCGAGTTGTTCATAGCCTTTTCAGCCCATCTTATTGCAAGCTGACCTGAATAAGTTATACCTTCAGCAATTTTAAGATCATAATACCTAAACCATCTGTTACCCATTGCACCGTAAAGAGAATTAAGAAGGATTTTAATTGCCATCTGTCTATTTTCAAGTTGGTTTATTTCTGTATCTAGCTCATCAGTCTTTTGAAGTTCATATTGTTTCTTGGCAGCTAGCATCATGTTCTTAATAGATTTTCTTTCATCATAGTATTCTATAATAATCTTAGGAATCATTCCGTCAAAGCTTTTTGAATATGTAGAACCATTTGCTGCAACAGCAACATTGTGCTCTATAGCTTTCAGTGATTCGCCCTTATCATTNAGATAGTAATCAACTTTAGATTTGAAGTCATAACCTGTATGAGTCAGTGTTTCCGGAGACATATTGTATTCAACGATAAGGTTAGGATAAAGAGAATTTAAATCAAAAGAAACTACCCAATCATGCATGCCTACCTGTGGTTCTTTGACGTAAGCACCTTCAAATGACTTCTTTACTCGATCAGGATTTGATTGAATTTCTGCTACAGTTTTCTGTGAGTTTAAACTCCTGTAAATTATGGAATCCCATATTGCTGTTACGCCGAAAGTATCTCCATAGTTAACACCACCTTTATATGCTATAGTTAAAGCAAGTGTTATTAAACCCATCTTTTCTTCCATACGTTCAATAAGCTCTACATCTTTAATATTATAATCGATAAACAACTGGTGATTTTCTTTATAAAGGTTTCTTAATGAACCATATTCATCATATGACAGTTTCTTTTCACCTAAGACTACGTTTGCTATGTGATCAAGTTTATATGATTCTTGAGGACCATAAGTGTAACCAAACTTTAAAAACAGCTCATAATAATCAAGTGTTTCAATACCCTTAAGCGTAAATATATCATGCTCTTTGTTTTGTTTAGTGACAGTTCTATGATCTACGTGTCCCCACGGGGAGAACTTTTTAATATAGTCATGACCTAGTAATTTAAATGTCCTGTTAATTAAGTAAGGTATATCAAAGAACCTCACATTCCAACCGGTGACAATNTCCGGTGTTCTTTCAAACTCACTCCAATATTCAGCGAAGCTTTTCAGTAATTCTATTTCACTATCACATTTTATATATGATACATTATAGTTGGACTTTGATTTATCATAATCATTTAAACCCCATACGTAATAGATATTCTTTAAGCTGGATTTCAATGCTATCGATATGATCGGCTGGTTTGCTTCATTAGGATATGGAAATCCTTCATCAGATGCAACCTCAATATCAAAAGATACTACGTTTATTTTCTTTCTATCAAACTCAATATCTCGAGGAAATGCCTCAGTAATAAACTGTTGTATGAAATTTGAATGACCATATATTTTAAAGTTATCGACATGCTTATACTTATCAATGAAAGCCTTAGCATCTCTCATAGAGTCAAACTGAACCGAATCAACTGATTGGTTGTCCAATGATTTCCACTGGCTTTTCTTTTTTGATTTTATGTATAGTGAAGGTTTATACGAGATTTTCTTGATTATCTTCTTTCCAGCGTGATCATAACCTCTGTAAAGAATAGAATTGCCATAGCGGCTAACGTTTGTATAGAACTGCATATACCTATTCTATCACATTTTGTATGTAATGTAAATACTTTTTTTAGTTTTTTTTATAAATATTTTTTTGGCTCTGGGAGGTGGACTCGAACCACCACGCCTTGCTCAAGACAATAGAGAAACAATCTATCGCGTCTACCTTTTCCGCCACCCCAGATTAAGCACCGCCTGGTGTATTCTTTTTGTATGGATATTTTCCATCTTCTTTTTCTAGTTTAAATACTCTTGAATTGTAAACAGCTCCCCAGAACCAATTTGGTCCTGGAGGAAAGAGATGCCATACTGATATACTGTCTCTTCTGTTAATCTTACACCAAGCTATGATTTCTTTAATTCTCTGCATTCTTATCCAAGGCTGCAATCATTCTAGTCATACCAATACCTCCACCTACACGTGGAAAGAAATCAAATTCTAAGAACTTTTCCAATTCAGCTTCAACTCTATCTTTACCAAATAGTTGGAATAATAGTTGAGAATATTCCCCTTTAGTTATTGTATGAAACGTATCCCTCATCATATCCACATCAGTTGAACGTTCAGCAGATCCTATTGTTTCCATGCCTCCTAGTATAACATCGATCTTCTTTGAATGTATCTTATCTTCATACCTACTCATGTTCCAAAAGGGTGATGTAAATTCAGGAAAGTCTGTGATCATTGCTGTACCAAATTCATCATACATTTTATTTTCATGCTCAGCTTCAAGTTCTCCATCAACGCCGTAATGAGATTGCCATTCTTCATAAGTTCTTTCTTCTGGCTTTTTAAATCCTAGGTAATCTACCAGTTCATATTCCATCTTNTTAAGATCGTTTATATCTCCAGGCATTTCAAATTCAAACATTGGAAAGATAATATCATGCCTTCCTGGTATTGCGTTTGGTTCCTGCCTATACGAAGTAGAGACACAAAAAAACCCCTTACTATCGGGGCTACTTAATAATTCGTGTTCTAACCACATTTGACCTGTTTGTGGCAGCGGCCATATCTGACCTGCATAGTTATACGTTGCAACATTGAAAGGATCTTCACATGCTGCTAATATACTTAATCTATTCTGAGTATGGACTTCCAAAAAACCTTTGTCCAAAAAAAATGACCTTAAAAGGCCAACTGTGTCTGTAAATTTTTGTGGGGATATTAGTTGTGTCATTATAAGCTCCAATCATATAAATGTTTCTGAGTTTATTTATACAATTAGAGCTTATAATAATTTATTTTTTTAATTTATTTTATAGAAGCTAATGCATCTTGTTGTTTTGCAAAATCTTCATCAGATAAAGGCACAAGTCCTGCTGGAAATAAATATCCATCAATACTCATAGCTTTTTCTGAAATAAATTCTTCCATAAATTCCGTCATGCCCGGTATAGCAAACATATGATCATTCTTAACATAGAAGAATAAAGGCCTAGCTCCTGGGTATTTGTATGATGCAATATTGTCAAAATTTAATTCAACTCCATCTATTACAGAAGCTTGAATTTTATCTCTATTAGTATCAAAGAAAGAGTAACCAAACACTCCAAATGCAATAGGATCTGCAACTAATTTTTCTACAATAAGATTATCATTTTCACCCATTTCAATTGCAACACCATCTTCTCTTAATACCTTATATCCACTCTTTGTGTCACCAGAGTATAATCCTAGCTTCTTCCAACCATTCTTCATAAATAAAGACCCCATAGCATCTCTTGTTCCAGAAGTAGGAGGAGGTACCATAATAGAAATAGGTTGTTCAGGAAGACCTATCTTAGCAGTTCCCATTGTCGAAGCAACGAACACATCTACTTGATCCCATGTCATTAAGAAGTTCTCTTGCATAGTACCATCTTTAGGTAATTCTTTTGCAAGTGCGGCAGCTATATGTGTGATAGAAAGACTAAAGTTTTGTTCTTCATTCGAATTTGCAAATGCAAGTCCATCATTGCCTACGACAAATTCTGTAAATGCCACACCGTTTTTATTACATGTAGCAGCCTCTTTTTCTTTCATAGCACGTGATGCGTTTGTAATATCTGGGTGTATTAATCCAATACCTGCACAGAACATTTTCATACCGCCTCCCGTACCAGTTGATTCTACGATAGGAGCTGGGTATCCTTGCTGTGCAAATTTCTCTGCGACAATTGTTGTAAAGGGATATACTGTTGATGATCCAACAATACTGATTTGTTCTCTAGCAAAAGCATTTCCTGCTAAAAGTAATATAAATAAGCTTGTAAGTATATTTTTCATGGTTCCTCCAGAACTGTGTTAATTAAAAAAAAACGAGAGTCTGTAGCTCTCGTTTTTTATTTATAGTGAATTTTTGCATTGTAACAAAAGTTTAATATTACCAGCTGAATGTTATACCAGCTACAATATTTTCTCTTTCCCAAGTTTTATCTAAACCCGTCTTAGCATAGATTTCTACATTTTCCATTCCTGGCATCATCATAGAAGCTTTATAATCAGAACCTGAGAATTCAGTTCCAATAATATCAAAATCTAAATCTGCAGTTAGAGTAAGTCCACTTAAATTAATTGACTTACCTACTTCAGCTGTAAGTGTAGAAACTTCGGTGTCTACATTGTACTCACCTGTTGCTTCCCAATCTAGTCCAAGCATACCTGCGTAAGCTGAACTCGTTAATCCTGTTGCGAGGATTGTTGATAGTAATAGTTTTTTCATTTTTACCTCCCTAATAACTCTTACTTAATCTCCACTTGAGATATTCTAAGCTCTCAATTGGTTCATATTTATCTGGTTGTTTTGTTAAATTTTTAACGATAGTTCCAGGCTTTGGATCCACGAAGTGTGGCATACTAAACCTGGGCTTGTCAATATGAGAGTTGACAACTCTATGCTTAGTACTTTTAAAATAATCATTAGTCCATCTCTGTAAAAGATCTCCTATGTTTATAACTATTCCATTTTTNANATANGGTACTGGATGCCAGTTTCCATCTAAATCTTGTACTTCCAATCCAGGCACGTCATTCAACTGCCATAGTAGTGTAATGGTGCCGTAGTCGGTATGTTCACCTATCCTCATCTGTTTCTTTTCAACAGGACCTTTATAGCCTGGATAGTGTATAACTCTTGTAGTGCTGTAGTTTTCTTTATGATAGTCAACAAGACCGGTCGTATGAGCATTTCCTAATTCCAGTATGCTGTCAAACTGCCAAAGAATTCTTTCAGTTACTTCATCAGCTATCATGACAGTTTCTAATGCAACTTCTTTAAACCCCTCAATCTGAGTCGGCCATAAGTGATCAGGCATTCTCTTATCATTATAGTTGAAACTCTCTTTCATGTCTTTCGGCGCCGAAGGATCAACGTTTTCTTTTAGCCACATAGTATAGCCTAGGTTAGTATCTCCTTCNTAAGGATACTTCATTTTNGTTTCTAGTTTTAAATCAAAGAAACTTCTGATCTTATCATACCACCTGTTTATGATTCTGTCTTGATATGAATATGTCAAATTCGTAAATACCGCGAAGCCTACGGTAGTGTAGGCCTCACGTATCTTATCTTGTAATTGACTGTCTCTGTAATCAATTACTGGTATCATTATTTTGGTACCGTAGCATCAATGCCTTCAACATAATACATCATAGTATTAAGATGAAGATCGTCAGCAACTTCACCATCGGCAAGTTGTAGGTTTCCTTGGTTATCCTTTATAGGACCAGTAAATGCAAAGTACTCACCAGCTGATATAGCATCTTTGACCTGTTGAGCCACATCCATTACATCATCTGGCATATTTGTAAAAGGCGCCATTTGTACAGCTCCTTCNTCCATATGACCNAAATAATCTCCAGTGATCCAAGTATCAGTAAATATGTGACCTACACGTTCTATGTAGTAAGGACCCCAGTTATCGATAGTAGCTGTTAACTGAGCCTTAGGTGCAAATCTTATCTGATCAGATGCCTGACCAAATCCTAACTTACCTTCAATTTCTGCAGCTTGTAATGGTGCAGGTGAATCAGTATGCTGTGCAACCATATCACAACCGTTAGCCATCATAACTTTAGCAGCTTGTGCTTCTTTTGGCGGATCATACCATGTATTAACCCAGATGATTTCTATTTCAACATCAGGGTTCATCTTCTTTGCTCCTAGGAAATACGTGTTGATTTCACGAATAACTTCAGGAATTGGAAATGCAGCTACATAACAAATTTTATTTGTCTCTGTCATAAGGCCTGCAATAATACCTTGTACGTGCCTGGCTTGATACAGTCTTAGCCCATAACTAGCCATATTCTCAGATTGCTTATAACCTGTTGCATGCTCAAATTTAACATGCGGATAATCTTTAGCAACTTTTAACATAGACTCCATATAACCAAAAGATGTTGCGAATATAATATCTGCTCCTTCTTCAGCAAGATTTCTCATAACTCTTTCAGCATCTGGACCATACTTAACATTTTCCACGTATATAGTTTTAACTTTATCACCATAAGCTTCTTCAACCTGCTGTCTGCCAATATCATGTCTGTATGTCCATCCATGATCTCCAATAGGACCTACGTAGATGAATCCTACTGTTACTTCTGATTTTAGATTAGCTCCTAGTCCGAATGCTAGGCCAGGGATTAAAAGAAAAAAAGTGATTATTGAGAGAAATAAATTTCTCATTCTTAGTCTCCTTTCGAGGGTGTTGAGGCGGGATCGTAAGGACTACTCCGCCGGGTTTAATTTAATCATAATATAATATTCTATTCAATTTTATCAGGCAAATGATCGCTTAATACCAAATTTCTATTTTCAATATGCTTTTCTGCAATTTCTTCTTTAGATTGTCCGTAGTAAGAAACCGCATGGTGTTTTTCTATCATGTAATCATTTAGTGATTTATCAGCGAAGTCAGTGGTACGCCATAGTTCACCGAGTATTCTGCCAAATTTACCCTTAGCATCATACTCTTTTGTTTTTAAGACTAACCACTCATCATCCAAAAATTTAGTGGCGAAAGATTTTGCCGCTAACCCGTATCTCTTTTCCTCTAAATCTCTAGTACGAGATTCAGGAGTGTCAATACCGTATAATCGCACTCTTTCACCTTTTAACCAGACACCAAAACCTAAGTCAATGTCTATGTCCATAGTATCACCATCAATAACTTTAATTAATTTACAACGGTATTCATACATGTATTTTTTCCTTTAAGATTAAAAAAGGGGAGATTTTATCTCCCCTAGTGAAGTTTTACTTCTTATTCCAAATGTGCCATAGCACTGCTATAGCAACTAGTCCAACAAGACCTTGATCACTGAAAGTTGATACTAGTCCTAGAATATTATCTATGACGTGGATGTCTGGCCAGAAGGGAACGTTCATACCACTGAATAAAATTTCTAATACGATCCCTAAACCAATTAGGCTGACGCCAGCTTCCGCTAAACTAGATGCCCAACTTTTTATTTTTTCTAAGATTTCCATAAGAAATCCTCCTTGTTGTTAAACATATCTATATTTATATGTTTTAACGATTTTTTCTCTTATTTCTATTTCTTCTTTTTGCAGAACCGATTTTACGTCGTCCAGCAGGTGGTCTGTTTTTTCTTGGATGCGGCATTAAGATAATGCACGCATTCTCTCAACTAATCTGTTTGCTCTGTTTGTGACTTGTTTATACCATCTAGAATCTACCATTTCATCAGCAGCTTGATTCCAATCTCTAGCATCAACTCCTCGTTTCATTCCTTTAAATTTGGAAAGACGAGGACGTCCCATATTAAACATCATATTTGCAATAATTAATTGAGCTTCTTCGGGTAGATCATTGAAGTCATCATATAATATTTGACAATCTTTTATGACCTGTTTGACATCAGATTCAAAGCATTCTTTAACTCGATCATCGGATACAGGTGTTCCAACGTCTTCTCCATACTCTTCATCTGACTTTGTGATAAGATGGCCAATACCAAAAGTAGGCAGGCCGAGATGATCCAAGTAAATTTCATGCTTTACTCCTTCATCTATTTCTAGTTCTTTTCTGAGTGTATCAATATTCATAATAATTCTCCAGTAATGCCAAGGAGTGTTCCTCAGCATTACTATATATATGTTTTTATTATATTATATAT